>JAEEGL010323764.1_pt1 | contig 16494 bp, 13 predicted proteins | sample 9134231 | NCBI WGS metagenome assembly JAEEGL01 (sample SAMN16246548, study PRJNA631951) | gut metagenome | biome: gut microbiome; feature: rumen; material: fiber-attached | host: Bos | place: Iran: Karaj | collected 2018-10
TCGCCGACCGAAGTGTAGTCCAGAATGCCCATGACGTGGGTGTGCGCGATAATGGTCTTGATGTGCTCCTGATTCTGAGGCGCAGAGACCAGGAAACAGTCTTCCAGCCCGGTCTTTCGAAGCCAGTCCAGAAGCGCTCTTGCTTCCGCCTCGTTCTGGAAGCAGAAGGCCGGGATCATATTTCTTGCGGTTGCCGTCACATAGGCATTGATGTCTTTGGAAATCACACTGCCGTTCCGTTCATACACGTTCAGGGACGCATCCACCCAGACCAGCCCGACCTGAGGACGCCGCTCGGAGACTGCCGTCTTGATCGCGCTGTCGTCCGAACGCCAGGCAACTGTCGCTCCCATGGTCCAGGAGCTCTCCGGCTCATACACCTTTGAAATTGCCTTCGGGGTCTCTTCAGTCTCCTCTTTCCCGCAGAGCGTGCACTTACGGGTCCTCTCGCCCTTCTCTGTGGGCGTGGCTTCTTTAAGGATCGTCCACTCGCTGTAACTGTGGGCTTCGGGATCGACCGGCAGGAAGGAAACGATCATCCGTCCGCATTCCGTACAGGTATAGGTCTCCAGTCCGGTCGCAACACAGCTGGGATCTTCTCTCTCGTAGTCGTCGGAATCTTTCACATGGTCGGCGTATACATGCACGGCCAGAACCGCTGTCTTTTCGTCATAAAAGAGATCCTGACACCATCCTCTCCCGTCCGTATAGGTCATGATGGTTTCTTCCGCGAGCGTGAAATCGCCTGCAGTACGGAGCACCAGGTAGACCGTATAGTTATCATCTCCCTGTATGGAACCGGTAAAAGGCTCGTAACCGTCTGAGCGGTATTCTGCGGCCCAGTGGCTTTCCACGAGCTCCAGAGCGCCTTCCGCCTCACCTTCTTCCGTAAAGGCCGCAAGTTCCACCGTCGGGTCCGGGCTCTCTTCCGTGATCTCTTCACCGCAGGCAGGCCTGTTCACAGTCACGTGAATGTCTATGATTTCTTTCGGATTGTCCGCGTGTACTAGGCCGGACTTCGTGAGTCCGCCGATGAGAAGAAGGATGAGAAGTATTGAAATGTATCGTCTTGCCCGCATGGTCAGGGGTCTCCCTTTTTGTCATTAACTGATATACTTTACCACATTTTCAGAAAAATGTATCTCCTTTTCGGCAAAAAGAAGCGCCTGCCCCGAAAAAGCGGGCAGGCGCCTCTTCTGCTATTCGGTTTTCGGAAATGCTTAGAAGATCGGAGACTGATAGAACACCCTGGTGTCCATGTCGAGGATCAGCTTCGCGCTGCCGTACTTCGTGCCGGTGACATCATATCTGCCCCAGACGTCCGCGCGCTTGTAGCTCTCCTTGTGCGCCGTGATCGGATTCGAGTAGCCGCCGTTCTCCTTGTTCAGGCCGACATAGGCCCAAAGCGGGATCGTAACAGACTGGACAGACAGCGCCGGAACGAAGTCCTTCGTGTCGCCGAGACGCTTGACGGTGCCTTCTCTGGAGCCGAGAGACAGAAGCGGAGAACCGAAGGTCACGGTGTTGAGCACGTTGTATCTGCTCTTGATGGTGCTGTCCGAGGCAACCTGCTGCGCGACCATGCCGCCCAGACTGTGGCCGGCAAGAACCAGGTTCGCATTCTTCGGAACATTGTTCTTGATCACGTTGACCACGTTGGAATAATAGGCGTTGTTCAGATTGAATCCGCAGAACAGATCCGTGATGTACTCGGTGGACTGATTGAATACCAGTTCCGTGCCGGACAGGGTGACCAGATAGACGGTCTTTGAGGACCAGCCGCTCTTGAGTGTGCCCTTTGTGATGGTGATCGGGCCCTTTGTGCCTTTGTTGTAGCCATCGCTCACAAGGACGGCGATCTCAGAGGCATTCGTGTAGGTCTTGGTGTTGCCCGCGGCAAAGACCGGGGTGACCATAAACATCGCAACCAGCACAAGCGCCAGGATCTTCGCAGCGATACCCGCATGCTTCTTCATGAATTCTTTCCCCCATTTCATGATTGTGGATTGTACGTTCTTGGTGCCCGAAACGCCTTGCAGCTCTGCAAAGCGGAATCGGTGTAACACGTTTTGATTAATTCAACTATAACACAAAAAGTGAAAGATTCAACCGAAAATCACATCTTTTCTATGAATTATCTGGAATTTTTCCGGACAAACCAGATCGGAACGGCTGCAAGAAGCGCCACCACCGCCGCTGCCAGGAACATCGCATAGGGCGGCACAAAGTTTTCGCCGTTCATACCCATGGCATCCAGACCGATCAGGAGGGAAATGACCGGGCCGATGATCATGGGGATCAGCACCATGAAGCACATGCGGACGCCTTGGAAACGGCCCTCGGTGCCCTCCGGCAGATAGTCCTGGAACGAGGACGTGAAGGCGCCGGTCAGGGACAGGATGCCGCCCATCATCAGCACGCCGCCGCCATAAAGCACCACCGTCTTCATCGTGCCGGTAAGGAACTGGAGCGCCCAGAAGGACAGAATGCCGAGGATCATGATGAAGAGAAGCGGATAATAGAAATGCTTCCGGCCGTATTTGTCGAACAGAATGCCCATGACCGCCGTAAAGACCGCCGCGCCGACGATGATGACCGCCATGGGGATCACAAAGCCATCGCCCAGGCCAAGCGTCACGATCAGGAAATTGATGAGGTAAGAGAAGAAGGTCTGCTGAGCGATGCCCACAAGGCACACGGCAGCCAGACAGACGTAGATCATTTTGTTCTTCCTGATGACGTCTTTCCGGAAGCCATAGAAGGTCTCTTTGAGGTAATTCTGCCCCTCCGCCTTCTGAATGTCCGGCGAATCCTTCAGGATGAAGAGCGCCAGAATACCCGCGACGATCGGAATGATGCCGAGGATGATGAAGAACAGCGCATTGCTCTCATTGGCTGAATTATAGAACCCGCCGAGGCCCACGAAGACGATGACGACGGCGATGACCGGCAGGATCGCGAGGATCGAATTCAGTTTGCCGCGGTTGGTCTCGTCCGTGACGTCCGCCACCCAGGCATTGAAAGCCGCGTCATTCGAGGTCGAGCCGGCGAAGGTCATGAGGCAGTCAAAGGCCACCAGAAGCACGGCGATCACCGCGACCATGGAAGCTTCCGCCTTCATCGGTAGCAGCGCGAAAAGCATAATCGTGAAGCCCCAGAAAATATAGCCGACGGCGATGAAGGGCTTTCTCTTGCCCATTTTGTCTGAAAGGCCGCCCGCGAAGATCGTCGTCACCGTGGCAGCGACTGCGGACAGAATGACCATCAGTGTCGTGACCGCATAGGACATATCGGCTCTGCCGGAGTTTGCGAAAATATCCTGTGCGAATGTGGCGAAATACATATTCTCCACGATCCAGGCAATCTGCCCGATCAGCCCGAAGAATACCGCCGAAAACCAGGTACGGCCGCCAAGCGGTGTGGATTTTTGCTCTTTCATCTTGTTACTCCTCGTATGTCAAATGATACGTAAAACCCTTATGGGATCACAGGGCTTCTTTCTGTTTCGCCGTCTTGGATTCCAGCGCCCGTTTCTTGTGATAGCGGATCGACAGGATCAGCGGGATCAGCGTGAATGCGACCACGATCGCGCCTACCAGGAAAATGTTCGAGTTGGGCACGTACTCGGTCTTCCCACTCGTCTGATTCACAAAGGTCTCTCCGCTCGTCTTCACGACCGCCTCGCCGATCAGCGCGCCTGCGATCATCGGGATCAGCACGTAGAATACGGTCCAGATCCCTTCAAACTGACCCTTTGCATTTTCCGGATAGAGCTGCTTCGCCCAGACCTTGGTGACCTGCAGGATGCCGACGTAGCCGACGCCCATGACGAAGATGCCGAACCAGATCTGGAAATTGAACAGGATCGAAGGATCCACATTTTCCGCACGGACCGGGAACAGGATCATGAGGCCGATGATGTTCAGAACGACACAGGCAATGCCGATCCAGGGATGCTTGTTCTTGTTGATCAGGATGCCGATCGGAATGGACATCAGCATCGAAAACACCAGCGGAACCGCCTCGATGATGCCCATCTGCGTCGGATTGTAGCCCAGGTAATAGATCAGATAGTTTCCGGTATAGGAGAAGTAAATGTTGAAGCCGATCGTGAATACGGAGATCGCAATGTGCACCAGCACCAGCTCCTTGAGGCCGAAGAACTTCTTGAAATTAAAGACGCTGAAGAACTGCCGCCAGAAGCCGCCCTCTTTGTGCGGAGCCACGTCGTCATTTTTGTTGAGGGCAAACATGGAAATGATGCCCGCCACGATGACCAGGCCGCCCATCACGATGAACAGGCGCATGTAATTGTCGTTCTTGCCGACCAGCATGCCGCCGACGACCGTGCCGATCAGCGTTCCCAGAACCGGCTGCGTCGCAAGCGCCGCGCCGATGCCGCCCCGGTTCCGGTCTGTCATGATGTCTGTCGTCCAGGTGCTGAAACCCGCCGTCGAACCCATGGATCCGAAGAAACTCATGACCGTGTCCGCCATGACGACCGTAAAGGCCACCAGCGTGTACATTTCCTTGCTGATGAATTCCGTCAGTCCGAAGGCGATGGTGAAAATACCCCAGAGAATGTAGCCCCACGCGATCAGGCTCCGCCGCTTTCCGGTCCGGTCCGCCCAGGTGCCGAAAAAGAAGGTCGAGAAGGCCGAAGCCACCGCCGACCAGATCAGCATCCCGGAAATGATCGACGGATCCTTTCCGATCTTCGCGTACACGAAGGTGTTGAACCACTGGTTTTCAATGTTCCAGCAGAGCTGCCCCGCAAGCCCCAGGCCCCAGACCAGGAGCCACATGCGGAAGGGCGAGCCCTTCCCTTTGTTGTTGGAATCCGACATCAGAAGATGCCCTCCTTATGTTTTCTCCGAACCACAACTTCACCTTATGCAAAAACACCTGGTTTTTGGGCCAAAAATAAGCCGTACGGCGAAGTATTGCTACCGCAAATGTACTTCAATCCGTACGGCAAAGTCAAGTTATTTGGTTTATGTGATATTTTGTACCTTTTATGTCATTTCCTTCCGAAGAAGCGGAAGCCCATTCTCATACAAAAGCTCATTGCATTGCATCACCGACCAACCATGTTTCAGGCAATAGACCACCGCAGCATCCGCTTTCTTGCGCACATATAGCGGCGCATATCCATGTGTCCGAAGGAATCGGTTCACCTCATCCACGGTCAGATGCAACGACAAAAAAAGCGACAGAAGAACATCCCGGCTCGGATACCGCTTCCCATTCAGAATCTCATATCCATAGGTTTCGTTGATGTTCGCATCTATGAACAGATCCCTTTTCTTCACATGTCGGGCGCCGATCAGTTCTTGGAGGTCACGTGCGACCTCGGCTGCAAGGAATTCCTCATTCATCTCTGCAGCGAAGTCTCCGAAGGACGCTGCATTCTCCAGTATGTTCTCCAGCTCACTGGTATTCTTTTTCATATTGTGGTTCTGCATGCGGGCGGCTCCTAAAAAACGAGTTTGATATGATTATATCTCATAGGGCGGGGAAAGACAATTCAGGAAACAGCATGGGTATTCCTCGTGTTTCAGTGATCATTTCCCTATCCGCATTTTATCATTTGTTTCTCAAAGATGAATTATAAAGAAAAAAACATGTTGAAATATGGGCGGCTTGCCCATTTTTTTCAAGGAGCAAAGCGATATGATTATCTGCAAAAGAACTGTCGTTGGTTTGCTTCTAATTACTTTTCTTTTTTCATCTCGAAAAGAGGATGCAGATGAAATGGAAGCGTTCAAATGCCCCCACTGTGGTGCTCCGCTAAATGCAGTTGATCTTAAAGGGAACCTGATTAAATGCGGCTTTTGCGGATCCACTCAAAGAATAGATCTCTATTCTAATAACATAATAGATGAACAGCCGCATTTGGCGGCAGATTCCGTTCATTCCATAAAGGCAGATGAGGAACGTAATTATGACCGTCTTTATAATACTGCCATAGAATTAGCAAATAAAGGTGATTGGTATTCAACAAAACAGGCAATAAACTTATTTTCTTCTATCACAGACTGGCGAGACTCAAGCCATCAGATGGAAAAATGCCAAAACAAACTATCTAAAGAGCTGGAGCAGAAGCAAGCACAAGATCTGGCAAATAAGGTGGCAGAAAGAAGAAACAATATTGGAAAAGCCATTTACCTGTTAAGTTTTGTTCTTATTCCAGTGATAATTGCCTTATTCTTTTGGCTCACAATGAAAGGCTGCAGGGTTCAATAATGCAAAGGCATTATGAAATACACAAAGGAGGACTCAAAAATGAATGAACAAGCTGAGAAATACTTGAAGCTCGCAAGAAGTGCACGTGAGGGCAATGACACTGAGGATGCGAAAAAGTATTATGAGCTGGTACGAACCGAAGATCCCGATAACGCCGAAGCCTCGTTTTATTATCTGTATTATAGATTGTGGGACGGCATGAAGAAGGATTGGAAGAACAATTACTACACTCTGGCTGAAAGAGTTCCCTCTATCATCAAGATGGTTGCAAATAACGATCAGACTGATGGAGAAAAACTCAATCTGCTTCAGGATATCTTCCGTGATTCCAGTGGATTATGGAAGACTTGCCGTAGCGTTATGATGCAGATCAGTAACAATTACGGCGGCGGTGACGAGGTCGTATCGGGATTCGCGTATAATCTTAATTTTGGCGACGCCATAGAGAGCTACTTTTCCGGCAAAAAAGAATTTCTGGATTTGTCCGTCGAAGCCTGGAAAAGCGGACTCCAGATCTATGCCGATCACAAGAATGTCGTATTCCCGACGGAATGGAAAAAACTGGGCGTAGATACTTTACTGCCAAAATATACCGAAAAGATCAAGCAGAGCGATCCGTCTTATGAAGCGCCAAAGGGAGCCGGCTTTAAAGGATGTGTTACGATAAAGTAACAACATACATCTTGTGAAACAGTCCCAGAAAAAGCTGCACCAAATAGTCCTCAGCGACTATCCCAAAATAGTTGCTGAGGACATGGTTGCAAGCAAATACATTATCCATAAAAAGTTTTACAGACCCAAAACGACGGTGTTTTCGCTTTTGGGTTTGATTCTTTTTTATTTTACAGGCGCATCTTCCATCATGATAATCGGGATTATCTTATTTCAAGACCATCTATTCTTAAAAATCATCTCTATTATTCTCGCATGGCTGATTCCTTTTTTTCTGCTTATCAAAGCATTTCTCATCAAACTAATCGAGTGTTATCAGCATTACGCTTCAGAGGAACGCCGCAGAAGATGCCTCTGCATGCCGACTTGTTCGGAATATGCTTTGATTGCCCTTCGTCAATATCCACTGTTAATTGCTCTTAAGAAAATACGAACGCGACTCTATCGGACCTGTCAAGGGTCATGGTATAAAATAGATTTCCCGTAAAGTCAAAACCTTTGATGGAAAATGGCCGCTTTTTGATTCAACATACGGCCGAATTCAAATCATAGCCGTCTGTAAGCCTTGCTCACAGCGCCTTCCTAAACTCTTCTGCACTCGCGAACCGTTTTTCCGGATTCATCGCGGTCGCCTTCTCAATGATCCTCCTTGCACGGAGATTTCGAGGAAGGGCTTCGGAGGGGTGCTTGCCGGTGAGCATCACATTCAATAAAACGCCAAGAGCGAAAACATCTGCTCTTCTGTCACTGGATCCAAGATACTGCTCAGGGGCGGCGAAGCCGACGGTGCCGAGGCGGACGGTGTCATCAGTACCGATGGCGAAGCGTGAGGCATCGAAATCAAAGAGTTTCACATCTCCATTTTCCGCTATCATGATGTTCTTAGGCTTGATGTCGCGGTGAACAAATCCGGCTTCGTGGATGATGGTCAGGGCGTCGGCGACGCAAAACAGGATGTCCCGTGCTTCACGGAAAGAGAGCGTCCGCTCGTCGAGTACCGCCTCCAATGTTCTGCCGTGAAGCGCTTCCTCCAAAATTATGTCGCCGTCTGCAAGGTGAGCAACATCGTAGACTTCGGGCAAGTATTGAAAGACCACGGTCTTCAGATAATCTGCAATGGGAAGCCGCCGGGAAGTGCTGCGGACGACCAGTTCATCCTGAAGGTCCTTATGCCTGAGAAGAAGGATGAAGGACGTCCCTTTCCGTGACAATTCCTCCACGATTTCATAGTATTCCAGAATTTCATTGAGGTATTCCTGCCTGGTCATGTCCCCTCCGAATCAAAGCGAACGAACAGGCTCAAATGGCCGTCGGAAAATGTTTTATATACGTGAGCAAAGGGTGTTTTTGTGAAGCGATCAGGGTAGATTGGAAGGCTTTCTTGAATTTGGGTTCCTTCTGGAAGATCCGCTCCTATAACACCCAGAATTTCCGTAAGTGCTCCATCCGGCGTTTCTTTCACAGAAAAACTGGCCGGATCATCGAGGAGCTGCTTCAGATTGTCCGGAAAGGCTCTGTAAACAGCGGAAAAGGCGGTATAAACGAGTTTCAGTGCTTCATCTGATTCATTCGCCGAAAAATCCTGAAGGGCGAGGAAGAGGCATTTTCCGTCCTCTGAGAAGACAACGTTTATAGGGGTCTCTGTCAAAACCGAGATGGTCTCGTAAATCGCAAATCCACTCTCCTGCTTTGACAAGGTAAAACCTTCCTGAGACCACATCATCTGTGTCTCTTCTTCTGAAGCGTCTGCTGCAAGAATACGGAATTCCGCCGGGGAGGGAATCTGTCTCGCAGACTTCTGAAACAGCGCAGGCAGTACAAGCATAAACAAGACCGCCGCAGCAGCCGAAAGTAAAGTGAAGATGCCGATAGCAGTCCATAAGATGCGGGCCGGTTTGCCGGTCCGTCTTTTTTTCACGGGAATCACACGTCGTTCCACGAGAGGACGCATGCAGGCGATGCAGAAAGAAGCCTCCTCCCGAAGAGAGGCTCCGCAGAACGGACAGTCTTTCCGCCCTTCTGAAGGCTTTCCGGAGAGTTCCTCCGGGGCGGGCCCTTCCGCCGCATAAGTCCGAAGAAACGCGCCTTCATTTTCACCGGCGATCTGCCGGAACGGCGCCTCCCCCTCGAGATCATGCATCAGCTCATTTGTGCTCTTCATAGAATCCATACAACCATATCCATAAACCCGGACGGCCGGGTGTATTCAGCATCAGAAGATGGAAAATACGCTCGAAAGTCCGCGGCAGGTAATGGTTACTTCGCAGTAACGGCCAAAATCCCAGTCTCTGAAATCTCGAGGATCAAATATGAATTCACTTTCGGGAATAATATCTGAAATGAGCGGGTGGTTCGGCGGCCTGAAGCTCGGTGCCTTCCTTAAGCATTCTTCATAGACCCAGGCCGCTGTCAGCACGAAGTCGGAAGGCAGATCGTCAATCGTGGCGATCCGTAGCCAATCCAGATCCTCCTGAGTCAAAACAAACTGACTTGCAGAGACGACGGCAAAGCTCCTCTCCGCCTCATGTTTTCCGTAGGAGATACGAACCGTTACGGTTCCAATCTCAGAGAGACGCTCCTGTGAATACGTGAGCTTTGAAGCATCGATGCGCTGGGAACCGACGTAAGCACAGGAAAAGAGATGTTTCAGGTATTCGCCCTGATAAAACACCCTGCCGGCAGAAAACGCGTCCACCAGGCGGAGCGGTGCATCTTCTGCCAATCGATAGGTAACCGTAAAGGAGACACTCATTCTGCCGTATATAACATAGATCGTCTGCTCCCCTTCCGTCTCTGTCCGCGGATCAGGTGTTCCATCCGCGGAAATAACGGACCAGCCATTTGAGATCACCTTTTCAAAACCATCCGCCCAGGTTGCGAGGAGCGTCATCCCTTCTGTGGAAATGATTTCGTTGTACTGATCATAAAACGTCTTTGTTGGAAGTGTATGTATCTCAATGTGCTCCACATTCGCTTCGATATGGTCCGTATCTTCCGTCGTCGTTGGAGCCTGCGTCGTGGGCGCTTGTGTCGTCTTAACGGCTGTGGTTTCCGGAGGCCGGGTTGTTGTCGGTGCATCGGTCGTCCGAGGATCGGGCGTACGTGATTCCGGCTCTGTCGTGTCTCCCGGCGCTTCCGGATCAGTCATGGATTCTTTCGGCTCTGTCGTCTGCTCGTCTGATGTCTCTGTATCCCTTTCCTCGCTCCCGGTGATTTCCCCGGACGGTTCAATTGTCTCGTCCTCTAAGGAAGACTTTTCCGAAGTATTTGTTCCGCCAGGCCCTTCTGTCTCTCCGTTAACATCCATACCCACGACCTTTTTGTCCGAAAAGCGCAGGTAAAGTCCGTGCTGGCATCCGGCTAAGAGCAGCACGCCTGTGAGTATAAGACTGACGAACACATATTTCTTCATTTTTCTCAGAACAGATATATTGCCCGAAGGAATCTGTCTTCTGTCTCAGTACAGCTTATCTTGTGATCCCTCTTGCCGGTGTCACGCCCACTGAAACGACCGACAGGAGTACGGTCTGGGATACGACGGTTCCGGCAAGGTTTGTCACTTCGCAGTGGTAACGGCGGCCATTATAGGCGGCGCTGTCCACCCGGAAGGAGTACTTCGAGGTCCTGGCGGAAATCGCGTCAATCGGGGCAAATGTCTTCCCGCCGTCACTGCTGACGTACCACTGGTATTTCAGGCCTTCTCCGGATGCTTTGACCGTGAAGGATACCAGTTTCCGAAGCGCTGTCCTCACGTTCGCCGGCTGCTTGAGGATCACAGGGGCTGCGACAACGGTGAGTGTCATAATATTACTGGAGACGCTGCCGCCCGGGTTCGACACTTCACAGTAATACTGCCATCCGTTCTGCGCGATTTCGGCGGTGAACTGATAGGTTGCGGTCTTTCCGGAGGCCTCCGGCACCGCTGTGAAGATTGCGCCGTTGTCTTCGCTTCTGAACCACTGGTAGGCCAGTTCTTCTCCTTCCGCCGTAACGGAGAACACAATCTCCTGCCCTTCGCCGATCGTAAGCGAACCGGACTCAGAGGTGATTACCGGGACTTCATAAACATGCGGGGCCGGCTCGGTGGAATAATAGACCGTATTTCCTTCCGTCAGGTAATAGATCTGGATCTTCTTCTGATTGCTGTTCTCGAGATAAGTCGTGAAGCGGGGCGAACTTGCGTTGTACTCCAGATTTCCGAAAGAGGTGTTGGTGCTTCCGATGACCGTGTTGCCGTTGTTCAACGTGATCGTCCAGGTCCCGACGCCGGTCCCGGAGAAATTGAGAGATTTGGCGGCACTGCAGTAGAGCTGTCCGGCGGAGGACGTGAAGGTCCATGCGCCGCTTGTTCCGCCCAAGGTATAGACTGCCGCCGCGGCAGGCAGATTTGTGATCTTATTGTTGGAGAAACTGCCGCAGTCGATCTTTTCGAGCCAGGTTTTTCCGGAAACCAGGGCCCCCGCGACAACATTGTACTGTTGACAAGCGAACACGACCTTTGTCCCTGCTTCCAGAACGTCCAGCGAAGTCAGCTTGGTCCATTCCCCGGCTCCGCCGCCTTCCTCTTCCTGAGTAAAGAGCGCATAGAGCGTGGTGTCGCTTTCGGGGGTATACACGGTCGTATAGATATTCTTCGGCTTTTCATCCGTGCGTTCGAAGGATTCTGTCACCCAGCCGGCAAATGTCCATCCCTCCGGCGCAGCGATCCCTGAGGGAAGCGCTGCAGGATCTCCCAGAAAGACTTCTTCCGTGCCGTACGGCGCGCCGTTGACACGGTAGGTCAGCGTTACTTTGGCTTTTTCTTCGAACAGGATCTTGATCACACAATTCGAATGCGGCGTGACATAGAAGACGTTTTCGTTGCGGGTGACGTCTGCGGAACCTTCCACGACTTCATATCCGGCAGTCCTGAAGCCTTCGTTCGGGTAAGCGGTAATGATCTGCCCGTCCAGCGAGACCGTTCCTTTCTCCGGATCCGAGCTGACGGCTTCGATGACGTAGTCTCCGCCCAGGCCGTTCGCATGGCCGGAGGGCGTCTGCATTTCAGGCATCTGTTCTTCCATGTCAAAGAGGTACCAGGCAAGTTCCGGATAGTCGATGAAAATGTTCCGGTTGCCTTGCACAAGTTCGCAGAGATCGTTCCGGCGCATTTCCCACTCATCGACCGGGTCGACGGCCATCCAGCGGAGAAGCGTCTCCAGGCTTTCCATGACCTTCATACCGTCGTTGGAATCTGAACCGTACGCGCCGCAAGTGGTAAACAGGTTCTTGTTGGTGTTCGCATTGCCGTAAGTCACGTAGACATAGAGGTAAATGCGTGCGACGTCGCCTTTCACTTCGTCCAGCACTTCCACAAGGCCGTCGGCTCCGTCCACGGAGTAGGCGGATGAGGGCACATACCAGGCAACTGTCCTGTTGTTGGAACCGGAGGTGATGGTCCTCACACCGGACAGATTTTTCGAGCGGACGTCGCCCATCGTCATGTTGCCACGTGTGGAATTGGTCAGCCGGACCGTGGGACGCAGATGGTGAAGGTCCGATCCTGCGCCGCTTTCCACGAAATTGCCATGGCTCTTGGGCCAGACATGCTCACGGTCATATTCACTTGATGAGGAAGCTTCGTAATCGTCATAGAAGAGCCAGACTTGGTTCGAACCTTGATTGGCATCGGTGCGGACCCAGTACTCGGGAAGGCTCTTGTAAGTAACGGCATCCGTAAGCTGCATCATTTCCTGCAGCCGGTTGAATAACGGGCTTCCGATCGCCTTGGTGGAGTCTGTGGTTTTCGTTCCGTCCAGAAGGATCAGATCCTCATAACTGCTTCCGGAAGGATAATACGCTTTCGCCTGCGTACTGAGTGCCGTACAGACTTCATGCCTGGCCGCCGTATTCTTCGGAATGCTGTCCGGAGAGGGTGCCGCTGCGCTTACAAGCTGAACCGTACCCGGCACACGGGCAACAAACAGCAAAAGCACCAGGAAAACAGACAAGCTCTTCTTGACTTGCTTCAACATAGGATTTCCTCCGATCCTTTTTCTGGGGTTTGTGTTTTTATTCGTCATCGTCTTCGCTTTTCGGGATCATGCTCTTCGGCACATACGCCCGTACGAAGATTCCTTCTTCCGTATACTTTTCTTCCAAAAGCTGTCCGTACTTCCGGATCGTCTGGATCTTTCCGGCATCCTGGAAGGAGAACAACTGCTCGAGATAGGCATTGCCTTCGTTCAGGAGCCGTTCGATCTCGTGAAGGAAAGCATCGATGCCCTCCCCGGTCACCATGGACGTCTGGATGCTCCGTTCCGCCCGATCGTCCCTCAGGAACGGACCGTTCTCCGCGAGCAGGTCGCATTTGTTGAAAAGGGTGAGAATGGGCTTTCCCGTGACACCCAGGTTTCTGAGCGTCTCGTAGACCACGTCGATCTGGGCTTCCCGGTCCGGATTCGATGCGTCGACGACGTGCGTGATCAGATCCGCATAGCGGGCCTCTTCCAGCGTGCTTCGGAATGCATCGATCAGATGATGTGGCAGTTTCCGGATGAAGCCGACCGTATCCGTGAGAAGCACGACCTGCCCGGAGGGCAGCTCAAGGCTTCGGGTGGTCGGATCGAGGGTCGCGAACAGTTTGTTCTCCGACAGCACGCCTGCTTCGGTGAGCCGGTTCAGAAGCGTGGATTTTCCGGCATTCGTGTAACCGACGATCGCAACGACCGGAATATGGTTTTTCTCCCGAAGCGACCGGTTGAGCGCACGCTTCCGCTCCACTTCTTCAAGTTCCGTTTTGAGCTGGCTGATCCTTGCGCGGATCCGTCTTCTGTCTGTTTCCAGCTTGGTTTCACCGGGGCCTCTCGTTCCGATGCCGCCGCCCAGCCGGGACATGGACCGGCCAAAGCCCTGAAGCCTCGTCAGCGCATAGCGTGACTGCGCCAGTTCGACCTGGATCCGGCCTTCTTTGGTCACCGCCCGCGAGGCGAAAATGTCCAGAATCAGCACGGTCCTGTCCAGCACTTTGGTATCCAGGGCGTCCTCCAGATTCTTCATCTGGGCCGGGGACAGTTCATCGTCGCAGACCACGCCGGTGGCCTCCGTCTCCCAGAGAAGATCCTTTACCTCTTCGATCTTGCCTTTGCCGATGTAGGTGCCAGGATGGATACGCTCCCGGTTCTGTATGATCCTGCCGACCGTCTCCGCGCCGGCTGTCGACACCAGATCCGAAAGTTCATCCAGAGACCGTGTCATCTCGGAAGAAGAACCGGTCTCGACGCTGATGAGTATCAGTTTTTCATGGACTTCTGTGTTTTCGTGCATATTCTTTTTCAGGTGCCGTCAATCCTTCTCCCCCGATCAGATCATTTTCCCTGAACTGCAGGGAATATAATTTCTGATACATGCCGCCGGCGGCCATGAGTTCTTCGTGCGTGCCGCGCTCCATGACCTCGCCGCGGATCACGACGGCGATCTCGTCGGCGTTTCGGATCGTGGAAAGCCTATGCGCCACCACGAGTGTCGTACGGCCTTCGCAGAGTTCGTCCAAAGCCTGCTGGATCAGGACTTCCGTGGTATTGTCCAGCGCGCTGGTGGCTTCGTCCAGGATCAGGATAGCCGGATCTTTCAGGAAGACCCGTGCGATCGAAAGCCGCTGCTTCTGACCGCCGGACAGCTTCACGCCACGTTCTCCCACCTCCGTATCATAACCGTGCTCCAGTGAAATGATGTAGTCATGGATGTGCGCCTTTTTGGCGGCGTCGATGACTTCTTCTTCCGTCGCGTCGAGGCGGCCGTACAGAATGTTCTCGCGGATGGTCCCGGAGAAGAGGAACACGTCCTGCTGCACGATGCCGATGCTCTTACGGACCGAATCGCGCGTCAGATGACGGATGTCCTTCCCGTCAATGAGGATCCGGCCGCTGCCCTCCTCCACGTCATAGAAATGCGGCAGCAGGTGGCAAAGTGTGGTCTTGCCGCCGCCGGAAGGCCCGACCAGCGCCAGTTTTTCACCCTTGCGGATCTTGAGATTCACATGATGCAGCACTTCATCCGAGGTCGGGTAAGAGTAACTCACGTCCTGGAATTCGATCTCTCCCTGAACGTCTGTGAGTTCTTCCGCATCCTCGGGATCCTTTTCTGGCTCCTCGTCCATGATCTCGCAGAAACGTTTGAAGCCGCTCGCGCCGTTCTGATACTGCTCCATGAAGTTGATCAAGGTATTGACCGGCTGAATGAAGAGGTTCACGGAAACGATGAAAGTCGAATAGTCGCCGAAGCTGATGTCCCCCGCGTAGAGGAACAGACCGCCCGCGATCAGGATGATGACGTTGAAAATGTCTGTGATAAACGCAGTCGAAGAGAAAAACCGCGCCATGGCGCGGTACGCTCTCTTGGAGGAATCCACGAACTGGGTATCGCCCACCGCGAACTTCTCGATCTCCTTGTCCGCATTTGTATAGGCCTTGGTCACACGGATGCCGGTCACACTGCTTTCCACCGCCGCGTTGATGGTCGCGTTGCTCTTCCTGCGGTCGTCGAAGGCTTTGCGCATTTCTTTCCGGAAATACAGCGACACGACGATGAGGATCGGCACGGCGGCAAAGACGATCAGCGTGAGCCACGGATTGATCGTCATGAGATAAATAAATGACAGAATGATCATCACCGAACTGATCAGCAGGTTCTCCGGCCCGTGATGGGCGAGTTCGCAGACCTCGAACAGATCGCTCGTGATGCGTGTCATGATCCGGCCGGTCTCATGATCGTCATAGAAACGGAAGGGCAGTTTTTCCAGATGCGCGAAGAGGTCCCTGCGCATCCTGGACTGCATCCTGACACCGATGATATGCCCGTAATACTGAACGAAATAGCGCAGAAGCAGCCTGATGACATAAAGCACCAGCACGATCGCGCCGGCGATCACGATCGTCGTGTACATCCGGTTCGGAATATACTCGTTCAGCATCTTCCGTGTCACGACAGGGTACATCATGCCGATGACCGAGATCAGGAATGACGCGCCAAGGTCCATCGCCAGCAGTTTCTTGTGCGGTTTATAGTATGAAATGAATCGTTTCAGCATCGCTTTGTACCAGTGTTCCTCTATTGTCTGTCAGAAAAGTACCTTCCCGGGCAAAGCGGTCATTTTTCAGAACCGTACGCTGTCATATGCGCCTTGATGGCGTCAAATGTTTTGTCGCTTATGTAGTGCTCGATCCGGCAGGCGTCGTTCGTGGCTGTTTCTTCGTCCACGCCGAGCGCCATGAACATTTTCGACAAGACGGTATGGCGCTCATAGATTTTCCGGGCTTTCGTCTCTCCTTCATCTGTCAGTTTGAGGTAACCCTGCTCATCCACAAAAATGAACCCGTCGTTCTTTAAAAGACCGACTGCCCGGCTGACGGAAGGCTTTGAAAAGCCCATTTCGTCAGCGACGTCGATCGCACGGACATTCTTCGACTTTTGGGAAAGTACATAAATCGTTTCGAGATACATTTCTCCGGATTCCAGCATGGCCATAAGAAGCGCCTCCGTTTTCCATATAGTTAGCATAAACTTATCATGGCCGGACGCCTTTTTCAAGAAAAACCA
>JAEEGL014073971.1_pt1 | contig 16494 bp, 15 predicted proteins | sample 9134231 | NCBI WGS metagenome assembly JAEEGL01 (sample SAMN16246548, study PRJNA631951) | gut metagenome | biome: gut microbiome; feature: rumen; material: fiber-attached | host: Bos | place: Iran: Karaj | collected 2018-10
GGGGTCGTCCGCCGAGACGATGACGAAGCCGCCGCAGACGCCGTTGTACGCCGCCGTGAACAGCGGGTCCGCCGCGACGTTGACGCCGACGTGCTTCATCGCCGAAAGGGAGCGGACGCCCGCGATCGACGCGCCGTACGCGACCTCGACCGCGACCTTCTCGTTCGGTGCCCATTCGCAGTACAAAGCGTCTTTATACTGCGGGAGGTTCTCAAAGATTTCCGTGCTGGGCGTGCCCGGATACGCCGAGCAGACCTTGACGCCTGCTTCGTACGCGCCGCGCGCGATCGCTTCGTTGCCGGAAAGCAATACAGGATCCATGTGTTATTCCGCCTTTCTTACAGTTTTGCCGCGTTTGCGGCGAATGAATGATAGATATATGATATATGAAAAGGACAGCCGAAGCTGTCCTTTTTCATCAGTCGTCGACGTCCAGCGCCTCGAGGCCTTTCTTTCGGATCGGCTTGCTGTCGCCGTGTTTGACGAAGAACATCGTAAAGAATGCGAGTATCACGAATACCGTCGCATATGGGAACAGGATGCTGAGTCCCGCGGCGTCCATCAGGAAGCCGGAAAGGATCGGCGTCAGCACCTGCGCCGCCATGGACGCGGTGTAGTAATAGCCGGTGTACTTGCCGACGTTGCCGCCCTTCGCGAGCTCGACGACCATCGGGAACGAGTTGACGTTGATCGTCGCCCAGCCGATGCCGGCGAGTGCGAACATCGCGTTCATCAGCATTGCGGGGCTGCCCTCGCGCAGGAACGACGCGACGCCGAACGCCACCGCGAGCATCACGACGCCCGCGAGGATCGCCTTCTTGCGGCCGATGCGGCTCGAAACGATGCCGACCGGCAGGTACGAGATGATCGCCGCGGCCTGCGCGATGATCAGGGTCATGTTGTAGTCGAGGTTCAGGACCTTGCCCGCGTAAACGGAATACTTGCTCGTGACGGCGTTGTAGCCGAAGAACCACAGCACCACGGACGCGAGGATCAGCAGGAGCGACACGCGCTCGCCCTTCGAGAGCTTCCGGGAGCCGGAGCCGTCGTCGTCCTCGCCGTTGTCGATGCCGAAGCGCTTGCTCTCCTCCTCCATCTCCTCGACGAACTTCGGCTCGCGCACGGTGAGCATGAAGATGACGAGCGCGATCATCATGATCGCCGCGATGACGGTGAAGAACAGCGTATAGCTCATCATGGCCTTCGGCGCTTTGCCGGTGCCGAACACGATGCCGAGCACGAGCACCAGGATGCCGCCGAAGGAGCCCATCAGATTGATGATCGCGTTCGCCTTCGAGCGAAGCGGCTTGATCGTGACGTCTGGCATCAGCGCGACGGCCGGCGAGCGGAAGATGCTCATCGAGATCAGCGTGATGAGCAGCACCGCCATGAACAGAACGAGGATCCCGCGGTGCGACGCGGTGGTCTTGGCGGCGACCGCCTGACGCGCGGGCACGAAGTAGGTATCCCACTCCGCCGTGGCTTCCTTGTCGCCCTGCGCGGCTTTGACCGCGACTTCGGTCATCTGCGCTTCGGTGTACTTCTCGGAGAGCACGTATTTGTCGCCGTCGTGCGTTTTGAGCTCGCCGTTGACGATATCGGTCTCGGCATAGACGGCGTGCACGCCCGTTTCGGACATCTCCGCCGCGTCGCCCACGCGGGCGAGCTGCGCGTTGTCGATGAACGAGAGCCCGACGAACGCGATCACGGCGATGACGGTGCCGATCACGATGTACGGCGTGCGTTTGCCGAAGCGGGTCTTGGTCTTGTCGGACAGTGCGCCGAAGATCGGCAGCATGAACAGCGCAAGCACGTTGTCAAGCGCCATGACCACGCCGGACCAGCCCTGCGCCATGCCGAATTTATCCGTCAGGATCTTGGGAATGATGCTGTCGTACGCCTGCCAGAAGGCGCAGATGAGAAAGAATGCGAAGCCGACTAAGATCGTGCGCTTGTAATTGAGTTTCATAAATGCCCCCGATCGATCGAATCACGATAGAATTGCCTCTTTCATTATACCGAAAACGTGTTATAATCTCAATAGGAAAATTTCTTATATTATTATCCGGAGGGACGGAACATGGTCTTTGCGATCGTCGGCGGCGTTCTTGTCGTTTTGTTTGCGCTCTATTGCTTTTTCGTCAGCCCGCGCCGCGCGGACGCGGCAAAAAAAGCCCCGTTTCAGGGACTGATGGCGGCGCACCGCGGGCTTTATGAAAAGGATCAGTCGGTCCCCGAGAACGCGCTCGAGGCGTTTCGCCGCGCCGCGGAAAACGGGTACGGCGTCGAGCTCGACGTGCAGCTGACGCGCGACGGCGAGGTCGTGGTCTTTCACGACGACACGGTCGACCGCATGACGGAACACAAGGGCCGCGTGGACGGCTTTACGCTCGCGGAGCTGCAGGCGATGCCGCTCATGGGAACGGAGCACCGCGTGCCGCTGTTCACCGACGTCATGGCGGTGCTCGACGGCGTCTCCCCCACGATCGTGGAGCTGAAATCGACCGAGAACTATCCGGAGCTCTGTGAAAAGACGCTCGCGATCCTGAGAACGCGGAAGGGACCCTTCTGCGTCGAAAGCTTCGATCCGCGCATCGTGCGCTGGTTTTACAAAAACGCTCCGGACCTCGTCCGCGGACAGCTTACCGAATCGTTCCGGTATTGGCGAAAGGCGGGCGCGCCGCTGCACAAGGCGCTGCTCATGCACACGCTCTGCGTGAACTTCCTGACGCATCCGCAGTTCATCGCGTTCGGCCGGGGCCGCCGTCCGCTCTGCTGGTTTTTGGCGCGGCCCGCGGGCGCGATGACCGTCTTCTGGACGGAGCGCCCCGATTCCGATCACGGGACGCTTCAGAAGCGCTACGACTGCCGCATCTTCGAGCATTACCGCCCTGAAACGCGGTACGAACGAAAGCGATAACAAATCAAAAAACGCTCCCGTCCGGGAGCGTTTTTCTATACCACGAGGTCGCCTTCCTCGCTGTTGATGACCTCGAAGATCTCCTCCTCCGCGCCGGTCTCGGCGTTCACGTAGACGAGGAAGAACGTGCCGTTCGCCGTGCATTTGCATTCGTAGCAGAGCACCTCGAGCGTGCGGCTTTTCGGGATCAGCGCGAGCGCGGTGTGCTCGACGGTCAGCGTGTCGGACACGGTGTTTTTCGCGTCCGCTTCGGTCAGGATCGGGCGGTCGAACGTGCGCGGCCGGTGGCAGAAGCGGTAGTTCGTCGCGTCGAGCCCGATCACCCGCTCCGTTTCGCGGTCGACGTACACCTTGACGAGATCGGCGTAGAGGATCACGCCGCTCTGCACGGCGGCGTAGTTGATCACGACCGTTCCGGCGTAGTACTGCGCGTACGACGGCTCCATTCTGCCGAAGCCGAGCTGTTCGAGACACGCGCTTGCCGCGGCGTGCAGACGTTCGCTTTCTTCGTCGCCCGGCGGATCGCTGTTCGCGCCCGCCGGCGTGCCCATGAAATAGAGCAGCAATCCGCCGCGCTCGGTGATCGAAACGCACAGCTCTCCCTTTTCGTCGGCCGCGGAAAAATCGTAGGTCACGATCGTCGATTCCGTTTTGCCGTCGAACGCGAGCGTGCGGTCCGGAAAGAGGTCCTGCGCGATGCGCGCCGCCTCCGCCTCGCCGACCGTTTCGTCCGGAAGACCCAGCGGCTCCGCCTGCTCGCTGCTTTCGGAGAACGGTCCGTCGTACAGGAGCGTCGGATAGTTCGCAAGGTTCTCCTCGTCGGCCTCGGCGTAGAAGCCGTCTTCGCCCGCGGCCGGAAAGCTGCCGTCGACGCAGCCGCCGTCGTACGACGCGGACAGGTCCGCGCAGCAGGTGCGAAGCGCGCCGAGGGATTCGAGCTGCCCGCCGGTGAGCATCTGTCCGGAGAGCACGCGGTCCATCAGCGTATCGGCATAGTCGCCGGTGCGCGTCAGAAACTGCATGAGCCCCGAATCGTCGGCATAGGAGACCGGCAGAAGGCTCAGCGCGCGCGTCGCGCCCGCGGTGAGACGGCGGATCTCGGCAAAGCGCTTCGAGAGGCTTGCGGGCGTGGACGCCGCGTCCAGCTTGCCGAGCGCGACGGACAGGTCGTTGAGATCGTTCGAAAGCGCGCGGTACGCGCTTTCGGTCTGCGCTTCGATGACGCGCCGCTGTTCCGCGATCGTTTCGCGCTGCCGGAAAAAGGTAACGGTCATCACCGCGAGCCCGACGAGCAGGATCGCGGGAAAGCCGAACAGCCAGATTTTCTTGGATAACCGGATCATTTGCAGAATACGTGACTGCCGATCCGCAGCACGATCGGGCGGCTGCGGATCCAGCGGTTGCTGGTCTTTGCGGGGTTATAGTAGAAGAGACAGCCGCCCGTCGGATCCCAGCCGTTCAGGGCGTCCTTCGCGGCCTTGATCGCGGTCTCGTTCGGCGTCAGGTTGATCTGCCCGTCGTCGACCGCCGAGAACGCGCCCTTCTGATAGATCACGCCCGAGATCGAGTTCGGGAACGAACTGCTTTTCACGCGGTTCAGCACGACCGCGCCGACCGCGACCTGTCCCTTGTACGGCTCGCCGCGCGCTTCGCTGTAGATGCACTGCGCGAGCAGGTACGTGTCGCCGTTCGCGGGCTTCGACGCGCCGGAGACCGCGGACGAGAGCGAAAGCCCCATCGCCGCGGCGGTCTTTTCGCCCACCACGCCGTCGACGGTCAGTCCGTTTTTCTGCTGGAACCAGCGCACCGCGCGCTCGGTCGCGTAGCCGTAAACGCCGTCGACCGCGCCGGAATAGTAGCCCCACTGCTTCAGCCGCTTCTGCACGGCGGTCACGTCGTCGCCGGTCGAGCCGCGCCGCAGCGCCGCCTCCGCGGAGAGAAGCGGGATCAGCATGCAGAGGATCGCCAGCACGAGGATCGCCGCCTTGCCTTTTTTTACTGCCGAACGGATCATGCGTCCTCCTTAAAACAGCGACGAAAGCCAGTTCCAAAGCCAGCTTTCCGGCTCGATGTCTTCCGGATCGACCGGCTCGCCCGTTTCGCTGACGATGCACAGCGGCGGAAACAGCACGCACCACCAGTTGTGTCCTTCGGCGGCGCCGAGCCGCACGCACAGCGCGTCGTAATCGCCCGCGGGGAACGTCAGTCCGCCGTAGGTACGGTCCGGGAACGTCTCCGTGCCGAGCGAAAGGCAGACGCTGTAGTCCATGCCGCGCGCGTTCAGCACGCGCTCCGCCGTTTCCTGGATCTCGCGTCCGTGCGTGAGCAGATACGTCCGCGCGTCGTCATAGTTCGTTTCCTCCGCAAACAGCGGCAGGATCGCGTCGCGCACGGCGAGCTTCGCGCTCTGATCGGCGTCCGAATCGCTGTTTGCGATCACGTGCAGACGCAGGATCCCCTCGTGCACCGACGACGTTTCGACCGCGGGCGCGGCCTTCAGGATGCACGGGACGCCGAGAAGCAGCAGGATCATGCCGCAAAGAAACCGTTTTTTCATCATCATTCACCTCGCGGAGAGTATTTCCATTCGTCCGCCGCTTCATACCTGTTGACTTTTTCAAAAAACTCCGCTACGATGCAGATATGGAAGCCCTGAAGCCCCTGATCGAAACGGCGCTCGGCGATTTCGTCGAGCGGCATACCGGCGTGCGGCCGGCGTTCAAGCCGTCGAAGCGCGCGCATCTTGCGACGAACGCGTTTCTGCGCGGCGGCGCCGAACGCGCCGCGGCGCTGCTTTCCGCGCACGCGGCGGACTGCGCGCTGTTCGGCCGTCCGCTGATCGAAGCGATCCGCACGGAGAACGGCTGGGTGCTGTTTTTCCTGACCGCGGACGTACCGAACGCGTACGCCGAAACGCTGCCGCCCGCGCCCGAACCGGACGAATCGTTTTTCGAGCGGCGGCTTCAGATCATGACGCGGCACGCGGACGCGCCCGTTCCGGACGATCCGTACGTGCTGCAGGGATTCTACGCGGTGCTGTTTTCCGCGCCGCGCGCAGAGGAAACGCTGCTTTCCGCCGCGCGGCATCTGGACGGCACGGCGCGCGTCGCGCTGGAGCAGCGGCTTCACCGCGTCGGCAAGCTCTTATTATGGGAACGGAGGAACGCAAAATGAAACGGACGTGGCTCGGTCATTCGACCTTTGTACTGGAAAACGAAGCGGGCAAGCGCCTCGTCACCGACCCGGTGGACGAGGGCAGCGGATACGCGTTCCCGCCGGTTTTCGCCGACGTTGTGACCGTGTCGCACGGGCATCACGATCACTGCGCCGTCGAGCGCGTGACGGGCGATCCCGTCGTGAAGCGGACCTGCGAACCGGAGACGGCCGCGGGCTTTGCGATCACGGGCTTTCCCTCGTTTCACGACGAGGTGCGGGGCGCAAAGCGCGGTCCGAACGTGATCTTTCTGATCGAAGCGGACGGCGAACGGATCGTGCACTGCGGCGATCTCGGCCATATGCCGGACGACGCGACGATCGCCGCGCTGAAGGGCGCGGACGTGCTGATGATCCCGGTCGGCGGCGTTTATACCGTCGACGGCAGAGCCGCGTGGGAGATCACGAAGCGCATCGCGCCGAAGACCGTCGTGCCGATGCACTTCCGAACGCCGGTCCTGCGGTTCGCGCTCGATCCGGTCGACGGATTCCTCGCCGCGGCAAAAGCGGATCCCGCGCCGATCGGGATCGAGGTCCCGACGCTGTAAACGCGGTTGCATCACGGCGCAAACCGTGGTATACTGAATCAAACGAAACGCTTACCCCTCCCCCGTTCGGGGCGTGGGGAAATACCCTTTTCGGAAAGGAACGGATATGTATCTGATCGCAGGACTCGGAAACCCCGGGCTGAGCTACAAAAAAACGCGGCACAACGCAGGCTTTCAGGCGCTGGACGTGCTGGCGGCGCGCCACGGCGTACGCGTGAAGACCAAGGGCTTTTCGGCGCTGTACGGCGAGGGCCGCATCGGGACCGAACGCGTGATCCTCATGAAGCCGCAGACCTATATGAATCTGAGCGGCGACGCGGTGCAGAGCCTCATGCACTTCTATAAGCTCGCGCCGGACCGGCTGATCGTGCTGTACGACGACATCGACCTGCCGATCGGCAGTCTCCGCATCCGCGCGAACGGCTCCGCGGGCAGTCACAACGGCATGCGCTCGGTCATTTCGTGCGTCGGGTCCGAAGCCTTCGCGCGCATCCGCATCGGCGTCGGCAAGGACGAAAGCATCCTGCTGCGCGATTACGTGCTGAAGCGCCCGTCGAAGGCCGAGCAGCAGGCGCTGAACGAGGTCTTCGAGCACGCCGCCGACGCCGCCGAGCTGATCGTTGCGGGACGCATCGGCGACGCGCAGATGCAGTACAACAAAAAACACGAAAAGAACCGCTCCGTCTCGATCGACGGACGTTCGGACAAGGAATAACTTGGTGCGTTTTTGCACCATCTTCGGCAGATGAACGCATTATTGCAGGCGATCGCAAACGATCCCGGTTATCGACAGCTGCATACCTCCCTGGAAGCGGGCGACGGAACGGTCGCCGTTTTCGGGTTGAGCGAATCGCACCGTCCGGCGGTGAACGCGGCGCTTGCGGAGGACCGCACGGTCGTCTGGGTCGCGCCGACGCCGGCGGAGGCGATGCGGCTTTTTGAGCTGCAGCGGGCGTTCCGGCCCGATACGGGGCTGTTTTTGCCGCGCGATCTGCCGCTCGTTCATCTGGAGGCGGTTTCGTCCGAACGGCGTTCGCAGCGGCTTGCCGTGCTTTCGCGCCTTGCACTGTCCGTGCCGTCGCTGATCGTCACCTGCCCCGAAGCGCTGATGGAGCGGCTCGTTCCGCATGAGACTTTTTTGTCGCAGATCGTTTCGGTGCGTGTGGGCGATACGATCGATCCGCGGCTGCTTCTCAGGCGGCTGACGGAGGCCGGCTACGAGCGCACGGAGCAGATCGAGGGACCGGGCCAGTGCACGATGCGCGGCGACATCCTTGACGTATATCCCCCGCAGGCGGCGTATCCGTGCCGCATCGAGTTTTACGGTGACGACGTGGATCAGATGCGCCTGTTCGATCCGCTGACCCAGCGCAGCGTGGAGCAGACGCCCTCGGTCGTTCTGCCGCCCGCATTCGAAACGCCGCAGACCGACGCGGCAATGGCGAGAGCGCTGCGGCTTCTCCGGGACGCGGCCGGTTTCGACGCGCAGCGGGAAGCGTGGGCGGAGCGCCGTCCGTGCGTCGGCGCGGACGTTCTGGTGCCGCTTCTCTGCCCCGTGACCGAAACGCTTCTGGACTATCTGCCCGATCGGCGCGCGATCCTGCTGAACGACCCCGCGCGCATCGCGGACGAGGCGAGGGCCGCGGAGCTCGTGTTTGCCGAGACCGTCGCGGCGACGCTCGAGCGCGGCGAAGGACATCCGGCGCAGGCGAAGCTTCTGCTTCCCGCCGACACGGTCATGCGGCTGCTCGACGCGAAGGACAGCGCGGCGTTCTACACGCTGTTCCGGCCGTACGCAGGCTTCCGGCACCGCGCCCGCGCGCAGTTCACCGTCGAGCCCGCGCCGGCGTTCCTGAACGACGCAGGACAGTTCGTGTCCGAGCTCGGCCGCCTTCTGAAGGCGCGCGAGGCGGTGCTGCTGTACGTCGGCGAAGCGGAGGAGCGTCTTCGCGACGTGCTGCGCGACAGCGATCTTTCCGTTGCGTACGCGAAGGAGCTGACGCGTCCGCCGGTGCGCGGCGAAGCGCTCGCGATCTCCCGGACGCTCCCGCAGGGATTCGCGTTCCCCGAGATCCATCTGTTCGTGCTGACCGCGCAGGAGCTGTTCGGCAAAAAGCCGTCGGCGCAGATCCGGAAACGCGGCGGCACGCTGAAATACACCGATCTTGCCGTGGGCGACTACGTCGTGCACGAGGCGCACGGCATCGGAAAGTTTTTGGGCGTCGAACAGCTGACCGTCGACAACAGCACGAAGGATTACCTGCTGTTCGCCTACCGCGGCGACGACCGGCTGTACATCCCGACCGATCAGCTCGACCGCATCCAGAAATACGTCGGCGCGGACGCGGACGTGCCCCCGCAGCTAAGCAAGCTCGGCGGCGCGGAATGGCAGCAGCGCGTGGAAAAGGCGCGGCAGGGCGCGAAAAAGCTCGCGGTCGACCTGGCGCGGCTGTACGCGGCGCGCAGCGCGAACGGCGGATTCGCGTTCTCGAAGGATTCCGCCTGGCAGAAGCGGCTCGAGGACGCCTTCCCCTACGAGGAGACGCCGGATCAGGCGCAGGCGATCAAAGACGTCAAGGCGGACATGGAATCGCCGCGGCCGATGGACCGGCTGCTGTGCGGCGACGTCGGCTACGGAAAGACCGAGGTCGCGATGCGCGCGGCGTTCAAGGCGGCGCAGGACAGCAAGCAGACGGCGTTTCTGGTGCCGACGACGATCCTTGCGCAGCAGCATTACCATACGCTTCTGCAGCGGTTCGCGGATTTCCCGGTGCGCGTGGCGTGTCTGAGCCGCTTCCAGTCGCCGAAGGAGTGCGCCGCCGTCAAAAGGGGACTTGAGAGCGGCGAGATCGACGTGGTCGTCGGCACGCACGCGCTGCTGGCGAAGTCCGTGAAATTCAAAAACCTCGGGCTTTTGATCATCGACGAGGAGCACCGCTTCGGCGTGAACCACAAGGAACAGATCAAAGCGCTGCGGAACGAGATCGACGTGCTGACGCTGACCGCGACGCCGATCCCGCGGACGCTGAACCTGTCGATGACGGGCATCCGCGACATCTCGACGATCGAAACGCCGCCGGAGAACCGCTTCCCCGTGCAGACGTTCGTCACCGAGTACAACGACGCGCTCGTCACCGCGGCGCTGCGGCGCGAGCTTTCGCGCGGCGGGCAGGCGTTCGTCGTGTCGAACCGCGTGATCACGATGGGCGCGGAGCTGACGCACCTCAAGGCGCTGCTTCCGGACGCGCGCATCGCGATGGCGCACGGACAGATGCCGGAGGCGCTGCTCGAAAACACGATGATGGCGTTTCTGAACCGGGAGATCGATATCCTGCTCTGCTCCACGATCATCGAAAGCGGCGTGGACATTCCGAACGCGAACACGCTCGTCGTGCTCGACGCGGACAAGCTGGGGCTCGCCCAGCTCTATCAGCTGCGCGGCCGGGTCGGTCGCTCGACGCGTATGGCGTACGCGTACTTCACCGTGCCGCAGGCGCGCGCGGTCTCCGAAACGGCGCAGAAGCGGCTCCTTGCGATCCGCGAATTCACCCAGTTCGGCGCGGGCTTCCGGCTTGCGATGCGCGATCTGGAGATCCGCGGCGCGGGCAGTCTTCTGGGCGCCGAGCAGCACGGGCACATCGCGGACGTCGGCTATGAATTCTACTGCAAGCTGATGCGCTCCGCGGTTGCGGAGGCAAAGGGCGAAACGCTGCCGCCCGAGATCGAGACGACGGTCGACGCGCCGGTCGACGCATACGTGCCGCGGACGTTTCTGCCGTCCGAGCTGCACCGGCTCGCGATGTACAAGCGCATCGCGCAGATCGGCGACAGCGACGCGTACACCGATCTGCTGGACGAATTCAACGACCGCTACGGCGATCTGCCGGAGCCCGTGACGACGCTGATGCAGCTGGCGCTGATCCGCGCCTACGCAAGCCGCGCGGGGTTCTGCACCGTCACCGTGCGGAACGGAAAAACGACGCTCACGTACGACCCGGGCGCGAAGCCGGACGGCGTGCAGCTTCTGGCGGTGCTGTCCTCGGACCCGCATCTGCGGCTCGTCGCAAGCGAGCCCGCCGCCGTCGAATGGATCGACCGATCGATGACAACGGCCGGTTTTGTCAAAAAACTTCCACAATTAATTCACAGACTGATGCATTGCGTCGACCCGGCGCTGGGAGTATAATGAAGAACAAATCCAGGAAAGGAATCATTCCGAATACATGAAATTCTATCAACGTATTCTTGCTCTGATGACCGCCGCGCTTCTGGCGCTGTCGCTGACGGGCTGTCTCGTCGCGACGAAGGACGCCGAAACGGACGGCTCGAACGCGACGGAACCCGTATCCGGCGCGGCGACCGACGCGCCCTCCGTCAATCCGAACGCGTCCGCGTTCGACCGTGAGGCCGTTGCCGTCGAGCTCGGCGACCTGCAGATCAAGGCCGGCGAGATCGCCGACGTGTTCGATCAGTACATCGGCCTGTTCAGCTATTCCGGCTCGGTCGGAGAAGCGCAGATCGAGCAGTGCCTCGACATGTCGCTCGATTACATTCTGCAGTATTATCTGCCGATGTGGAAGGCGAAGGAGCTCGGCATCGAGCTGTCCGAAGCCGACGAGGCGGAGATCGATGCGCTTGCGCGCGAACAGGTCGCAGAGGAGCGCGACGCCGTGATCTGCCAGTTCGCGTACTATTACGGCATCACCGAAACGTATCCCGAAGACCCCTCCGCCCTGACCGAGGAGGAAACGGCCGCGGTCATGGCCGCGATCAACGAGGAGCTCGCGGGCGTGTTCTACGAGGGCTTCACGTTCGAGCAGTACCTCGATCAGCAGCTGGAGACCTACCGCACGGGCGCGCGGATCGACCGTCTGACGCAGGTCCTGAAAGAACGCACGCTGACGGACGACGCCGTCGACGCCGAAACGGTCGACGCCTGGTACGCCGAAACGCTCGAAAAGCAGCGCGAAACCTTTACCGAGCTGCCCTCCGAGTATCGCACTGCCGCCGAGAACTATGCCGACGGCGACAGCTACGTGCCCGTTCTGTACGTCCCCGAAGGCTTTGCGCGCATCCAGGTGCTCGAGTTTTATCCGGACGGCGATCCCGACGAGAACATCGAACGCAACGCCGCCGAGATGACGCGGCTGGAAGCGGAGTACGGCGCGCTCGTTCTGAAGGGTGAAAACGAAGAACGGCAGCAGGAGATCGCCGCGCGCTACGCCGAGCTGCAGAAGGAAAACAAAATGCTCGAGGACGCATTCTACGCCGGCGTGATCGACAGCGTCAACGCCGCGGACAAGGCCGTGAAGGAAGGCGCGTCGTTCGAGGACCTGATGGATACCTACAACAGCCACGCGGAAGGCGAATCCGGCAAGGACGAACGGCTGGTCTATCTCGCCGGTCCGGACACGCGCTACGGCGATCTTGCGACCGAAGCGGCGAAGCTGAATCCGGGCGAGATCTCCGAACCCGTCGTGATCGACGGCGCCTATTACATCATCCGCATGGTCGAACGGCTTCCGGAGGGCGAAACGGACCGCGCTTCCGTCGAAGACGCGGTGACCGCCGCCGCGACCGCCGCGAACCGGGACGACGCGTGGGAAGCGCAGTTTGATTCGTGGCTGGCCGAAGCGAACGAGATCGCCGTGTTCCATCCCGAAACGTATGAATCGATCGGCGATATGTACCTGTACTGATAAGGAGGAACGCATATGACGTATTGTCCGAAATGCGGAAAATCGCTGTCTGACGACGCGGTCCGCTGCGACGCGTGCGGCGCGCCGCTCTATCCCGAACCCGAACCCGAGCAGAAGCCCGCCGAAGTGAAGGACGCGCTTCGCAAATGGGCGCTCGACCAGGGGCAGTTCTGCCTGATCGCCAAGGCGCTCGCCGTGATCGTGATGGCGTTTTATCTGCTCGTTTCGATCGTGTACCTCGTCACGCTGATCACCGGCGGCGTTTCCGCGGGCATGATCTTTACCGAGGTGCTGACGAAGCTCCTGTCCGGCATCGCGCTCGGCGCGATCATCTGGCTGCTTTCCGACGCGGTCCTGTACCTGCAGCGGCTGTATCAGATGAAGAAAAAGGAATGCAAAGACAAATAACGAATTGAACCCCGGGCGGACGCGAAAGCGTCCGCTTTTTGTAGCCGTTTTTTTCCGGTTTGCATAGAATACCCAGGGCGGCTTTCGCCGTCCGGAAAGGAGAAGAACATGGCTATCATCACCAATCAGGCGAACCTGACATACACGTACGGCGCAACAACGGCGTCCGTGCGATCGAACGTTGCCGCAACGGAGCTCGCGGCCGCCCTCGACGCCGAAAAGCGCGCGCTGGACGGCAGCTACCGCGCCGCGTCGACGCTCACCTACGTGATCTCGCTGCGCAACGAGAGCGAGACCGCGCTCACGAACGTCCCCGTGACGGACGATCTCGGCGCATACGTTCCGGAAGGCGGAACGGATCCCGTCGCGCCTCTGACCGCCGTCGATCCGGCGGCGCTGTACCTCGACGGCGAATTCAGCGAAACGCTGACGCCGGAGCCGGTGCAGGGCGGCGTGCGGTTCACGATCCCCGCGATCCCCGCGGGCGCGGACGCGCTGCTGATCTACAAGGCGCAGGTCAACGGCTTTGCACCGATGGCGCAGGGCGGCGCGATCACGAACACGGCGGAGATCGGCGCCGATCCGGTCACCGTGTCCGCGACCGTACCCGTCGATTCGTTCGCGCACCTCACGATCGAAAAGGAAATGACGCCGGATCCGGTTTCCCCGGGCGGCACGCTCACGGCGGCGTTCACCGTCGAGAACAGCGGCAACGAGCCCGCGACCGGCCTTCAGCTCACCGACGCGTTTCCGATCCCGCTTACGGACGTCGCCGTCACGGTGAACGGCGCGCCGGTGACGGACTTCACGTTTGAAGACGCGCTGCTGACCCTGCCCGCGGCAGGCAGCGCCGCGACGACGCTGACCGTGCCCGCCGCGACGTTTGCGCAGGATCCCGAAACCGGCGCCGTCACCGTCTCGCCCGGCACGCTGACCGTCGTTGTGACCGGCACCGTATAACGCGCCGCAGCGGCGATACGGGTCCTTCCGCCTGCGCGGAAGGATCCTTTTTTTTCAGATTTCTGTTGCGTTCGGACGCAAAAAAAGGTATCATAATTGTGTATGAGCATTCATTCCGACATTACGGCGGCGCTCGGGATCGAACGCAGCGGCGATCCGCTGTCGCTGCCCGCCCTGACGCTCGCCTACATCGGCGACACGATCTACGACCTGTACGTGCGCACGCTGCTTGCCGAAACCGTACAGGCGCAGGTGCACGCGCTGCATCTGATCGCGGCGAAGCACGTCTGCGCCGCGGGACAGGCGGCGGCGTACCGCAGGATCGCGCCGATGCTTTCCGAGCGGGAGCAGGCCGCGTTCCGGCGCGGACGCAACGCGCACAGCGGCACCGTGCCGAAAAACGCGCGCGTGCGCGACTACCGCGTGGCGACCGGGCTCGAAGCGCTGCTCGGATATCTGTATCTGACCGGCGAGGACGCGCGTATCGGCGAACTGATGCGCGCCGCGCTGGAGCAATCCGATGAATCCGGAAAGGAGACCGAACGATGAGCGAACGAAACGAATACGGCAGACGCCCCGGCTCGAAGGAGCTCGGCACGCGTACGCGCACGCAGTACGAAAAGCCGTACGGCAAGAAGCCGTATCAGGGAAACAAGCGCAGCTATGAGAACGGCGAGCGCGAGTATCCGAAGCCCGTATACGGAAAGCCGTACGAAGGCGATCACCGCAAAAAGAACGCCGGCGGTCCGAAGGGCGATCCCGCGAAAAAGCCGTACGACCGCAGGGACGGCGACCGCAAGCCGTACGACCGCAGACGCGAAGACGCGCCGAAAAAGCCGTACGCGCCCGCGCCGGTCGAAAACGAGCGCGACGAACAGCCGTATCTGCTGATCGGACGCAACGCGGTGCGCGAGGCGATCAAAAGCGGGCGCAGCATCGACCGCATCCTCGTCACGGCTGAGCACGACGGTTCGCTCGGCGAGATCGTGACGCTTGCGCGCGAACGCAAGCTCGTCGTGCGCGAGGTCGACCGCAAAAAGCTGGACGAGCTGTGCATGCCGTTCGGTCACGGCGGCAAGACCGCGAACCATCAGGGCGTCGTCGCATACGCGGCGGGCGTGACCTACTGCGAGGTAAGCGACATTCTCGCATACGCGAAGTCGCGCGGCGAAGCGCCGTTCGTCATCGTGCTGGACGGCGTCGAGGATCCGCACAACCTCGGCTCGATCATCCGCAGCGCGGACTGCGCCGGCGCGCACGGCGTGATCATCGGCAAGCGCAGAAGCGCGTCGGTCACCGCGGCGGCCGTCAAGGCGAGCGCGGGCGCGACCGAATACGTGAAGATCGCGCGCGTCGTGAACATCTCCGCGGCGCTCGCGCAGCTTAAAAGCGAGGGCGTATGGGTCGCCGGCGCGGATATGGAAGGCGGCGACATGCGTTCGCAGGCGCTGAAGGGCCCGCTGGCGCTCGTGATCGGCAACGAGGGCGAAGGGCTTTCAAAGCTCGTTCGCGAGAACTGCGACTTCCTCGTTTCCATCCCGATGCAGGGACACATCGATTCGCTGAACGCGGGCGTTGCGGCGGCGGTGCTGATGTTTGAAAAGAAGCGGCAGGACGCGGAATAACATGGCGGAACGAACCGACGAACAACTGATCGAAGGCATCCGCGCGGGCGATCGCGAAGCGGAGCGCATCCTGTACGAACGGTACAAGCAGTTCGTGCGTTCGCGCGCGCATTCGTATTTTCTGATCGGCGCGGACCACGAGGACCTCGTGCAGGAGGGCATGCTCGGGCTCTATAAGGCGGTCTGCGAATACGACGCGGGCAAGGCGGCCTCGTTCAAAAGCTTCGCGGAGGTCTGCGTCACGCGGCAGATCCTGTCCGCGATCAAGAATGCGACGCGCAAAAAGCACACGCCGCTGAACAACTACATCTCGCTGAACCGCTCCCCCGTCGAAGCGAACGGCGAGTTCACGCTGCTCGACACGGTGCGCTCGCTGCGCGTGGCGGATCCCGAAGAGGTCATCATCGGGCGCGAAAACTTCGACCGGCTCGTGGTCTATCTCGAGCAGGTGCTCTCCCCCATGGAGCGGCGCGTGCTCGGGCTGTATCTCGACGGATACTCGTATCCGCAGATCGCGGCGGCGATCGAAAAGCCGCTGAAATCCGTCGACAACGCCATGCAGCGCGTCAAGCACAAGCTCGAAGCGTTCCGGAACTGAACCGAACAAAAAACCCTCCCGCCCGGGAGGGTTTTTTACGCGCTTTTTCCCGCAGGTGAAATGCACGTATCATGCAAAAGAGCCGGTCCTCCGGCTCTTTTTTCCGACAGGAACGGCTGTCGAGAATGGGATCGGAAGCCGCGTTCTTCACGAAGAAACGATACTGAAGTATGTGACTGAGTGAAAACGCGGCTGATTTGCGGCGCACAGATAAAAAGAAAGGGCATCTCTGCCCTTTCTTCGTGCGGTTTGTTTGATTATGATCCTCGCCGCAAATGATCCGGTGCCGTTATCGGCGGCGCATGAAAAAAGCAGGCGTCGTTTGACGCCTGCTTTTCGTTTGGTTCGATTATTCAATGATGCTCGCAACAACGCCGGAAGCAACCGTACGGCCGCCTTCACGGATTGCGAAGCGAAGGCCCTGCTCCATCGCGATCGGCGTGATCAGCTGGATCTCCATGCGGATGTTGTCGCCCGGCATGACCAGCTCGACGCCTTCCGGCAGCGTGATCGTGCCCGTTAC
>JAEEGL013062907.1_pt1 | contig 16493 bp, 16 predicted proteins | sample 9134231 | NCBI WGS metagenome assembly JAEEGL01 (sample SAMN16246548, study PRJNA631951) | gut metagenome | biome: gut microbiome; feature: rumen; material: fiber-attached | host: Bos | place: Iran: Karaj | collected 2018-10
GCATGAAATCCTTGACCCATTCGATTTTCATCCTGCCGTATTCGGCCAGGGACATATCTTTTACAATGCTCATGTATGTTACCTCCGATTGGATCGTTCAAATTTTGCTATATCATAGCAGACCTTGGGGGAATTTGCAAGCGGCTGATAAAGAATTGCGGTATCTGACGCCTTGTATTTCTTCGCTCCCGTCTTCGCATCCTGTCTCTGTTTCGCCTTGACACCAACCGTGCGATCCGATATAATGACAAAAAGATTTGAATTGGAGGGACCGCAATGCTGCATTTTCTGATAGCTGCGGATCTACACGGGTGTCCGGACAACCTTTGGCTGGCGTTGAAAGCGCATCCGGAAACGGATTGCGTTCTGCTGTCCGGGGATTACGAGTTCCCCTGCGAGCTGCCGTCCGACAATTGTTTACACTTTCTTCCTTGAATTGGCCTATGAGATACTGTATACTGATCGTAAACTGAACTGGAAGTGATCCTATGGCAAAAACGCCTCTGAAGAATCAAATCAATCGCTTTTTCTACCGCAACCGCGACAAGGGCATTCCCCGTCTGATGCTTTACATAGCCGTAGCCAATATTGTGGTCTACGCGCTTTTTCTGATCAATCAGTCGGATCCGCTGTTTTACCGGATGCTCATCTTCGACCGCAGCGCAATCCTTCGCGGGCAGGTCTGGAGGCTCGTCACGTATCCCTTTGTGTTCCTGACGGAATCCGGCCTGCTCTGGGGTGCGATCGGTCTGCTGTTCTATTTCTGGTGTGGATCGATCCTGGAACAGTACTGGGGCGTGCTCCGCTTTAACGTCTACTATATCAGCGGCGTTCTGCTGACGGATATTGCCGCTCTGCTCCTGCAGGCCCACGCGGATATCTCCTTTGTCAATCTGAGCCTCTTCCTGGCGGTGGCCACCGTCCTGCCGGAGGAAATGATCCGGATCTGGTTCGTGATCCCGGTGAAGATGAAGTGGCTTGCATGGGTGTATTTCGGCATTACGCTGATTGAAACAATCAGCGGAATCATCCTGATGATCACCGGTCTGAGAGAGGGCGGATTCCCCTATCTGGGCTGGCTGCTGCCGATCGTCGCTCTGCTCAACTACTTTCTTTTCTTCGGGAAGCAGATCGTCAACGTGCTGCCGGACTTTCTTCGCTATCATCCGACGCAGAAAAGCTGGAAGCGTCAGGTCCAGCAGAAGCGCGTCTACCCCAACGGGCCCAGGCCTGTAGACAACGCACGCTTCCGCTGCACGGTCTGCGGAAGAACAGAGCTGACCAATCCGGGGCTGGAGTTCCGCTACTGCTCCAAGTGCGCCGGCTACCGCTGCTACTGTGCAGACCACATCCACAACCATTCGCATATCACGGAGTAAGTTCTATGGCCAGATTCTTTATTGACGAGCTGCCGCTATGCGGCACGGAATACACGCTGACCGGCGAAAATGCGGAGCACGCGAAGGTGCTGCGCCTGCGGCCCGGCGAAGAGGTCGCGCTCTGCGACGGCCGCGGCTCGGAATGCGTCGGAACGGTACTGGAGGGGCTGCGTCTGCAAATCAGCGCCTCCTGCCCCTCTCTTGGGGAGCCAAAAACCGCTGTGCGCATCTATATTGCCTTTCCCAAAGCGGACAAGGCCGAGCATGTCATTCAGAAGGCGACCGAGCTTGGAGCGGCAGAGATCATCCTCTTCCCGACCGCATTCTGCGTTTCCAGGCCGGATGAGAAAAGCCTCAAAAAGAAGCTCGAGCGCTGGCAGAAGATTGCCCGCTCCGCCGCAGAGCAGAGCAGGCGCGGCGTGATCCCCGTTGTCCGGGCGCACAATTCCTACACTGCCGCTCTGCGGGACGCCGCCGCCGCAAATCTGCCGATCCTCTTCTATGAAAACGAACGGGCGCGGACGCTGCGGGCTGCAATGGAAGCTTTTCTGGGCGAAACAAACGGATCTGCTCTTGATGCGCTTCCGCAGCCGTCGTCAAACGAGGCGCCCTCTCTGCACGGGGATGGCGCAGGCAGGCAGCCGGCCATTGCCTTGATGACCGGGGCCGAGGGCGGCTTCTCCGAGGAGGAAATCGCCGAGGCCGAGGCCGCCGGGATGAAAATCTGCACCCTTGGCCCCCGGATCCTCCGCTGCGAGACCGCTCCGCTGGCGGCGTTAAGCGCGGTCATGTACGCTTTGGGAGAAATGTGAAAACCGGAACACCGGTAGTTTGAAACTGCCCGGGACGTGCGCTGCGCGCAGCTTCCGAGCAACAGGAGAGAGATATGATGCAGTTTAAGTTTTACGCTTTGATTTCGCGGATGCGCTACATCACCCGCTGGGGGCTGATGCGAAACACCTTTTCCGAAAACATCGCCGAGCACAGCCATATGGTGGCGGTCCTGGCCCACAGTCTGGCGCTGATCCGGAGGGATATTCTCGGCCTGGATGCGGACCCGGAGCGCTGCGCGGCCGCGGCCCTCTATCACGACGCCTCCGAGATTCTCACCGGAGATCTTCCCACACCGATCAAATACTACAACCCCGCCATTAAGCAGGCATACAAGCAGGTGGAACGGGTCAGCGGAGAAAAGCTGCTGGGGATGCTGCCCGTTCAGCTCCGTGCGTCTATGGCTCCCTATATCTTTGAGGACGACCCCGTTAGCCGCGACATCGTCAAGGCCGCAGACAAGCTCTCCGCCCACATCAAGTGCATTGAGGAGCTCAAGGCCGGCAACGCCGAGTTCGATTCCGCGGACCGACAGACCAGAAAGGCCCTGGAGGAGATGCATCTGCCCGAGCTCGACTGGTTTATGGCGCACTGTCTGGACAGCTTCCAGCTCAATCTGGACGAATTGGAATGAAATATGGCGCAGAAAGCGCAAAGCGGCAGCCCGGCTTGTCATCCGTCGGGCTGCCGCTTGTTTCTGTATTTGTTGCTGTCTCAGGATTCCTTGTTCCGCATTTTGAGAATCACAATCGTAGCAGTAATGCTGATGGCGGTCAGGGCAATCAGCATGGCCCAGGCAATGAGAACCGTGCCGGGGGAATGCTCATAGACGGATTCCTGCTCGACGCTCATCCTCATGTGGTCCATATGGTCCATGCCGGGCATTTGATTCATTTTATCGATGTTTTTGTTGATCAGGCCGAGCTGTTCCTCTGTTTCCTCACTCAGCTTTGGCGCCATTCCGCACATGTCCGTGACGGAGCCAAAGGCGGACATGCCCCATTTGCTGAGCGTAATGAAGCCGACGGCCGCAGCCGCACCGTTGAGTTCAAACAGAACGCCGCAGAAAATCAACTGCAGGATCAGGACGAAAGGCATGATGACCATCGCCATGGTGCCGTTGTTGGCAATCGACGAGACCATGAGGCCAAGGCAGGCCGAGCCGAACAGGAGGAGATAGATCGTGAGGAAATACTCAAAGAGATAGCCCAGCACCAGCGGATCATCCGGACCGGGTTCATAGGGAATGAAAATCAAGCTGATGCCGTAGATAATGACTGCCTCCATCAGGCACAAAAGCATTTGCCACAGCGCGTTGGAGATCACATAGGCGCCGATGCTCATGCCCGCGCGGGCGTCCGCGTGGATAATCTCGTGCTCCTTACAGACGTTCTGGATTGTGTTGAAGATACCGATCCAGATACAGGCGGAGGTGATGGTGAAGAATCCGGATTTGGTGGCGTTGTAGGTTTCAAACATATTCTTCCGGACGACCAGCATGACAAGGAAGGAGATGATCGCTGCGAAGAGCAGGGATTTCCAGAACTTCTCACGGTTCGCGATGCGGACCGTTTTCCAGAAGAAGACATGGACCTGCTTGCCAAAATGAGCGGTATTCATATCAGCGTCTCACCATCCTCTCATATTTCTGGATGTAAGAATCCGCCAGCCCTTTGCCGCCCTCATAGGGAGGATTGATCTGCATCATGATCTCCTGGAGGGCGTCAACATCAAAGAAATCCAGGGCGCCGGGGATATTACCCTGATAGGCCAGGTGGCCGGACTTGTCTGTGGAGCTCTTGGCAAGGACCACAACCTTGGTGAAAAGCTTGATGGCGTCGTCGGGATAGTGGGTGATGACCATGACGATCTTGCCGCTCATGGAAATCTCCTTGAGAATGTCGAAAAGCTGCTTGCGGGAGGCTGCGTCGAGGCCGGAGTCCGGCTCGTCGCAGATGAAGACCTTCTGGAAGCCAACCAGCTGGACTGCCACGGAGACCTTCTTCTTCTGGCCGCCGGAGAGCTGCCCGACCAGACTGTTTTTGAGCTCCTGGATGCCGACCTTATTGAGCACGTTCTCCACACGCTGCGCGATTTCTGCCTTGGAAAAAGCGCCGGCAAGACGAATCTGCGCAGCGTCCATCACAGTATTGCGCACGGTGTCGTTGAGACGGAGCGTCAAAAACTGCGGCACAAGGCCGATCTGAGATTTGAGCGCGCCAAAATTCGTATAGAGGTTCTGGCCGTTGAGCAGAATGCTGCCCTCGGCCTTGCTCTCGCCCAGGATGGCGCGAACCAGAGTGGTCTTGCCTGCGCCGGAGCCTCCGAGGATCAGAACAAAGTCGCCGGTATCCACATTGAAGTCAACGTCACGCAGAAGGGTCTTCTTTCCGTTGTTGACGGTCTTGCGGCGGACGGCAACCTGCAGGGCATGGTCCGGGTGCGGCGCGGGGGAGAAGCCGCCGGAGGTGTCGACGATCGCGGCGCCTGCGCTGCTGTCGCCGAAGCCGCCGGGAGCGGAGAAACCGCCGGGCGCGGAAAAGCCGGTCATACCGCCGGAGGGCGCACCGAAGGGGGCGGCAGGAGGAGCGCCAGGCCCGCCGAAAGGCGCGGGGCTGGTGGTGACATAGGGCGAGGCAAACTTCTTCTGCTCATCTACGGTCAGAAGGTCGCCGCCGGCCAGAAAATAGCTCCTGGCGTCGCCGGTTGGTACGATATTTCCGGAGGTGTAGAAAAAGCTGCTGGGATCAAATCCGAGATTATTACTCATTTCATCACTCTTTTCAGAAGCGCGGCGGGACTTGCCTGCCGCGCTTGGTATTTTTTAGAAACCGGAGGGAGTACTGAAAAAATCTCCGCCCTTGGTGAAATACTTTTTCGGATCGTTAACAGGCTTTGGACCTTTTGCCTCCTTCTCGGCACACTCGGCGCAGAGGAAGCCTTCGCCGCGATACTGGCGGCCGCAGTTGGTACAGTAGCGCGGGGGTCTGTCGTCCTCAACCGCAACGGTGTCGGGCTTCTTCTCCGCCAGGGTCCGCAGCTCCTCAGGCTGGAAAGCGGTGAACACCTCCATGGCCGTGGGGCGCTTCTCGGGGTCCGCGTCCAGCATACGAATCAGGAGCTCCCGGATGTCCGAGGGAATCTTGTCAGAGACCGTCAAGGGAAGGCCCGCCAGCACAGCCTGTCCGGCGGCGGTGCAGCCGGTCTCATGATCGAAGCCGGGAACGTCTCCGGAAAAATACTGGTGGAACAGAACGCCGAGGGCAAAGATGTCGATCTTGCAGGTGAGATGGCAGTCGATATCGTCGAAGCGGCCCCAGACCTCGGGGGAGAAATACACCCAGTCACCGGAGATGTCCTCGCTCTTGATTTCGTCCGCCTCAAAGAAGGCGCTGTCAAAGTCGATGACTTTGACGGTCAGCGTGCCGTTGCTGGACTTTGTGAACAGGATGTTCTCGTGCTTCAGGTCTGAATGAGCCAAGCCGCCCTGGTGCAGACCGGCAACAGCGTGCGCAATCAGAGCGCACAGACGGCGGCGCTCCTTTTCAGGCAGGTCATAGACGTCCTGGATCGACCAGGGCAGCTCCTCGATCTTTTCCATCGAGAGATAGTATTTCTGCTCATAGCGGAAGAACTCGTAGATTCGAACGTCGTTGCCGTCGGAAAAGCGGTTGACCGCGTCATAGACGCGAATCTTGCGCGCCACATTATCCCTGCACTGCTTCTTTTTCTTCTCGATCCGTTCCGGAGAAAGGACCTTATCCTGGTAGGGATACTTCGGGTTCAGGAACTGCTTGATAAAGTACTCCTTGCCGTTCTTCGTTCCGAAGCACCAAAGACAGGTGCCGGCGTTTCTGTTCGTCATTTCGCCGAGGGTATATCCGAAAAGCTGTTCCATGATCAGTCTTCCTCTAAATATCTCATATACTCGCGCTTGTACTGCTCCCACATCTGCATGCGGGGCTCCCGCTGCTCGGTGGGAAGCTCCTGAAGGGCCTCCAGATAGGTCTTCTGCATATGCTTCGCTCTGGGACGGAAATACGCCTGGAGTTCCGCGAAATCACGGAAGCCGTAGCCGGCCAGAACCATGGTATAGTCGTCGCCGGCGACCTTGCCCATGAGACGGTCCATATACTCCTCCCAAAGGGCAGGCGTTTTGGCGACCGTCAGGCACTGCAGAATCAGCCCCTCAAATTCCATGGGGGTCGTATAGTAGCCAAAGCAGCCGTCGGTGGCAGTCAGGACCAGGAAGGGCTCGTTGATCCGGAAGCTGGAGACGTGAAGGTTCAGCTGCTTTCCCTCAAAGAGGATGTTCTTGAGAACGCCGTCCTCGTAGAGGTTGTCCATGGGATCGGGAACGGATGTGTCATCCTTCGTCAACTGACCAAGGCCGTCCTTCGTCAGCAGATAGCAGCGGGAATCGCCCGCCCAGATGGCGCTGACGGTATAGCCTCCGTCCGGTTCCATCTGCACCAACACCATGGCGGCGGTACTGGGCAGAGAGCGGACCATAGAGCCCTTCACGCCGCCGGTCAGGGAGACGTCCGTGGGCCGATAGGTGGACAGGGTAACGGAGCAGCGCTCAATCGCCCGGTCCAGGAAGGCCTTTCTCTGGCTCTGTGTGGTTCCCTGATTGGGGAAGAACTCCTGGAAGGTGTCGTAAAAGGCGCCCGAGCAGAGCCGCGAGGAAATATACGCCTCCGTGTGGCCGCCGTAGCAGTCGTGCCGCTGTGCGCCGGCGCCGCCGCAGCCGTCGAATGCGCCAAGAAGCGCAGCGGTGCTTCCGAAGCTGAAGCAATAATTATCCTCTCCCGCGTTCTTCTTCGCCTCTTCGATGATGCGAAGCCAGATATCGGGGATGGCGGAATTCGTCTTGTCGAACTTCATAAGCGCAGATTACACGGAGTTCGCAACGACATTCAGGATATCAGAGTAGCCCTTCTCCGCCAGGCCATTGCCCGCCTCGGAGGGGAAGTGGACCACGTTCTCCCAGTTGGAGGAGATATACTGCCAGCCGCCCTCGTCGGGAGCAAACATGACAAGCCGCTTGAAGTTGGGATGCATGTACTCATCCCACCATTCGGTCAGCTCGCCCAGATCTCTGGGCATGCCCTTGGGATAGTTGGGCGCAGCACTGCCATACTGCAGGGGATGGGGATCGGCATCCGTCCAGAGGACGATGACCTGGCGGCGCTTGGTACCGGAGGTGGTCCAGTTGGAACGGATGGCGTAAGCCAGCGCTTCGAGGCCGTCCTCAGGGATATCGCCGCCGCCCATGGCGTTGATGCTGTTGATGCAGGCCTCAAACTCCACGGCCTGCTGAGGCAGATTGAAGAAATCAGTCACGAGCATAGCGCCTTCGCCGTCGGCCAGATAGTCACGGAAGGCAACGATGCGGATGCGGAGCTGGCGGACGTGCTTGTGCTTCGCGTCCATGAGCTTGGTGAAATCGTCATAGAAGCTGATGGCTCCCTCTTTGACCATGTTGATCAGTCGCTTCTGGCCGCCGCCGAGGTCTTCCATGCTGCCGGTGGCGTCAATGCAGAAGACCATGTCGACGGTGTAATCCATACCGCCGCCGCCAACCTGCTGATACTGGCCCTGGTAGCCCTGCTGGCCCTGATAGCCCTGCTGATATTGCCCCTGATAGCCCTGATACTGATTGCCGTCCATATTTCTTTCTCCTTTTTTATCTGTAGTCATTATTCATCTTTCGTCTGCACGATCATCGTACTTGCATTGTCAACAATAACGATCTGAACGCGGTCTTCGCCGCGCTTCACCGTCATTGTGCACCTGAGAACCAAATCCCCGAGATCCGTGGCGGGGACGAGCAGGCTGCTGCCATTCAAGGGGTACTTGGATTGTTCTTCGGGCGTGACCTCCGTGAACTCTGATTTCTCGTCATCTGCGCTTTTGTATTCCCACTTGACCTCGGGATCGGCATTCTCCTCTGCTTCAAGCGCATCATGCAGAACCAACTCAGGCGATATGGAATAGTAAACTGTGCCCAGCGGAAGCTCGGGCGCGGCAGTCCTGAAGATGACCTTCACAATGTCTGCGCTGCTGTCTGCAAAACGGAAAACGAACGTTCTCTGCTTCGGCGCATCCTCCGGAACCTCCTCACGGACATCTACGGAAAAATCGCCGGAAACATCCTCTTCCCCGTCCTTGACAAAGACCTCGTATCCGGATTCCAGGGAGGAGGGCTCACAGACAAAGGAGAGTTCCTTCCTCAGCAGAAGCTCCTTCTGTTCGTCTGTCAGCTCTGTCTCGCTTTGATTCGGCTCCGTGGGATCCGTGGGCTCCGTCGGCGGTTCAGTGGTCTCCTCTCCGACATACGAAGAACTGTTATCGGAAGAGCTGGTATTCTCGGAGGGAACGCTGGGCTCGTCGTTCGTCTCGCGGGTGGGCTCCGTCGTGTGGACGGCGCGGCCCGGCTCCTTTTCGGAGAGCGCTTTGAGCTTCGCTCCGGAGGAGATGGCGATAATGGCCGTGATGATGAGCGCCGCCAGGCAAAGGCCGAGCGCGATCACCAGCACAGGGACGAGGCTGTTCTTTTTCTCCTGTGCGACAGGCATCTGCTGTACAGGGGGCGCAGGATTTCGCATCTGCTGCACAGGAGCAGCCGCCGGGGCCGTATAGACGGGCTGCGGAGGAACCGGTACCGCTCTGCTGCGGGCAGGCTGGGGTTCCTCAGAAGGCTTGCGCACCTGGGCCAGCTTTGCCTCCGGCATAATGTTGTAAAATCCGCCGCATTCCGAAAGCGGGGGGAGTTCCTTGCCGCAGGCAGCACATTTCCCCTTCGCGGGGTCTACGGTTTGTCCGCACCATTTACAGAACATTCGATGATCCTCCTTACAATTTCTGACCGCAGACGATGCATACGCTCGTCCCCTTGCGGTGCTCGACGCCGCAGCTTGGGCAATGGATCAGCGCGTCATCCTGGAAATAACAATAGATCGCCTCGCTCCGATCCTCATCAGCGGGGATGCTTCTGCTGACGGCGGAAGTGTCAGCGTAGCTTCCTCCGAAACTGCCCGAGCCGCTGCCGAAGCCGCCGGAGCCGCTGCTGAAGCTGCCGGAGCCGCTGCTGAAGCCGCCGGTACTTCCGCCGGAGCGTCCGCCGAGGCTGCCGCTGAGGCCGCCGGTGCTGCCGCCGGAACTGACTGTACCGCCGCCGGAAACGGCTCTGCTTCCGCCGGAACTGACAGAGGTGCCGCCGGAACTGACGCTTTTCCCGCCGGTACTGACGGTGCTGCTGCCGGAGCGTCCGGAAGGATTGCCGGCTTTATTTTTCTTCGGTTTCGCAATGAACAGGCCAATCAGACTTGCTACCGCGATAGCGCCGAGAATAATCAGGATGATCGTCGTGGGCGAGATGCCATTGTTCATAATCTGTTTCCTCTTTGCTGCAAGTTATTTCGTGAGGCGAAATACGCCGGGGTTTTAAACAAATAGTTCATTTCCTGCCTATTGTATCATTAAGAAAACACAATTGCAAGCGTTTCCTATTCGTTTCCGACTTTTTTTGACACATCGGAAGCGGGGGTGAACGATGCGCATTCACGGCGAACCAGGATTTTTCCTGCCGCGCCGGCGCGAAGCGCAATCATCGACCCTCTGAACCAATACACCGTGGGGTCTCCCAATGGGCAGCGGCGAAGGCAGACAATCTCCGTCCCGGGGATCAGCCCCAGACGCGCCAGCTCTGCGCACAGCTCCGGCGCCACGGACAGCACGCGGCCCCTCTCCCCTTCCTGCAGTTCTGTCAGACATACAGTGTTTTCCATTTACTCACCCCTGTCATTCTATCCGGCGAAGGGCGAAACCGTGCAGCGCTGCACGACGTCTGACATAGACGTTCCGGTGATCTTTTGGCGGATTCTCTCTCTTTTTTCCGCTTTCTCCGCTTTTCCGGTTGCGTTCTGTTCCAAAATATGCTATACTTTTTAAACACCCCAGTGCAATTTAGTAAAATTTTGAGGTGACAAAATGAGTATTTCTGAAATCATTGCTTTGCTCAGCGGCGTTGCTATGTTCCTGTTCGGCATGACGCTGATGGGCGAAGGTCTCAAACGCGTCGCCGGCAACAAGCTCGAGCTGGTGCTCTACCGTCTGTCCAACACCCCGTTCAAGGGAATGCTGCTCGGTACCGGCGTCACCGCCGTCATCCAGTCCTCCTGCGCCACCTCGGTCATGGTCGTCGGCTTCGTGAACTCCGGCATGATGAAGGTCCGGCAGGCGATCGGCGTTATCATCGGCGCCATCCTCGGCACCTCCATTACCGGCTGGGTTATCAGCTTGAGCTATATCGAGGGAAGCTCGGGCGTTCTGAGCCTGCTCTCCACCGCTACGCTGACAGGCATTGTGGCTGTCGTCGGCATCTTCCTGCGGATGTTCTCCAAGAAACAGCTCCACCACTTCATCGGCGATATCCTCATGGGCTTCGCGGTTTTGATGTTCGGCATGAGCACCATGAGCGGAGCGGTCGCGGGGCTGAAGGAGCAGTCCTGGTTTAAGGCCCTCCTGGTTTCCCTGTCCAATCCCATCCTTGGCATTCTGGCCGGCGCCGCCTTCACGGCAATTCTGCAGTCCGCTTCCGCGGCCGTCGGTATCGTCCAGGCACTCTCCGTGACCGGCGCAATGAGCTTTGACGCTGCGCTTCCGCTGCTGATGGGCGTGGCGATCGGCGCATCGGTGCCTGTCCTGCTCTCCGCCCTCGGTGCTAACACCGACGGCAAGCGCACCGCCATGGTCTACCTCGTGGCGGAAATCGTCTCCGTCGCGGTCTGTGCATTGATCTTCTATCTGGCAAACCTCGTCTTCCGTTTCCCCTTCACGTCCAAGGTCATGAACCCTTTCTCGATCGCCTTCGTCAACACGGTGCTGCGTCTGGCAATGGTCCTGATCCTGCTGCCGATGATCGGCCTGCTGGAAAAGATCGTGTCGCTCCTCGTCCCGGAGAAGCCTGATCCCTCCAGGAACCTCACCATCCGCCTGGAAGAGCGGTTCCTTCCGCACCCGGCGCTGGCAATTGAGCAAAGCCGACTGACCATCAACGACATGGCGGAATCCGCGAAAAACTCTATCCACAGCGCGATTGCTCTGTTGAAAAAGTACGACCAGGAAGGCTTCGAAGTAGTTGAGAAGCTGGAGGGCGAGGGCGACCGTTACGAGGACGGCATCGGCTCTTATCTCGTCAAGCTGACCGGCCAGCCCCTGAACCAAAAGCAGAATGACGACGTTTCCAAGTATCTGCACACACTGTCCGACTTCGAGCGTCTGTCCGACCACGCGCTCAACATCGCGCAGAGCGCAGCCGAGATCCACGAAAAGCAGGTACAATTCTCTGAGACCGCTCAGCATGAGCTCTCCGTCGTGGAGGCCGCTACCATGGCAGTCGTCGATCTTGCGGTGCAGGCTTTCGTGGAAAACGACCTGTCTCTGGCGCTGCGGGTGGAGCCTCTGGAGGAGCGGATCGACCAGCTCTGCAACGAGGTCAAGCTCCGCCACGTGGAACGTCTCCAGCACGGCCAGTGCACCATCCGCTCCGGCTTTGTGCTGAATGATCTTCTGACCGGCATGGAGCGTGTGGGCGACCACTGCTCCAACATCGCCGTGGCGATGATCGAGCTCGCGAGCGACGCCTTCGACACCCACGCCTACCTGGACGGCCTCAAGGCCTCCCGGACGCCTGAGTTTGACGCCGAGCTCGCTGCGTACACTAAGAAATTCGCGATCTGATATCGGATCGACAAACAGGACACGGCCCTCCGGCGGGATTCCGGAGGGCCGTGTCCTGTATTTGATTATGAGATTATATGATTATGTACCTGCCGGCGTGCAGCTCAGTCCCTTCGGGTAGAAGAAACGCAGCCGCTTGTCGGAGAGTCTGATCTCCACATCCTTGGCGTATCTAGCCTCGCCGTCCAGGTTGACGACCTCCTCACGGTCACAGTGGATCGTCACCCGGTCCGTGGAAAAGTGACGGAAAAGCTCCGGGAACTCGGCGTAGCGGCCTGCCTTGTACTTGCCGATGAGGCCCGCTACCTGCAGACGGGAGACCTTTTTCACCAGCAGAACCTCGAGCCTGCCGTCGTCCGGCATGGCCGTAGGCACCGGCTGATAGCCGCCGCCGTAAAAGCGACCGTTGCAGACGCAGATCAGGGTGAATCGATCGTCGATCCTTTCGCCTTCGATCTCCACAACATAGTGGCGGTGGATCCCCTTGATCAGGTTGACCACGGTGGACAGGTTATAGGCGCCCTTTCCGGAGACCAGAGGCAGACGTTTGTATTTTTGGATCTCGGTGCCGATGCGGGCGTCAATGCCGATGGAGCAGATGGACAGGCTGTAGTCCTCGCTGTCGCCCAAACGGATCAGATCGAGGACCGTCTCCTCCGCGTCCAGCAGGCGGGAGAGGTCCGTGAAGGCAGCGGGATCGCTGAAATTCTTTATAAAATCATTGCCGGAGCCGCAGGGGAAGTGGGTCACAGAGAGATTCTCCGCACCGGCCGCGCCGCAGACCACCTCGTTGAGGGTTCCGTCGCCGCCGCAGGCATAGACGCGGATCTCCTCCCCGCTCAATGCTGCTTCGCGGGTGATGGCAGTGCAGTCGCCGGGCTGTTTGGAGGTGCGGATGGAGAAATCCAGCTCCCGCTCCGTGCAGGTCGAGCGGATCTTCTCGGAGAACTCCGCAGTGTGGTCATATTTGCCCGCCGCAGGATTGATGATGAACAGATGCTTCATTTACCGGTCCTCTTTTCTGTCTGTCTGCGCAGAGCGGGGCTGCCGCGTTCTGCCGCCGAGGTATTGGTAGAGATTGCATTGGATCATTCCGTTATAGAGCTTGCGTTTTTTATCGGCCCTGCGGCCGAAATAGAACTCGAACTCCGGCTCGGAGGAGATGATGAATTTCTGCCAGCCGTCGGCAAAACGGAGGTGCTTACCCAAGGCGCGGTAGAGGCGCTGGGCGCTGCGCTGCTCCAGCATCCGCTCGCCGTAGGGCGGGTTGCAGACGATGAGGCCGGACTCCGCGGGCAGGTCGCGCTTCGTGGCGTCGGACTGCTCAAAGCGAAGCAGCCGGTCCACCCCGGCCTTCTTCGCATTGGATACGGCAATGGCGAGGCTGTCCGGGTCGATATCGGATCCGAGAATGCGGTAGTCCCCGCGGAATTCGGCCGCCTTGGCCGCCTCACGGGCAGACTCCCACGCGGAGGCCGGAACAAAACCCCAGCTCTGGGCGGAGAAGGTGCGCTGCAGGCCGGGAGCGCGATTCAGGGCGATCAACGCTGCCTCGATCACAATCGTCCCGCTGCCGCAGAAGGGATCCCAGAAGAAGTCCCGCCCGCGATAGCGCGAGAGCGTCACCATGGCGGCCGCCAAAGTTTCCCGCAGGGGGGCGTCGTTGCCGACAGCGCGGTAGCCCCGTTTATGCAGGCCTGCACCGGAAGTGTCCAGGAAGATCTCTGCCCGGTCCTTCATGATGGAAAACTGGAGCTGATAAAGCGCTCCGGTCTCCGGAAGACGGCTGAGTCCATAGTGCTTTCCCAGACGGTCCGCGGCGGCCTTGTTGACGATGGCCTGGCAATCCGGCACGGAATGGAGCTGGGAATTCAGACAGTAGCCCTTGACCGGAAACCTGCCGTCCCTGGGAATGTAGTCCTCCAGCGGGATGGACTTGACGCCCTGGAACAGCTCCTCAAAGCTGAGGGCAGAAAAGTCCCCCAGCCGAAGCAGGACCCGCTCGCCCATGCGCAGCCGCAGATTGGCCGCGGCCAGCGCATCTGCGCCGCCGTCAAAGAGAACGCGGCCGTTCTCCACCCGGACGTTTTCCATGTCCAGCCGTTTCAGTTCATCGCCCACAAGCCCCTCGAGTCCGAAGAGACATGGCACGCAAAAGGTAAAGTCGCTCATAATTACGCTCCGTCCATTTTCGCTCCGTAGATTTTTACCGACTCATTTCAGCAGCGTTTCGACCTTGATCAGATTGGAGTTGCCGCTGGCGCCGTTGGTGATGCCGCCGGTGATGACGACGGTGTCCCCCTTCTTCGCAAGGCCCGTCTGGCGAGCCACAATGCTCGCGTGGTAGAACAGGACGTCCGTAGAGTTGAACTCGTCTGCCATAACCGGCATGACGTTCCAGCTCATCGCCATTTTTCGGAATGCCTTCTCCGTGGAAGTCATGCCGATGATGGGGGTAGGCGCGCGGAATCGGGCTACCATTCTGCCCATGAGGCCGGTCAGCGTCGTTGCAACAATGCAGGTCGCCTTGGTGTCGATGGCAAGCTGGCAGGCGGAGTGGGACAGGGCATCGGTGTTGTCTTTCAGAACAAACGGCTCCTGGGTAAAGCGCTCGACATAGTCAATGTGCTTCTCAGCCTCCTCGGCAATGCCCGCCATGGCCCGGACAGCCTCAACAGGGTACTTGCCTGCAGCAGACTCGCCGGATAGCATGACGGCAGAGGTGCCGTCGAAAACCGCGTTGGCCACGTCGGAGATCTCGGCTCTGGTGGGCCTGGGCTTGGAAATCATGGACTCCAGCATCTCGGTGGCGGTGATGGCGATGCCGCCCTGGAGTCGGCACATGGTGATGAGCTGCTTCTGGATGGCGGGCAGCTCTACGTAGGGGATCTCCACGCCCATATCGCCCCGGGCCACCATGATGCCCTCACAGTGCTGGATGATTTCCGAAGCGTTGTCCACGCCGGCGCGGTTCTCGAGCTTGGCAATGAGGCTGATGTCCCTACCGCCGTTGGCGTCCAGGTAGTTTCGCACGTCCATCACATCCTGCGGCGTGGAGACAAAGGAGCAGGCCACAAAATCCACATCCTGCTGGATGCCGAAGAGAAGGTCCGCCTTATCTGCCTCGGACAGGTAGACCTGCTTGAGTACCTTATTGGGGAAGCTCATGCTCTTGCGATCGGAGAGATCGCCGCCGATCACGGTCTTGCAGATCAGCTCCGTGTCGTTCTTCTGCCGGACCTCGAACTTCACCAGGCCGTCGTTGACGAGGATGATATCGCCGATCTCGAGCTCCCGGGCCAGGCCCTTGTAGGAAACGGCGACACGTTTCTCGTCGCCCTCGATCTCTTCTGTGGTGAAGGTGAAGATATCTCCCTCATTGAGGTGGATCCTGTGATCCTTGAAGGTGCGGATGCGGTACTCGGGTCCCTTGGTGTCCAGCATGATGGGGAGCGGAACGCCCAGCTCTTCACGCACCCGCTTGATGAGGTTGATGCGCTCCAGGTGCTCGGCATGGGTGCCGTGGGAGAAATTCAGGCGGGCAACGTTCATGCCTGCTTCGATCATGCCCTTCAGCGTAGCTTCGTCAGAACTGGCAGGACCGATGGTGCAGATAATTTTCGTCTTTTTCATGGTCATTTCCCTTTCTGTTTCGTTCTATTGGTTCGCTGCGGTGCCTTAGGTTTACCAGCGGTTTTCCACATATTCAATAAATGCGTACATATCCTTGACGGTCAGGACCGTGCCGTCGTCCAGCGTGACCTCACCGTTCCACAGACCGTGGACCTGGTGGGAGTGCATCCGCATAGCCAGGACGTTGAGGTCGCTGTGGTGGTCATAGAAGGGCGTCATGGTCAGGCGGAAGCGGCCGTCCTGCGACAGGAACCGCCAGGGCTCCAGATAATGATCCGGCTTCGGGAAGGTCCGCACGTCGATCGCTCCCAGCTTGTGGACCTTGCCGTCGTAGAAAAGGCAGGTCTCGGTAGCCTCGGACTCGTCGCCGATGCCCCAGGTGAGCTCAAAGCCGAACAAGTGCTTCTTCCCTTCCTCGTCCGTCAGCCAGCTCGAGCCGCTGCCCCAGTACCAGACCAGAGAATACGGCGTGCAGACTCTGCCCCAGTCCATGACGCAGAAGGTGTTTTCCTTCGAGAAGGAGAAGGTTCCATCCTTCGTGACAAAGCTGCCCTCGCAGGGCATACAATTCTGCTTTGTGGTCATGAAATAGCGGTCCGGCTTGCCCCGGAAGGGCAGCACCGTGGTGAGATTTTCCAATCCGGGGGCGATATCCATGGAGAAATCGCAGCGGACCTGGTCCATCTCAAAGTGCAGCGTGCGCCGGGTCTCAGAGGTGTCTGTCTCGAAGACGGCCTTGCCCACCTTCATGCAGACATGATTCGGTACGTCGCCCTTGGGAGGAAGCACATATTTGTTGGCGCCGCCGACAAAGGGCGCCATCTGCATGCAGATGGTCTTCTGCTCCTGCAGGTCCACCAGGACCGCCTGAGCATAGCCGCCGATGGAGATATTGGCAAAGAC
>JAEEGL015499998.1_pt1 | contig 16493 bp, 5 predicted proteins | sample 9134231 | NCBI WGS metagenome assembly JAEEGL01 (sample SAMN16246548, study PRJNA631951) | gut metagenome | biome: gut microbiome; feature: rumen; material: fiber-attached | host: Bos | place: Iran: Karaj | collected 2018-10
AATTATTGGCAATAAGTTCATTAACCCCTTGAATAAAGAGGATAGGGTAGAGACGAGGTAGTGCTTCCTCGGGAGACATCATTTCGGAAGCTTCAATGTTCTTGTTGAGAGTCAACGCCATTTTGAAAGCATCGAATGCTTCTTGGGGGGTGTTGGGATGGAGAATGGTGTAACTGCTGTCTTGTTGTTTGTGAGAGTATTCATCGCTCGCAACACGATAATCAATATTGGCTTTATACAACCATGTATTGGCTTTGGCTTTATATTTCTCATCTAAAACACATTGGTCAATACACTCCTTGGCAGCCACAAAATTTTGTTCATAGTACAGGTTATATGCACGCATAGGCGTATATTTTTGTGCATATAAAGTGAGCACACAACAGATGATGATAAGGGAAAAAGTGAGTATTTTTCTCATTTTATATACTAAAATTTTAGTTTGCAAAATTACATTAATTTTTGAAAGATTTTTTATTTTTTTTCTCATAAAAACGTTTATCTTTGCAGATTATTTTTTTTAACAATAAGGTACTAATAACAAGAGTTTTGTAGTTGAAATGATGGGCGATTGTTGGGAAGAGAAACTTTTGTGTGCTAAATTTGTCAGAAAATATTTTGGGTTTTAAAGATTAAAGTTAAATAACATCCTATGAGTCTGTATCAATCTTCGGTTCGAAAACCTATTATGACGGCGTTGGTGTATGTTGCCGTTGCTATTATTGGTGTTTTTTGTCTGATGAAATTGCCAATAGATCTTTTCCCTGATATGGGAGAGAACACCATCATGGTATTTACGGTTTATTCAGGAGCAAGTGCTTCCGATATAGAGAATAATGTTACAAAACCGTTGGAGAACACACTCAATAGTGTTGCTGATTTAAAGCATATTACCTCGCAATCGAAAGAGAATTTCTCGATTGTCAATCTTGAATTTGAGTATGGGATTGATATTGATGAGGCGACCAATGATGTGCGTGATAAGTTGGATATGATTACCTCCGCGTTGCCAGATGCTTGTAATACGCCTTTCTTGTTTAAGTTTAGTATGGATGATATTCCAATCATCATGCTTTCAGTACAATCGGATCAAAGCACCAATGCGTTGTACAAGATATTGGATGATAAGGTGGCTTCCCCGTTGAGCCGTATTGGCGGGGTCGGTACCGTTTCTATTTCTGGGGCACCTCAGCGTGAGATAGCCATTTATTGTGACCCATACAAACTGGAAGCCTATAATTTGTCGATTGAAGGAATTGCTTCCGTTGTCGGGGCCGAAAACAGGAACTTGCCATTGGGTTCCATGGATATCGGGTCGGAAACCTATTCTATGCGTGTAGAAGGGGAGTTCAAGAATGCTTACGATATGAAAAATATTGTTGTGGGTAGCTACAATAATAAGAATGTCTATTTGAGCGATGTGGCAGAGGTGAAGGATACCGTGCAGGAGCGGATGCAAGAGGTTTATAACAATGGCGTGCGAGGGGCTATGATTATTGTGCAAAAACAGAGTGGCGCCAATTCTGTTGAAATCTCGAACAAGGTGATGGATATGCTTCCTGAAATCCAGAAAACGCTGCCTTCGGATGTGAAATTGGGCATTATTGCCAACACTTCTGAGAATATTACCAATACCATCAATTCTTTGGAGAAATCCATCATTATTATTTTAGCTTTGGTTGTACTCGTTGTGTTGTTCTTCTTAGGAAGGTGGCGTGCTACGTTTATTGTGGCGATTGTAATTCCGGTTTCTTTGGTGGCTGCGTTTATATACCTTGCTCTTACTGGCAATTCATTGAATATTATTTCTTTATCATCTTTAAGTATTGCCATTGGTATGGTTGTTGATGATGCTATTGTGGTTTTGGAAAACATCACTACCCATATAGAACGGGGTTCAAAACCGAAGTCGGCAGCCGTTTTCGCCACGAGCGAGGTCTCGTTGTCGGTTATTGCCACCACTTTGGTGCTGTTGGCTGTATTTATTCCGCTGACCTTCTTGACAGGAATGGCCGGCATCTTGTTTAAGCAACTGGGGTGGACCGTTTCCATTGTGTGTACAGTATCTACTATAGCAGCTTTGTCATTGACCCCAATGCTTTGTTCCATAATGTTGAAGACAAATCCTTCCCGTGGCAGAGTGTTTGGTGCTATTTATCATCCAATTGAGAAATTCTTGGCATGGTTGGATGGCGTGTATGAGAAAATGTTGAATTGGTGTGTGAATCACCGTGCCATCGTCATCGTCATCGCTTTAGCCGCATTTTTAGGCAGTATGACTTTATTAAAGATAATTCCTACGGAATTTTTCCCTGCGCAAGATCAGGGACGATTGTCGGCTACGGTGAAAATGCCTATTGGGACCCGAATGGAAATTACACGGGAATTCGCTTTGGGTTTTACCGAACACATGAAAAAGGATTACCCCGAGTTATTGGTATGTAATTTCTCCGTAGGACAGCCCGATGAGGATAACACTTTCGGCATTATGGGGGAAACAGGTTCGCATATTGTGAAATTCAATATGCGTTTTGTAAGTAAGGAGGATAGAAAACGCTCCATTACGGAAATCGCCGACAACATCCGTGCCGATTTGAACTCGTATCCGGAATTGGCAAAATATCAGGTTTCTGTCGGCAATGGTGGTATGGGCGGACAAAGTAGTGTGGATATTGAGTTGTATTGTTATGACTTTGAAACCACCGATAAGTTTGCCGCTGACTTGGCAGAACGAATGCGAAAAGTGCAAGGGTGTTCAGAAGTCAACATTAGTAGAAGTGAGTATGTTCCCGAAATTCATGTGGATTTTGATCGTGAGAAGTTGGCAGAAAACGGATTGAATCTGACGACGGCGGCATCGTATGTGCGTAACCGTTTCAATGGATCTATTGCTTCTCATTACCGTGAAGACGGTGATGAGTATGACATCAAAGTCCGTTATGCAGAGCAATTCCGTCAGGATATTTCGGCTATTGAGAATATTCTCGTGTATAATAGCGCGGGGGCGGGATTGAGAATCAAAGATTTAGGAAAGATTGTCGAACATTTTACCCCGCCTACAATTGAACGTAAGAATCGGGAACGTATGGTGAAGGTGTCTTGTGTGGTGGGAAAAGATGGCGTTTTAAGTGAGGTGGTGGATGGTGCACAAGCAGTGCTTGACCAAATGGATATTCCAGCATCAATGAGCTATGATATTGGTGGAACATGGGAAAAGCAACAGGAATCTTTCGGCGATATGCTGTCGCTGATGATACTGATTGTATTGTTGGTATATATTGTAATGGCCTCCCAGTTTGAGTCTTTTACTTATCCGTTTGTGATTATGTTCTCAATACCGTTTGCACTTACTGGCGTATTTTTGGGCTTGGCAATCACCAGTACCCCGCTGGGGATTATGGCTTTAGTGGGACTGCTGATGTTGATAGGTATTGTGGTTAAAAACGGTATTGTATTGATAGATTACACTATTCTTTGCCGTGAGCGGGGAATGTCGGTTAAAAAAGCGGTAACTACTGCAGGGAAATCCCGTCTGCGTCCAATTTTGATGACCACCCTGACCACCGTATTGGGAATGATTCCATTAGCCCTTGATAGGGGTGAAGGTGCTGAAATGTGGAATTCTCTTGGTATGACAGTGGCGTGGGGGCTTTCTGTTTCCACATTGGTTACCTTGGTTTTAATCCCAATTTTGTATAGCTGTTTTGCGGATTTCGGAAACTGGCGGCGTGGGAGAAAAATCCAAGCACAAATTGACAAGGCTTCCCGGATGCCAGAGGTGAACGAATAATTTGGTATGGCCTGTAGTATGCGTAAAACAAGTTGTATAATTATCGTTCTTGGAGTTGCATTGCTTTTGTTGGTGGGTTGCACCAAGGTGAAGGAAGAGTATTATCCCGATGGCATTTTGCGTTCCCGTATTGAATATAGAAACGGGAAAGAAAACGGGTTGGCTACCTTTTATCAGCCCAATGGCATGCGTGTTTCCGAGATTGAAATGAAAGACGGCAAGAAAAATGGTTCTTTTCGAACATTTTACAGTAATGGGAATATTGAGTCTGAAGCTACTTATCAGAATGATTCATTAGTGGGGACACAGTCTTTTTTCGACATAGATGGCGCACTTGTAGAGAGTGTGACGTATGCTTCAGGAAAGAAAAATGGGGAATATAGGGTATGGCATGCGCGCGACCTTATCCAAACCATCGGACATTTTAAAAATGATTTGTGGGATGGGCACTGGGAATATTACGATGGCAGAGGTTTCCTTGTGGGAGAAGGCGATTTTGATGAGGGAACGGGAATTTTGACAAATTATAATAGTCAAGGGATGAAACATAAAATTACACATTACGTTCACAATAAAAAAGAGGGTGATGAAGTTTATTATGATGCGCAAGGTAATGAAATTAAACGAATTACCTTTAAAGAAGATAAAATACTGACGGTGAATGGACAAAGGGTGGAACGGGATAGTGTAAATGATTAATATTGAACTGATAATGAAAAAAGTTATTGCTCTCATCTGCTTTTTGTCTTTGGGTATCTTATGGGCTCAAGCGCAAAAAAAAATTTATTTTGAAGCAGATTTATTGGAGTATGATGAAGCAATAATGCCGGATGTGGATCGATATTCCGGAAATGTCCGTTTTTCACATGGGGAAACTGTAGGATATTGCGACAGGGCAAATCACAATCGTGCTACCAATCAGTTGTTTGCCTTTTGTGATAATGGAAAATTGGTGCACATTCATGTCAATGACTCTGTTACGCTTTATGGGGAATATTTGATATATGATGGGAATTTGCGCACCGTTTCCATTGCGCGTCAAGTGGTATTGAAAGATAATTCGGCCGCACTTTACACCGATAGTTTGGTGTATGACATCAATGGTGAAGTCGGGTACTACCTTACGGGCGGCAAAATGGTGAGTGAGGATAACGTGCTTACCAGTATTGTGGGCAATTATTACACCAATGAAAATATGGCCTATCTGCGCGATTCTGTTAAATTGGTGAATGATACTTATACGGCTACTTGTCAAAGTGCATCGTATAATACGCAAACCGAAATCGCTTATTTTACCTCGCGTACGCATCTTGTTTCTGATGACAATGAGATTTATACGGATCGTGGATGGTACAATACGCATGAAAATATCACCTTGCTTAATGGAAATGCAGAACTCTTTAATAAAGAGCGTAATTTGAGTGGAGATAGTCTCTATTATGAAAAAGACAATGGCTACGGACAAGCATGGAACAACGTGCAGATGGTTGATTCTGTCAATCATTTTATTGTACAGGGCAATTATATAGAGTATATTGACTCCAATTATGTGTTGGTGACTGATAGTAGCGTGTTGATTGCCATTGATGAGGGAGACTCTCTGTTTTTGCATGCAGATACTTTATGGATGATGTTTGACACGACAAATAATCCTGATGATTTTTTTGCCTATAACCATGTGAAATTTTTTAGAAATGATTTGCAGGGGGCTTGCGATTCCATGACTTTCCACGTGGCAGATTCTGTAATCACCATGTTTTATAATCCTATCGTGTGGACAGGAGAGAACCAACTGACATCGGATACCATTTTTTTCTATATCATTGATTCATCTTCTATGGATTTGGTTCTGTCGCATTCGGCTTTCATCGTTTCATCCATTTTTCAGGAAACGGAATTTAACCAGATGAAGGGAAGTCTGATTAAGGGGCAGATTCGGGATAAACAATTGTTGAAGGTGGATGTGATTGGCAATGCGGAAAGTTTGTATTATATTCAGGAAGAGGATAGCTCATTGATTGGTATTAACTCTGCTTTGGCCAGTGAAATGCGTATTGTATTGGAAGATAATGAGATAAAAACGATCACTTTTTACAATAATACAGATGGTAAAGTTTATCCGGATGCAGAGTTGGATCAGAAAGATCGCTTGTTGAAGAATTTCCGATGGTTGAAAACCTATCGTCCCAAGGAAAAAAAGGATATCTTCATCATGCCTGTGGAACGCTCTGCGAAGGAAGAAAAAATAATCAATGATGAATAGTTTTGGTACGCTTTTTCGTTTAACAGATTTTGGTGAAACACATGGAAACTGTGTGGGGGGGATTATTGATGGTTGTCCCGCCGGAATTGGCATAGATGAGGCTTTCATAAAAAAAGAACTACAGAGACGTTCATCAGGGTCATCTCTATCAACGCAGCGTAAGGAAAAAGATGATGTCCGCTTTGTGTCAGGAATTTATGATGGTAAAAGTACGGGGGCGCCTATTGCTTTTTTGATTGACAATACTGATGCGGATCCCAATTTATCATCCAATTATCTGTTGAAACCGTCGCATGCCTCGTACGTTTTGAAAGAGAAGTATGGACATACTTGTAATGAGCAGGGTGGTCGTTTTACAGCCCGGCAGACAGTATGTAGGGTGGTGGCAGGGGCTGTCGCCAAATTAGTGTTGAGGCAACGGAACATTACGATAGATTCGGAAACATTGTCGGTGGCTTCCATAAAAAAAGAGGGCGACACCGCCGGCGCTGTCGTCCAATGCAGAATTGCAAATATGCCTGCCGGTTGTGGCGAACCTTATTATGACGGATTGGATGCACGTTTGGCTGCAGCAATGCTTTCTATCCCTGCATGCAAGGGGTTTGAAATAGGAGAGGGTTTTGCCGCGGCAAAGATGTGTGGTTCGCAGTACAACGACTGTCAGAATCCCGATTTTTCTTTTAAAAGCAATCACGACGGTGGTGTGCAATCTGGTATCAGCAACGGACAACCCATTATCTTCAGAGTGGCTTTCAAGCCTATTCCTACCGTGAGATTTCCTCAGCAGACAATTGATTATGAGGGAAATGTAATTACATACACTGGAAATAACCGCAACGATATTGCTGTTGTCCCTCGCGTTCTTCCCGTTGTTGAAGCCATGGCTGCCATGGTAGCCGTGGATGCATTACTGATAGCAGGTGGTATCAAATGTTGAATCCTTGTTTTTGCAGGGTTTCTTTCAGCACTTGGGAGAAAAATTCGTTGTCCTCTTTCTTATAACGGCGCTTGACATAGTCCTCCGCCAAATTCTGCATATTGTTTTCCTTGACAATTTGAATATTGCGAGGATGTGTTTCCCTATTTTTAAACAATGCTACAATATCATGAGAATCATAATCATGATAGGTTTCCTGATGTACAATGGCATCCATGGGGAGTTTGTCGGTAAGTTCAGGGTTTTCGTCAGGATAGCCCATGGCGATGCAGGCTACAGGAATGACATGTTCAGGAAGTTGCATTATTTCAATGAATTGTGCAACATTATAGGTGATGGTCCCTAACCAACAAAGACCAATGCCCAATGATTCCGCAGCCACACAAGCATTTTGTGCGGCAATAATGGCATCCGTTACCGCCCATTGGTAGGCTTGCAGGTTGTGATAAGCGTCGGTATCCACCTTACACGCGGTACAATACTTGTCAAAACGATGAAAATCAGCACAGAAAGTGAGAATCAAGGGTGCATTGGTGGCAATGGGTTGGCTGAAATGAAAGGGAGCCATTTTCTGCATCATCTCTTTATCTTTGGTGACAATAATGCTATAAAGTTGTAGCCCGCCCATGGTTGAACCGTTGCAAGCAGCTTTCAAAATAAGGTTCAATTGCTCGTCCTCAATCGCTTTCTCTTGGAATTGGCGGATACTTCTGTGTTGCAAGATGTTGAGAATTGTTTCATTCATAATGTTGGACTGTTAATGTGAAGTTTATTTTTACTCTTGTTGATAATTCGTATTGATTATAATGACATTCTGTTTGTTAGTTATTAGTATCTTTGAAATTAGTGCCCAAGTTGTAATTTTTTGCAAAAATAAAAATATTATTTTTTATATAAGACATTCAAATGAAAGTCAATTGTTCTCTATTATGCATGGAATTAGATGGGAGAGCATAAAATAAGTGGGTATGTCAGACGAACACACCCACTTTACGAATTAATGTTTATTTATCTTGCAATAATCAGTTTTTGTGTAGTGCCATATTGATGATGATAAACGGTAACAAAATAGATACCGTTCGACCATGTTTGGGTGTCGATTTCTGTGTCTGTTCCTTCATTGTTGAGGGTGAATTCATAAATCAATCTGCCATGAATATCGGTTATGCGTACACGTTTTTGCGTGCTTATATCATTACAATGAAGCGTTACCTTATCGTTAGCTGGATTTGGGGAAAGGGAAAAGTTAGATATGTTATTGTCAATTTCTTCAATAGAGCTAATGATGTGATTTTCATTATTTATATGGTAGAAAATGGTGTCACTTGCAAGGATTGACTCATTTGGTGAAGCATTTCTGCCTCCAATTTTTTTCCCATTAGCCCATGTTAATGGATAGTCAGCACCTCCAGACATCTCAATTAAGTCAAAAGCGATTTTGAAGTTACCGGTTCGTTTCCAAGTAACTTGAATACGGTTTTTAGTGGTGTGTTCATTGTTTAAGAAATGTAAGTAGAAGAAATTATATTTATATGATGAAGTTGGAGCAAAGGTATTGTAAGGAATATTTCCATTTCCGGAAATAATATCTTTACCTATATAGCGATGAAGGGTTTCATAATATGTTTCCATTTGTATGTTAGCAACATCTGTAGCATACGTAATAGGCATATTATCCTCATAAATAGTATAATATATGGCTACTTTAGATTCCGGATCATAATTGTTAGCAGAAACTGTCAAAGTATCTATGCTACTGGTTGAGGTAATTCTATGTGTGGTGATGTTCAATGTGGGATATTCGGTTGAGGGGAGTGATTCGTCAGAGTCTTCTTCGTAATCTGCTACAACAAAACTGATGGAGGTCGTAGCAAGAATCTGTCCCTCAGTTGAATTTTTACCACCTATTCGGAGTAAATTATTAGTAGGAGTGAGGTATTCAAGAAAGTAGTCGGTGCCATTATCTTGTTCCACTAAATCAAAATCAATCCGATAATTGCCGGGTTTGGTAAAATAATGAATAAAACGGTTTTCACGAGCATTAAGAAAATGCAGGTAAAAATAGTCGTATTGGTTGTTGGCAAGAACAAAAGTATTATTGGGTATCCATCCGGAAGCGATGTTAATGGCTTTGCCGTAGAAGTTATCTAGATAAGAGGTCGCAATATTCATTTTTCCACCACAGTTGTCGGTTAGCCAATAAATATTTTCGCCATCTTTGGTGACGGTATAACGTATAGCTACTTTCGTGTTAGAATCTAATTGATTGCCTATAGCTTTTAAAGTAATCGTATCGTGCGATATTTGGGCAATCATAAATGCATTGCCTTCGTGCGTATCATTCACGTTAATGGTCAAATCAACAATTTGATCACATTCACCTGTTATTGGAATATGAACGTATGATTGTCCTCCTTCATAAAGCATTACACCTCGATAATTATAGGGCAATTCCTCAATGAAAATGGTGATTTCATCGGCAGTGGTGTCTAAATCCGTTACGGTTAGGTCCAAAATGATAAGGCTGTCGCATTCTTCTCCAGAAGCGGTCAGTAGCTCGTACGTTCCTGTTGCAGGATCTGCAATGTTGAATCCATTGGCTTCGTAAACAGTGCCTTTGCATGTTGTAGCATAAATGGTACGTGTCTTTAATGGTGTAACTTCAATCGGAATGTCTATTGAGGCAGTGCATTGCGCGTTTTCATCGTAAGCAACGTCCAAGGTTACTGTAAAATCATCAATCACGCGTGGAATGTTCAAAGTGTTGTCCTCGGATACTATTTCAGCATTGACAGACCATTGGGTATGTGCGAAATAGTCGTTTGTAATTAAGTTTAATGAGTTGTGGCTACAGAGAGTAGTGCCTCCTTGTATAGTAATAGGTGGGGTTGGAATAACTGTAATACGATATGTAACATTGCTGTCGCAATTGCAATGGTTGGCAAATGTTCTGTAGATGATTGTGTCATTGTTGATTGGAATTTCGTCTTCTGCAATGGTGTAGATGCTTCCTTGGCAAACTGTAGCATAAATCACTTTTCTTGAAGTAGGCTTTACAATCAATGTTAATCGTGTAATGCTATCACAACCACAGCTATTTAAATTGTAGGTATAGAATTCGTGATTCGCATTGCTTTCAATTTCTTGTGCTGAAATATGAAATCCGTTATCATTGTAGTCGGTTCCATTACATACAAAATCTGTTATTTCATTATAACCATAGTTTGAATTGTAAATAGGTGATACATAAAGATTTAGTATTTTATAAAAATTACCGCAGATATTGGAAGCAAGTGGTTGGTATTTGGAGATACTTCCCGGGGTTTCAGTTTCTGAAGAAGGAATTGAAAATCCATATTTATTATATGGGCTCCCTTGACAAATGGTATCAAATATGACAATATCTTCGGATGGCAGTTTGACAACTGTAATGGATGTGCTGTTTTCACAACCATTGGTAATTCCAGTTACTGTAATTGTTGAATCGGTTGTGATATTATCAAGTGTGATTGAAGGAGTATTCGCTGAAGTGCTCCATACATAATTGTCAGCGCCAGTAGCGGTTAAAGTGGTTGACGCTTCACAAAGTTCCTGATTGCCCTGAATTGTTATTTCGGGTGTGTTATTGTATGTGAGATGTAGGGTTATTGTGCTATCGCATCCGGTTTGGCTGGTTCTTTCATGCTTGAATGTGGCAATATTCTGCGAATTGAGGTTGGCCACAATTTCAGCTTCTGTTAATTGGAAACCATGGCCATCATAATCGTTACCACTGCAAATGCTTTCCTGATAAGTGTATTCGTAAACATCAGAAAGATTCAGGGTCAGAGTAATCACCGTGTCGTGGATACCTTCCGGGTCTATAATGCTAATTATCTCATTTTGAACTGATTCTGTATAGTTGTGATTTCGATATACGAATGGAAGCGCGTTGCGGCAGTATGTTGTGTCAATTGTGACCTGAACTACAGGTGCTGCCACTTTCATTACGATTGAATCCGTGGCTATGATGGCGCCGTTGTTTGTAGAGGCATTTCCACCAATTTTAGCGGAGTGCTCTTGATCAAATGTCGTCATGAAATCTCTTCCGTGGGTGCGTTCTTTTAAGTGGAATGTAATCACATATTTTCCAGGTTCGTTCCATCGGGTTGTTAAACGATGACGGGTATTGTTGATATAATTGAGGTAGAAATAGTCGTATTGATTGTAGATGATACGGTAAGTATTGGCAGGAATGGACCCTGTAGCTGTATTTAGATTGTTGCCGAACCATCGGTTAACTGATGGAAATTCTGTTTCAAAAAATATTGAACCATAATTGGTTACATTGCTAATGGATTCTCCATCACGGGTGATTTCATAATCAATGCCCACTTTTTTATCAGCAGAAAGTATATCTCCATCAATAGTCATTTCATAAATGCCCGTAGTTTGGGTTGAGGTTACCTCTGGATTTCCGGTGATGTTAAATGATGGGTGTGCTTCAAGGACATTCAAATGGATAATGCTATCACATCCGAAGCGGCTTTGGAGTGAAATGTCTTGCATGCCAAATTCAGTGATGTTGTGTCCGGCATAATGGTAAGGAAGTTCTATTTCAGAAAGTGCAAGTTCTTGATTATCTTCATATTTATGGTTAATGGTAAGATGGAGATGATATACCTTATCGCAATCCACGGTGGGAACAACGTAAGTATCTTCTGTGGAGTTGTAGTAAGTTACGCCATTTGCTTCCCAGTAGTATGATTCACAGGCAGCAACTGTCAGGTCTTCTACCACATCGTAGGCAGCATTTAAGGTCAAATTTAAGGTTACAATGCTATCACATCCGTTGGCAGTGTAAGTCTGATATTGGTATGTTCCATCGGCATTGTAGTTTTGGCCGTTCCATGTGTAATTGTCGGCACAGGTGGAGATGTTTAATGTGGTGGTAGTTGTTGGTATTACGTTGAGATGCAAATGGTGCATGGTAAGATTGGATGCTACGGTGTAGTCGCCTGATTCTGTTAATGAGAGGGTATTGAACTGGTAAGGAAGCTGATTTTTGCACACTGTGAGTGTGTCGTATGTGTGTGCAAAATCACCAACGACAATATGCAGTTCGGCTTCTGAAAGAATGTGTCCTGCAGAGGTGCTTCCCAAGCCGCCGAGGCGATGTACAGCATCGTAGGTGTAGGGAATATCACGACCGCCCTCCATTTCTACAAGACGGAATACAAATTTGTATTCCCCTGGTTCTTTCCATGTGCTAATTAATCGTATGTCAGTGTAATTGAAGAAACTAATATAGAAGTAATCGTAGGCGTAATTGTATATTTTGAATACATTTTCGGGAATAGCACCATTCCCATAATTGAGGTGCCCGCGTACTGTACCGTTAACAGCACTATATGCTGTTTCTATGTTAATATCGGCAAATGACCCCATGGCATCAACAGGCTCTCCGTTTTTGTATAACTCAAATTCAATGGCAGCCTTCACGTTATTGGCTTCTTCTGTGCAACCAAGAAGAACATTGATATCGGAAACCGTTGTCTCTTCAATGAATGTGGGCAAAAACACAGTTGGAATCTCTAAATTGGGATTTGTATTGATGGTTAGATCAAGATAAAAGACAATGCTATCACAATAAGGTGCAGTTGTATATGGGATTCTAATCGTATCTTTTTTACTTTCGTAGTAAGTATTGTGGTTAACATCCCAAGTGTAACTTTCACCAGAGCATAAGTGTTCATTAGTCCAATCTTCAATAGGATAGCGCACCGCTACGTGAACATCAACGAGACTGTCGCATCCTTGGGAAGTGTGAAAAACAATAGGATAGTCTCCCGCAGCAGAGAGTAGCATGTTGTCGTTGTCATTCCCGTACAGATAAGGTAGTTCGGCAGCACATAAGGTGATGGTATCGCTACTGCTCTGCATAGTCACTGTTACATGCATTTCAGCGCTTGCCGTACAACCGTTTAGGGTGTCGGTTACAATCACCTGATAGGTGTATGAACCTTCCTCCGGACGGTCAACTTCGGCTTGATTTGTATTGGTAGCAAGCAGATTGCCTCCATCGCTACAACTCCATTGGTAGGTAGCATAACTGTCAAGAAGGGAGTTGGCTGTTAGTACAAGGGGAGCACCATAGCAAATATTTGTATCCGTTGGAAATACGGTTAAATAATGGTCTGGATATACGGTGAGCTTGATGGGATTTGAATAGGTGATACCGCATTCATTAACGGCATAATACCGTATCCATTGATTATTCCAATCAAAGTAGTCAACAACGGTGTCCAAGTCAAAAGTGCTGTGTTGTACAGATGGGTCGAGATCTTCAGTATTGCTGTTAATCCATCCCTCTTCTGTTATGGTCAGGCCACCAGCGTCTAAAACCACAGGAGTGGCAAGAATTTCATTCAAAGCGTGTCCAGAACAAATGGCTGGGTTTTCAGTCAATGCACTTAAAGTGGGTTTGTCGTTAACTGTAATGAGAACAGTGTTGCTGTGCGACGTTCCACATATATTAGTGGCAGAATACCTCACTGATGCATGATTCATAGTGTAAGGTAACACATTGAAATCAAGTTCAGTATAGTTGTCGGCATCATCGGATGCGGCGTATTCCCATTGATATGCAATGGGACCGCCCCTTTCTACAACGGTAGGATCCTCAAGGGAGAGCGCTTCTCCGGCACAAATAGGAGCAGGGGTGTTTAGTTCTGCGGTAAATTCCGGAGCCGCCCAAACCGTTATGGGGGTTGAAACTCTGCTTATACCGCACGCGTTGGAAACATAGTAGGTGATATTGACGATGTCGTTATAGGTGAAGGTGAAATTTGTGTTAGCTTCGACCGGGACAGTGTTGACAGTGATTCTCCATCCTTCGTTCGTTGTACGCTGACTATTGTTGTGATAGTCAATGGCCGGTACAAAGCCATCCCAATTGATGGGGGTGTTTTCACAGATGGTGGCTGGAAATCCCAATGGTTGGACAACAGGTAATGAATCTACGGAAATATGCATATAGTTCAAGTATGCAGTTCCGCAGGAGGTTTGCACCTCATAGCGCCAATAGGTGTCATGGAATGTTTCGCCGATAAGTATATTTGCAGGTTTGTCTGTGTAATGGATTCCATCCGTTGAGTATTGCCATTTTTGAGATGCGATGGTAATATCTTGAGAAATATAGTCTAAGGTTGGGGTCAGGGTCTCTATATCAAATGCTGAGCAGATGGCCTTTTCGTTCATCTCGTTGGATGGATAAATGATTAAAGTAAGCGTTACCGTACTATCGCATCCATATTGGTTGGATGTGTGCAGTATATAGGTGTAGGTTCCTATCAAAGAGTCTTGTGTGTCAATATGGAAACCATCTTTATGATATACATCGCCTAAATAGGTATAATCGCACAATTCTGTTGTGGATGTCGGGAGAATGGAGAGTGCCAGTATGACGGTACTATCGCAATGCAGTGAAGTTTGTAGGTATTGATAATAGATGTATGTTCCTGGCAAGGAGTCTTCTGTTTCAATGGTAAAGTTGTAGTTATGATAAACATCTTTCCAACAAACCTCATCAGTGAGTGAGGTTGTTTTAATAGGATTGATAGTTAGGAAAAGAGTGATTGTGCTATCGCATCCGTGAATAGTGGATGCTTGTTGAGTATAGATATAAGTTCCAGGTAAAGAATCCTGTGTGTCAATATAGAAATGGTAATTGGTGTATATTTCTTTCTGGCAGATAGTGTCAATCAATGTTGTGGTTTTGGTAGGATGAATGGTGAGTGATAAAATTATAGTGCTATCGCATCCGAAAGAAGTGGTTGAGTATTGGTAATACGTATAAGTACCTATTGCAGAATCAGTTGTGTTGATTTCAAAGTTGTATAAAGTGTATGTATTGCCGATACAAATCTCATCAGTCAAATAGGTTGTTACGTGGGGATGAATAGTTAACGTTAAGATGACAGTACTATCGCATTGGAGTTGATTAGTAAGGTGCTGGTAGTAAGTATAAGTTGCAGGAGTTGAGTCTGCAGTATTGATTTCAAAATTATATTCATTGTATGTTTCCCCCTTGCAGACATCAGCCGAGATTAGCGTGGTGGAAGTGGGAATGAGGTGAATATGCACAGGTTTTCTTTCAAAACTTTCATTTGTCCCATTATAAGAAGACACGTAGAAGACGGTATCCGTAGTTATATTGGATGGTGTGAAAGAGGTGGCAGTTGCCAAGCAAGTAGAAGAGGAGGGGGAAACATACCATTTGCATGTGTTGGCATTATATCCAGGAATGGCTGAAATGGTTATATTATTGTCGTTCTCGCAAAATTCAAAATTTGAAGTGATGGCACATGAAATATTGTATGTAGCGAGTTGGTTATTGCTTACTACAGCAATTGCTTTTGATATACCATCAAGACCATTTTCTCCTTTCCCGCCGTTGCCACCTTTCCCGCCATTACCACCTTTCCCGCCAGCGCCGGAATTGGCTCCGAAACAAATGGTTAGTGCCGCTTGACCGCCATTGCCGCCTGTGCCACCGTTTTTCCCTTGACCGCCGGCACCACCTTGTCCACCTTGTCCAGCGTTTCCTTGATTAATGGTAACCTGTGTTAATTCCGGAGTGGATGCGTCGTAACAATAAATACCGAAGCTGCCGCCGCCGGAAGCGCCACCTGTACCACCTGTACCGCCGGAACCGCCGGAAGCGCCGCCACCGCCGGCACCGCCGCAATGTTGTTTCTTAATGAAGCCTACTTTACCGTCGGCACCTCCGCCACCGGAAGCACCGCCGCCACCGCCGCCGCCTTTGCCATCTGTACCTGTAGCTCCCTGCGCCGCCGGTATGAAATATTGAGTCCAAGTTACTGATCGGTTAGAAGATGGCGTAATCCCATTTGCACCGTTATTACCGTTGTTCCCCGGTTTCCCGGTTTTGGTGTAGGAGACCCCTTGACCAGCGCTGCCGCCAGTACCTCCATTATTGTCTCCTCCTCGGGTTCCTGCCGTTGCGGTGCTGCTTGTTCCATGGTAGCCAATACCACCGGCTGATCCCTTGCCGCCGGCACCGCCCTTACGGTCTCCACTACCTACTGCAGTTCCTCCATCTCCCGGTACATCACCGTCGTTAGTGAGCGAACTACAGCCGCCATCGCCGCCGTTACCGCCGTTTTTACCTTCTTCACCATCGGTGCCAGCTGTTCCGTCTTTTCCATCGCCACCATCACCAGCAATAATATTGCTGCGCAGAATGGTGTTTCTATTTGCATTTCCTGCAATATATATTCCATAAACTGTAGTCCCTTTTCCGGAAGATGCTCTGTCACTTGGGGTGGCTGAAGCAACTTCTATTGTAATGTCTTCAATGTGCCAGTTTTCATCATTTATGGAGCGGAAACCAATACGTTGGTTGTAATCCCCCATCAGTTCTATGGCATGAATATTAATGATGGTGGCTTTTTCCCCTTTATTCCAATCATGGTTGTAGCCCCCTTCTATGATGTTGTTTC
>JAEEGL016153543.1_pt1 | contig 16493 bp, 16 predicted proteins | sample 9134231 | NCBI WGS metagenome assembly JAEEGL01 (sample SAMN16246548, study PRJNA631951) | gut metagenome | biome: gut microbiome; feature: rumen; material: fiber-attached | host: Bos | place: Iran: Karaj | collected 2018-10
GACAAAAAAAGCATCTGCAAGCCCCCGGGGCTGCTCCTGCACAGCATATTCAAAATGCATGCCAAGCCATTCCCCGTCGCCAAAAAGTTCTTTAAAGCTGTCCAGGTCGCGGGGAGTAGAAATAATAAGCACCTCGCGAATTCCAGCCAGCATCAGGCAGGAAAGAGGATAGTAAATTATGGGTTTGTCGTATAAGGGTAAAAGCTGTTTTGAAACAGACTTTGTTACAGGATAAAGGCGGGTACCGCTCCCACCTGCCAGAATAATACCTTTCATAAAAACACTTCCTTATCTTTCCTCTTCTGCAGAGCTTTTATTAAACCAGTCTGACCTTTTTACATACCACTTTACAGTTTCCTGCAGGCCCTCTTCAAAGGTCATTTTTCGTTCCCAACCAAGTTCTTTTTTTATTTTAGAGCAGTCTATGGCATAACGCTTGTCGTGACCTGGACGATCCTTTACATAAGTGATTGTTTTTTCTATTTCTGCAATGCTTTTTCCTGTTGCAGCAGCAGTAAGCTCAATCAGCTTATGAAGCAGCTTAATATTCTGCCATTCATTCTCACCACCAATGTTATATTTTTCTCCGGTCCTTCCCTTATTAACAATAAGCCAGACAGCGCGGTTGTGGTCTTCTACATAAATCCAGTCGCGGATGTTGTCGCCCTTGCCGTACACAGGAAGCTTCTTTCCGTCGCGGATATTACATATCATAAGGGGAATAAATTTTTCCGGAAACTGACAGGGACCATAGTTGTTTGAACAATTACTCATGGTTACCGGAAGGCCAAAGGTGTGAAAGTAAGACATTACAATATGGTCACTGCCAGCCTTAGAAGCCGAATAGGGACTTCGCGGAGCATAAGGAGTATCCTCGCGAAAATAACCAGTATCAGCCAGAGAACCATAAACCTCATCTGTCGAAACATGATGAAAAAGCACATCGTCCCTGAGGCTTCCATCTCCCTGCTTCCAGTAATTAAGGGCAACCTCCAGCAGAGTGAAGGTGCCAGTAACATTAGTTTTTATAAAGGCTTCAGGCCCGGAAACAGAACGGTCTACATGACTTTCTGCTGCAAAATGAATTACAGTATCAATATCATACTGCTTAAAAATCCGCTCCAGCTGAGGGCGGTCACAGATGTCAACTCTTTCAAAAAAATAGCGCTGCTTTTGTCCGTCATGCTGAACTTGTTTCAGCATCCCGCTTCCAAATTTATCTTCAATATCCTTAAGGTTTTTCAGATTTCCCGCATAGGTAAGACAGTCGACATTAACAATAGTGCCGTTAAAATCAGCATCATCAAAAAGTCCTCCTTCTGCAGAAGAAAGAGCAAAAAGATAATGAATAAAGTTTGAAGCTATAAAACCGGCGCCTCCGGTAATCAGAATGTTCTGGAGTTTACGCATAAATCAAATATATCATATAAAATAAATGCATTTTAAACTACATTTACTTTTTTTTTCAGGATAAGCGGCTTACCTTTACGCCACGCTGCTTCTTTCCGCGTTTAATAAGCCCCAGAAGCTGCTGCAGATACTCAAAGGTAACCTTAGAGGTAAGCTTACTTTCTCCTGCAGGACGAGCTTTAAAACTATAAGGTATTTCTGCAACGGAGCTGTAGTTTCCCATAGCGAGAACCTCTATCATAATCTTCCAGCCTATTGGCTGCAGGTCTGCATTTTCTATTACCTCTCTGCGGAACATAAACAGTCCGCTGGTAGGATCTGTGATTTTACGAAGAGAGGGAAGAAGAATTTTTCCAATATATCTGGCCAGCAAGGATACCAGCTTTCTATATGGACCAAGCCCGCCATCTGAGCCACCCGGAATAAACCTGCTTGGAATGCAGAAATCAAAACCACTTTCAAGACAATTAAACATTGAGCGCAGGATCTGCGGCGGGTGCTGAAGGTCTGCATCCATAACAGCAATATATTCTCCCTCTGCCATTTTAAAGCCTTCTGTTACAGCCGCTGCAAGACCTGTCTCCCCTTCCCTGTGCTTCATTCTGACATTTGGGTTTTCTGCCATTACAGCTTTTATAACATCCGGTGTGTTATCCCTGCTGTCGTCTACAAAAATAATCTCATTATCGATTCCTTTTAATGCGGTGTTAATCTGATTTACCAGCTCCCTTATGTTATCTGCTTCGTTAAAGGTGGGAACCACTACCGAAATTTTGCTCAATTTTTTACCTGTTTCCATTTAAGATTTTTTTCTTTAAAGCTTTAATCAGCTTGTTTTTACGCTCTTTTCTGCGAGTTTTTTTATATTCTCTTATACTGTCAAAATAGTTCAACACACCTTTATTTTCTTCCTGTCCTGCAAGACAATATCTTGACTCATGCCCGGGAGCAGCAAAATGCAAATCCATTCTTGTCGGATTATAAAGCTCTTCTGCAGTTACACAGTCCAGAAATTTTTCTTTTGAAAACAAATCTTGTCTGACAAAAAAGGCATTTACCCCGGTAAGATTTGTTCCCACAAGAACGTAACCCTTTTCACGACCCAGGAGCTCCATTGCCTTAAGGGAAGCACCCTGCCAGTCTGAATTATCCCAGCTATGCTTTGCATCATAGGCCTGCTTCCAGTTACAGTCTGGCGGAAATTTTCCGTTATATTCAATGCAGACAAGCCTTGGCTTTAAGGCTCTTATCGCCTCCCATACATACCAGTCGTTTCCGTCTATGTCTATGCTAAGAAAATCTGGCATCGAATTCTGAGTCTGTGAATTTCTGTTTTTAAGCAGCAGCTCCTCTATGTTTTCGCGAGTTATAAAGGCGTTAACAACTTTGAGCCTGCCCTCTTTTATTACCGGCCTGAACTTATGCCCAATCTGAGTGCATGCGCCCGAATCACCTTCCAGCCAAAGCCCATGCCAGAGCTGATGTAAAAGATAATGGGAATTACATTCAAGCCCATTCTGAACTCCAAACTCTATAAATTCCTTTGATTCTGTTCCGATTCTGCGGAAGATTTCCTGAATAATTCCGTCTTCATCATTTTGTGAATAAACTTTATATCCAAAATTTTCCAGCGCAAGAGGATCACTCATTCGTTTTCTTGTGAGTTCATTCCAGCATAGACCGCCGGTAATAATTCCTTTAAAATCCATATCTACATCCATTTTGCACATTCCTCCAGAAAAATAGTCATTAAATTATCTGGCATTATATTTTTCTTTTTCCCCGTACATCTCTTATTCCATCAAAATAAGCGTACCATATTTGTTTAAGCTTCCGCACTAATTCTTTATTAGATTTCTCTGTTTTAATTATTCTTATAGAATTTAGTATATATCTGAAAAAATAAAAAAGAGCCAGTTGAAAACTTCCGGTTTTATATATTTCTCTTGAAAAAATAAACATATTTCGGTGATAGTAATAATCTGCAATATTTTTTGTAGTTGCGGCCTCTTTATGAACTATAGTAATATGCGGATAATAAACTATCTTTACATTATTTTCATATGCCCTGACACAATAATCTGTTTCTTCCCTATACAAAAAATAAAACTCTCTTATAAAGCCTATTTTATCGATAACCTTTTTATCAATAAAAATAAAAGCCCCAGTCAGACACCTGCACTCCCTTATTTCATCCGTAAAGCAATGTTTCGTTCTTCCATATTTATCAACATCGATACAACCCGAAACATCTTCTCCAGCTTCATTTACCATTCTGGGGCCCAGAATTCCTATATCATTATCTTTCATATAGGTATAGCAATCGCTTATTGCATTAGAACTAAGGAGATATGTATCACTATTTGCGATTAAAAATGTATCATACCCAAGTTCAATAGCCTTTTTAATTCCTGCATTATTTCCAGCAGCATAACCACCATTTTCATCCAGAAGGATTAATATACACCGCTCCTGAATTGCTGATAGTTTTTGTCTCTCTATAATATCAGAGGCATTATCAACTACTATAATACATAATCCAGAATCATATTCTTCAATACTTTTTATAAGATTAAGTGTATCATTAAAAGAATTATAGTTAAGTATGATTACAGCAAGTTTTTCATTCATTTATTGAATCAGCTCCTTTATGCCCTGACTATATCCATTATGCTTTGAATATCTGTTTAATAAAAACAAGAGCCTCTTTTACATAAGGTCTTTTTACAAGGAACATCAAAGCAGGCAGCATTATTACTAATACTAAAGTACAAACTAATAGTCTGATTATCAAACCAGGGATACCTTCATATGGAATCAGATTAGAAAAATAATATGCTGTTCCACAGTTAATTATTGTTATTACAGTATATACAATTCTATTTGTATAGAATACTTTTCTGCCTTCTCCAAAATATTCCTTAAATAAAAGATTAGTAATACCTATGTAATTCACAGCCAGAATAGAAATACTTGGAGCAGCAATAATACCTGCTACACCTATAGTTTTACCCAGACAAAGCATCAGACCTATAACCACAAATGCTTCTATTACAAAAATCCATTTTGCTTTCCACCAGTAACCCAGGGCAGAAAAGAATGCGTTTCTGACTTCACTCATGGCTCTTATGTAAAAATACACTACAAATAAAATCATGAGTGGATTTGAAAACATAAGCTCCTGCCCCATCCACAATTTCATAAAAGGCTGGTAGAGACAGAGCATATATACAGTACAGGCTGTTATTACAATATTATGCAGAAATTCCATTTTTGTAAGATTTTTATAATTCTTTTCTACACTTTCGGAAACAATACTGTTACCTATGCTGGACTGAATTGCTTTTGTTGTTACCAGAAAAAAACCGATTACCGCATCATAAATAGTCAGGTAGTTTGAATACTTTCCTGCTATATAGAGACCAAAGAAAGAAGTGATTAATAATGAATTCAAGGAATCACGGCTTACTCCAAGAATATTGGAGATTGTTAAACCTGCTACCTGTTCTTTTACATTTTGTTTTATGGAAGCCTCTATTTTTCCTTCCGGATAATACTGACTGAATTTCTTTTTAGAAATGATATTCAAGACCAGGTAATAAAAAACTGTACTCAGCAATAAGGCTATTGCAAAAAAATAAATATTCTTAAAAAGTATGATCGCTGCAAGCTGAAGACCACTTTTTAAAACAAAAGTAATTATGTGTACAAGATTTATTATATCAAGGCGCTGGGCTGCATTAAGCAGTGCCTCTTTATGTGCAAAAAGCATAAAGGTAACTGCCTTGTTAGCCAGATATAACAGATACAAAATATAAATATTCTCACTGATTCCGCCGACATCCTTAACTATTGATGTAAGAAAAAAACAAACCACAGTTCCAGCTGCCAGTATAACAAGTCCTATGATTCTATATACAAATCTATAAGCAGCCAGAATTCCCCTTACCGTACTGATATCATTTTCCTTTAAGGGCTTATAAAGATTTACAATCATTGAAGTCGAAAAGCCCAGCTCGGCAAGATTCAATATCTGCAGCACCGCATTAAAGGTACCTATCAAGCCGATATATTCAACACTAAAGTGGCGGACAATAGCAGAATTGACAATCAGTCCAAAAACAGGAATCAGACAATTTCCTAATATTCCAACAATTATATTTCTTTTAGAATTAAGCGTTCTTGTATCCATATCCTACTCTTGTGAAAGTATTCTTTCATATAAATCATTACTCATAGCAAAGTATTGAGAACATGATTTTATACATTCATCATTTTTTCCTTCATCGATATTTTTTTTAGCCAGAGCATTTTTCTGAGTCTTTTTTATAACAACATCATAGTAAAAGAAAGAGTTCTGAACAGAAAATATTTTTATATTCTGTGAAAGCTCACAAAACTTTAACCAGATGTCATCGCAGGCAGGGCAGACTTTCAGAAAGTCTGTATTTTCCCAGCACTTTAATTTTGTAACAGCTGGCGGATAAAGTACCCCACCCACTCCTGTTGCAAGCAATTCATTAGAAGGCTCTTTTGAATCCCTGTATTCATATAACCAGTCTTTATATTGTAAAGGCTGGTTTTTAGAATTAAATCTGATTTTATGAACTCGTCTTGCTATGACAAGATTCGGGTTTTCTAAATGTGCGGTATACAACTCCTGTATCATTTCTTTATGATAAATTATATCATCATCAACTGTTATCACAAGGTCATTTTTGTATTCAGCAAAAGCATAATGATATTTAGTATTCGGTCCAAGGTCTTTGCGATATTCTATTTCGATTCCCATAGCCTGTATTTTTCCGATAGTATGTTCTGGATAAGCTTCATCTTGAGAAAGCCATAAAACAATAAGGTCCGGTTTACAGCTCTGTCCCGCAAGAGAATAAAGGGCCAGAAAAATATGATTAATTCTTGCTCTGGTACTTGTAAGTGATACAAGAATATTTTCTTTGTTTTTATCATAAGAAGGAGTAAATACCGGTTTTTTTATTCTAATGGAAAAGTTACGGCCAATACCGTAAAGCTTTTTTAAAATCCGTTTCATCATCTTTATATCACCTGAGCTGCTGTAAAAAGAACTTCTCCCAGCTTTCTACATATTTATCATCTGTAAAGTCTGAGGTCATAATCTGCTGTCTGTCTATTTCTTCTTTATATTCAGAAGAAGTCAAATTGATAACTCTTTTAATGCAGTTTTGTAAAGCTTTGGCATCACCTGCAGGGAAAATATACTTTTTGTCAAATCCTAAAACTTCTGGAATTCCACCACGGTCACTTCCGATGCCGATTGTTCCATTATTAATTGCTTCTATCAAAATTCTACCAAAGGCTTCATCCCATTCCGAAGGAAGAATAACTGTCCTGGCTTTTTTCATATAAGCGTAGAGAGTTTGCCTATCCATCCAGTTAATTATTTCTACATTATCTTCTTTTTTGATTTTATCAGCCAGTTTTCCTTTTCCAATAAGAAGCAGCTTAACTCCTTCCAGCCCACTCATGGCCTTAAGTAAAGTAAGAATGCCCTTTTCTTCTTTTAAATCTCCTGCATAAAGAATCATTTTTTCTTTCTTTTCAATCTCTTCTAAAGATGCTGGCATTTTTTCAAAATCAACTGCATTGTAAATTACATCATTATATTTTTTACCTTTGATATTTACAGTGTTATGGCGTTCAAGCATAAACTTTGAAGGAGCCGCAAGTGCTGTCAGATAAGCAGAGGCCTTTACATTCCTGCTGACATTATAATGATTAAGTTTACCGCCGAAAAAATTCAGTTCGAGCAGTCTTGGAGAACGGCAGACATGTGACAGCGGAATATTCAAATCAAAAGCTGCTTTCCAAAGATTCATTCGGCCAAGATACGACATTGGAGAAACCGTATGAACCAGATCCGGTTCTTCCCTGCTTATTATCGCTTTATATTTTTTGTACCATTTTGGGTTCGGATATAAATCCGGCCATTTTTTTAAAATCTTATCAAGGGAAGAAAGTGTATTTTTTATATTGTTGTTCTTTGAAGCACTTAAATAATATTCACTTATTTTTTTTATATATTCTCTTTTTACATGAACTCCGGCTATTACTTCTTCACAGGTATTTTTCCCAAGACAGTACACAATAACTTCATGACCTTTTTTTACAAGCCCCTCGGTCATCTGCTTTGTTGAGTATTCTCCTCCACCCATAAGGTCAGGAAAATATAGTTCTGCAAATATCAATATTTTCATAAAGCTTTATTCTCTCCAGTGCCCTTTTATTTTTTGCGGTTTATTTCAATCCATTTGATTTTTACACCTTCAGGAGCATTTATCACAAAATTAACAGGCTCCTTCCGGCCCATAACAATATCATCAATATTAATGTAAGCTGCAGACGGATTAAATTCTTTGCGTACAGCTTTATTCTCTCCGACTTTTATTTCTACATAAGCATTACCGCTTTTATCAGCTGCTTCATAATAAACAGTGTAATTCCAGGTTCCTGCCACAGAATTATATGAAGCCTTGAGTCTTCCCCCACCCTTTCCCATAAGGAGCTCTCCTTCATCGGTGAGCTCTGCATTTTCATAAACATAACCTTGAGTATAAGGGAAATCTATAACCCTGTCTTTTTCGGCAACAGGTCCGCTTGCATAATCAAAATAGCTTTTGTCGGCAAGGTAAATCTGTAAGCCGTCATAATCCCTGAAATATTTCATATCTGCAACAAGATATTGAGGCAGAGTTTCATATGCTCGCGGAGAAGCAATAAGGGCAGTTTTTCCCTGCTGGGCGGAATTATCAAGATAGCGGGTAGTTCCACCAAAGGTTGTTCTGGAGGCAGATTCTGCAGCATCGTTTACTACAAGATAATTTACATCCTTGCTGTAAACCCTAAGCTTTCTTCCCAGGTCTTTGCTGTCTTCTCCAGCAACTACTGCAGTATGAACTCCTTCTTTTTCTATTATTTGATTCAGTTCTACAAGTTTGTCACAGCCAAGAGCAGTACGGGCATAAAGCCATTGTGCATCTCCGTACAACATAGAAGCAAAAAAGATTCCTAACACAAATATATGAATAGTATTAAGCTGAAGCTTATTCAATTTTTCATTTAATGAAAGCCGGTCTATCATTATTGCAAGCAGTAAAAAAGAAGGCAGTATTGGAATCAGATGATATCTGCTTTCATAGACGGTATTTCCATATTTAAGCTCAAGAAAACTAAACATAAAGACATTAACAAGCATAAGAGTAAAAATATAACCCTGCATGTTTGACAATTCTTTTTTCTTTATGCATTTTGTAAGGGTAAATAAAATTGTAAAAAGTAATATACAGGTAACTATAAAATTAATTGCAGTTCCTATTGCTTCAAAAGAAAAGAGTTTTACATTTTCATGAACAGTAAGTCCGCCAAAAAGCTCAAATATGCCTGCAAAGCTTGAAAGAATTGCAGCAATCCATTTTTCTGAAGTAAGAATGAACTTTGTGTCTGCAGTAGAAGAAAAGCCCACTGCCTTTTGTGCAAGAATTCCCACAAGAGCTGCGATTATAGTCGTAAGTCCGAGAAGCATTCTTTTAGAGCGGATTTGCCTGTAATCACCTTTCAAAAAAGAGTTTATAAATTCCCAGAGCAATAATGGAAATACAGCAGACATAAGGACATAGGCTCCGCTGCTTAAACCTGTAAGAAAAACGATTAAGAGCAAAAGAATAAACCTTATTGCATATTGTTTAAAAGGTTTTTCTTTATCAAAATCCAGAAGAAGGCTGATAATAAGTAAGGGCACTAAAGCCCTGAAGGCGTAAAAGCCACCGCCCGTAAAGAGCATGCGCCAGTAACCAAGCATTATCATGCTGTAGGGAATAAAAAAAAATAAAATGCAGAACCTTTTCCATCTTAAAGATATGTCAATATTATTAAAAATACAAATAATAACATAGACATACAAAAGCACTACCAGGTTGTTGGCAATTCCTCTTGCTAAAAAAATGTTTTTTGTAAAATGATATATAAATGCAGAAAGCAGTGAGGCGCTGTCTAGATCCATAGATGCCTGGTAACTGTATTCAGAAGGGAAAAGCTTTCCCTGACTTCCCATTTCTATTTCATGAAGATAGGCACTGGAAGAATCGAAGTCGATGATAGTATATGAACGAAAAAAATTCATGCACAAAATAAAGACAAGCTGGGTTATAAGAACAATAAGAACAGTTTTATCAATAATTTTTTCGATATTTATTTTTTTCATTTTTACCTGCCCCAAGTGAAAATTGACTTAAACACTAAAACCCCTTTAAGTTTAATTTAGGTTTATGAATAATATTTTGTATATTATCCATAACCTTTAAATAATTTTTTCTTCCCAGTACTTTTATCATAAATAAATGAACTGCTTTTTTCGTTTTTACCTTAATGTTTTTATATAACCACGCGGTTACATAATGATGTACCGAATAAGTACTTTCTGAAATCAGCTTTTGTCCATTATACCAGTTTGTTGCTGAAAAAAAGTCATAAGGACAGATTGTGCCGCCATTTACTTTTTGTATCATGCCAGTATCAAATAGTTTAACTTTCATTGTTGATTCAAAAAAATATTTTAAGATAATTGGAGATATTATAATTCTTTCTCTTCCTTTATTATCAAGGTAATCGTTTTTAAGGTACCAGTCTAAACAGTTTTTAATCCAGGGTAATCCCTTGATTGCACCAACAACTGCGGCTTCCGGAGTGCCTGAATATTCAAAACCAAAGAAAAAATCGTTCTCCAGAAATTCATCAAAAGACTTTAATACTTCTACATCAGAATCAAGATAAATTCCGCCGTAGTTGTATAAAGCATAAAACCTCACATAATCAGACACAAAAGCATATTTCTTTTTTTCATAGGCCTGTCTGGTCCAGTTACATATGTTTACATCTACCTTTGATAAATCCCATAACATGACAGTATAGTCCGGCAATTTTTCCTTCCAGGAATCCAGACATTTTTGAATTTCAGGAGGAAATGGTTCTCCACTCAGCCAGCATAAATGCAATATTTTTGGAATCATTTCTCGCTCCTTTAATCTCTTCCCATTAAATCTCGTGTATATATCTTACCGGATACATCAGCTAACTCTTCTGAATTTCTATTTGCAATAATAATATCACAATCGTTTTTAAATTTTAATAAATCCTTTTCTACAAGACAATCAAAGAAAGCTTCTTCCCTCAAAACAGGTTCATATATTATTACTTCAATTCCTTTAGACTTAATAAGAGTTATAATATCCAGAACAGCACTGTCGCGAAAATTGTCAGAATTACTTTTCATTGTCAAACGATAGATTCCCACCTTTCGAGGTTTTTTTTCAACAATCATCCGGGCAATGTGATTTTTACGGGTTATATTTGACTGAACAATAGCGCTTATAAGATTCTGCGGTACATCATTATAATTTGCAAGCAGCTGCTTAGTATCTTTTGGAAGACAATAGCCGCCATACCCAAAAGAAGGATTGTTATAAAAATCTCCGATTCGCGGATCCAGTGAAACACCGCTAATAATGCTGGCAGTATCAAGGCCTTTTAATTCAGCATAGGTATCAAGCTCATTAAAATAACTTACACGTAAAGCAAGATAAGTATTTGCAAATAGTTTTACAGCTTCAGCTTCGGCCAGCCCCATATAAAGGACCGGAATATCTTTTTTTATTGCTCCGGCTTGAAGCAGCTGCGCAAAAATTTTTGCAGCCTCTAAAAGTTGTTCATCCTCCAGATCTATTCCCACAACAATACGGCTTGGATAAAGATTATCATATAAAGCCTTTTTTTCCCGTAAAAACTCTGGAGAGAAAAGTATGTTTTTGTAATTGTATTTAATTCGAATTTTATTTGTATACCCGACAGGAACTGTAGATTTAATAACAATTACTGCATTTGTATTTACTCCAAGTACTTCTTCAATAACCTGTTCAACATACCTTGTATCAAAAAAGTTTTGTTTTGAATCATAATTCGTAGGAGTTGCAATAATAACTATATCAGAATCTTTGTAAGCTTCTTTTGCATCTGTTGTTGCAGTAAGCTTTAATTCCCTGTCAGCAAGAAAGTCTTCTATTTCTTTATCCTGAAAAGGAGATTTTTTATTATTGATTAAAGCAACCTTTTCTGCAACTACATCTACTGCCACAACTTTATTATGCTGGGCAAGTAAAGTCGCCAGCGAAAGCCCGACATAACCTGTTCCTGCTACTGCTATTTGATTAACTCTCACTTTATATCTACCCTTTTCTTATTTACTAAACATATAAAAGCACACCCAGCATTATTATTGAAATTCCAATAAGCTGTTTAAGTGTCAGTTTTTCCTGCAAAAATATTCTGCTTAATATAATTATAAAGAAATAACTTGAACTTTCAATTACAGGCACAAAGGATACAGGCACAAATTTAAAAGCAAATAAATCAATTAATACAGCCGTAAAAATAATACAATAAGCACAAATTACACGTATATTTAAGTAATTTCTGATAAATGATTCATATTTTTTATCAGCCGATTTTTTTAATAATATTTGAGAGATAGAAGAAATGAATACAGCAAGAAAAAGAAGCAGAACTGCAATATTTTTATTCATCATCAGCCTCTTTAACTTTTGAAAGATTAAGAATTAGTATACCCGTAAAAATCAAAAGAACAGCAAGAAGCTTCTTTATTGTAAATTGCTCATTAAAAACAACTTTTCCCCACAGCATTCCCCAGATTATTATTATTGCCTTATTCGTATAAGCAAAAGAAAGAGGAAAAACCTTTAAAACAAGCTGCCAGATTAAGGCATATAAGCCAAGAATTAAAAAAATTATTAAGTAGAAAATATATTTGTTTTGCTCACTTAATGAAGCAGTTTTTCCAAGAACAGAATAAAAACTGTAAACAAGAAAACCAAGGTGCATTAAAATAAAAGAATACTTTTTATTAATCATTTGTTTATTTTCCTGTCTGATTATAAATGTCTTAAAATTTTATAAATTATTTTAATTATTGGTTTGGGTAATAAACGCGCTGACACTCTTAATAAAATAAGTTCCAGATATTCCTTTAATGTTATAAATCCAGATTTTAATTGACGTTTTAGAAAAAACAGTTCATTTTTAGCATAAGAAAAACCATGTCGCCGACCAATCATGTCATTACCTATTCTAGCTTTTACAAGAGCATCTGGTAAATTTGCTACTTTATAATTTTTTTGAACTATTCGTATCCATAAATCATAATCTTCAAAGCATGGAACTTTTTGATAATTTCCGGCTTCCATTACAGCAGATTTCTTAAACATTACAGCCATATGATTAAAGGCACTTCTTTTTTTTAAATATTTACAAATTTCTGAATACTCCAGAGGAACTTTTCTGGTACTCACTATTTTTTCAGGATTATCATCAAACTCATCTATATAACCAGAAATCAGAACAACATCAGGATTAGCTTCAAAATATGATATTTGCTTCTCAAATCTATCTGGACAACATATATCATCACTGTCCATTCGGGCAACTAAATCATTTTTTACAAATTTCAGGCCATAATTTAATGCATAAGCAAGACCATAATTTTTTTCATAGCCTACAACTTTTATCGGCAATTTTCTTTGCCATTCTGTTATTATAATTTCCAGCTCTTTTGTTATTTTCCCATCTTTTACTAAAATTATTTCATCAGGTAATACAGTGTTATTGGCAATTGACTGTAATGATAAATTTAAGAAGTCTGGATTATCAAATTGATAAACTGATTGTAAAATTGAAAATAACAATTTTGTCCTCTTTTTTCATTTTTCCATATTTTTAATTATATAAACTTCTTATTGAGAATAATTTCAATCTAAAGCAAATCTTTTTTCCCACTCCCAGTCAAACTTTATAGTAAAGTCGGAGTTGGCGTCTTTTTCATAGCGTTTAAACTCTGTTGAATAGGTCTGAACATGAATTTGTTTTTTCTCTAAGTCAAAATCAAGAAGACGCAGCCAGCCATCACCGCAGGCCATTTTTTTTCCTTTGTAGCCTCTTTCATCAAACAGGCTTTTTCTTCCCTGGTAATCCTGTAATAATGTATAAACCTTATATCCAGCCTCGTTTATATCAGTACGGGCATTTTCTCCTTCATCACCTTTATAATGATGACCACAAAGAACAAGAAAAATCTGCTGATTTTTTGAAATCAACTTATTCCAAATTTGGATTGGAGTATTTCTGCTATAACCTTTTCTATATGTACTATTTAATAAGGCTGCTTTTCCAGGGTTTCCTTCTTCATATTTTATTGAAAGATATTCATGAGTTACAAGAACAGTCGCATAAGTTTTATGTTCATCAAGAACTTTCTGAGCCCATTCAAGAGCAGCGTTTGAAGGCTCCAGTTCAAGTCCCAGAAATAAAAAGTCTTTTCCTCCAAGCTTAGCAAGACAAAAAGAATTCATTCCACCGTTAAAGCTTCCGCCATACCAGTCTTTTTCATTAAAATGAATACTATTTGGGCCAAAGTACTTTGAGTAAATCTCATTACCATCTACTCTGTTATTCTTTCCGCTTCCAACAGATAAAGGAGTATCATAATCATGATTTCCTGGCACTGCAATAAAAGGAATAACATCGTCAAGAATCCGCATTCCTTTATCAGCACATTCCCATTCAAAAGCACTTTGTCCCCAGTTAGATACAAAATCTCCTACATGTACCGCAAATACAATATTACCACCGCTCTTTACAGAATTATCTGCTATATATTGCATCTGGTTATAAAAGAAATCAGCCTGATTTATCGGATATGTAGGATTACTTTCTTTATTCGCTTTGTAATTAACATAACTATGAGAATCTGGAATTACGGCGATTGTAAACGATTGAGCATTTAAAACAAAAAAAGACAAAAATGCTATAGTAGTTATTAATCGTTTCTTATTAAAGTTCTTCATATCCTTTAAGTTTTTCCTCCCAGGAGTATTTCTCTCTTACCATTTTATATCCATTTTTTGATATTTTATCCCTCATTGTGGAATCTTTCAAAACAGATATACATGCTTCTGCAAAAACTGAAGGCTCATCAGCAATAAAACAATTTTCCTCTGTGGCAAGTTCTGGAATAGCACCTGAAATCAAAGAAGACATTACAACAGGAACTCCACATCCCATCGCAACCAAAACTTTATTTTGAATACCCGCTGCAACACGAACTGGGGCAACTGCAACACAACAGTCAGCTATGGCAGTCTGAATATCATCAACAAAACCTGTTACAATAATATTTTTACCATCGGACAACGATTTTATCGCTTCTGGGGGTTCTGCACCTATTATTGTAAAAACAACCTCTGGAATCGATTGTTTTATTATTGGAAGTATTTCCTTTACAAAATAAAGAACTGCATCCTGGTTCTGTAATGTTCTCATATTTCCAACAAAACAAATTTTACGAATATTGTATTTTGCTGGAAGCGTAGGCATACACTCTACCCCATTTGTATACAAAACAAAACTATTCGAGTTAATTCCACTTTGTTCTCTTAAATATTTGATATCTGAGTTAGACACAAGTGCAACTTTAGGAAAAGACTCAATTACATGGCGTTCATACCGATGAATCAATCTTCTTTCCAAAAAATATACTGTCTTTTTCAAAAAACTTCCTTTGGCTTTAGAAGAAAGGGTATAAGTTTTAGAAAGTGCATCAGTCATTTCTATAATGGAACAATCTTGCTTATTAGTTATTTCAAGATATGGAACCATACGAAGAAGATGTGATATATACCTATCTGGATGAACTTGATTTATTACTTGTCGAAATAATCTTAAATAATTAAATGAAAAATAATAGCCACATTGAATAGGACGCCCTGTTATTACGAATAATAAAGACATGAAAAGAGAAACAATCTTACTGCGCTTTATTGTATAGATATTATCATAAAGGCTGTAATACTCTTCTTTTATCTGAAAGTCTCCATCACAGAAAGAAACTAGAATAAGCTCATTATTTTTACTTTTAAGATAACGAGCAATATTATTTATTCGTAATACATCCCCTCCATTTTCTGGAAATGGGAAACGAGGAGTTAATAGACAAATTTTCATTTATTTTTTCCTATTATTTCAGCTGCTTTCCCAGCTTCTTCTGCATATTTACCGAAATCTAATTTTTCACATCGATGTCTTATTATTTGTTTTTCAACAGGAGGTAACTGCATATAATCTCCGTATTGTTCTGTTAGCAATTCATCATAATTTTCAGGAATTAAAACTTTATATCCTTCAAAAGAAGCCTCAATAAAATTAGAAACAGTTTCTCTCAAATGCTTTTCTTTTTTATACCCCCATGCTCCATCAAGGATACAAACCTCTTTTGTTATTTTATTTCTGTATTTTAAGGGATATATAGCAAGGATTTTTCTTAATTTATCTATTGATACAAAAGAAAAAAGAATTCTAAAAATATTTAATGCAACTCTTTGATATAATTTATGTGGATGTGGTTTATATCCTAATTTAATGGCCAATACCCTGATTAAAACATGGATCCAATTACAATAAAAGAAACGCATAAAGTTATTATCAGGAATATTATCATAGGCTAGTACATCTATATAAATACCGTTGTGTTTAAGGGTTTTAGGACGAACACTTGTTTCATACTGAGTTCCTACAAGCATTAATTTTGCTCCATATGGAAACGAATTATCTGTTTCTGGAGTTTGTAAGAAAAAATCTTCCGACAAATCTGTTTTACAGGCAGTTATGAATTTTTCATAATCGTCTCTCAGCAATGCTACATCTATATCATCATCCCATGGAATAAAACCTTTATGCCTTACAGCTCCAATTAACGTACCCCCAGCAAGGTTATACTTTATTTCATTTTTATCACAAATTCTTTTAAACTCTACGAGAATTTTCAACATTAAATATTGCCACTCTCTTAGAGTTATTTCGTCTATTTCCTGCATTTATTTGCCTCATTCAATTCATTTTTTATCTGAGTAGTGCTTATTTCAGGAGTTCTTGGAAGATATACTACTTCACACAATTCTTTTAGAAAATCGAATTTTCCTTCCCAATCA
>JAEEGL016837982.1_pt1 | contig 16493 bp, 18 predicted proteins | sample 9134231 | NCBI WGS metagenome assembly JAEEGL01 (sample SAMN16246548, study PRJNA631951) | gut metagenome | biome: gut microbiome; feature: rumen; material: fiber-attached | host: Bos | place: Iran: Karaj | collected 2018-10
GATTTTGTAGCAACACTTATGGATTTAGTTAGAAGAGGATATATTAATATATCTAATAATGATAATATAAATAAGAATAGTAATATTAGTTTTAGTATTAATCAAGAATATTATGATATTTATCAAGATAAATTAAAAAGTCATGAAAAACATCTAATTAATTTATTATTTAATGTTATTGGTAGTAATAATTGTTTTGATACTAATACTTTGAAAAATTATTGTAAGAATCATGATAATGCTATTAAATTTAATGATAATTATCAAGGATTTATTAGTTGTTTAAAAACTGAATGTGGTAAATATGATTGGTTTATTGATAATAGTAAAACAAAAAAGAAGTTATTGTTATTTTTAATATTCCCACTTATTGTTATTATTACTAATATATTATTTTATGCTTTTATGAAACTTGATCTATTAATTAATGTTTTAATTTCTATAACACTATCTATAATGTATTTATTATATATTAATTCTTTTAAGAAAAGAAGTAAAAATGGTTGTGAAGAATATGCACATTGGATGAGTTTTAAAAGATTTCTTGTAAAAGAAACTAATATAAAAAAAGGTTCTATAACAAGTATAGAAGATGCATTACCTTATGCAATTTGTTTTAATATTAATAAAAAAGTATTAAAGCAATTAAAGATTAAGAATAATAATAGTGATTTTTACACTGAAGCTAATTATTTCTTAACGATTAATTTTATATATGATTCTTTTGTTATAGCACATAATACATCAACTCAGATTATTTCTAGTAATACTAATTCTAGTGGAGGATTTAGCAGTGGAAGTAGTTTTGGTGGTGGAGGCGGAGGCTTTCACGGAGGAAGATAAAATAAAAACCTATGAGAAATCATAGGTTTTTTAAACTAATTATTTAGTTTTCTTTTCTAAACGTTTATTGAATTTTTCTACTCTACCAGCAGCTTGAACAAATTTTTGTTCTCCTGTGTAGAAAGGATGACATTTAGAACATGTATCAACACGTAATTCTTTTAATGTTGATCCTGTTTCGAATGTTGCACCACATGATGTACATACACAAGTTACCTTGTTATATTGTGGATGAATACCTTTTTTCATAGTTTAAATCTCCTTCCGCCATAGTTTAAGTAAACCATAGAAAGTTTTACTGTAATATTATATCAAAAGTGTATTTTAAAGTCAAGTTTTAAAAAGGAAATTTTGTATAAATTTTTGTTGCTTTTAAAGTGTTGTTGTGGTATAATAATAGAGGCAAAAGTTTCTATATATCGAAATTATGTAATACACACATAGTTGGAGAATATCGTTGAGTGTACACGTTAGTGTAGTGCGTATGTTTTATGATAACTATGGAGGCCAAACAAAATAAAAATAAAGGAGAATTTAAAATGTCAGTAATTACAAAAAATCAATTACTAGAAGCTGGTGTTCATTTCGGTCACAATACTCGCCGTTGGAACCCTAAAATGAAAGAGTATATTTTTGGAGAAAGAAATGGTATTTATATCATTGATTTAGACAAAACAGTTAATTTAGTTGAAGATGCTTACAAAGCTTTATTCACTATTGCTCAAAATGGTGGTAAAACATTATTCGTTGGTACTCGTAAACAAACTCAAGATGTAATCAAAGAAGAAGCTTTAAGAAGTGAATCTTATTACGTTGATCAAAGATGGTTAGGTGGTACTTTAACTAATAATAAAACTATTCGTAAGAGTATCATGAGACTTGAAGAAATCGAAAAGATGGAAGAAGAAGGAACTTTCGATTTATTACCTAAAAAAGAAGTTATTCTAATTAAGAAAGAACAAGAAAGATTAGTTAAATATTTTAGTGGAATTAGAAACATGACTAAACTTCCTGATGCATTATTCATCGTTGATCCAAAGACTGAACATAATGCAGTAGCTGAAGCTCGTCGTTTAAATATTCCAGTATTTGCTCTTGTAGATACAAACTGTGATCCAGATGATGCTGATTACGTTATCCCTGCAAATGATGATGCAATTCGTTCTGTAAAATTAATCGTTGCTACTATGGCTAATGCTATAGTTGAAGCTAATGGTGGAACTCCTGTTGTTATTGAGTTCACTGATGAACCAGTTCCAGAAGAAAAACCAAACAGAAGAAACAACAATAGAAACAAAGATGGACGTAAGAATTTAAAACCACGTGCACCTAGAACTGTTAAGACTGAAGAAAATAATACTAACGCTACTGAAGGCGAAGCTAAAGAAGCTAAAGAAGCTAAAAAACCTAGAGCTAAAAAAGTAGTTAAAGCTACTGAAGAAAATACAGAAGCTACTAAAGAAGTAGCAACTGAAGAAACTAAATAATTTGGAGGTATAATATGATTAGTGCTAAAGCCGTTAAAGATTTACGTGAAATTACTGGTGCTGGAATGATGGATTGCAAGAAAGCATTAGTTGAAACTAATGGTAATATGGATGAAGCTGTTAAATGGTTACGTGAAAAAGGTATCATGAAAGCTCAAAAGAAAGAAAGTCGTATTGCTGCTGAAGGATTATGTAAGTTTATTATTAATGGTAATGAAGCTGTTGTTTATGAAGTAAATAGTGAAACAGATTTCGTTGCTAAGAATGAAAAATTCCAAGCTATCGTTCAAACTATTGGTGAAGCATTACTTGCTAGTAAAGCAACAAATGATGAAGAAGCATTAAATGCTAAATGCGGTGAAGGTACTGTTAAAGATGCATTAGTAAATGCAACAGCTACAATTGGTGAAAAAATTAGTTTAAGAAGAGTTAATTATTTAACTAAAACTGATAGCCAAGTATTTGGTGCTTATAGCCATATGGGTGGAAAGATTGTTAGTGTAAGTATTCTTGAAGGTAGCGATAGCAATGTTGCTAAAGATGTATCTATGCATGTTGCTGCTATGAATCCTAAATATTTAGATTCTACAAAAGTTGATGCTGCTTATTTAGAAAGTGAAAAAGAAGTATTAACTCAAGAAACATTAAATGAAGGTAAACCTGCAAATATCGTTGATAAGATTGTTGCTGGTAAAGTACAAAAATTATTAAAACAAGTTTGCTTAGTTGACCAAATGTTTGTTAAAAACCCTGATGTTACAGTTGGTGCTTATGTTAAATCTAACGGTGGTAAGATTTTAAGTTACATCCGCTTAGAAGTTGGTGAAGGAATCGAAAAGAGAAAAGATGACTTCGCTGCTGAAGTTGCTGCTGCTGTAGCTGGAAAATAAAAAATATTGCACTCTAGAGTTCTAGAGTGCTTTTTTATGGGATAATTTAAACAACATTAAGTTTTTATTAATTTCATTTGTAATTTTACATACTAGTTTATAATTTATTTAAAAGCAAATTTTAGGCTTAAAATATGTATAAATTATTTTTGACTATTAATGTTAAATGATATATAATAATAAGCAAGAAGGAGAATACATAAATGAAAAGAGTTATTTTAAAAATAAGTGGAGAAGCTTTAGCAGGAGATAACGGAGTTGGTATTAATAATGTTAAAGTTTTAGAGATAGCAAAAGAAATAAAAGATTTATATGATAAAGGTGATATACAATTAGGTATTGTATGTGGTGCTGGTAATATCTGGAGAGGTAGAGATGCTATTTCTTGTGGAATGGATAGATCTAGTGGAGATTATATGGGCATGCTTGCAACTATTTTAAATGCCTTAGCTCTACAAAGTGCTTTAGAATCATTAAAACTTGAAACTAGAGTTATGACAAGTCTTTCAATTCCTAGTGTTGCTGAACCTTATATCAGAAGAAAAGCATTACATCATCTTGAACAAAATAGAATAGTTATATTTGGTGGAGGTAATGGTATTCCATTCTTCTCAACTGATACAACTGCAGCCTTAAGAAGTGCTGAACTTGGTGCAACAATGATTCTTATGGCTAAAAATGGTGTTGATGGAGTATATGATAGTGATCCAAGAGTTAATAAGAATGCTTTAAAATATACTAAATTAACTCATCAAGATTTACTTGAAAAACAACTTAAGGTTATGGATTTAACAGCTGCTACAATGTGTAGTGAAAATAATATTGATATTTATGTATTTGATATGAATAAGAAAGGTAATATTGCTAAAGCATCAAGTGATTATAGCTTTGGTACATTAATTACAAATAAATAAGGAGAAATTTATGCCAGAAACAATTATTTTAACATGTGAAGAAAAAATGGAAAAAGCTTTAGAAAGCTTAAAATATGAATTAGGACAAGTTAGAACTGGTAGAGCAAATCCTCAAGTATTAAAAGGAATTTGTGCTAGTTATTATGGAGTAAATACTCCTATTGAACAAATGTCATCAATTAGTGTTCCTGAAGCTCAACTTATTGTTGTTAAGCCATATGATAAAACAACTTTAAAAGATATTGAAAAAGCTATTCAAGCAGCAAATCTTGGTTTAACTCCTCAAGGAGATGGAACAGTTATTCGTATAGTATTCCCACCTCTAACAGAACAAAGAAGAAAAGAATTATGTAAAGATATTAAAGCATATGGTGAGAATAGTAAAGTTCAATGCAGAAATGCAAGAAGAGATGCTAATGATCAATTAAAGAAACTTGAAAAAGATGGTTTAATTAGTGAAGATGATCTTAAAGGTTATAACGATGATGTGCAAAAAGTAACTGATAAGTATATTAGTAAAATTGATGAAGAAATCAAAGTTAAAGAAAAACAAATCATGGAAATTTAAGACCTATTAATTTAGGTCTTTTTAATTTACATTTTATATAAAATATGATAGAATATTTTAAATGTCGCTATAGCTCAGTAGGATAGAGCGATTGCCTCCTAAGCAATAGGTCGGTGGTTCGATTCCACTTAGCGACGCCATTATGATATTAAAGAGTGATACTATTTGTATTATTCTTTTTATTTGAGAGCCTAAATTCAATTTAGGTAAATCAATATATTAAAAAGGAATAACAAAGAATGAAAAAAGTTTTAAATATATTTTTAATAATTATGTTTTGTTTAGTTCTTTTGGGATGTAAAGAGAATCTTGATGAATCAATATATGATATTGGTATGTCAGAGGATTTTCCAGAAGGAAATGGACTTACCGACGGTAATGGTGAAAAGATATCTGTACTAATTTTGATTGGTCAATCAAATTGTACAGGTTGTTCAATTACTAGTTATCTAAAAGATCAAGTAAGTGAAGAAGATTTCAATAGATATCAAGAAGGATACGAGAATATATTAATTAATTTTAATCTAGATAATGGAAGAACAACTTCAAATGGAAAATTTGTAAAAGTTGATTTATTATGTGGTTCAACAGATGAACAATTTGGACCTGAAGTTGGACTAGCTGATGAATTAGTGAAAGCTAGTATTAATAAAAAAGTATTTATTCTTAAATACTCAATGTCTGGATATTCTCTAAATTGGCATTGGCTACGCCATAAAAAAAGAGGAGAAATATATAATAATTTTAAATTATACGCTACTCTTTATCTTGATTATTTAAAATCAATGAATTATGATATTTCACTAGATGCGATTCTTTGGATGCAAGGTGAATCAGATACTGCAGAAGATAACTCTTTAAGATATTATGATAATCAAGTAGCATTCATTTCATTCTTAAGAGAAGATTTTAATAAGTATTCAAAACAAGAAAATATTTATTTTATTGATGCAGGAATATCGGATAGTCCATATTGTCTTCCTGGATATCCGACAATAAATAAAAGTAAAGAAAAGATAGCTAAACTATCTAAATATAATTTATATTTTCCAACAATTGAATATGGTTTAACTACAATGAATGAACCATATTATGATCCAGACCTTGGTCATTATGATGCATTAAGTATGTTAAAACTTGGTCAATTGTATGCAAAAGAAGTACTCTTAATTTGTGGTGATTAAAAATGTTTGAAAAGTTAGCAAATTGGAAGTGGCAAACTGGTGATGGTTTTGCTCCTGGTATATTTAGTTGGTTCCATATTTTATGGCTTATAATTTGTATTGCTCTTTGTATAGTTTTTGGAATTATCGCAAAGAAAAATAAAGCTGATAAAAGAATAGATTTAGTAATATTAATTGTTACATCTGTCTTAACTTTTAGTGAAATAACAAAACAATGTATGTTGCATATTGGATATTATCATTATTTTAGACTTGATATTATTCCATTTGCGTTCTGTTCAATTCCTATTTATGTAGGCTTTGTAGGATCACTCGTTAAAACAGAAAAAGTAAAAGATGCCTGTTATAAATTCTTAGCTTTTTATGGAATTGTTGGTGGAATCACTGTAATGCTATATCCAAAAAGTGTTCTTGAAACATACTTTGTATATATGGCACTTCATTCAATGTTCTGGCACACTGTACTTGTAGTTATTAGTGTATTCTTAATTGTATCAAAAGGTTATGGTAGTAACTTTAAAAATGAACTATTTCCACCTCTTGTAATATTCTTAAGTTGTATTGTAATCGCAATAACATTAAATGAAACACTATATTATTCTGTTTTAAAGAAGAATGAAGAAGGAATTACGAGCTGCACTGTAGAAAACTATCCAGGTTCTTATACCAATTATAATTTAGGTTCTAAGAATGATTCTAAAATGGTTTCATATAAAGATAATAAATTCATTCTTGCAACTAACTATAATGAATCAATTTCAAACTTTGTTTTAGAATATAAATCAGAAGAAGAAACAGATTTATATTATTTATATTTTGAAGATGATCAAAAACATTATGTAGATATGGTTAGTGGTAATTTACAATTAGTAGATGCTCCTACAAATTATTGGGAGTTAATGTGGCTAGACGGTGGTGCTGTATTAACTATTAATCTAGATAGTGTTAATTACTTTATCTCATATGATGATAGTGAAGAATTAACATTACTTCCATATAGTAACTATGAAGAAAATAGTGATAAAGAAATTGTGTTTATCATCGCTACAATGGAAAGATATGGTGATTCAGCTAATTATTTCTTTATTTCATCTCACTATCCTACTACAATTCCTGTTCTTGATATCGTACAAAAATATGTACCATATCCAGTATTTGTTTTAATTTATTTTGTCTCATTCTTTGGTATATCTTCACTTGTTTGGTGTGTTTGCCATTTGGCAATAAAAATACCAAAGAAAAAAGAATTATCATAATTATAAAAATAGTTCCTATACGTAGGAATTTTTTTGTTTATTGAAACTTAGTTTTCTTATAAAGAGAGTAATTATTCTGTAAACGATTACAAGTTTTTCTTGCTTTATTAAGGTGTGACCTATATAATATCTCTTGGTGACAACATTGAAGGAGTTTATATGACAAAAGATTTTATACGATAAACTAGATGGACTATTATATTCATTGGAACAAATTTGGATGTATCAAAGTAAAAAGGATGATTATATAAGAACATCAGTCGATATAGCAGAAAAATTAATTAAAACATTTATACCCAATAAAGATTATAATAGATTCTATTTTGATTTATCTAAGGCGTAGAGAAATAAATATGGTAGATAAAGAATATGATAAAGCAATTCGTAATTTATACATAGCTAAAGAATATGCATTAAAAAGAGATTCATTTAGTTTAGATGGTAAATGTATATATTAAAGTGTTATTTTTGATTCTATTGAAGATGATTTGTCTAACAAATTATTGCCAAATGATACAATGAGTTATTGAAAATGTGTGATAGAAAAGAATATATTTATCCTTTAAGAGAAAGTTATGAATTTTAAAAATTAATATAATTCAATTTTAAATTTTTATTTTGATTTTATTTTTTAAATATGATATAAATATATTGTAAAATAAGAAATTATTTTCTAATATATCATAATTCAATTATTATTAATTTTAATAATATTATAAGGAGAAATCATATGGAAGAAAAAACATTAAATATACCTAATATTGGATTAGGTACATGGTTAATCAGTAATGATAAAGTAGGAAATGTTGTTAAAGATGCGATTGATTTAGGGTATAGACATATTGATACTGCTCAAGCTTATGGTAATGAAAAAGGAATTGGTAAAGCTTTAAAGGAAATTAGTATAAAAAGAGAAGATCTTTTTATTACAACTAAAGTAAAGGCTGAGTATAAATCTTATAGTAAAGCAAAAAAATCTATTGATAAGTCTTTAAAAGATTTAGGTGTTGATTATTTAGATTTAGTTTTAATTCATTCTCCTGAACCTTGGCTTGTTTTTAGAAAAACAAAAAGAAATTGGGATAAAAAGAATCTTGAAGTATGGAAAGCTTTAGAAGATAGTTATAAAGAAGGAAAAGTTAAACATATTGGAGTATCTAATTTTAGAATTAAAGATTTAGAAAATATTTTAGATAATTGTGAAATAAAACCAATTGTTAATCAAGTATTAGCTCATATAGGAAAGACTCCTTTTGAGTTAATAAAGTATTGTCATGATAAAAATATAATAGTAGAAGCTTATTCTCCTATTGCTCATGGGGAAGCTGATAGAATTAATGAAGTAAACGAAATTGCTAAAAAATATAATAAATCATTTGCTCAAATTTGCTTAAGATACTGTTTACAACTTGGTATGATTGTTTTACCGAAAGCTTCATCAAAAGAGCATCTAGAAGCAAATTTAGACTTAAATTTTGAAATTTCAGAAGAAGACATGGAAATACTTAAAAATGCTAAACTAAATACTTATGGTAAGTCAAATATTTTTCCATGTTTTAGTCAAGCAGATAAAAATGATTTATAAATAAAGGTGTTTTTTGAAGTGAACCCTAAATGGGTACACTAAATAAAAAAGGATTAATAGATTTTAATACTAAATAAAAACCTCCTATTAGAGTAGAATATACTTGAAAGGAGGTTTTTATTATGGCTAGTAAAGGACAAAAGTATAATAAATACAGTTCTGAGTTGAAAAAAGAGATTCTAGACAAGTATTTCAATGGCGAAGGCGGATCCATAACTTTAGGAAAGGAATATAACATTTCATCCAAAACAATAGACAACTGGATTAAAAAGATAAAGTTGGGAAAAGATGTGTTTGAAGATTCTAGACCTGGTCGCTCTGGTAGAAAAAAATTGACAAACAATATGACTTTAGAAGATTATAAGGAACAATGTGAAATATTAAAAAAATACCAAGCGTTCATAGAAACACGACGAGGGAAAAGGTAATGTTTATATCACTCTACATAGATAAATATAAACTTTCAAATCTGTTAAGTGCTCTTGATATATCAAGACGAACATATTATAAATATCGTAACAAAGAAGATCCTGATTATTATGAATATTTACTTATAAAAGAAATATTTGATGATTCTAAAGGCACTTATGGATATCGTAGGATATGTGAAGGCTTAAAGATTAAATATGGTGTAATATTTAATCATAAGAAAGCTCTAAGAATTATGAAGAAATATGATTTAAAGCCAAAATACACACGTAGAATTCGTAATAAAACATATAATCGTATTGAGGAAAACGTGCAGCCAAATCTAGTTAATAGACAGTTTGACACAGATGAGCGAAATCAAATATGGTGCACAGATGTAACATACTTAATATACAAAAGCAAACGTATGTATCTATCAACAATAATAGACTTATATGACAGACATGTAGTTTCTTATGTTGTATCAAAATCCAACAATAATAAGTTAGTAATGGACACGGTTATAAAGGCATTTAAAAAAGAAAAAAACGTATCTGGATTGATCATTCACAGTGACCAAGGATTTCAGTATACGTCTTTTGAATACAAAGCTCTATGTGCTTCTAAGGGTGTTATAATATCCATGAGCCGAAAAGGCACTCCGATAGATGACAGTCCAATGGAGAGCTGGCACGGAATCCTTAAGAAAGAGACTTTGTATAATAATGATATCACATCTTTGGAACAATATGTAAAATTAGTTGAAGAATGGATAAAATTTTATAATACTTCTAGAATAAAGAAAAGAGATTTGTAGGGATACAAATCTCTTTTTCCTCTAAAAGCCTTTTTTATTTAGTGTACCCATTTAGGGGTTCACTTCATTTGCACCTTTTTTCAATTAATTTTAAAAAAAGTGTTGACAAATATATATACCTCGTGATATGATGTATAGCGTAAGGCGAGGTATTTTATGGATGCACAATTAAAACGAGGCGTTTTAGATGTTTGTGTACTAGCTGCTTTAAGAAAAGAAGATTCCTATGGCTATAAGATAATTAAGGATGTTAGTCCTGTATTGAAGTTAAGTGAATCGACATTGTACACAATATTAAAAAGGCTTGAAGAATTAAGTATGATTGAAGTTAGAACAACTATGCATGATGGTAGAGTGAGAAAATACTATCATATTACTGTTAGAGGAATTAAACGTATTGAAGAGTTTAAGAATGAATGGAAAGAAATTATGGCTATCTATTCATATATTGATAAGGAGTAAATTATGACAAAAAAAGAATTTTTAGATGAATTAGAAAAAAGATTAAATGGATTACCAAGATCTGAAGTTAGAGAAAGAATTAATTTCTATGATGAAATGATACAAGATATGGTAGAAGAAGGAAAGAGTGAACAAGAAGCAGTTAGTTCTTTTGGTACAATTGATGATGTTGTATTAAGTATTGCTGGTAAGACAAAGATGACAAGTTTAGTTAAAGAACGAATTAAACCAAAAGGTAAAATTGGAACTGTTGGAATACTTGCTATTATTTTAGGTTTCCCTTTATGGTTTCCTCTTTTAATTACCTTTTTTGTACTTATGTTTGTTGCATATATATTACTATGGGTTTTAGTTGTTGTTACTTATAGTGTAGAACTTGCATTTATATCATCATCTGTTGCTTGTTTTAGTATGTATTATTCTAATTTAATAAATACTAATAATAATTATGGTTATATTGGAGCTGGAATTTGTTTAATTGGTGTTAGTTTATTGTTTTTACCTGTTTGCATTGCTGCAACAAAAGCAAACATTAAACTAACTGAAAAAATATTCTTAGGAATTAAGAATAAATTAATTGGAGGTAAAAATGCGTAAGTTTATAGGTTTTATAGTTGTAATTGGAATTATTTTATTACTTGCAGGTGGAGCAATTGTTGCTCATGCTGTAATGAATGATAAGTTTAAAGTAGCTTCATATGAAAACAAAGAAGTTTTATTAGAAGAAGATTTTGAAAATATTGATATTAAAATATGTATTAGTGATGTTACATTTACATATAATGATGAAAATAAAATTATTATTAATTATGATGAAGTAGAAGGATATACTCAAACATTTAATGTTAATGATAATACTCTTTTAATTAAAGAAGAAGATAATTTAAAATGGTATCAAAGAATCCATTTCTTTAATTTTGTTTCTCCTAAGATGACAATAAGTTTACCAAAGAAAGCATATTCTAATTTAGATATGGAAACTCATACAGGAGATACAACTATTGATGGATTTGATTTTAATAATTTGAAATATGTTGGTCATACAGGAAACTTTAAATATTTGAATGCAACAAGTAATAGTTTTAATGTTACTGTTTCTACAGGTAATTTATATATTGAAAATGTTAATGTTACAACTGATGTTATTTGCAATTCATCAACTGGGGATATTAAAGTTAATAATTTAAATGCTGTTAATGCTACATTTAAAGCATCAACTGGAAATATTAAATTAAATAATATGATTGCATCTAATACATTATATTGTAAAGCTTCAACTGGTAATATTTTATTTGAACGTTGTGATGGAAAAACAATAGAAGCTCATGCTTCAACTGGAAGTATTAAAGGTACAATTTTAACAAATAAAACATTTTATACTGAAAGTAGTACAGGAAGTGTTAATGTGCCTCATACAACAGGAGAGGCTTGTACTTTAACAACATCAACTGGTAATATTAATATTAAAATCGTTGAATAAATAATAAAAATTAGATTGATAGAAATATCAATCTTTTTTTGCTTTTTAAAAACTTAATAATTATTGGTAATTAAAAGATCTATATGATATAATTTGATAAAAGAGTGTAATTAGGAAGGATTTTTATGATAGTTTATAATGCAACAAAAGAACAATTTAATTATGATGTTATTAATAATTTAATATCAGATAAAATTTTAAATAAAATGCATGAAGCCGGTATTAATGGTGGACAAGATAGAGAATATATGTCTTGGCAAAACTCTCTTAATTTCATGAGAAATGCCTTAGATGATAATGAAATTCCAAATGAAATTGAAGTAGCTATAGAATATCAAATTCCAAGAACATCAAAAAGAGTTGATTTCATTATTTGTGGTGCTGATAAAGATAATCATAATAATGTTATTGTTGTTGAACTAAAACAATGGGAAAAGGTTGAAAAAGTTGATGATATTATGCTTCATAGTGTTAAAGCATATACTGGTGGAGGTATTAGAATGGTATCTCACCCTTCTTATCAAGCTTATTCTTATGCAGTTTTTATAAGAAATTCTTCTGAATGTGTACAAGATGAAGATATAGGAATTATACCTTGTGCGTATCTACATAATTACCAAGAACAATATGTTGATCAATTAGATGATTCAATATTTAAAGTTTGGTATGATGAAGCTCCCTTTTTTATAAAGAATCAAGTTACTGATTTGAAAAAGTTTATTAAGTCATATATTTGTAAAAAATCTACAGATAATGATTTATTATATAAAATTGATAATGGTAGAATAAGACCATCTAAAGCCTTACAAGATTGCTTAGTATCTTTAATGAAAGGTAATAAAGAATTTATGCTTTTAGATGAACAAGCAGTTGTATATGATATGTGCATTAAGACTATGCAACAATGCTTAAAAGATATGAAGAAAAGAACTATTATTATTCAAGGTGGACCAGGAACTGGTAAGTCAGTTTTAGCAGTTAATTTATTAAAACTGTTTACAACAATGCATTTTAATTCAACAAATGGTCTTAATGCTTCATACGTAACAAAAAATAGTGCTCCAAGAGAAGCATATTTAAAATTATTATCTAAATCTGATTTGAAAAAAGAAATTAATATAAAACAATTATTTAGATCACCATTTGGTTTATGTAAAGCACCAACTAATTTTTATGATTGCTTAATAATTGATGAAGCACATAGATTAGTTAAACAAATGTATGGCGACTTTAGTGGTGAAAATCAAGTTAAAGAATGTATCAACGCTTCTTTATTGACTATTTTTATGATTGATGAAGATCAAAAGATTACAACTAAAGATATAGGTTCTATTAGTGAAATTAAAAAATGGGCTGAAGTATTAGATAGTAGAGTTATAATGAATGATGAAACTAAGTTAGTTTCTCAATTTAGATGTAATGGATCAGATCAATATATTCAATTTATTAATAATTTCTTACAAATTGGTGAGACAACTGATATTGATTTAAAAGAATTAAATTTTGATATTAAAGTATTTGATAATCCAAATGAATTAAGAGATGAGTTAAGAATTAAAAATAGTATTAATAATAAGGCTAGAATGGTAGCTGGATATTGTTACGATTGGAATGTTAAACATCACAGAGATGATTATGATATATATCTAAAAGATGGATTTAAGGCTAAATGGAATTTAGAAAATGATAAAATTTGGGCAATTAATCCTGATTCATTTGAAGAAGTAGGATGTATACATACAGCTCAAGGATTAGAGTTTGATTATGTTGGTGTATTTATTGGTGAAGATTTACGATATGACAATAATACTCATACTATAATTACTGATAAATTAAAGATTTCAAAAGATGATAAAACATCTGGTATTAGAATATGTGGTGAAGCAACTGCATCCCAATTAATAAAGAATACATATAAAACTTTATTAACAAGAGGTCAAAAAGGATGCTATATATATATTGTCAAGATGAGAATCTTTCTAATTATTTAAAGAGTTTATTAAAACAAAATTAGAGGTTTTTGATAGAGGTATTTATGAATAAGTATAAAGTTGAAAAAACAGAATATCTTCAAAAAATATTAGATGTTGAAGCATATTCAAAACAAGAAGCAATTGAACAAGTTAAAAAAAAGTATAATTTACAAGAGGAAGTTTTAGAATCTAATGATTTAGTTAAAACTGATATAGAAATATTTAATCCTAATAAATTTATATCTAAACTTGATATTTTAAAAGAGAAAATTGATAAATTTAATAAAGATAGAGATTGGGATCAATTTCATTCTCCAGTTAATTTATCTAAATCAATATCTATTGAAGCTGCTGAATTATTAGAATGCTTTCAATGGAGTAATGATAAATATGAATTAGAAGATGTTAAAGAAGAACTTGCTGATGTTATGAATTATTGTTTACAATTATGTAATGTTTTAAATTTAGATCCAATTGATATTATAAATAATAAGATAGATAAAAATGAAAAGAAATATCCTATAGATAAATCAAAAGGTGTATCTACTAAGTATAGTAAATTATGATATATTTAAATTCAAGAAGGTATTAATATGGGTACTTGTAAATTAACAATTGGAAATGGATTTGATCTATTTTGTTCTTTAAATACTAGATATAATGATTTTTTCGAGTCAAAATCTCAAAAGGAAGTATGTAAATATATAGAGGACTTTAGAGAAGCGTTTAATTCTTATGGTGATGTAATAGATAATAATTTTAATTATGATCTTTCACAAGGTATAACTTTTTGGGATGTTTTATTTTATGAAGATCCTAATAGAGAATTAAAACATAAATGGTGTGATGTAGAAAAATTTTTGTTTAATTTCTTTTATGAAAAAAATAATAATGAAAGTGATTTTAATTTAATATATTCAAATGTTATTACTTTTGTAAATACAAAAAGTGTTGATTTATATGAATTATCTTATAGATTAAAGCTACCTTGTTTATTCTGTTTGATGAAGACTAAAGTAAAAAACAAAGATGAATTTGCTTCTTTTCTATTACAAGAGTTACAAGATTTTGAAAAAAAATTTGGAGATTTTGTTTCTAAAGAGTTTAAAAACAACTACGATAATTTTATAAACTATTATTATTATTTTATAAATGAATGTATACCGCATAATTTAAATATTGTAGAAATGGATACTTTTAATTATACTCCAATTGAAACAATAAAATCCGGGTATAACAAAAGAGGAGTACAAATTAATTTAACGCAAATGATAAAACATATAAATGGGGATTATAATTTGCCTATTTTTGGTATTGATTCATCAAAATTTAAAGTTTCAAATGAATGCTATATTTTTACTAAAACTTATAGAAGAATCACTTCAGATTTTTTTGAAGAAAAAAATATTCAAATTAATGAAAATAGTACATTTAAAGATTTAGTTATTTTTGGACATTCTTTAAATGAACAAGATTATAATTATTATTTTCCTATTTTTGACTATTTGAAATTGATGGACATTACATCTGATTCAAAGGTTTATTTTTTATATAATATATATGATGAAAAAAAACGTTCAAAAATTAAAAAAGAAAATGTTAAAAGTCTTTATTCTATATTAAATGCTTATGAAGAATATAAGTCCGGAAAGAATAAAGATTACAGGTTAATAGATACGTTATCTTCCAGGGGCAGGTTGATATTTAAAGAAGTAATTCATCCTGATGTTCATCAAATTTCATTATACTAATTGTTTTTAAATATGATTCGATGAGTTTTATATTATATGAAAAATTTGATTTTAATAAATTATTGAAATTGTTGGTTTAATATTCATTTTTTCTATTGTTTTATTGAATGTTTAATAGTACAATAGATATGGAAAGGTAGGGAATTTATTATGAGATTTTGTACAAAGTGTGGAAAGTTATTAGAAGATACTGATACTATTTGTAGTAATTGTGGTAATCCTGTTAATAATAATTTAAATTTTGATAGTGTTAATGAAAATCCTTTTAATAAAGAAAATGAAGCTAATGATGTTAAAATAGAAAATAATAGTAATACTAATAACACAAATAGTCTAGAAAAACCTGTAGTAAGAACTAATTATAATAGAAATAATTATAATAAGAAGAATACTAAATATAGTAGTAATGATTCAAACTTCTATTCATTAATTGGTATTGCTTTATGTGTATTAATGCCTTTAGTTGGTTTAATATTATCTATTATGGGTTATAAGAAATCACAACAATTAAAAGATGGAAAAGATAATATTGGTACTATTGGTATTGTATTAAATAGTGTTTTCTTATTCGTACGTATAATTATAATTTTCTATTTATTATTTGGTGTTTTTAATATTTTATATGAAATAGGTTCACATGAAATGTACTATCAATATTAAAATTATTTAATATTATTATTGAGTGTAGATTGATAGTTATATCAATCTTTTTTTATTGCACAATGTATAATTATATGATATTATTTTGCTTGGATACAGTTTAAATTTGTAAATGTCAGTTATCATGGGAGAAATATATGAAAACAATTGAGATTAATGAACAAAATTTGAAATATGCTTATTTAAAGCTCAAAAAATATTATTATAAAAATAAA
>JAEEGL010983738.1_pt1 | contig 16492 bp, 19 predicted proteins | sample 9134231 | NCBI WGS metagenome assembly JAEEGL01 (sample SAMN16246548, study PRJNA631951) | gut metagenome | biome: gut microbiome; feature: rumen; material: fiber-attached | host: Bos | place: Iran: Karaj | collected 2018-10
AACATATGCTACATGGTGGATTAGACAAGCTATAACAAGAGCTATTGCAGATCAAGCAAGAACAATAAGAGTTCCAGTACATATGGTTGAAACTATTAATAAATTAGCTAGAGTACAAAGACAATTAACTCAAGAACTTAATAGAGAACCAACTGAAGAAGAACTTGCTAAGAAATTAAATATTAGTGTAGAAAAAGTTAGAGAAGTATATAAGATTAGCCAAGATCCTGTATCACTTGAAACTCCAATTGGAGAAGAAGATGATAGCCATCTAGGAGACTTTGTACCAGATGAGAGAACAATGTCTCCAGAAGATTATGCAACTGCTGAAATGTTAAAAGAAGAATTAGCAGAAGTATTAAAGACTCTAACTGATAGAGAAGAAAAAGTATTAAAATTAAGATTTGGTCTTGATGATGGACAATGTAGAACTCTTGAAGAAGTTGGACAAATATTTGGTGTAACAAGAGAAAGAATTCGTCAAATAGAAGCTAAAGCACTAAGAAAATTAAGACATCCATCTAGATCTAGAAAATTAAAGGATTTCTTAATTGATTAAAATTAGTAATAGATTAAAAGTAATAGGGGACATGGTATTAAAATGTCCCTCTATTAATATAATGGATGTTGGCTGTGATCATGCTTTATTAGATATATATTTATATCAAAATAATAGTGAATTAAATATCTTAGCTACAGATATCAATGATAAACCATTAGAACGTGCTAAAGAAAATATAGAAAAATTTAATCTTGTAGATAAAATAGAATTACAAGTATCTGATGGTATAGATTTATTAAATAAAAATAGTACTGTTGTAATATCTGGATTAGGAAAAGATACAATTATAGAAATATTAAATAATAAAGATAAATTAAAATATATTGATTCTTTAATAATTTCTTCTCATAGTAAATTAGATGAATTAAGACTAGATATAAATAATCTAGGATATAAAATAGAGGAAGAAGTATCTATCTATGATGAAGATAAATACTATGTAGTTATTAAATTTGTTAAAGGCAAAGAAAAATTATCTAATAAAGAATTACTATTAGGACCATATTTATTAAATCATAAAGATGAAAAAGTAATAGATTATTATAAGTACTTACTAGATAAATATAATAAGATATTAAATAGTATTCCCAAAGATAGTAATAAAAGACTAGAAATAATTAATGTAATAGAATTAATAAAAGAAGAAATTTAAACAAAAAAAAAGAAACTGTAAAGTTTCTTTTTTTATTTATTCAGCAAGACTACCATACATAAATATAGTAGGGAAGTAATATGAATACATTCTGTAAACGTAGTATCCATATGCAACTTTATTAGTAGTTATATTAACGAAATTACCATCTTTTAAATAGAAATTCATCCTATATCTAAAACGATGAGTAGCAATTGGTGTATTAAAACTAGTTGCATTATAATCCTCTTTAGGAGTACATTCTGCATGATTATCATTACCTGTTCCTGTACATATCCATATTTCTGTATCATTTGCTTCTACAAGCATTTCATAATACCATCTTTCTATTTCAACTTCTTCTCCAGTTTCATTATTAATTATTTTAGGCATTTGAATATTTACTTCAGCAAATCTTTTCAAATTACTGTCATTATATAGTATGAAAGTTTGTATTGTTCTTCCATTAAAGCCATTCCATAAACTGTCATATTCAGGAGCTATACTTTTAGATTTAAGAACTCCGTTTTCGTCTTTTATATATGTATATTTATCTCTAAAGTTATATGATGTAGGTCTTAACTGAATATTGTACTTATCGGAAGCAACTTTATCACTTGGTATAGAGAATGAAGTTGCTGCTTGTGTTTCTCCAAAAGTACATGTTTCAGGATTCATTACTTTTACTCTACTATCTGGAGCCATAGCAATTGTCGTATCAATAGCATCTACTCCAGTTTTGATTAATGTTTCATTTAAATTCTTTTCATTAGCATGTAATATTCCTATCTGAGCTGTATCAGTACTTGCCCAGTAATAATCGAAGCCATTTCCATTATAAGATACTATTACATAAGCAGGACTAAATTCACCATACGGAGAATCACCACCACTTTCAACACTAATACAAGATGTTGGAATGTAGTAAGTGGTATCTAAATCATATATGTCTTCATTACCTTCGTTTACTAAAGTTTTAGCGCCACCTATATAATTTTTGGCAGTTAATATGTAACTCTTTTTTCTAGAATCAGAAGTAATTTTAGTTACTGATGGTATTGCTAGTAGCATTATTACTCCAAGTATTATTATAACTGCTAGTAATTCAATTAGAGTAAAGGCTCTATAACTTTTTTTCTTATTTTTCTTTTTCTTATTCACAATAATAACCATCCATTCTATACTGTTCTACTAATATATTTAAGTCTTTAGTAGATTCATTTTCAGTAGTAGTACCTTCATATCTACATACATCTTCAACACATACTGTTTTTCCTTCATCTTTTGTAATAGTAACTTTACCAGATACTCTACTGATTGTAATAGTAGTAGTACTATCAATCTTGTTTAGAGTACATGTAACTGTTTTATCCTCTTTATTACATCCTGTCATAAAAGTTACTAAAAGTAGGAGGATAACTAATAATAAATTTTTCTTCATATATTCTCCTTTCAAAGATTTTATTATTACAATTCTAATATAACATAAAAAGTATAATAGATGATTATTCTTTTTAGACTATTTACATAGAAATTTATAATTGTCTACATATGGTAAATTACTAGATTAATATATATTTTTTTTAATTAATTATGATATACTTTATATAGTAGGTGAGAATATGAAAGATAAAAAAGGATTTACTTTAATTGAATTAATCGCAGTAATTGTAATTCTTGGTATACTTATGATAATTGCTTTTCCAAACTTATCTAGATTAATGGCTAGTAATGATAAGAGAAAGTATGATCAATATCATGAGTTTATTAAAGAAGCTGCTGCAAAATTTTCTCGTAATCGTATGGATGATTTGGGAGGAGTTCAAGGAGAAGGTTGTATTGATGATGTATCAATTGCTGACCTTGAAGAAGCAGGATTAATTAAAGAATATAAAGAAGATAATGTAATTTGTGGTTTACCTAGTAACTTTAACTATAAAGATGGTACTTATGGAAACAAAGTAGATAAAAATAAAGATTATGTAAATATTAGAATTAGAAATAATAAGGGACAAGTAACTGTAGAAAACAGTTTAATGTGTGTAAATAATAAGAATAAAGTTGTTTATACAAAATTAATAGAAAAGTCTGGTGCTTGTAATAAGTATGTTGCATCTGATACTAGTTCTTTACTTGATCGTCTTAAAGGAATAGGAACAACCGAAGATAATGAAACATACTATCTTAATGATGAAAACAACTATGTAAAATATAGTAATCTATTATGGAGAATTGTTAACTATAATGTTACTAATAGAACTATTAAATTAGTAACAAATGATAATATAACTATATTAAATTATGATAATACTTCAAGTACATTCCCAGGTAGTAATGTTGATATTTGGTTAAATAATGTATTCTTAAAGAATTTAAGAAGTTATCCTAAGTATTTAGAAAATGCTTACTGGAATTATACACAAACTGATGGTACTGGAGTAACTCCATATACTGATGTTGTTCAAAGATATGTTGGATTATTAAGTTATGATGATTATGCTAATAATACTAGGTCACAATTAATTAATTATTCATTTACATTAACTAAATCAGGACCAATAAGTGTTTGGACTATGGTTCATGGTGTGTTCTCAACAGAAGCTGTATCAAGTTTTTATGGAGTTAGACCAAGTATAGTATTAAAAGCTAATATTCCATTTAAAGATGATGGTTCTAAAGGAACTATTGATGATCCATTAGAAATAGTTGGAGAGGGATCTGGTTTACCTAATACAAAATTAAGTGATAGATTTTTAGGAGAATATGTAAAAATAAAAGGAACTAATGAAGTATATAAAATAATTGAAAAAGGACCAAATTATACTAAATTAATGCTAAATGGTTACATAAGTGATCCTTCAGTGTTCCCTGGTTCAGGTAATAGAACAGAGTTTGACGATTTAGATACTGATATTTATTCTTCAGGAACATTAATTGCTAAAAGATTAAATGAAATTTGGAAGCCATCTTGGTATGATTCTTTAGATGATACTATTAAAGAAAAAATAATTGAAAATGACTATTGTACTTCAGTTGTTAAGTATGATACTAAATATCAAGTAAGTTGTAATAGTGAAGATTTAAGAAATGAATTGATTGGTTTACCTAGAGTAGGAGATATATTTGCTACCCCTGATTCAGTTGATTACTGGACTCTATCAAGAGGAGAAACTAAACAAGTAAATGTTATCAGTAGTACATTATCTGGTTATGGATATGTTAAATCAGTTCCTAATGGACAAACAGGAGCCGCTGTTGTTAAACCAATTATTACTTTAAAAGACACTGCTATTATTGAGAGTGGAGATGGAGTATTACCATCTACTGCTTATGTAGTAAAATAATTTTTACTAAAGCGTAATAAATGTTATAATGGTTAGGATACCAGTAAAGGATGAGTCTTAATCATAACTCATCCTATAGAAAGGATGAGTTTTATTATGGATGAATATGAAAATGTAAAAAAGGCTTTTGATGAATATTTTGATACTTTTAAATTATCAAATAAGAGAATGATTTTAAAATATAAACATTGTTATAAAGTAGCTAATTTAATGGAAGAATTAGCTAAAAGATTAGGATTAAGTAAAGAAGATATAGCTTTAGCTAAAATAATTGGATTACTACATGATGTTGGTAGATTTGAACAATTAAAACAAATAGAATCTTTTAATGATGATAAATTTGATCATGCTGATTTTGCAGTAGAGTATTTATTTAAAGATAAACATATTAGAGATTTTCTAAAAGATAGTAGTTATGATGAAATTATTGCTAAATCAATTCTTTATCATAATAAATATAGTCTTCCTAGCAATTTATCAGATAGGGAACTATTGTTTTGTAAAATGATTAAAGATATGGATAAAACAGATATTTATTATCAAGTAGGTATTAATTTTCAACCTAAATTTGTTGATAAAGTTACAGATAAAGTATTAGAAGAATTTAATAATAAAAAATTGATTGAGAGAAAATATAAAAAGAATGGTAGTGATGAAGTAGTTAATATGATGTCATTTTTATATGATTATTATTTTGATGAGTCATTAGATATTCTTGTAGAAACAGATAATTTAGGACTTTATTTATCTACAGTAGAAGTAAGTGAAGAAAATGAAGAACTATTTAAAAATTTAGTTGGACAATGTTATAAAAAAATTAATGATGGTGTTAATAATTAAATAACTGTGGTATAATGTATAATATGAGAGATAATTTAAAAAGAATATTGTTTATATTGTTACTTTTAGTAATTGGAAATCCTTTGGCATTAGCTGTTGGTAGTAAAGGATTAGATAATACTAGTGGTTTTTCTTATGTTGAAAAAGTAGAAATTAACGATGTAAAAGAACCTGTTCCTAAAGAGAGTATTAGTAATGTCTATACCATACCAGAAGATGCTAATTACATGGTTAGTTCTCTTACTTGGAATCTAGATGGAGTAGTTCTTAGTAATGAAGATGTCTATGAAGAGGGTAAGGAATATGAATTAGTAATCGAAGTTAAGCCATTAGAATTATATGCTTTTAAATTTGATGTTAAAGGTTTTATCAATGATGAAGAAGTTGATACAGAACTAAAAGATATTATTACTATAACTGGTGATGAAGATAAAGAAGAACGTGATGATAACGAAGAAGTAAATGCAACTAGTATTATCCTAAAAAAGACTTTTAGTACTGGTTCTAATGAAGATGATGATGAGAATAATGTTACTAAAAGAAAAATAACTATTCATAGTGATGGTTATAAAAATGGTTTATTTAAATATGAAAATGGTAATTTAACAGTTAAAGTAAATAATAAACAATTTAAAGGTAGAATATATAAAAATTCTTTTGAAGTAGAAAATGGTTCTAAACTATTAATAGAAATAGAATCTAAAAAAGGATATAAACCTATATTAGAAATTAATTCTAAAAAGGAAGATGTATCTAGTAAAGAATTAGTAGTAACTAAAGATTTAGATATTAAAGTAACCTTTAATAAAGTAAAAAACAAATTAAATATTTGGGTAATATTAATTCCAATAATTTTAATCATATTATTAATTATTATATATACTATGTTTAAAAATAGAAAAGATGGTATGGATAGTAATAACAATAATAAAAATAAAACTGATAAAAATGAAAAAGAAGTCTATTATGAATAGACTTCTTTTATATTAGAATGAAAAATAAATCATTCTCTTATTATCTTTAATTTCTAATCCAGTAGAATAATCTATATTTTTAATTACGCTATCTAAAGATTTAATAGGTTTATTATTATATAGAACTTCATTTACTTTATTAATTATATTAACACTTTTATTAATACTGTCATTAAATATATCCATAAATGAAGTATCATTTTCTTTTCCAGTAACTGGATGTTTCCATATATTATGATTATAATTCATAATATCTTTATTTACTTTTAAACTAGTACTATAACAAGATAATACACCAAAATGATTACAAGTAATTAGATCTACTAGAGAATAAAGTCTATTTTTAATACCTAATCTATCTATAACTATAAATCTATTAAATGATCTCATCTTTTTATAACATTTATGATATTCTTTGTATGTATTTTTTACTTTATAAGTTTCATAATAAACACTATCTATAATTCCTTTTAGAGAAGATAAATCTGTTTTACACATAATATCTTTTCCTAGATTTAATTTATTAAATTTTTTATTATAGTATTTTTCATAGATTATTTTATCTAAGCTTTTTTCTATTTTACTATGCATACCATTATATTTTTTTGTATCTTTTTCTTCTTTATGATAACTACCACTTAAATAAAAAATATAAGGATGACAAGTACTATCTAAAACATAATGATTTATAATTCCATATAAATAAGAAATTGTAGGTTTATCCTCTTCTAAATGATTATCTTTTATATATTTAATTATATTTATTATAAAATCTTTAGTATTTTTATGATGACCTTTTTTAGCTAATTCTTTAAATTCTTTTTTTGAAGAAAAAAATAAATAATCATGACTTTGATTAAATAAAGAATAGATGTTTTTATCTATATATTTTTTATCTATATTTTTTTCTACTTGTTTACCAAATATATAGTGCGTTACTAATGATGGCATTGGTTACACCTTCTTTTCTTTACAATTATAACATAGTTATTTATTTTTATATAATTATTTCCAAATAATGATATAATTGATGTGAGTATATGAGGAGGAGAGATGAACGATTTAAAATTAGTTGTATTAGACAATATAAAAGATGTTGGCAAACAAGTTGATGATTATTTGCAAAAGATGAATAAGACAGATAGTAGTTATATTATGAAAGTCACCAGAGATAGATTTAATAATGGTGAAGGTAAGATGACTATTAATGAGACAATTAGAGACTTAGATGTATATATTCTAAGTGATGTAGGTAATTATGGACTAACTTATGATATGCATGGACTTACAGTACCTATGAGTCCAGATGAACATTTTCAAGATATTAAAAGAGTAATAAGTGCCTTATCGGGGTATCCCAAAAGACTTACTGTAATAATGCCTCTTTTATATCAATCAAGACAAGATAAAAGAAAAGGAAAAGAGTCACTTGATTGTGCTATAGCACTTCAAGAATTAGAAAGATTAAAAGTAGATCATATAATAACATTTGATTGTCATGAAAAGAAAGTATCAAATGCAATTCCAATGATACCTTTCGAAAATTTTTATCCAACAAATATTATATTGGAAGAATTAATATCTAATGAAGATGTTAATAACTTATTAGTTATATCTCCAGATATGGGAGCTATGGAAAGAGCTAGATTCTATGCTGATATGTTATCCTGCGATGTAGGTATGTTTTATAAAAGAAGAGATCTATCTAAATTGGTAGATGGTAAAAATCCTATAGTAGAACATGCATATATGGGTGCAGATGTCGAAGGTAAAACAGTAATAGTAGTTGATGATATGATAGCTAGTGGAGCTTCAATGTTAGAAGTAGGGGAAATGCTAAGAGAAAGAAAAGCTAAGAAAATATATTTTATAGCAACATTCTCTCTATTTACTGAAGGAATTGATAATTTTAAAAATGCTTATGAAAGTAAAATGTTTGATAAACTATATACAACTAATTTAACATATATACCAGAAGAATATACTAAAGATAAAAGTAATGAATGGTTACGAGTAGTAGACTGTTCTAAAAGAATAGCAGAAATCATAGACTATTTACATAAAGGAAAATCTCTTAAAAAGATAGTTAATGGTAATGATAAAATAATTGAATTATTACAAGAAAAACAGAAAGGAAAACAATGAAAAAGTTAAAAGTATTACTACTTATAGTTTTTACGTCAATTCTTTTAATTGGTTGTGAAGAAAAAGTGAATAATAATATAAAAGCTACGATAGAAGTAGAGAACTATGGAACAATAGAAGTGGAATTATATAAAGATTATGCTCCGATAACTGTAGATAATTTCGTAAAATTAGTTGAAGCAAATCACTATGATGGAACTAAGTTTCATAGAATAATTAGTGGATTTATGATTCAAGGTGGTCAGGGAGCAAGAGAGGGATTAGTTCCTATTACTGGAGAATTTAGGTCAAACGGAATTGTAAACAATTTAAAACATACTAGGGGAGTTATTTCAATGGCTAGAGCAAATAATCCAAATAGTGCTACTGATCAGTTCTTTATAGTACACAAGGATTCACCACACTTGGATGGAAATTATGCAGGTTTTGGTAAAGTAACAAAAGGAATAGAAATAGTGGATAAGATTTGTGAAGATACACCAGTAATAGATAACGATGGAACTGTACCAGCAGAATATCAACCAGTTATAAAAAGTATAAGAATTGTAAAATAGGAGATTTATTATGTTTTGTTCAAATTGTGGAAGTAATATTAATGAAGGAGCTAAGTTCTGTGAAAAATGCGGAACTCCAGTAGTTACAGATTTAAGTACAAAAGTAGTTACTACAGAAGTAGCTAATAGAGAACCACCTAAAAAGAAAAATGGTGCTTTAGTAGTTATTTTAGTAGTTATTTCTGCTTTAGCTTTATTAGTCTTTGGTGGTATCGGACTAGTAATATTATTCTCTCTTAATAATGGAGGACTCTTAGATCATACAGTAACTTGTGAACTAGAAGGAAAAGAAGAAGGTAATAGGGGTACTATTAAGTTTGTATTAATTGATGGTAATTCTCGAGTAAAAAGAATTGAATCTACGATAACTTCTGAATTTAAGAGTTCAGAAGTAGCAGAAAGTATGTACAAATATATGGGTAAAAATGCTTGTTCAAGTTACGATGAAGATTACGAAGAATGTGAAAGTGTATTAAGAGGCAAAAAAGTTAATACGACAATAGTAATAGATTATGAAAAGAAAGCTAAGAAAGAATGTTCTGACTTAACTGATTATAAAGAGAAAAAAGAATGTAAAGAAGATACTTATGAATGTTATACAAGTGATTGTAAAAAGTATTCTAATTCTGAAGCTGCAAAAAAAGCTGAAGAAGAGTTAGATAATACGATTTATTCAGATTACACTATAAAGTGTAAATAGAGAAAAAATCTATTGACTAAAAAATGTGGCATGATATAATTGTATTATCTAATAGAGAGAAGTAGTTGGTAAAACCTTCAAAAATAGTTTTCGATTAGCTATCTGAAAAATGATAGAATTCTGTATGAAAAATTATGGGTCGAAAGGTTGATATTGTATCTTATATGATCTTTATTAACAAAATAATTATTTATTTACTATTTTTTGGTTTTACTGATATATATTTTGATATGACTAATAATCACAAAATATATTGATTTAATTACTTCAATGGTTTTCTTACTATCTATTAGAAATGTAATTACATGGGCGAAGCACCCTGAGTAAGAAATTATTTATAAAAATTTGATAGATTTTTATGAATAGTCATTGCATTGCTTCAATAAAGAATGTTACCTATCAAGTAACATTTTTTTAATTTTCAAAAACTTTTTAAATTGTATTGACATCGGTAATATAATTGATATAATTAAAGTATCTAATAAGTATAAATATTATCCATGATGTAACGATACATATTTTAGCTTATATTGCTAATAGCAATGATAATATATTATATGAACAACACATATAATATTACTTTATGAATTAATATGAAGTTTTTAAGAGCTAAAAGTATCTATTTATGAGATTTTATTTCAATGAGAAAAATCTTGCTGCTTATTAGTGATGTAATTACAAGTCCCGAAGCAGACTGAGTAAGACGTTATTTAGAATATTTGATAGATATCTAAATAATCATTGCATGCTTCAAAAAGAATGTTGACTATCAATTGACATTCTTTTCTTTTTTTTCTTTTATAAAAATATTGACTTATAGTATATAGATGATATAATTAAGTTGTCTAATAAATAAAAAAATAGTCGGTACTTTTATGTACTAGTGTGTATGGTTATATTCATATTTATCTAATATATATTATATATTAATAAATATAAGCTATAAGTTATTAAAAAAATAATTTATTATGCCTTTATAATATAACTGATTACAAATGTTTTTATAACATTAACTATTTCAATGTAATTGTTCTTACTATTTATTAGATTTGTAATTACATGGGCGAGACACCCTGAGTAAGAGGTTGTTAGATTTGATTTGATAGATTGGTTTAACAATTCATTGCATTGTCTCAATTAATATGTTGACTATCAAACAACATATTTTTTTTTGTATAAATTTATGATATTATAACTATGGTGATTACTAGTGAAATATTTAGTTGTATCTGATATTCATGGAAATGTACATTATGCTAATATTCTTGAGAATATTATTAATATAGAAAAACCTAATAATATTATTATTTTAGGAGATTTGTATTATCATGGACCTAGTAATTATTCACCATTTTATGATTATCAATCTGTAGTAGATATTTTAAATAAATATAAAGATATTATTTACTGTACTAGAGGTAATTGTGATAATGATGAAGATGTTAAGAATTCTAAATTTCAATTAGAAGATTATATTATTATGTTTATTAATGGTATGAAATTTTATTTTACTCATGGTAATTATAATAATATAGAGTATCCTCCAGATACTTATTATGATGTATTAGTATATGGTCATCTTCATACTGGTTTTATTATCGATAAAGATAATAAATTATATGCTAATCCTGGATCACTATCTATTCCTAGAGGTGGTACAGTAAATAGTTATTTAATAATAGATGATAATAATCTTATACTAAAAGATTTAGAGGGAAATGTAATTAAAAAAGTTAAATATATTGTTTAGGAGGTAAATATGACAGTTATTGAACTAAATGAAAAGGATTTTGATAAGGAAATAGGAAAGAAAAAAGGAAAAGCTCTAGTAGATTGTTATGCTACTTGGTGTGGACCATGTAAAATGTTATCCCCAATTATTGATGAAGTAGCTGAAGAAAATAAAGAATATAAGTTTTATAAAATAGATGTTGATGAAAACGAAGAGTTTGATAAACAATTTGGAATTATGGCTATGCCAACTTTATTAGTATTTGAAGATGGTAAGTTAACTAAAAGACAAACTGGGTTTATTAGTAAAGAAGAATTAGAAGAATTTTTAAAATAATTGTTTACAATAATATTTGCTTTTTATATTGAATTAAAATGTAAAAGTTAATACAATTAAAATAAGAGGTTAGCGATGAGAAAACTAGGTAAATATTTTATTGAAATAGCTATATTATTAATTATTTTAGGTTTAAAAGATGACATTTTTAATTTTGTTATTAAAAAATATGTTGAAAGTAAAGAAGTATCTCTAGAATATAGAAATAATTATTATTTATCATATAATTATTTAACTGTTAAAGATGTTGATAGATTTGATATTAAAAATAGAAATGATTTAACTAATTTATATTATTCTATATTAAATAGAGGATTTGATTCTTTTGATTTTTATTGTCCTGAAACATATGAAAATTGTATTAATGATATTATTGATATTACTAATAATCAGAACTTTTTATCTAATGTAAATGGATATGTTCATCCTTTTAATAGTTTTGATACTATTGAAACTACATATGATTCAATTAATAGAATTAATTTAAAGATAATTAAAGCTTATACTGATGTAGAAATAAAACAAATAAATGAAAAGGTAGAACAGATTATTGCAGAACAGGTTAAAGATGAAACTGATCCTCGTAAGATAATAGAAATAATTCATGATTATGTAGTTAATAATACTAAATATGATAAAGATAGGGCAGATAATAATATAATTAGGTATAATTCTAATACTGCTTATGGTGTTCTATTTGAAGGATATGGTATCTGTAGTGGATATGCTGATACTATGGCAATATTCTTAGATTATTATAAGATACCTAATTTTAAAGTATCTAGTGAAAACCATGTATGGAATGCAGTTTATTTAGATGGTGAATGGTATCACTTAGATTTAACTTGGGATGATCCAATTACTAATACTGGAGTAGAAATGTTATCTCATGATTATTTCTTAATTGATACTGATAAAATATTAGAATTAGATAAGACAGAACATACTATTAATAGAGATTTTTATAAAGAACTAATTAAATAGTTCTTTTTTATTTATAAATAAAAAAAGTGGAAACTATTTTTCCACTTTATTTACTAATTTTGCAATTCTTGATTTTCTTCTTGCAGCTGTGTTCTTTTTGATTAATCCCTTAGCAGCAGCTTTATCAATATTCTTAACTGCAGCATCATATTTTTCTTTAAGATTTTCTTTATTACCACTTTCTACAGCTTTAACTACCTTTTTAACAGAATTTTCTGTTCTAGCAACAAATGCATTGTTATTTTCTTCTTTTTTAGCACTTGATCTTACTCTTTTTTTAGCACTCTTAATATTAGCCATAGTATCACCTCACTTTTTTAACTACAACTATATTAGCAAAAAGAGTCAAAAAATGCAAACTAAAAAGTTAATATTTGTATAATAAATAAAATAATCTTTATAATTTACTTAATAATTGATATAATTTAATATAGGAATATAGTAAAGAGGTGTAGTAATTATGTCTAATATTAGTTTAAACTTTACTGAAGTAAAAAATATTACTGATGGTATTAATAACAAAGTTACAAATTATTATACAGAACTTAATAAAGAAATAACTACTAATTTTCAAGGACTTAGAGCATTAGGTCTATTTACTGAAGGTTTTACAAAACTAGAAGATAATATGAAAGATGTAGCTAATTCTACTAATATGTTAACAAGTACTGTTGATAATCATATTAACTATGATATTGATATGGAAAATGAAATAGCTAATTATATTAATAGTAAGGGAGATAATTGTATATTAAATGTTGATCATTCGACTGGTACAGTTAATGGAACAGTAGATTATACTAATATTACAGTTAAAACTGTTACTAAAGGTAAACCAATATCAGCAGAAACATTGTCAAAAACTATACCTGATTTTACTGAAGCAAGTAAGAAAATATTATTAGAGTCTATTAATACTAACTCTGGTAAAGATACATTTTCTGAATTATTATTTAATGAAGAAAAGGCCGTTGATTTATATAGAATAACTAAAGCTGCGGTTGGAGATACAAGAAATAGTGTAGGTGAACCTACTGGTACTAAAGATTTACAAAATACTATTCTTGATACTGTTATGGAGACAACAGAGGATGTACTTGATGAATCAAATGAAAAATCTATGATAGTAGGACTTCCTTACTTAGATAAATACGCTTCTAACTTAGATACTAACTTAATAGATTTATTATATAGTGAAAATAGAGAAGTTGACTTAATGAATGGTTTAAATGATTTATATAATGGTATTAATGTAGATAAATATGGTTTCTCTAGTAAAAATTATGATTCATATAAAACATTTATTGATACTTTAGCTAGTCAAAATGGTATTACTTCAGAAACATTATTAAGTGATACTTCATATTTAGATATTATAAGAAGAGGTGTTGAATAATGAATGGATTTGATACTAATTATGATACTTTAAAAGATACAGGTAATTATTTAACAACAAAAAGTAAAGAACTTGATGCTCTTTATGGAGATTTAAAACTTTTATATGATGAAATAAGTAAGAATTGGAGTGGAGATGACTACGATACTTATATTAGTAAAGCATATGAAGTATTGAAAAAGAATCAAGATCAAAGTAAGAATGTAGGAATTCTGGGAGATGTATTAACTTATGCAGCAAATAATTATTCAACAAGTGCCTATGAGTTTGAAAAAAATGCGAAAGGAGAGATTGTAAATGGCTAGTAATATATATATGAACACTAGTAATCTTAGCTTAGTAGCATTTAGTATAGAAAATAAGATTAAACAAATAGATGATTTATATAAAGAAGTAAAAAATAAATTAGATAGTATTGATGGTAGTAGTACTACTTGGAAAGGAAAAAGTGCTTCAGCTTTTGTAAACTTATATCAAAATGTTGAAAAAGATTTTTCTACAAGTGTAGAAGAATTGGAGAATTATAATTTATTTTTAACAAATACTATTGATAATTATGAAAGAATTGAAAATAGTATTAATGAAGATATAGATAATAATGAAGAAAATTTAAAGATTGATTAGGGGGATATATGGAATATATTGAATATGAAGAAAAATTAGCTAAATATATGAAAATGTATGATGTTTTAAAACCCTATAAGACTAAGGAAGAAAAAACTAAGAATAATTTAGAAGATTATAGTAAAACATTTGATTCTTTAAGTAGTTCTAGTTGGAAAGAACTAGGTAAGACTGAATTAGATAGTAATTCTATTCCTTATTTAAAAGGAGCAATTACTTATTTAGATGTTATTTATACTGATAACTTATTAAGGGCTAATGAGATATTATATAGTGAGATTTATCCTAGATTAGTTAAATTATCAGAGATGCAAAACACTCATGATAGTTATGATAATAAAATATCTAAGATGGATGATATATTAGATACTAAAGCTATTAATGTTAAAAAGAACGCTTTAAGATCTATTATGGATAAAAATATAAATGAAATAGAAAAATATATTAAAGAGATTAATTCCTTAGGAACATCTATTACTGATGCTAAAACTTGGATTGCTAATGGTTCTGTTAGAAATACCAAAAATACTACTAAAGCAGCTGGAAAAGCTACAGGAAGTGCTGTTACAAGTGCTGTTACAACTACTGCTGGAAAGAATACATCTACATATAATGCTTTAGATGGTTCTTGGGTTATTCCTAATACTAATGGAAATTTAAGAGATTATCTTAATTATATACAAGGTAATGGAGTATTTCAGGCAAGTAATCAAGCTGTATATTATGATTCTTGTTTAGCATTTGCTGAAACTTATGGAGCAGACTTAATGAATAATACTAAAACTGGTGCAGATGCTGCTCATCATTATGCAGGTGCTAATTACTTTAAAGATGCCTTTTATGATAGTAAAGAAGCTTGTTTAACAGAAGTATTTAATCAAATTAATAGTGGTAATCCAGTTGTTATTCAAGTGAATGGTAATAGTCAAGGAACTTGTAGACACTTTGTTACAGTAGTAGGTTATAAAGCTGGTATTACTAGTGCAAGTCAATTAACTGAAAAAGATTTATTAATAGTAGATTCATGGGATGGACAATTAGAAAGAATGGATACTTCATCTTCAAGATTCTTAACTACTGGAGCAGCTTGTCATAAAAACTATTCTGGTTATTATTTAAGGGTAAAAAGATAATGAATAACAAATTAAGTAATAAAGAAAATATTGAAAATTATAAAAAAAGAAAATTATTAAATGAATTAACAATATTCTTTGCTGGAGTAACAGTTACTTTTGCAATAGTTAATTTATTTGATACATCTAAACTTTGGACTCTTTTAGTTGCTGTGCTGGGTTTAGTAGGAGCTACTATCTGTATGAAAGCAAGAGAGAAAATACCTATTAATAGATCAGAAGAAGTAGATACTGATAGTGTAAAAAAGATTAAAGAAAAGAAAAAAGTAAAGAAAAGAAAAACTAACACATCAAAATGATGTGTTTTTTCATATAATATAAAAAAGTGTTGACAAATAAGACTCAAATATATATAATTATTCATGTAATTTAAAAAAGGAAAGAGATGTATCCACATCCACCTGGTTTGCGAATAGTGACGGGTTTATGCCAAGAAAGATAATTAAATCTTTATTTTTGTGTGTATAAGTGGATATGTTTATCCACTTTTTTATATTTATTGGAGGTGTTCAATATAGCAAATTCTAAGAATAATCT
>JAEEGL014763304.1_pt1 | contig 16492 bp, 10 predicted proteins | sample 9134231 | NCBI WGS metagenome assembly JAEEGL01 (sample SAMN16246548, study PRJNA631951) | gut metagenome | biome: gut microbiome; feature: rumen; material: fiber-attached | host: Bos | place: Iran: Karaj | collected 2018-10
TTATAAGCCTATTGTAGCTTAGCTCGGCATTAAAATTCCAGTCGGGGTACCAAGAAACAGAAAGGTTTTGGTTAAGGTCCAGAACAGACAGGACTGTACGGTTCTTTTTTAAGCTGTCGGGAAGAAGTATTTCCCTTGCACGGCATCTCAAAAGTTCCTTGGGAAAATTCTGCTCCAGAGTGTCTGCCGGGAAGCTTGTAGCCCTGAATTCTCCGGTGGTAACGTCTATGCAGGCAAAAGCGGCAGTCTTTCCGCTTACAAAAAGGGATGCGAGGAAGTTGTTTACGCCACCTTCAAGATATTCGCTTTCCAATGCGGTACCAGGTGTAATCACTTCCAGAACCTTGCGTTCGGTAAGCCCCTGCCCCGGCTTTGCCACTTCCCCAACCTGCTCGGCAATAGCTATTTTTTTTCCGAGACGCAAAAGGCGTGCTATGTATATTTTGCTTGCGTGATATGGAACACCGCACATGTGGCGGTCTCCGCGGTGAGTCAGAGTAAGATTTAAAAGGCGCGACACCTCATCGGCATCGCTGTCGAACATCTCATAAAAATCCCCGACCCTAAAGAAGAGGACTTCATTTCTGTAGCTGTCCTTTAGGGTCTGGTATTGTATAAAAAGAGGAGTATCCTTTTCTTCCGCCATGACGGACTACTTTCTAAGCTGGGCAATTACTTTGTCTGTTATATCTACAGAATCGCTGTACCAAAGGATTGAGTTGTTCTGCTGGGGGCTCAAAACCATGCAGTAGCCTTCCTGTTCTGCTACGCTACCGATTATTCTGTAAAGCCTCTTGTAGAAAGCGTCGCCAGATTCCATGCTGCCCTTAATGCGCTTAAGTTCTGCGTTCTTGCTTGCAGTATAGTCACGAAGGTTCTGTGCCTTGGTGTTTATTTCTTCCTGAAGCTTTTCTGCTTCTGCATTCTTTCCAGCCACAGCATATTCGCTCTTGCGGGTCTTTAAATCCTGAAGCTCATTGGTAAGGCGTGTTATTTCTGCCTGGAAGGAAGCCTTTTTTGCTTCATAATTGCGCATTGACTGTGAATTGTTAAAAAATGCCTTGTAAACACGGTCTGTGTCAACAACTGCAAATTTTGTAATCTGTTCAGCAAACACGTTACTTGCCAAACCGCAAACCATAAAAGCTAAAAGCAAAAATAATTTCTTCATCTTAATTACACTCCTGTCTGATATAATTAAAGAACTCCCAAAACATACGCCAGTCCTCATCCGGCGGATAGTTCTTAGGACTCCGAATTACCTGTTTACCATGTTGAATGAGAGGACAAAGTGCATGCTGTCCCTGAAGGTGTCCACTATGTCCGCATCATCGTCACGCCATGTGAATTTTCCGTCTTCCATCTTGAACTGGCTTACAAAAAGGAGGCGCAGAGGCAACTGCTGCATACAGCACCTGATGCTTGGTCCAAAGCTAAAGTACCAGTCGTCAAGGTTGGACAAATCGGTGAACATATCGCTTGGCTCAGTCTTTAGGCATGAAGCGTCAAAGAAGAGGTCAAGGGCAATAAGGTTGGGGATTACAGGCATGCGGAGTTCAACAGAGTTGTTCCACAAAGCCCTTCCGCGTCCAAAGCCAGAGTTGTAGATTGTCCATCCGCGTCCGTAGAACATACCGTCTATGTAGAGCTGGTTTGACTGCTTGATTGAGCTGTCGAAAGCCGGCAACTGGAACGAAAGTCCTGAATATCCCATAAGGATAACCTTGAAGTCCCAAGTTTCCGTAACAGGCCAGTCGATGAGGGTAAAGTACTTCTCCGCCTTTGTATCCGTGCGAAGGAAGAATTCTGATTCACCCCATTCGTCATCAAAAGGAAGGATTCCCTTTGGAATAAGACCATGCCATGTAAAGCGCTGGCTAAAGAACCAACCCTTTGTTGCATCCCAGGCAATGTCGCGTCCGTCAAGAGAAAGCTGGGTAAAGATGCTGGTTCTTGGGCGCAAGTTTCCGTTGTAGTCGGAAACAGTCGTGTCTGTTGCAATGTAGGCCTTGTCATCATACTTGTTGTTGAGCAAGCTGCCGCTTATACCGCCAGACAAAGAAACAAGGGCAAAGTCGCGGCTCCACCTTCTTCCGATTGTGTCCGAAAGGGTGATTGCATTCTGCTCATACTGCATGTAATAGTACTTGGAATTCAAGCTTCCGTCCGGCATGTAGAAATTGCGGGCATCGTATTCCTTTGAATGTGAGAAGCTAAGGGATACAGTGTTGCTTATAGGACGGTCAAAGAGCCAGTTCTGTCCGTAAGAGAAAGAAAGCGACTGCTGGTCCGTTGAAAGTGTAAGGCCTGCGGAAATAGACTTTCCTTCGCCAAAGAGGTTCCTGTCCTGAATCTTTGTAAAGAGGGCCACAGGGAATTCATCCGGATCCGAAACACCGCTGAATGTAAGACCAAAGTCAAGTGATGTTGTTGACTGCTCTTCCACAGTAAATACAAGGTCTACCAGGTTGTTTTCTGAACCAGGGTTAACCTGAGGAGAAACATGGGAGAAGTACTGGAGGTTGTAAAGGTTTCTCATTGCGGCATTTACCTTTGCATAAGAGAAGATGTCTCCGCTTTCGATTGGAATTTCACGGCGGATAACTTCTTCCTTAGTCTTGGCATTACCCTTTATGATAATTTCCTCAACGTGGCTTCTTGCGTTTTCCTGGATGTGCATTACATAGGAAACCGTGTGCTGCTCCGGGTCCTTTTTCTGGTCAACCGCAAACTGGTTTGAGGTGTAGCCGTTTTCGTAGTATTTTGTCTGGACTGCAAGAACGGATTCCTGGAATGCAGTCTCGTTGTATGTTGCGCCTGTCTTTAGGGTTACCAGTGAATTGAGCTCTTCCGTAGAAAATACCTTGTTGCCAACAAACTTTAGCCCCGTAAATTTATAGACAGAACCTTCCTTGATGTTAAAGCGGATGGCAAGTTCCCTGCGGCCCTTCTTTTCGTTGAATGAAGGTGTAGTGGTAACGTTAAGAACCTGGGCGTCAACGTAACCTTTTTCCATATAATAGGCAACGATAGCCTTTTTGTCCTGCTCAACCATTGATTCCTGGTAAGAACCCTTGGTAATAAGGCCTACTTCCTTTAGCGAAATCTTGCTCTTGAGTGCGCGGGAAGACATGACGTTGTTACCAGAGAACTCGATGCTGTTTACAACAGTCTGCTGGCCTTCGGAAATCCTAAATGTAATCTGAAAGCCCTTTTCCTTCTTTTCTGCAGTGGACGAGACCTTTATCTCTGAAAAGCCCTTGCCAATGTAGAGGTCAAGGAGTGCCTTTTCGTCATTCAGGCGCTTCTCCTCGCTGTATATGTCCTTTTCTTTGGATGAAATTGAATTCTTAAGCTCAGATACGCGGACCTTATTGTTGCCCACGAACCTTACTTTTGAAACTATAGGGAATTCAACTACAGACAGCTTGATTATTACGTAGGAATGGCTTGCATCCCCAACTGCCTGGGGGTTAACCTCGTCAAAGTAGTTGAGTGCGAAGATGCGGTTCAAAAGGTCGGAGAAAACTTCGTCTGAAAATTCCTCTCCTATAAAATTGCTGGTTACGCCAGTCAAATCGCTCTGCTTTATATTATCAAGGCCTTCAAAGACAATCTTCTTGATAGGCTTTCCGTAATACCAGTCACTCTGGGCAAATACCGGTGAAAGGTGGCAAAATACAGAAAGGGCAAAAAGTGCCAGCAAAACAAAACGACGTTTAGCAGAATGCAGGATATGCATACAATTCCTCTTTTTTTAAAAACTGAATCTCCATGAAAGGGTAACTGACGTTGCAGGAACCCATGACTCTTGGAGCTGACCCATTTCCGGGGCAAACTGCCAGCGGATGTTTGCGAAGGGAGCCATAAGCTCAAGACCAAATTCTGGCTGGAACACAAGCCCCCCGTTTTCCGAGTCATTATAAAGCACGTCGTTTTCGTCGTATGTCCACCGCAAAAGGCCGTCTACATAAACTGAATTGCCGAAGTACTTTCCAATATAAACAGTCGTATTGTCAAAATAGTTACCAAATGTGGTATTTTTTGACTGCGAAGACATATTCTGCGTTATGGCATTCTGCAAAAGCGATGTGCGTATTGAGAATATATCAAAATTAAGCAAGTCGCGCAATCCTTTTTCGACTTTTCTTAGAATAAGTGTCTGGGTAACAAAATCGCCGGCTGTAACCGCAAACTTGCCCATGGAGGTGCTGTCTCCGGTAAGAATCTGGCCAAGCATTTCCATAATTTCCGACTCTGACCTTGCGGGGCTTGCCGTAAATGTTGGGTTGAACTGGGATATCGGCTGGTTCTGGGCGGCAAGGCCAATCGTTACAGAGTTGCCGTTTTCGTCGCGTTCACGGGTTTCTGCGCGTACTGTAAGGACAGGGTCAAATTTTGCCTGGGTTTCGTTCAGCGTGATGCGGCCTTCCTTAAGGTAGAAGTTCCTGCTGAAGTAGAAGACTTCTCCGCCCCGCAAAGCTACGTCTCCCTCTAGCGCCCACTGGTTGGACGAAGTGTCCATGGTAAAGTGGATTGGTGTGTCCGGTGCCACAAGACCACGGATAAGCGGATTTATAAGGAAATTTACCTTCTGGCCAATGAGCAGGTTCAAGTCTATGTTCATCTTTAGCTTTCCGCCCAATCCAGAAGAGTCTGATTCAGCTTCCTCTATTTTTTCATTCTCTTTTTCCTTCTCCTTTTCATCGCCCTTCTTGCCGGTAATGATTGCAAGGCCCTGGCTTCCCAAGTCTTCCATAACGGTTATCTCTGAATTTTCAAGCGCAACAGAGCCCTGCAGGTTAAAGGAGTTGTCTCCGTAGAGGATGTGGGTGTCTACAGCCGTGCGTCCCTTTAGGGTTACGAGGGGCAGCTTTATGTTTACAGGAATTCCGTCCTTTTCCGTGGCAACAGCAATGTCCAGGGAATCCAAGCTTAGCCTGTCCAGAATTACAGACACTCCCAGCTGCATAACACCGTCCTTTATCCTAAAGAGGGTGTCGCTAACGTCTATTTTGTTCTGAACCATGGTAACAAGCATCTGTTCTGCCGTAATGTGGTTATCTACGAACATTGGCAGTATAAAGTCAAGGTTGGAGAATACTATGGAACCGTCTATGTTGGGGTCAGAGGAAAGGCCCGTAATTACCGCCTGACCGTTCAAAACCCCGCTGTAGACGGAAAGCATGGAATTGTCCACGAAAACAGCAAGCTTTGGAATGTCGCAGAAGAGGTTTGCAAGCACAAGGTTAAGGTAATTGCCCTTTATGTTTCCGTTAAGGGTAAAGTGCAGGGGCTTTTTTTCGTCAACGGACACGCTCAGTGTGCCTGAATTGTGAAGAACTGCGGAAAGGCCCAGGGACTCGTCAGACTTTACGCTAAGGTGCTCTGGGGTCTTTTCCATCTCCAGGTGAATCGGGACGTATTTTTTTAGAAGGTCACCTGACATTTTGTCAATGTCAAGCTTTACGGATATGGAGCTTGGGATAAGGGGCTTATCTTCGCCATCGCCTTCTTGGCCAAGCTTTCCTACGGTTATGGTCGCAGGTGCAAAAAGCTTCTTTCCTGCCGCCTTAAGGGAAAGGTCTACAGCCATCTGCCCCGCAAAAGATGCAAGGTCAAAGGATGCGCTTATGTTCCTGGCACTTATGCTGCCCCAGTCCACGCTCATGCCCGGGATGCTGAAGGCACCTTCCACAAAGGCAAGTGTTCCGGAGGCCTTAAGCTTGTTTCCACCAGCCTTCATGGAAAGCCTTGCAAGTTCCAGAGATAGGTAAGGGTTTTCTATAGTACCGCTTGCAGTAACGGTTCCGGTAACAAGGTCTTCTGCCCCCTGCCCCTTTATTACGCGGAAAAGGGGAAAATTTTCAATCACCACGCGGGAATTGAAGTAGCAGTTTTTCTTTAGCGCATCCCCTGAAAGTTCCCCGCCAAGAGGATTCGTAAGGTCTGCGTCTATGCCAAGCTTCTCCAAAGTTGCAGCGTTAGCCATGTTTATGGAAAGATTTGCAGAGTCAAACACACCCTCGTTTATGTTCCAGAGGAAGTAGCCCTTTCCGTCAAGGGATGATTTGTCATCCGTATAGCTTACTGAGTTCAAGACTGCACCCTTGCTGTCTATCTGGCCGGACATGGAAATACGCGGCATTACGGGAAGGTTTCCGCTTGTTTCGGAAAGGGAAAGCTCCTCTATGTTAACAAGAAGCCCTGTCTTGCTGCCGTAGGAGAACTGCATGTAGGTGGAAAGAGAAAGCATGAACTTTGAAAGTGCCACGGGGAAAGACTGCACCTGGAAAGAACCGAAGATGTCGTCGCTAAAGTCCACCATGGCCTCAAGACCGTAGTCGCCTGTTACGTTTACCCAGCTGTCAAAGGAATACACACCAGAAAGGTTGTAGGGAATATTGTTCACTTCCATGGAAGAAGCAAAATCTATCTGCCTTTTTGCCTTTGAAATGTTTGCGTCCACGGTTGCGTTCATGTTTATGCCGCCGTAAACAGCCTCCATGCGCGAAATCTTAATGCTTCTGTCGTTGCCTTCAAATTCCAGAATCACGCTCTGGTCATCCCTTGCTGGGTTCCTTACAAGAACAGAAGGTGATGCAAAAGAAAATGAATTGAAGTCCGTAAAAAACGTAATCTCCGAATCCATCATGTAAGAAGAGAACTTTGGCGCAAGGCTTTTTATTGTCTCTGACTGCTTTTCATTCATGAAGAAGGCTGCATATTCAACAATTGTGTCTGCAAAGAGTCCGTCCACATTCAGCTTGGTGTTAAGGAATTTCCTGCCGGAAAAAGAAGCGTTGCCCGAAAGGCCAATCTTTGCTGGGGATGAATAGTCCTGCAAGTGGGAGTTGTCCGCTGCGGAGAAGGAGAAGCTGTAGCCCCCCGCGAAAGGCTGCAAACCGATGAGTACGGAAGAAAGCGTCTTTTCCCCAAAGCTTATACCCGAGGAGCTTACCGACAACCCCTTGCCGGAAGGACGGACATATACGTTTCCGAAAACAGAGTGCCCGTTGGGGAAGGTATAGTGGGAAAGGTTTATGTCTGCGGAAGGAAGCAGGGTTGAAAGTTCCATGGAACCCTTTACCCTTACGCCCAGGGTCTTTCCGCTTGCACTTACGGAATCCACGTAAACAGTGGAATTGTCACCGTGAACGGCAAAAGCTATGTCTTCCTGGGTAGGCAGGTAGCCCTCCGGCAGAACGAATGAGCCGTTCCCGCTCCAGCCGTATTTCTTTGTGAGCAGGTTGCAGTTAAATTCAAGGTCGGCTGTATACTCGCTCTTAAGGAAGGAGCTTACGTGCTTGTTGTCCATGGGAATCCTTATGATGGATGCCGGACTAAGCTTTTTCATGCTAAAGCTTGACTCAAGGTTTCCGCTGTAGAGGTTGAGGCTTGCAAAAAGGTCGTAATTCCCAAGCCCCTGGGAAGAGCGGATTACTGCCAGTCCATTTGAATAGCGGGCAAGGAATTCCATCTTGCTCACCGTATAGTCTGCCCCCCTGTAGCCGTCAACCGAGACAATCATGGAGCTACCGTCAACAGAAGAAAGCACGTTGCCGTTTATGCTAAAGTTTGCCCCCGCCATAAGGTTTGAAAACTTTGCGTAGGCATAGCCGTCCAGGTTTGTTTCCACGGACATTCCGTTCTTCTGCCTCTTTAGAGAGAGGGAGCGGATAGCAGCAGTGTACTCCTTGCCGGAAGACTTGTAGGAAGCCCTAACGTTTCTGGCATGCACGTCAACCGGAAGAAAAGAAACCGCCATCTTGATAACCCCGATGAGGCTTTCGTCCATAAAGCCCTTCTTGTCAGACTTGTCTTCCTTGCCACCCTTGCCCAGGGCTTTCAATTTTTCCAAGACTTGTGTATATTTTTCCTTGTCAAACTCAAAGTCAACGTCGTTTATGAGGACTTTGGTAAAGACACCCTTGAAATTCTTGTGCAAAAGCTGGCTAAGGCTGTATTTTACGGACGCTTTTCTTACGGTAAGGATCAGTTCCCCGCTTTCAATGTCGTAGACTTCTATGCCCTGAATGTGGATTCCGCTGAAAATCGAAGGTGAAAGACTCTTGTACCTTACGCCAAGGCCTGTTTTGTCCCGCAAAAGTTCCAAAGCCTGGGACTCGTAGGAGCGTACAAGCCTTGTGACGGAGACATAGATTGGACGCAGCGCGGTCAGAATGACCACAAAAATGAGGAGAAATATGCCAGTTCCAATACAGTTCCTAACCCAAGTCTTCATCGGTGCCAGAGGGAAATAAAGTTCCCTTAATTAACGGTAAAACTGATTGTAACAAAAAGCGATAAATTAAGGAAGGTTTTTTATGATATTACAGAATTTTATTGTTTTTGAAGGAATAGACGGGGCCGGAACCTCCACCCAGATAGAAATGCTAAAAAACAGGCCGGAAGCAAAGGATTTCCTCTTTACAGCAGAGCCCACATCCGCCCCAACCGGCAAATTCCTCCGCCAAATGCTAAAGGGAGACTTTCCCCTGCAGAACGAAAGCGCAGCCTACCTCTTTGCCGCAGACAGGAACGAGCACGTAAACGGAAAGCTGCTCACCCAAGGAAACACCCTTGTAACCGGCATAAAAGAGGCATGCCTGTCCGGCAGGAAAGTAGTAAGCGACCGCTACCTCTTTTCGAGCCTGGCCTACCAGTCAATAAACTGCCCGCCAGAAGTTCCAAGGCTATTAAACAGCCTCTTTCCCCTACCACAGCTGCTCTTCTACTTTGAAATCTCCCCCAAGGACTCACTTTCCCGCCTGGGCGACCGCAACTTCCGCGAAATATACGAAAAAGAGGACTTCCTCAACAGAACCGTGCAGGAATACCACAATGTTTTAAGTGAATATTCAGAAAAAGCCAAAAACCAAGGCATGAAAATAGTCTTAATAGATGCAAAAAAAACAAAAGAAGAAATAAGCGCAAATATCTGGCAAGAAATAAAAAATCTGCCGATAGTATGATAAGTATAATGTCTAAAAATAATTTTCTTATGCGGATTACAAATTTACTCAAAAAGGCAGGAATCACAAAATTTGCCCACGCAAAACGTGCGCACGCAAAGTTCGCCAAAGCAAAACTTTCGCTTGTACTGGCCATAGCCATGCTGGCTTTCTCCATAGCAGCCCCAAGCGCACACGCATACGTGGTAAAGTACAAGGAAGACTACTACAGGCTCTACCACGTACACCACCAGCAGTTCCCGGAAGACTGCCTTGAAAACATCTACTGGCTGGAAAAAGCCGTAAGCGCAGACTTTGCAAACCCCTACTACGCTTTCACAAAAGTGGAAACCGAACGCGAGTGGGAAAAATACCGCTACCTCTTCCAGATGCACCTGAACCTAAAGCTAATAGAGCAGCACCTTAGAATGGCCCGCATATACGACAAAAAGGCCGCATACTTCTACGACGCCCCATGGAAAGACGAATACCTGCGAAACCTAAAGCAGGCCAAGTCCTACTACCAGGCCGGCTACTACTACTGGCAGGAAGCAAAGCTCTGGGCGGAAAAGGCAAACACATCGCAGTTCAACTTCCTCTACATCACTTCCCTGCAGAACTGGGAAGACGAACGCGAGCGCATCGTAACCGAGCAGCTGAACTACAAGGCCATATTGGACCGCGAGCTTACCCGCCTCCAAAAAGTAATCGACGACCTTGAAGCCATGACCCAAAAAAGCTACTAAAGCTCAATTTTCTTCTCTTTATTCTTGCGGCGCTTTCTTTTTTGGCCAAACGCTTAAATAAAGAACATCTTGCCATTTTTTTGAGGGCTTTACGGGGTTCCGGCTTTCGCCTCCATTGCCTATCGGCAACGGCTGCGCCGCCCCTCCAATCCCGGCCGTGCTTGCATTTGCAAAAGTCTTACCACACAGCTTTTATTATAGATAAAGTAATATTTTTCCGTAATGCGTTAAAAATGATGTTCAATTCCACTCTGTTTCATAATTGCATTTGCAGTATGACGTGATTTTATTTTTGAATCTACAGTAAAATTTCTGTTTGTAATAGGGCTAAAATAAATATCATGGTCTCCTTTACCATGTCTGACAAAAAGGCATCCATTTTGCAAAAGTATTTCCCTAACTTTTTTTTCGTATTCAGCCATTATGCAAATACCTTTTCGTGACGTTCCACGCTAAAAAAAAGTGAGTTAATGCCAGGTTTTTTGTTCAATTCAATAAGCTCGGGTGCTGCAAATCTAACCCGTTCAATCAATGCATCAAGAGAACCGCTTTCCAGCACAAGACCAGGAATATCATCACTCTGGGCAATCCATACACCAGCCTCTTCATCCCAGGAAAAATTTATTTTATATTCCATTTTTTTTCCTCCATACATTCATTATACCACATTTTAGATTTCTTGCGTCAAGTTTTCATACATCTTGAACAGTTCTGCGACGCACTCCCCACAGGAACGCCAAAATCTACCCAATATAACTCACCACGTGTCATTCTTTATTTGCTCCCAAATTGTTTCTCGTGCTGACTGTGTTATTGCACTTGAAATAGAGCCAGCCAGCTGATTATATGTTTCATCAGGCATTTTTTTCTGGTTTTGTTGAATGTGATGTGAGCGATACTGCAAAAAATTCAAAAATACCGAAACTTCGTCCAGAAGCTCTACAGGAGTCGCTTTGACCTGTTCAATTACAGTCTCATAACTCATTTTTCACCTCCATGTTTAATATACCACAAATTTACGCTTTTTGCACTAATTTCTCGTAGAGTTTGAACAGTTCTGCCACGCACTCGCTTTCGGTCATTTTGGTGCTGAATCCATACGCTAACATTACGGCCTTGTCGTTTTCCTGATGGGCTTTGCGCAAGTCTGGCGGCATGAGCGTTTCGTCGTACAAATCTGCAAGAGATGAATCTGGGTATTTTGCACGCGCATCAAGAATTGCCTGCGCGGTCTTTTCGATTTTGGCTTTCTGCTCGTCTGTGGAGTTGCACCATGGAAAGTTGTTGTAGACGATAGTATTTGAATAGCTATAGTCACTCTTTAAACGACCACAAACAGCACGCATCCAAGCCATGTGTACATTTGAAGTAAGAACACCGAAATGGAACAAAGATGCACGCTGCATAACAAACAATTTGTCACCAGGAATAATTTCTTGCGAAAGATAATCCATAGGAATGTAGCGTCTATTTTCAGAAGAAACTTTCGGAATTGCTACATAATCGCTTTCACATTCAAATGGTGCACCAAAAAGAGCAGGCATTTCTGCTGCTCGTAGAGTACTTGTGCGGTTACTTGCAAGACGGAATTCGCGAACTTTTTCTACTCTTCGCATAATTTCATGACATTTTCGTAGTTCAGAAGGATTTGCACCTTGAAGCCACAGGCAGTAACGCGGTTTTCTGTCAATAAAATCTTTTCCCATCATATAATGGCGAATAAACTTTTCAGCCATAGGTTCTTTATTTAACAGCTCTTTTTTTTCTTCTTCTGTAAGCGTAAGATTTCCATCATCAATCGGCTGCCCGCCCAAGCAGATTTGAGGAACATCGCAAAGAGGAAGCATACGTTTTTCAATAAAAATATCTGAAGCATCAAGCAAATATCCGTTTATATTTTTTACTTCAATCTTTTGCTGCTCATTTAAGAAGATGATTTTTTGATTATTATTGTCTGCAACACTAAAACCAACGATAACACAATGAACAGCTGCCATATTTTTCTTTGTGCCTTCATTTATCCATTTGAATGTTCTGTACGCAAAATCAATGTGTATACCCATTTCAAACAAAGGTTTCCAAAGATTTACAACCGAACCGCCCTGTGTTATAGAATTTGTCGAAACAAAAGCACAGCGGGTCTTACTCTCTTTTAAATACTCCGTTGCTTTTTTATACCAGCAGCATACATAATCCAAATCTCCAACACCCTGCCAGTTTTTACCGAATGTAAAGATAACATCTTCTTTTTGTGCATCGCTCATCCAGCGGGCACCTACAAACGGAGGGTTTCCTATAATATAGTCATATACAATCGGCTCTTGCATTTCTGCTTTTTTAAGTGACTTCTCTTCAACTTCTTTTGTTATTACATTCAATTCCTTGAATTTTTTGTTGTATAGAGAGTCAGAATCAATTTCAGAATCAGAATCATGTACTTCAAGTATGCCAACATTGTCATCGATTTTGTAAACATTCAGTTTGTCTACATAGACAAAGTTTGCACCTGTTTCTTCTTTTAATGTTTCCCAGTCTATGCGCAGCGCATTGCCCTGTATAATGTTCGCATAGCTTTTGAGTGGCAGAAAGTTAAGGTTCTTTCCGACAATCCGGCTTGTTTCCTCAAGCATCTGGCATTCTGCAATCCATAGCGCGGTCTTGGCAACTGATACTGCAAAGTCGTTTATTTCAATTCCATAAAACTGGTGAATCGACACCTTTACAAAATCATCGTCAAAGGCCATCTGGTTTTGGTCGCCAATTTCAAGGCGGATGCATTCGTTGCCCAGCTTGCGCAAGCATATAAAAGTTTCCGTCAAAAAGTTTCCGCTTCCACAGGCAGGGTCAAGAAATTTCAGTGTCCCGAGTTTTTCATGAAAAGCTTTTACTTTTTCTATTCTTGTCTTGGCAGTTTTAATCTGCTTTATTTCTTCAAGTTCAGCCTTTAAGTCATCCAAAAAGAGCGGGTCTATTACCTTGTGAATGTTTTCAATGCTTGTGTAATGCATTCCACCAGAGCGGCGCGTTTCTGGGTTCAATGTTGACTCAAAGATTGCGCCAAAAATCGTTGGGCTTATTTCGCTCCAGTCAAATTCGCTTGAGGCGTGTTTTACCAAAAGGTCTTTTATTTCTTCTGTGATTGGCGGTATTGTTTTGTCTTCTTCTGTGAAAAGTCCGCCGTTCACATACGGAAAAGCCGCAAGCGATTCTTCAAGATATTCATCGCGCTCTTCTTCTTTTTGGTCTAGCACCTGAAACAAGTCTAGCAGAGCACGGCGCAGGTCTTTTGCTTCAAACTGCTTTAGATAATCGCCAAACATGGACTTATGCCCAAAGATTCCGGCATCTTCTGCATAAAGGCAAAACACAATGCGTACGCAGAGCATGTTAAGGCTTTTGAGTGTTGCAGGGCTTGGGTTTGCGGCGTCTTTATATTGCTTTAGAATTGCGTCGTAGATTTCGCCAATTATGTCACCGGCTTTTTTAGATATTTCAAACTCTTTTTGCAAGTGCACACTGCCAGTATCTGTTAAAAACGAAAGGCGGTAATATTCCTTTTCAAGATTTTCAAGCAATATTTCTTCTGGCTCGCCGTTCGGGTTTTCCATATCGTACACAAGAAAGCTTTTAAAGTTGCACGTTACAACCCAACGCGGATGCTGACTGAGCGGCAGCCCGGAAATATATTTGCGCGCCTGCTGAAATGGGTTGAGCAATGTTCCGTCAGACTGCTTGATCGGCGCGCGCAGGTCTTTGTCTATGCTTTTCTGCTCAATCATCACCTTTGTTGACGGAATGTAGATGTCTATAAAGTTTGTTATGGATTGAGATGCAATAGATTCCGAATCAAGTTCGGAATGACGGTCATGCTGAACTTGTTTCAGCATCTTTTCTTTTATCTGGTTTTCAAAATATACAAAGTTTGAAAAATCCTGAACACCGTAAACATTACAGAGCAGGTCAATCCAGAATTTCTGGCTTTCGCCTTTTTCATATCCTTTACCTTTCCATTCTTCAGAGAACTTTCTAGCTGCCTTTTTTTGTTCTTGTGATAGCATACATATATAATACTTCTACTTTAGTATTTTTTCAATTGGAACTTTTTACCCCTATTCTTCCATCTTGAACCACTGGGTCATTCCAGAGCCCATCTTTTCGTTGGGGCGCTCAATGAATCCGAATTTTTTGTAGAAGGATTCTTTGCCTGGGGCTGCCTGCAAATCAAGCTTTACCTTGTAGCCGCTCTTCATGTCTTTCTTGATTCGCTGTATGCAGGATTCAACAAGATGCCGTCCTATTCCCTGCCCTTGGTATTCAGGGTCAACCATTACGTCCGATATGACTGCAACGTATCCGCCATCCCAAAGGAGCCGCATCAAGCCTACAGCCTTTTTTCCGTCCCTTGCGCACAAAACCATATAGGCATTGTCCAGCCCGGCCTTTGCTTCTTCAAGAGGAAATTCAAACCAGCCCACTTTTTTCCTTAATTCCATATAATCTTCCGGGGTAATGCTGTTCGTGTATTCAATCACCTTTTTTTCCTTACAAGATGTCTATATGCTCAAAGGTGAGCCCGTCTTTACCGGCATTGATTAAGAGGTAGGATGGGCCTTCCAGTCCTGTTGCGGAAACGGAGACAACCTTTCCCTTTACAAAGTTTTGGTGGCTATGGCCTATTGCGGAAAGTTCGTATTTTGTTACGGCTTCACTTTCCACGGTTTTGTCAAAGATACCGTTTTTTAGGCTTGAAAGCTGAAGGAAAGGATAAGGCGCATTTACGTCCGAAAAGAGGAAATGTGAAAAATGCATTTTGTGGCCGTTAATTTCCTTTTCCAAGAAGAGGGGCATCTGCCTAATAAAGCTCATTTGCTCGGCGCTAAGCTTTGACCTCATTCCGTCATAATATTCGCGAAGGTATTCAACATCAGGGTCAATGTCCACTCCGTCTGCAAGGTAAAGCTCGCAGTTTCCCTTTAGGCAGATTATGCCGCTTGCCTTTAATAGTTCAAGGCATTCTATTTCTTCGTTTCCGCGCTGAAAAATGTCCCCCAGGAATATAATCTGGTCGGCTCCATTTTCCTTTATCTGACCAAGGGCAGCCTTTAGGGCCTTTAAGTTTCCGTGAACGTCTGAGAATACTGCAATTTTCATAAGTAGTCCTTTTTTGTTAATATGGATATTATAGCAAATGCTTAACCAAAACTCAATCGAGCAGTATGAAAGAACATGGAAATCATCTTCTAAATTTGTTCATCTGCAAGGCAATCTGAAGTCAGTTTTGGGCGCAACGGGAAAGAAATAATATCTATACCAATGACAAAAGCATGGAATTGAACGGTGGGACGCAGGAAAAAAGCAAGGAGGGACCCTTTAGGGAGGATTCCTTGATTTTTTCCGTCGCTGGGACCCGCCGGGCAAGTCCATGCTTTTGTCATTTAGTCTTCCTTAAAAATCATGAATTTTCAGACGGATTTGACTGGAAGCGGAACACAAAGCTGATTTCCGTGTGCAATTATTTGCTCATATTGAAAAAAAATTCATTTATCCATAGAATAGTGGCACTATGGACAGTAACGAATTTATTTTAAAGTATGCCGAGGATTCTGGCTTTGACAAGACCTGCATTTATTTTTACAGCGGAAGTCCCAACCTCAAGAAAGTTTTCTATTCAAATGACTCAAGTGACGGTGGAAACTCACAGCCACGTCTTTTTGTAACGGACACCAGCATAGCAAGGCTTGACTCCATCAAAGATTTTGTGGCTCTTTTTGAATGCGATGCAAATACAGCAAACGGTTCTGCGAACACTGATAACGGTTCTTCAAACGGCAGCGGATGCCTAAAAGAAGGCTCGGTCTTAAAATACGGAAGCGACTACCTTCTTGTTCTTGGCGCAGGAGAAAAATTCAAGACAATAGACAGCGTGCTTACCATAGTTAGAGCTGCCCTGGAAAGGAATTTCACAAGGAACTGCACCTTTGTTGCCATTGGCGGCGGCGTTCTTTCTGACATGACGGCTTTTGCGGCATCAATCTTTAAGCGGGGAATCAAAGTTGAATTTGTTCCTACCACGGTTCTTTCCATGGTGGACGCCTCTGTCGGGGGAAAGACTGGCTGCGACATAGAAGGCTATAAGAACATGATAGGCTCTTTCTGGCCTGCATCAAAGCTTTACGTCTGGAGCAACTTTGCGCTTTCACTCCCGGAGAACGAATACATTTCGGGGCTGGCAGAAGCTATAAAGACAGCCTTCCTTTTTGACAAAGAAATGCTTAAGCTCTTTGAAGAAGAAAAGGATGCCATAATGAAAAGGGACAGCGCAATCCTTGAAAAAATAATAGGCGCATGCGTAAGGGCAAAGGCAAAGATTGTACAGGAAGACCCGCGCGAAAACGGCAGAAGGGCATTCCTTAACCTTGGGCACACTTTTGGCCACGGACTTGAAGCGGCGGCAGGACTTGGCTGCATAACCCACGGAGAGGCAGTTGCATGGGGAATAGGAAGGGCCGCAGACCTTAGCCTGCTGATGGGACTCTGTTCCAAAGAATTTGCTCAAAAGACAAAGGACATAATCGCTTCCTACGGCTACGACTCTGGCCAATACCCCAAGGTTCTTTCCAAGACATTCCCAAATGAAGAAAAGTCTGTGGGAATAAAGAGGATTCTCCAGGCCATGAAGAAGGACAAAAAGAACACCAACCTTTCGCAAATACGCCTTACCCTGCAAAAAGGTGAATGCGACACAATAATCACTACGGCAAAGGACAGCGACATTGAACAAGTCCTTGGCAA
>JAEEGL010165177.1_pt1 | contig 16491 bp, 6 predicted proteins | sample 9134231 | NCBI WGS metagenome assembly JAEEGL01 (sample SAMN16246548, study PRJNA631951) | gut metagenome | biome: gut microbiome; feature: rumen; material: fiber-attached | host: Bos | place: Iran: Karaj | collected 2018-10
CCGTAATTCTCCTTAAGTGCCCTGCAGTTGGCGCACTGGCATGGATTTCTCCAGTCGTTCTGGCTGACGGAGAATATCGCCCCGTGAGGATCTTTTCGGATTTTGTCGAGTACGTATTCCGTGACGATTTTCAGTACGTCTGGATTGGAAAGGCAAAGCTGCGTTCTGTTGTTGATACGTCTGCCGTCTATCTCACTGAAGTATTCGGGATGGGTGTCCCAATATTTCGAGAGCGGGACAAGGAACTCGAACGTGTGGACGAACAATCCGCCTCCAAAACTAACCTTACCACCGTTATCCTCCGTCAGCCTCATGGCGTTGCCGTTGCACTTATTGCGGAGAGCCTGCATCGTCCTGAACATGTCGAACCAGAACGGTTCGCGCATGAAGAATGCGGGCTTCTGGAAATCGTCAAGAGTGTCTAGAACGGAGAACTTTTCCGACTTCGGGATGACGCTGTGCCATGATGCGTACCAGCGGCAGCCGCCAAAACGCTCCAGTAGTTCATACACGCCGTACTGGCCGCCACGCTTCTTGCCGAGGACTATGACATGCGGGCCGACGGCCTTCAGCAGGAAGGAGTCATCATCCATCTTGTCGAGAATGTACTTTTCGCCCAACACCTGCCTGCTGTATTTTGTCGGTCCGATGAGGACTGCCTTCGCGGGCAGCGGCGCTGAATCGTCCGCTTGCGGCAGGCGCACTTCCGTAATCTGCTCAACGAAGTCGGCGAACTCCTTCGCCGCGCTTTTAAAGGCAGGATGCGCGTCCTTCGGTATGACGATGGTGTATTCTGGGGCCTTGCCTTTGACAGCGATGTCCAGCGCGGCGCATTCCGCGACCGCCGTGAGCGCAACTGCAAGACTTATCAAGAATCGTTTCATCTGCTTTCCTTTGGTTACTTATCATGAATGTTGTCGGCGGGGATGATTTCTGCGCAGTCGAAATAGACGGCGTTGATAGAAGTTGCGCCATTGGCGTCGAACTGTCCAGGGCCTGCCCAAATCAGGGCCTTCTCAAGGGTATCGGGAATCCATTTTGCGGCGGTGTACCAGTGGTATTCGCCATCCATTTGAGTCACGGAGGGGGCGATTGAGCCGATGTCTCTGGTCTTTGTCTTGCTGTAGAGTCCGCACCAGAAAGCCTTGCCTGTCATGCCTGGCTTGGCGTCCACGCGGACGCGGAAGCGAAGGGCATATTCAACTCCTGGAGTGAGTTGGGCAGATTCTAATGGCAATTGTATGCACCATTGGAAGTGGGTGTTGAAGAGCATCGCGGTCTTGCCGTTTCCCGCCTTGGGGTCGTCAACGATTTTTCCCCATTTGGGCTGCATAATACCTAAATCATTCTCTTCAAATAAGATGCGTTTACCTGTGGATTTGGCCATAGGCTTGGCGTCCGAGAGATTGTCCACCTTTTCAAGCGGCTTGATGTCAACAGTTAGTGTCTGGCTGGCATTGGCGGAAATGTTGTCGTTCAGATAAGCGCTGAGTTTGACATCTCCTTGCTCGGGATATATTGCCAAGGAGATATTCTGCGGAATGGCGTTGGCGAATGTCAGGCGGACTGCGCGGCCAGTCTTCGGGGAGGCTATCTCAATGACATTCGTGTCTTTCGCAATGTCCGTCAACGCGAAATAGCCTACGGAGTTCTTTTTTGGCGTCACGCATTCAATCCAACTGCCTTTGCCAGTACGCCAGCAGACTTTGGTTTCATTGCCGAGGCTGAATGATGTTGTGAGGAGACGCTGTTCGCTGATGGCCTTGTTTCCGCTTCTGACTTCGTAATCGCATTTAAGCGAGCCGTCCTTAAGGAATAGCTTTCCAATCATTTTGCCGCCCTTTAGAAAAGGTTCCTCGAAGACCAGTCCGTCGGGCTGTTTCTGGAGCATTTTGCACTGTCTCTGCAAGTCAGGATTGGCGGGAACTGAGTTGAATGTGATGCCGCACTGGCGTCTTGAGAGGTAGTTGTATCCGTCCTTTCCTGTGAATATTCCCGCCGTGCCGCCAAGACCAGTGGCTACGGAGAGTTTCATTCCGTCAGCCTCTATGGTTGTTATGGGCTGGTCAGTGATGAACGATTTGCAGTAGCGCACGAACTCGCCGTCCATGCCCTGACCTTCGGAGAGGCGGGTGACGCGACCATCGACGGGCTTGGCGCAGTCAAGGAACTTTTCAGCAAGTTCGCCGATGCGCTTTGAGCGGGCGTCAAAGACGACGGCATTTCCCGTCCATTCGTAGCTTGGCGTGATTCTGTTAAGGAGGGCGAGCTGCGCGTAATAGACGGTCATCGCGCCTTTCTTTACATTATATAAATATGCAGGGTCGTCCTTGACGGCGTCGATTGCTTTCTCCCAGAGGTCTTGCGCATGGAGGAGGAACTCGTCGTTAAGATAACCGTTGGTCATTGACTTGAGGCTGATGTTCGGGTCTTTGACACGCTCGTGAAGCTCGTCAAAATATTGGCGGACGAATGGTGCGCCCTTGCCGTAGTAGCCATTCATGAAGTCGTCAAGAAGTACCATAATGTCCACGTCTGGATTCCAGAGGAGTTTGGCGAGGACCCATCCCTTGAGTTCGGCGAAGTCGCCGTGGTCGGCCTGATACGCTCCCTGCTCCATGAGACCGATGACGTGGTTGTCCCTGAACGCCTTGACGTTGCCTTGGAGGGCGTAGAAGTTCGGATATGGTCCGAGATAGTGCGCGAAGTCGGTCACATAGTCCCAGATGAACAGTTGCTTTGATATTGCGCTCCACTTCTCAAGCTCGTTGCGGAACATGATGTTCTCTTTGCAGTTGCTTGTGTAGATATCGTGAGCGAATTCCAGTTCGATTGTGCAGAGGCGCACGACGACGTTGTGGCGCGGCTTGATGTTCTTCGGTGGCTCGCGTGTATATACATAAGCAAGGGTGTCTATGAGCACGTCTGGAAACTCCTTCTCGACGGCTTCGGCCACCTGATTGACGAACCAGAGCATCACGCCCGACTCTGTTCCGTACTTCTCCTTAAGGGCTTGGCAGTTCACGCATTGGCAGGGATTGTAGCAGTCGTTCTGGCTGACAGAGAATATAGTTGAAGTCGATTCTCCTTTCGCGGCTGCTTCAGCCCTGTCCTTGCGGATCCAGCCGAGGACGCCTTCCGTGACGATTTTAAGCACGTCAGGATTTGAGAGGCAGAGTTGCGTTTTCTGGTTGATGCGCTGTCCGTTGACTAGGCTGTAGTATTCTGGATGTGTGTCCCAATACTTCTTTAGCGGGACAAGCGGTCCGAAGGTGTGTACGAAATGGAACTTCGCACCTCCAAAGCGCACCTTGCCGCCTTGCTCCTCCTTGAGTTTCATGAAGTTGCCGTTGCACTTGTTGCGGAGAGCCTGCATCGTCCTGAACATGTCGAACCAGAATGGCTCGCGCATTAAGAACGCGGGCTTCTGGAAATCGTCAAGAGTGTCTGGAACGGAGAGCTTGTCCGCCTTCGGGATGACGCTGTGCCATGATGCGTACCAGCGGCAACCGCCGAAACGCTCCAGCAGTTCATAGACACCATACTGTCCGCCGCGCTTCTTGCCGAGCACTACGACATGCGGGCCGACGGCCTTCAGCAGGAAGGAGTCATCGTCCATGCTGTCGAGAATGTATTTGTTGCCCAACACCTGCTTGCTGTATTTTGTCGGTCCAATCAGAATGGCCTTCGCGGGCAGCGGCGACGAGTCGTCTGCCACTGGCAGGCGCACTTCCGTAATCTGCTCCACGAAGTCGGCGAACTCCTTTGCAGCGCTCTTGAATGCGGGATGCGCGTCCTTCGCGATGACGATGGTGTATTCAGGGGCCTTGCCTTTTACAGCAATGTCAAGCGCGGCGCATTCCGCGACCGCCATGACCGCCACTGCAAGACTTATCAAGAATCGTTTCATCTGCTCTCCTTGGGGGTGGAAATAGTAATAAACAATCAATTCTACAGTAATATGTCAATTATTGTTGTGATTACAAACCGCTAGACCGATTTTCATGCCATAAGTTGTGCATATGCCGTGAGCATACATTGAGCAAATGGTTTGCATTAATGGCGTTACCTATTATAATAATGAAGTAATTACAAGAACAAGTGGAACTTTTATACCAAAATTACTGTAAGAAATCAGCCAGAACTGCGTCTATTAAAATAAACACCTTAATATTCGCAACGAAAAGGAGACTGAAGATGATGAAATGTTTTCTCAAGAGTCTGTTATGCTTGCTAGTCGCCGCAATGGTTTTTGGGGGCTGCCGTAAGAAGGAGGCGGAGGAACCTGTTGTTGCGCCTGTCGAGCCGAAGGTTGAGGAGGTTGCCCCTGCGCCAGTCGAACCGAAGGTTGAGGCACCAGCGCCTGTTGTGGCAGAACCAGAGGGGATTGCCCCAGACATCAGGGAGGTCAACAGAGTAATAAGCGTTGATGAAATCAAGAACTTCAGGACGAATCAAGTCAAGGGAGACAAGACGTTTGATTCAGACATAATTGACACATCTGCAAACCTCCTATTTCCAAAAAATATGGGAGACTTCATAATCACAGGCGTTTATGCACGGCACACCATCAATACAACGGACTTCAGCAAAATACCATATTGCGTCACATATATTGACGAGAAATTGAAAAGCACAGTGTGCATATTCATTGAAGCATTGCCTTCCGAAAGCAATGCGCCGCTATCCCTTGACGCTTGCATGAGCAGGTTCATAGAGCAGATTAACCAAGTAGCCGAAGGCATCTTGCCTAAAGCCCTTCCGTCCAACCGAAACACCAACGAGAGCAGAATAAAGTCTGGAATAAGTGCGCTTAATATCAGCGAAGCATCGCAGGAGGAGAAATTCGAGAGTTGCGGACTCGCCTACATGAGCGTCTCATGGAGTTGGATGATGCAGAACGGACGTGCAGCACAGTATTTTATCGAAGACAGTGAACTTGTTGATGCTGGCGTCTTTTGGTCGCATGGAGGTTTGCCTGGCACTTTCAAATCAATGAGAAGATTGGGGAGGAGGGTTGACAATCCGAATGGAGAGAGGCAATTCGAACTCAGCGCGATTGTCATCCCGAAGGATGCGAATCTCATCACTGTCATTGTTCAGAGCGAAGGCGGCGATGCGATAGAAATGAACGGCAAGGCAACCAGGGAATTCGCGTCGGCACTTGACAAGAATGTCCTTTCGGTATCGGGGAAGACGTTTATTACAAGTCTGGACGACGAATATGCCAATGGATTTTGGTGCAAGTCGGATGAAAAGCCATCCAAATTTCACGCACTGCCCAAGGACTCAATTCCAAATGGACTGACCTACAAGTGCCTTACCGCCGAAGAGATGCAGGGAAAGACATTCAGGGAACTCTGCGGCGTGGACGGCGAAACCAAAATCGATTATGGCAAACTATCATTCGAGAGTCGTCTGGCGGACGCCAAGCAGACACTTCTGCTTTATTTGGACGACTACTCTAAACTACCGTCCTCCATTCGCGTCCAACTGAATTTTGTCTTCCGTGGCGAAAAGGGATACATCGATGCCGACACGCTTCTGGCGGTGCTTGGCAATAAGGAACTGCCTCCTTTGCGGCCACCAAAGGACGGCGAGGCTGAAAAACTTGCGGTTCGCGAGAAGATACTGCGGGAGAAGATTGCCCTACGGTTGTCGCAGGTCGAAAGAATCAGCAGAATCATGGAGAACAACAGGCTGAGAAAAGTCCATGCGGCAAACCGTGAAATCGATGCCAGGCGGACAGCGTTGCTTGAGTCGCACATCCAGCATTTTCTCAAGTCAGGAATGAACAATGGCGACTACAATGACAGACGACAGCAGGCTTCCAATCTGCTTCAGTTAATTCTTGACGAACTGAAGTCTGGAAAGGTCTCGACGTCTCTTCGCCTCAACAGAGGCGGCAACTTCTATTATGCGGATGGCCTGCGAAACGCCCTTTTTTCCATTGCAAGCAACAATGGAATCAATATAGAGGAGAAATATCCAGACTTTGTGAAAGTGATATTTGATTTGGGCGATGACCAACTGGCGATGGCCTTTATAGGCAATGGTTTCAGGATTGGCTCATGTGAGAGTCATCTCTCCTATATGCTCGCCAATGGTTTGGATCTTGACAAGTCAAACAATGGCATTCTCGCATGGAACGACCTATGGCTCTCTCCACGTCTTGCGCATCTCCTTGTCCTTGAAAACCAGAATGTTCCAGGGCAAGTTCTGAATTCGCTGATTGTTGGCGGCAAACTTGAAATCATGCGCGAACTGCTTCTGGCAGACGCGCCTGTCAACAACATGGACCAATCCAGCGGTTATCTGCCGCTCGGCATCGCTATAATGACAGGAAACGACGACCTCGAACAACTTCTGCTCGCCAATGGTGCATCGACCGACGCCAAGGACAAGCATGGCAAGAAACCAGAGGACTACCGCATTCATGGAAAATACTGGAAGGCTTTGAACGCCAAAGACCACAAGACGCAGAAGGAATGCCTTGACAACGGACTGGACCCAAACATCGGTATCATCGCCAACTATGCAGGCACCTATTTGAACTATGCCATTCAAATTCTTCATGACAATGAGGCTGTCCGTCTGCTCCTTGAGGCAAAGGCAAACATAGGAAACATCAGTTTCAACCATCTCCAAAACGCCTTCTATTCAGGAGACATCACGCTGTTCAAACTGCTGCTTCAATATGGAGCGCAACTCGTTCAGAATGAGCAGCATATCATAGCAACCGTATTGCAGTACAACGGCAAGCCAGTTGAGAAAAACGAGGAGTTTATCAAGGAGGTTCTAGCAAGAAGCGACAAGGCAATCCTTAACAAGGAAGTCTGCTCACTATTCTACAACGGACAAAATACAATCAAATGCACACCAGCATGCTACGTGATACTCCACAATAGCCTCCACAATAGCGGAAGTGGAGAATATGCAAACCAGTCACTTATGAGCAAGTTAAAACTATTGGAGACGGAAGGAGCCATGATTGCAAAGCAGCCGACGGACAAAAGCCTAAGCCCCCTATTCTTTATTCACGCTGCTAGGGGCAATGGCGGCAGTGTTGACATCTATTCGTACCTTCTCTCCAAAGGGTGTGACATCAACGATGTCACCGTCCCTAAAAGCGACAAGGGAGATTCCCGCGCCATGTTCTCTGAGATGGCATCAAAGGGCGTGGAGAAGACAGGATTCCTCACATTCGTAGCGCGAATGGATGCCAAACGGAACTACACCGACAGCAATTTCATCGCAAATGTCCTTCCTTACCTCCTTGAAAAGGGCGCTAAGACGGACATCAAGGACTCTTTCGGAAAATCATGTCTCGACTACGTGGAGGAGATGAAGAACAAGAACAAGCAGGCCTACGACCTCTGGATGAGCAAAATCAAATAGTGGCGTCGGAACGAACCATTAGACCGAGCGGAAGTTCCTCGCCGAAGACGGTCTTACGTGATATTCTAGAACAGGATGCATAAATATGAAAAGAAATATGCATAAATATGAAGAACTAACTCCATTTGAGTTCAACGCCGAAAAGGCCCGCGCCTCCATCATCTATGCGGCAGCAGGTCCTAATCAAGGCAAGAAACAGCGTTCATGAAAACAGTGAGGTATGATATATAATGTATAGATTATTTATTTTATTATTGATAATTATTTGTGTTCGAATAAGTGGAGAAGAGATATTTTTTGACCTCTCGGAGTATTTCAATGCACGTGTGCTTGCCACCGATGCGGACCGCACGGGCGGAATGGGATTCGAAGGGAGCAAAAACGGCAAATGCCTGAACCCGCCATTGTCCGAAAACCGCTATGTCACGACGCAGGACACAACCAGTCCCTCCCGCAACATGGCGTTCAGGACTGGACCGATTGACGGCAATAACACGATTCTTCTCAAAAATGGCGAAAAGGCGGAAATCATACTCCATGGCGAACCCGCACTCACCATGTTCGGCCTGTTGTATTTTGAACGAAATTTCCCTGGCGGCATCGGCAATGTCACCGTCAAATACACAGATGGAACCGTTCAGACAATAGAATGGCATGAACGTTCCGCCAGCGGCACTGGCAGTTGTTCATACCCAAAGCATCTAATATCCAAAGTAAGTGAATTCGAGTATGTAGATTCCACATCGCCTAATCCACATGGATTCTTCCCGCTCTATATTCAACTTTTCCCTGGACTTGATCCAACCAAGACAATCCATTCAATCACGCTTGACATGGGTACCTTCAAAGATGCTCCTAAAAATGCGGAATGGGCAATATTCGGACTTACAGGCAATGGCGAACTCACCAAAACAACTCCTAAGTCCATCATAAATTCCAACATGCGTCACTATCTTGCCTCAGTCAATCAAAAGCATAAGACTTCTGCTGTAGAATCTTTTGAAATGCCTGACAATTGGCAAATCAAAGCCGCCCCTGGCAAAAAAGTCTATCTTTCTTCAACGCAGGAAAAACCGCTCTTCAATGACCGAATCACGCGTCTGGAAATCAATGCGGAGAATGTCGAGCCGCTGGTTTTGACTCCTCGCAAGGAGATTTATTTGCCAGACAGTTTCGATGCAATGTCGCTGTACGTCTATTCTGACGGTTATGTTTATACAGGCTTCCCTAATGCGCTTCAGTTGAGCATTATCCTTGCAGGCGACAATGGCAGCAAAACCTTGAGTTTCACTCTGAATTTCTCTGGCTGGTTCAATCTCCTGTACAATTTCTCTGCCAAAGAACTCGCCACTCTTGGCGGAAAGGTCAAAATCGAATCCCTTAAACTCAGCGGCTACAACAAAGGCGAGACCCGCATCGCATATTTCTCAGACCTTGCCTTTTTCACCAATAAAAAACAACTTGCCTTCCAAAAACAACCAAAACGAAACATAAAACTTCTGCCCGGCGCAGACCCAGGAGTCAATATCGGCGATGGCTATCTTCCGTTTCCAACGCGCGATACAACTATTCTGCCACTGAATTTCGCCAAAGATTTTAAAAACTATCAAACGTTCAACAGGCAAAATGCCGTTTTCAAATATGAGGGAACAGACTGCCAAATCACATATACCTACACACCGAAAACAGGCAGATTGGATGATATTACATGTGAAATGATCTATCCAGACGGATTCAAACGCTCTTTCATTCCCGCCAAAGAAGGCGGCTTCAAATTCTTCGACAAGAGCATCGACGCCGACAGCGCGAGGCTTCTTGCCTTGCGCAAGGAAGACGGCCGAATCATCGCTGAATGGGAGTATCAAATCGGCGGTGAAAAACTCAAAGGAATATTCCGCTTCAAGATCCTTCAGAAATCCCTCATTGTCGATACTTTGGCAATGGGCGGTTCTGTCAGTCAAGTGACATTCGGCAAAAGCATCGGCATCTCAGATGCAAAACTGATTCCCATTCCGTTCTACAACTACAACATGTATAATAAATACCGTCCAAGTGTGGCGGCCGCAGGAGATTACAAACATCCGCTGTTTTATGCTGCACATGTTGACTGGTATCTTTCAAATGCCTCTGAACCATTTTCTTTCAATTCCACTGCCAATGATGAAATAATCTCCAATGGAGGCGTCCGCTACAATGCCAAAACCGACGGCAGTCGCAATAATTGCGCGGAACGTTTCTTCCTCAATGTCTCTCCTGATTTTGAAGAGACTCTACCTCAACTAGCCAATCCGATATCTCCATGGCGTGAATATACCTACAACCACTTTTATTTCACATGGGCGCCGCCTCCAGCCAACTTCACAATCCGTAAATTTGAAGGACTCAAGCGCGGCGGAATCAAAAACATCGTATTCAGGCTTCATCACGATGAGAATCTGACCACACATACCACATTCAATCCATCGCGCGGCGGCGATGCATTTATCCACAGTCTCGTCGAAGGGCTGCAGGACAAACGAGACATACGGCTCGGACCATACGTCGATTTCACTGACATCTATCCAGCGAATCCTTCTTTCAGCATTGACGATTTGTCTGTCGGACTCGGCGGTCAATACGAAAAATGCTGGCCAGGCGCATACACACGCAAACCTTTAAAAATCGCCGAAACGGCAGGCCTTCAAGCAAAAGCCCTCAAAGACAAATTCCACTTCAAAATGATTTACGGCGATGTGCAAACCGCAATTCCACCGTGGGGGCTTGTCGATTACGACAGTCGTGTTCCTGGAGCGGGAACTTTCGCACAGTCATTCTACTCTTACGGACAGAGTTTTGAAGACATGAAAAAGAACATTCAGGGACCATTCTATTCAGAAGGCATGTTCCATTCTTTCTACACCGGCATTACGGACGGCGACTACGGCCATGACCGCGGCTACAGAACTGCCATCAATCCGTGGCTGGTCAATTACAATCTTCGCGCTCTGCACGATGTCGGCGCGGGGCAGGGCATGGGGATGCTCTATCAGTTTATGGCGGGATGTGGTTATGATTTCAATAATGACCGTGAAACAAGTTCAGACACAGTTGACCGCCTGATTGCCGCGACTTTGATATTCGGCCATTCACCGATTCATCCAATCGGCACACTTACAGGCTCTGCCGATTGGCGCATGGCTTTCATGGCAATGCCTATCATCTCCGAGCACGCAAAGTCAAGCGTGGAGCGCATTGAGTATGCCGATGAAAACGGCAAATGGCTCAGTACTTCACAGGCGGTTTTAAGCGGCGATTACACACGTTCGCACGTTCTTGCGAGATACAAGAACGGCGTGGTAATTGTCGTCAATGGCTCAAAGGAACCGTCCATTCTTGAAACGGAAGTCGATGGCGTCAAACTTCTTCTGCCCCGCAACGGTTATGCGGCATGGAACAAAGACAAATCCATAATGGTTTATTCTGGATTCAACGAAGAACACAGGCGTTTCGATTATGCTGAAACTCCTGAACTGATCTATATTGACGGTAGAGGTTCGGGCGTGTTTCAGCGTGTTGCCGCCGCTGACGGCCCCGCAGTCCTGCACAGAATTTCTTCCAATGAATTTGAATACATTCCATTTCTCGGCGGATTCGGCAAGGATTACAAAACCGCTCTGCACAAAGAACAGATGTCCGTCGGATTACGCATGAAGATTGATTCAGTCTATCCTGTGAAATTTGACCGCTCAAGACTGGACAAAAAAGTATCTTTCTGCAACGAATCGAATTACACATGGATAAACCTTGTGCCAGATGCCTATTCCTATATTATTAAAGGAACTCTGCTCACAAATTATAAAGAAGATAAAGCGTCTCGACACAAAGTCTATGCAGGCGAATCCTTTGAAGTCAATGGACAGGATGGCAAAAGACAGACATTTTCTGTCCCTGTCACCACGCGCCCAGGCGCATTCTTCCGCTGTGCAGCAGGTGTTTTTATTGTGGAATCTCCCTTTGAGTTCAGTGAAGCCGTCGGTAAGGATTCAGTTCAACTTATTATAAAATGCCGCAGTCTGTTCCATTTGAACAAAAAGGCGGTCTGCATCATTGACAATAAAGAAAACGCCGTCACTTTTGACCAAGACGGTGTTGCCTTAATTTCTATTCTCGCAGATTTGAAGGCAGGGGAAAGGAAAACAACGGCTGGTTGCTTCCGTTGCGGCAATTTTGAACGCGAGTTCACAATTGAACTTCACAATGAAATTCGTCCGCATGACTATATTGTTTTCACTGACAAGAATCTCGTATTCAGCGCAACGCCGCGCGAATCAACAGGAGTAATATCTTCGCTTTCGGGAGAAGTCGCCGTACTCAATGCCATTCATGGCTCAAAGGATGACTCTGTGAATTTCGCAGCGTCTGGCGCGGGAATGTCCTCTGGCTCTCTGGTCTGCAATAAAATCGAAAAGCGTGGCCTTGGTCTGCAAGTCCCTTATAAAAACTGCAACGGCGGTTTTGTCTCCCAGACGTCAGGATTCTTCACAGTCCCTGTCGATTCCAATCCACGCCTGAAATTCTCCTGCGGCAAACGCGATTCGGCTGGAAACAACGGCGACGGCATGCAATATATCGTCACATTGACCGAAAAGGACAACGGCGTAAAGCATCTGCTTTTCGATAAAATCGTGGAGAATTGCGAATGGCTGGATGCCGACATTAACCTTTCGCCATGGAAAGGCAAGACAATTACTTTACGTTTTGTATGTGATTCCCGCAAGGATTGCAGTTGCGACTACGGCGCATTGAGCTATCCTGTCGTCACCGATGTCCGTCAGGATAATGTCCTCACAGCCAAATTGAATATGGGCACAGTCAACACCATACATTCCGTTGTTTTCACCTTCCCGCCCGCAGAAAAATGGGCTGGAAGCCAAGGCACACAACTGACAAAGGATGGCCTTGCAATCCGTGGCTCAGGCTATCTCATCTCTGGCATTCGCTGGACAATCGACCCTGCCAAAACATACCGCCTTTGCGGTTCTTTCAAAGCCTCGGTCAAAGCTCCCCAAAAGTCCAATTATTTCTTTTTCGGACTCTCCTGCAACGATTCATCCAATCAATACATCCATCCCGCAATGATAAATACTGTAGATGGAACTGAAACTACTCTCAAAAAAGCCGCAAATGCAGGAGACACTCAAATCGAAATTGCAGATAATGCCAACTGGATTCTGAATAACGGCAGAGTCGCCTTCAATGTCAAAACGGATTATTCCGATCTGCCAAACCACAACATTGTCCCAATCAAGGCTATCGACGGCAACACAATAACCCTTTCTAAACCGCTGGAGAAATCATACCATGCTGGAACCGCCGTCCGTGAACACCGAACCTCAGACAATTACATGTACTGCTTCCAGAAATGGCCGCTTTCAGATGAGAATTGGGCTGATGTGAAATGTGTCGTCTCAGGCGAAAGTCTCTATGGCATCACCAAAGACAAATTCTGGCATGGAACGCGGAGCGTACAGGCAATAATGTTGACCGACCAGCAGAATGTCCTCTTCAAAGACATCAGGCTTGAAGAAGTGGAATGACAAATAAGAAGGAGCTGAATATGGGAAATGACATTCCAGAGACTATAGCCTGCGGCCACGAAGGCGATTGTGATATAAATGACATCTTTGGTAACATTTGAAGTGAATGGACGGCTGTAAAGTCGATTCTCAAAATGTCTCGTCGATAAATTAGTGACGGAGGTAATTTTCGCACATGTCGATGGAAAGAGTATCCTTTTATGTTATATTATGAAAAATATCCCAAATGGGAGGTACAATATAACATTTATACATACGTTGAAATCCAAACTTCGTCAGGTTGTTCTGACGAAGTTCGAGCATAAAAAGACGAAAGTGACAACATCGACAGTTTTTCTTCGGCAAGAAGAGAGAACGAAAGCATGACCTATTCAATAATCGGAATTTTAGCTGGTATAATCCTAGTCATCACCAATCGAGACGTGCTGTGGCTGCCAAAAACTCTTGAAACCGCTAAAATACAGCGGAAATACCGCAGTTTTCTGATTGCCGTTCTGACCTACTATATCACCGATGCGCTTTGGGGAATTCTGGACGCCCGTCACCTGACTTCACTTCAGTTCATTGACACTACATTGTATTTCGCGGCGATGGCGGGGTTGGTGCTGCTATGGACGCGGTATGTCATTGCCTATCTGGAAAGCGACAACTCGTTTGGCTCCATGCTTTGGTACGGTGGTTCGGCCTTTTTCATATGTGAGCTGATAGTCATTATAATCAATGTATTTCATCCTGTGATGTTCTGGTTCGATGAAAACGGGGGATACCATACGGCAAGTATGCGACATGCCACTCTTTACGTGCAAATCTTGATGTTCCTGTTGACCTCTCTGTACACGCTTGGTATAACCTTGAAGACCAGGGGAAAAGTTTTGCGAAGAAATCTAGCTATCGGGTTGTTTGGAATCGCAATGATCGTCCTGATCGTCTTTCAGGTCCTTTATCCGCTCTGGCCGTTCTACGCGATGGGATGCATGGTAGGGACGTGCCTGCTGCACAGTTTTGTTCTGGAAGACGAAAAGGAGGAATACCGCAATGAACTGGAGGATGCACTGCGGCGCGAACAATTCCAGAAGGAGGAACTGACCGCGAACCGCGAGGCCTTGCAGGGGGCACTTGCGACTGCTGAGAACGCCAATAAGGCGAAGACCACTTTCCTGTCAAATATGAGCCATGAGATTCGCACACCAATGAATGCCATCATCGGGCTTAACAATATTGCGGCAAATGATCCAACCGCCAGCGAAAAGGTGAAGGAGTATCTGGCTAAAATCGGAGCCGCCGCAAAGCATCTTCTCGGACTCATCAACGACATTCTGGACATGAGCCGCATCGAATCAGGACGACTTGTGCTCCGCCGTGAGGAATTCTCCTTGAGCGCCCTTTTGGAGCAGATCAATACCATGGTGATGTCACAATGCAACGACAAGGGCCTGACATTTGAATGCCATGTATTAGGCCATGTGGACGACTATTACATCGGAGACGACATGAAGCTCAAGCAGGTCCTCATAAATATCCTCTCGAATGCAATCAAGTTCACTGCTCCGCCTGGAAGCGTCACGCTGACCATTGAGCGCGTCAATACCTTCGAAGACCAGTCCACTCTGCGATTCTCGGTTAAAGACACAGGCATTGGCATCGACAAGGATTTCATCCCGAAAATCTTCGAGCCGTTTACGCAGGAGGACAGCAACCGTAACAACAAGTTCGGCAGCACGGGCCTTGGAATGGCCATCACAAAGAACATCGTCGAGCTTATGAATGGAATGATACATGTCGAATCCGAAAAGGGGGTAGGTTCGGAGTTTATTGTGACCATTACCTTGAAGAACTGTAAGAACCCGAACTTCAGCATGGACCGTATCAGCCCCAAGGACATGCACGTCCTTATTGTGGACGACGACCCAATCGCCTGCGAACACGCACGGATTGTGATGGAGGAAGCAGGCATACGCACGGACACCGCACAGAGCGGCAAGGACGCCTTGAAGATGGTGGAAATCCTCCATGCTAAGCAGGATCCCTACAACCTCGTGCTTTTGGATTGGAAGATGCCTGAGATGGATGGCGTGGAAGTCGCCAATGAAATCAGAAAACGCTATAACAAGGAGACTACAATCATCATTCTGACGGCTTATAGCTGGGATGAAATCATGGACGAGGCTCTTCATGTCGGCGTGGACAGTTTCCTTGCCAAGCCATTGCTGGTTGCCAGCGTGATAGACGAGTTCCTGCGTGTCGCTCGCCGCAACAATCTGGCTGTTCTGAAAAAGAAACAGCGGGCTGAATTGAAGGGTAAACGCATTCTGCTGGCCGAGGACATACAGATTAACGCGGAAATAGTAAAGGAATTGCTGCTTTCGAGAGAGGCACAGATTGACCTTGCTGAAAACGGAAGAATCGCAACGGAGCTGTTCGCGAAAAGCGAGCCTGGCTATTATGATGCAATCCTAATGGACGTGCGAATGCCAGAAATGGACGGACTTACGGCAACCACCGTCATTCGCGCGATGGACAGGCCTGACGCCAAGAAGATTCCCGTCATAGCCATGACGGCAAACGCCTTCGACGAGGATGTGCAGCGCTCCCTCCAGGTAGGCATGAACGCGCATCTATCCAAGCCTGTGGAGCCTGAACATCTTTATCAGATACTGGAAGATATGATATGGGAGAAGGAAAACTGACCTTGAATGATAATTATGGTGAATTGCTATGCTTGGACAAAATGATATAAAGATGCCTGAAAAAAACCTCTCTATTCTCGATGTCTGGGCAATCGCATTTGGTTGCATGGTCGGATGGGGAGCTTTTGTCATGCCTGGTTCGACTTTTCTTCCAGTGGCAGGAGCCACAGGGACGATTATCTCGATGGTGATCGGCCTTGCTGTCATGCTGCTGATAGGATACAGTGTCTCGTATTTGATGATACGCTCCCCGAGGCCTGGTGGAGTTTATTCCTTTACAAAAGAAGCCTTTGGTCGAGACCATGCCTTCCTTTGCTCATGGTTCCTCTGCCTCTCCTATCTGACAATCGTGTTCTTGAACGGTACCGCGCTGTTTCTCGTGATCCGCACCCTGATGGGGGATGCGGCGCATAGAGGATACAGCTACACCGTCGCGGGGAACGCAGTCTATCTAAACGAGGTATTGCTGTCCGTCATTGCCCTTGTGCTGGTCGGGATGCTCTTCATCGTGGCGAAGCCTGTCCTGCAGCGATTGGCGACGGCATTGGCCGTAATCCTGCTCCTCGGGGTTCTCGTCATTACGGTCTTCTGCCTCCCGAAAGTCTTTTCGCAGGACATTCTCTCATCATTTGGCTATAAGGGCCTTAACAGAGGGTTTGCCATCTTCAGCCTGATCATTCTTGCACCGTGGGCCTTTGTCGGATTCGAGGTGATCAGCCTCGACACCGTGCATTTCAAGTTCCCTCTCCAAAAGTCAAGACTTGTGGTTTTCAGTTCCATAGTCATCGCCGCCTTGGTATATATGTCCATGGCACTGACAAGCATCTCCA
>JAEEGL012430245.1_pt1 | contig 16491 bp, 11 predicted proteins | sample 9134231 | NCBI WGS metagenome assembly JAEEGL01 (sample SAMN16246548, study PRJNA631951) | gut metagenome | biome: gut microbiome; feature: rumen; material: fiber-attached | host: Bos | place: Iran: Karaj | collected 2018-10
GGGACAAGATCCTCTCCGAGACGATGTTCATCTTCATCCCGCTGGCCCACCGCCTCGGCCTGTACAGCGTCAAGTCGGAAATGGAGAACATCTGGCTCCGCTACAAGGAACCGGAGGACTTCCAGCGCATCTCGGAACGGATCAGCCAGAATGCCAGCGACCGGGCGGCGGGCATCGACCTCTTCATCGCCCCGATCGAGCGCACGCTGCGCGATGCCGGCTACCGCTTCACCATCAAGAAGCGCATCAAGACCCCCTACTCCATCTGGTACAAGATGCGCACGAAGCGCGTTCCCTTCGAACAGATCTACGACCTCTACGCCGTCCGCATCATCTTCGAACCGTCCGACACCTCCATCCAGACCGAGCGGGGCCAGGCCTACCTGATCCTATCCACCCTGACCCATCTCTACCGGGAGAACATGGGCCGCCGCCGCGACTGGATCTCCCAGCCGAAATCCAACGGCTACGAAGCCCTGCACTGCACCCTGATGAGCCAGGCCGGATTCTGGGTGGAAGTGCAGATCCGCTCCCGGCGCATGGACGACATCGCCGAGAAGGGCATCGCCGCCCACTGGGCCTACAAGAACGACGGCTACATCTCCGAGAACAATTCCGAGATGGACAAATGGCTCGCCGAGGTTCAGGAAATCCTGCTGAGCGATGACGTCAGCGCCCTGGAGCTCCTGGACATCATCCACAAGGACCTCGTGAGCAACGAAGTCGTCGTCTTCACCCCCAAGGGCGAACAGAAGGCGCTCCGCGGTGCCGCCACGGCCCTCGATTTTGCCTACCTGATCCACACCGAGATCGGCAACAAGGCCATCGCCGCCAAGGTCAACATGCGCCTGGTCCCCCTCTCGACAAGCCTCAAGTCCGGCGACCAGGTGGAAATCATCACCGCGGCCAACGCCCATCCCAAACTGGAATGGATCTCCTTCCTGCAGACCCGCTACGCGCGCAACCGCGTGATCGAGTACTTCCGCCGCGACTTCGATAACCTCTCCCGCGAGGGCGAGCGCATCTTCGACGAGCGTATCCGCCTGATGGGACTCGAAGTCTCCAAGGACCTCATCCGCAAGTTCCAGGAATACACCCAGCTCCATGACGAGCGGGAACTCTACTTCCGCGTGGGCCTGGGCCTGTTGGGCCCCGAGGAGTTCAAGAACATCCTGGACGAGAACGAATTCTCCTCCGGCGGCCAGATCGGCAAGTTCCCGCACCGGGACGGGAGCAAGCACCCCGTCCAGTACAAGCTTGCGGAGTGCTGTCATCCCATCCCGGGCGATCCGCTCATCGGTTTCTCCACGGGCGAGAACGTGGTCATCGTCCACAAGAAGTCCTGTCCCGTGGCCGAGAGCCTCGCCAGCAAATACGGCAACCGCATGGTCGTCCCCCAGTGGGTGGCGGTCCAGAAAGAATATCCTATCCGCATCTCGCTCAAGGGCATCGACCGGCTGGGACTGCTGAGCGACATTTCCAGCTATATCTCCCGCACGTTGAGCATCAACATGCGCAAGCTGCAGCTTTCCGCCGACGGCGAGCTTTTCGAAGGCTATATCGAACTCCTCGTCCGCGACAAGAAGAACCTGGAACGCATGGTCGAGGGCCTGTCCAAGATCGACGGGATCCAGGATGTAATCCGAACTGACATCTAAACGGCCATGAAACGATTCCTTCCCCTTCTGATCGCCGTCTGCGCCGTCCTGCTGCCGCTATTCTCACCTTCCTGCGCCAATACCACGCAGGCCCCCAGCGGCGGCAAGAAGGATACGATTCCCCCGCTGATCATCGACATCAAGCCGCTTCCGGGTGCCGTGGGCGTCCCCCTGAGCGGAGCGAGTTTCGTATTCAGCTTCAACGAATTCGTCACCATCAAGACTCCTTCCAACATCTTCCTCTCCCCGCCGCAGGGCCGTCCGCCCAAAGCCCGTCTGCGCGGACGCAACCTCATCGTCAGCTTCGAGGAGGACCTGATGCCGAATACGACCTACACCCTGAGCTTCACCGACGCCATCGCGGACGCCAACGAAGGCAACATGTTCCCGGGCTACACCTATGTCTTCTCGACCGGCAACCAGATTGATTCGATGATGATGACGGGGACCGTGGTGGACTGCAACACCCTCGCTCCCGTCAAGGGAGCCACCGTCCTCCTGCACAAGGACCACGCCGACTCCGCCCTCTTCCTGCACAAGCCCTACGCCGCAGCCAAGACCGACGACTGGGGCTATTTCGTGCTCCCCTTCATCCAGGACACCGTTTACCGCCTGTACGCCATCCGCGACGCCAACAACGACCAGATCTACAACCCGGACGCGGAGACCGTCGCCTTTCTCGACTCGCTCATCCGGCCCGTGATGACGGCCTCCGATACCGTGCCCGAGCTGCTTCGCTACGACATGAAGGACACCTTGCACGTCCAGAAGCGCCGCAGCGAGCATGAGCTCAAGCTTTTCCGCGAGAAACCCAGCCGCCAGACCCTGGTCAACAAGGTCCGCACCGCCGAGCGCTCCGCTTACCTGACCTTCCTGGCCCCCGGCGCCTGGATCGATTCGCTGTGGGTGCCCGGCTACCGCGCCGACCAGCTCATCACCCAGTTCAACATCCTCCAGGACAGCCTGGAACTCTGGCTCAACAGCCGCCGCGCAGTGCCTGACACGATGCGCATCTACGTCAATTACCGCCATACCGACTCCCTGGGCCGGCTTGCCCCCACCCAGGAGATCGTCAAGCTGCCCCTGCCGCCTGACAAGCGCACCTTCTCCAAGAGTTCGCGCCGCAACCTCACCCACGAGGATACGACCTGCGTCTATACCTTCTCCGCCAGCCCCGAAACCGTGGAGCAGGAAGGTTTCGTGCTGGAATTCCGCAATCCTATCATTTCCGAGCGCTTCGACGAAGTCAAACTGCTCGCCGTCAATACGCGCCAGCGCGAATCGGAGGCGGAGTTCACCGTCGAGCAGGACAGCCTCAACCTCCGCCGCTACATCCTGCGTCCCAAGGACAAGCTCCTCCCGGGCTATGAATATACCATGAAACTGCCCCACCGCGCCTTCCGCGACGTCAACGGGTATTGGTCGGACAGCACGGCCGTCAAGGTCAGCCTTCCGACGGACGAGACCCTGAGCCTGCTGGAACTGGAAATGCAGGGCGTGGACCGCAAAATCATCGTGGACCTGCTGAACGACAAGCGCGACCGCGTCCTGCGCAGCTATGTCATCGACCGGGACGGTACGCTCCCGTTCCCCTACCTCAAGTCCGGGCGCTATAGCATACGCATCACCGAGGATGTCAACCGCAACGGAATCGTGGACACGGGCTCCCTGCTGGAGCACCGCCCGCCCGAACAGGTCGTTTTCTTCAAAGTGGGCGGAAACCCTTACATCAACATCCCTGCCAGCGCCGAGATTACGCAACCGATCATCCTTGCTGAATTCTTTACTCCGCTGAACGAGCTATGAGAAAATGGACCCTCCTCTGCCTGACCCTCTTCCTCGCCGCCTCGGGCGCGCGGGGCCAAGGATTCGTGGCCGACACCCTCAGCCTTCCGCCCCGGGAAGGCAACGCAATCAACGATTACGTCCTGGTCGGCGTCAATTACGGGGTCTCCTTCTCCAACATGTTCTACACCCCGGACCGGCACAACCGGGCCTGGCAGTTCGCCCCCCACTACGTCAGCGTGACGTTCACCAAGCACAGCAAGATGTTCGACACGCTCCCCTATTTCGCCCTGGTGGCGGGCTTCGCCCATGGTTACGAGGGCTTCGGCTTCAAGCGCGACCCCGACACCGGGCGCTCCCAGGACGTGGACGGAGCCGAGCAAGGGAGCATCGAGGTATTTGAACTGCCCTTCCTCGCCCAGATCCACGTGGATTTCCATCCCGCCAAGATCCTCGCCCACGTCGGCGTGTACGGCGGCTGGCGCAACAGCATCTCGCGCTCCGGCCCCAACCTGGATCCGGCCTACGAGCACGCTTTCCGCGACTACGAGAACCGCTGGGACTACGGCCTGCAGGGCGGCGCCGGCTTCGCCCTGATGTTCGACCCGGTGGAAATCCATTTCAACGCCCTGCTCCGCTGGTCCTGGTCTTCGCTCTACCGGCCCGATTACGCCAGCGCCTATTACTACCGCTATGCCTATCCGATGGACATCATCGCCTCGGTGGGTATCCACTACCAGCTGACCAAGCGTTCCGGCAGGACCAGCCGCCAACTCCGCCAGGAGGCCAAAACCCGCGTCTATGGCACGCCTTGAGACGCTTCCGGTCCACGTCGGTGATTCGCTCGTCATCGGCGGCGGACATCCCGTCGTCGTCCAGACGATGTGCAATACACGCACTTCCGACGTAGCTGCCACCGTGGCCCAGTGCCTGGAACTCTCCGCCGCCGGGGCACAGCTCGTCCGCATCACGGTGCCGGGCCTGCAGGACGTCCCGCACATCACGGAAATTAAACGGCGGCTGCGCGAGGCCGGCTGTACCGTCCCGCTGGTCGCTGACATCCATTTCTCGTCCGAAACGGCCATCGCCGTGGCTCCCGTCGTGGAAAAGGTCCGCATCAATCCCGGCAATTTCCATCCGGACCACGAACAGGCCCGCGCACAGTTCGCCCGTTTCCTGACGGTCTGCAAGCAGCACGGCACCGCCGTCCGCGTGGGCCTCAACCACGGTTCGCTCGGCCGCTACATCACCGACCGCTACGGCACCACCCCGCACGCGATGGCCATGGCGGCCATGGAGTGGCTGGAGATGTGCATCGAGGCCGATTTCCGGGAGGTCGTGGTCTCGCTCAAGGCCAGCAACACCGTCGTCATGACGGAGGCCTACCGCGAGCTCGCCCGGCGCATGCAGGAACGGGGCGTCGTCTTCCCGCTGCACCTCGGAGTGACCGAGGCCGGCGGCGGCGACAGCGGGCGCATCAAGTCCTGCGTGGGGATTGCGACCCTGCTCCAGGAGGGAATCGGCGATACGATCCGGGTTTCCCTGACGGAACCGCCCGTAAACGAATTACCTGTCGCACAGTATTTAGCCCTTGCCGGCGGACGGAGTCTTCCAGACGGGCGGCCGGAATCTCAATCCATGTTAGACGCCGCAATCCTCTGGGGTCCGAAACTCCTGAAACGCGAAATTGACGGGATTCCTGCCGATGCCGGACTGTCGGACTATCTCCGCGACGAGATCATGCAGGCCGCCCGGCGCCGCTTCTACAAACCCGAATACATCGCCTGCCCCGGCTGCGGACGCACCATGTACGATCTTCAGGGCACTTTCGAAGAAGTACAGCGCCGTACCGCCCATCTCAAGGGCCTGGTCATTGCGGTGATGGGCTGCATCGTCAACGGACCCGGCGAGATGGCCGACGCCGACTGGGGCTACGTAGGTGAAGGCGGCGGACGCGTCACGATCTACCGCCGCCACGAACCCGTCCTGCGCCACATCCCCGACAGCGAGGCGATCGACCGCCTGCTGGAACTCATCGAAGCGGACGCGGCTCAGAAGGCGTGATAGACGCCGAGGAGGATGTCGCGGGGGCGGATGGAATAAGCCGTGAAGGAGCGGGAGAAATTGGTATTGTCCATCAGCGTATAGTTGTACGTATCCTGCCCCAGCAGGTTGGTGACGGAGGCCTGGAGGACCCAGCGGGGACCCAGGATGTACTCCGCCTTGAAATCGGCCAGCACCAGATGCTTGGCCTGGTCTTCGGAGAATTCCGTATAATAATGCTCCCCCTGGACGCTGAAATTGAAACGCTGCCAGGGCGTGAAGATCAGCTCCATGATCTGGGTGAAGCGGAAATTGCGCGAGCCGGAGCCTTCGTCCGCCAGGCGGAAACGGGTCCAGTTGAAATACAGCGAATAATTCATGTTCATCCAGGAGAAGATGCGCCCGTTGACATAGGGCGTCCAGCGGATGTGCGAACTGGACGAAGGAATCATCTTCCCGCCGCGGATGGTGGCGGTGCTGGAACTGTTGGTCGAAAGGCCGGAACCGATCTTGCCCTTGAGCCATTCGATACCCTTGCTGAGGTCCCAGGACGTGACCGTACGGGACTCGTGGTAGCCTGCCGGCGCGGGCTCGAAGCCGCTGTAGATATAGTTCCCTGAGAATTCCATGGCATTCACGACGGCAGGCTGCGTCCAGGTCTGCCGGAGCGTCCCGCTGAAGAACAGCGAAGCGGCCGGATAGCGGAAGGAGAAGCCCGACTCGACCTTCCAGGAGAAGTCTCCGTCCAGGGACGGGATGCCGCGGGACGCGTTGCGGAAATTCTGGAAAATCACCCCGGGGAACAGGCGGTCCCGGTTGATTTCATCCGAATTGGCGCTCAGGACTACGTTCAGGGCCAGGAAAGAAGCCGCATCCCACTTGAGCGAAAGCGAAGGGGAGAAATACCAGCGCGAACCGTCCGTACGGGTGTCGTCCAGCACGTCGAGAACCCCGTAGCGACCGTAATTCAACGGGAACTTGAGCACGGCCTGCAGGCGTTCCGAGATGTAGCTGAGGGATGCCTCCGAGAAGATTTTCAGCGCCGAGAGCCGGGACTCCGTATCCTGGTCGCCCACCGTTCCCCGCAGACCGGTCTCCAGGAAACGCAGGTTTTCCGATACCCCGCCCCGCACGCGGAGCGTCACGGGACCGAGGTTGCGCCGCAGGGAGACGGACCCGTTCAGGTAAGCCGAACGGTGCGAGATTTCCTGCAGGAAGAGTCCGTCCTGCAAGTCCAGCTGCAGGCGCTGCGGCTTGGACAGGTACGCACCCGTCAGCTCGATGTTCATCATGCCCTGCCCGACCCGGAAATCGTGGTTGAATTCGTCCCGGATATGGAAAGGGACGATGTGGACGGCCTGTTCACCCGGGTACGACCCGGTGATCAGCTTGTCCACGTCGCTCCAGCGGGTATTGAACAGAAGGGTATTGTTGAGATAACGCCGGTCGGTATTGGAGAGCAACACGGCCGAGAACTGCAGGTCCCGCTGCCGCGAGAGCGCCTCCTCCCCCGTCTCGTCCACGACCACGTCCCCGCCGTCGAGGTAGTAGGTGGTTTCATCCAGGCTGTGCGCCTTCAGGCGGTCGGAATGACCCAGGAGCTGCAGGTGAAGCTGGAGGTCCCGGCCGAGACGGAACGAAGAACCCAGGCTGGCGACCCCGCTCTCGTTGAGCCGGACGCGGTGGCTGTTGAGCGGCGCCAGGGAGGGCGCGATGCTCAGCAGATCCGGGAGGCTGTAGTCGGTCGAAGTGCCGAAACCCGCCAGGCGGTCCCCGTAGTTCAGACCCGTATGTCCAGCTTCAGCAGGGCCGTCGTCTGTCGGTCCGAACCGTAATTGGCGGCATTGACGTCCAGGCGGTACAGCGCGGGAAGGAAGCCGCCGGCGGCCTGGAACGATCCGGACCAGCGGCTGCGGGCCGAAGGCTTGAGGATGATGTTGACGCCCGCCGCGTTGCTGTACTCCATTCCGCGCAGGACCTTTTCGGCAAGGTGGTTCTCCAGCACTTCCACCGCCTCCACATCCTCCGGCTTGAGGTTGAAGAGTGGGAGATAATTCCCCTCGGGGATGTCCATGCCGTTCACATAGACCTTGACGACGCTCATCTTGTTGTAGGAGAAGTTGCCGTTGTCCGACAGGGTGAGGCCGGGCATCTTGTTCAGCACATCCTCCAGTTTGCGGTCACGCGTGTCGGTAAATTTGGACACGTCATAGCGGACGATCTTCTCCACGCCGTCGCGCGCCCCTTCGCTCACCATGGGCTGGGCCGGGACGGACAGGATGGAGAAGACTGTCAGTACAATAATGGAAATGAGAACCTTGCGCATACTTCCTCCAAAGTTACGCGAATTCCCGACAAAAGCAAATAATCCTGCAGCCTGTCAGAGATTGAAACCGCTGAGTTCGAGGCGCGGGCGTTCTCCGCGGGTGTCGGCGGCGGCGCAGCGGATACGGAGTTCCTTGCGCTCCCCGGGCAGCAGGGAGACCCAGTTGTCCTCGTAGAAGACCGGCAGGATCTGCTCCCCGCTGCGTGCGCCCACCAGGTTGAGCCGGAGCATCAGCGCAGGCGTCTGGGAGCGGTTCTCCAGCGTCGCGACGGCCACCCATTCCCCATTCTCCTGACGGAAGCGGTACTGCATGCGTACCGCCGCCTTCGGAAGCTCGAGCAGCGCACGGAGGTTGCCGGGATCCGCGGGATTGAGGGCGTAGAAATTTTCTGCGCAGCAGCGCTCGCCCTGCGTCAGGGTCAGGCGGAGGAGGACCAGGCCGTTCATGCCGTTGAAGTCCGGGGTGATCGGGACGGTCGAATCCTCCGGCGCATCGAGGGTGGCGGTCTGCTCGGCAAGGATGGCGCCGTCAGGAGCCGCGAAAGTAATCCGCGCCGTCAGGCCGGCCATATCCCCGGCATTGTTGTTGACGACCTCGACCAGGCCGGCTTCCGGATTCCACTGGATGCGGATGGGGGCGGAACCCTTCTTGGAGCCGAAATAGGCGGCCGTCGGGGCCAGGTAGTAGTCGTAGGTCTGCCAGACCATCGAAGGCCAGCAGGGATGGCTCATCCAGAGCTGGACGCCCTTGCGCAAGGCGGCGCTTCGGGACTCGAAGATGGCGCGGTAACCGTCGTAGTTGATCCACTGCGCCCATTCGGAGAACTGCTGCATATCCTTCGGCGTACCGAAGGCCTTCTCGACCATCTCATTGAAGGTCGCGGCGCTCTGGGCGCTCTCGAGGACGAAGTCATGGATGCCCCATACATGGTCCTGCGGCCACCGGTGCTCCGGTCCGAGCATGCGCTCCAGGCTCTCGGAGGCCGGGACGTTGGGCATGCCGCGCTCGCTGTGGAAGCGGTCGTGGCCGCGCGGCTGGGTGTAGTATTCCCGGGGAGGCAGGGCCCTGTAGGGACCGCCGCCGCTGACTGGACCGGAAGAAGAATGCGGGATATACTGCATGCCGGGATGCAGCCGGTTCACCAGCGCCGCGAGGCCGGCATCCAGCGAAGCGGGCGGGTTGCCTTCGTTGCGTCCGCAATACAGGGCCAGGCTGGGATGGTGGCGGATCTTGCGCAGGTAGTCCTCCGCATTCGCGAGGAACATCGCCTCGTCGCCAGGCTCGGGACCGTCGGCCGGGTTGGCCAGCCAGAAGTCCTGCCAGACCATCACGCCATGGCGGTCGCAGGCCTCCCAGAACTCTTCGTCGCCGGTCATGCCCACCCAGTTGCGAATCATCGTGAAATGCATGTCCGCATGGTAGGCCACCGCGGCATCGTATTCACGGGCGCGGTAGGACAGGTTGATTTCCGGGTATCCCCAGTTACCGCCGTTGCCGATCAGGCGACGGCCGTTGACGAAGAAGTCCAGGACCCCGTCGGTCATCGTATAGGACATCTCCCGGACACCGGAGAACTGTTTCTTCGTATCGGAAACGACCCCGCCCACGCGGACGGAAGTCTCCACTTCGTACAGGTGCGGCTCGCCGTAACCGACCGGCCACCAGAGTTCGGGACGCTCCAGGCGGGCGACCGGCAGGACGAGGTCGCGCGTCTCCCCTGCCGCCAGGGAAGCCTCGCCGGAGATCTGCAGTTCGCCGTAACGGAGGGTGACGGCGGCCGTCTTCGGCTGCACGCCGTGGTTGGTCAGCGTGACCACGGGCTTGAGATCGGCATAATCCGTCGCGGGCAGGGGCAGGTCGGTGTCCACGAACACGTCGTCGATGGTGACCCCGCCCGCATGGGCGGTCAGGTACACATCATTCCAGATGCCGATGTTGCGACCGCGGACAGTCGGGATCCAGTCCCAGCCTATGGTCGCATGCATCGTAGGATTGTCCCGCCCGAGCGAGCCGCCGTTGACGTCGGCGCTGTTGCGATCCTGTTCTTTGACAATGCCCGGATGATCATTTTTGATAATTTTGACAGCCAGCGCATTACGGCCCGGCTTCAAGAGATCGCCAACGTCGAAGGACGCGCGCGTGAAACCGCCGTCGATGTGCCCCGCCGCGCTGCCGTTGACATAGACCTCGGCCTTCCAGTTGATTCCGTCGAAATGCAGGATCAGCTCCTGCCCGCTCCAGTCCGCCGGCAGATCGAATTCGTCGCGGTACCAGAAGTCCGACAGGAAGTAGGCTTCCGATATTTGGAGCTGGTCATCGTCATAGCGCTGGTCGGGGATGGCGCCGGCATTGAAGAAAGACATCGTCACTGTGCCCGGGACGGTCGCCGGAAGCCAGGATTGCGCATCGAAGCCAACGACTGAAAGGGCCTCCGCCGGAGCGGAAACTTCGCTGGCACGCTGCAGGCGCCATGCGCCGCCTTCCAGTGCGAGACGCGTCCCCTGCGGAGCCGGTGCAGGCTTGGGCTTCGGCACCACACCGCCGCGGCCCCACACTTCCATTTCGCTGAGTATCAGGTGACTCTCGGAGGCCTTCAGGCCCGAAAGGCGTACGTAGCGACCCCGACCCTGGACGGCTATCTCTCCACTGCCCTGCGGGAGCTCCGCCAGCTGTGTCCAGTTTTCACCATCCGTCGAACACTCCAGCGTGCCTGCTGACGGTCCGGCCAGCCAGTCCAGCACGACGCGTTCGAGCTCCGCTTCCGCCCCCAGGTCCACACAGACCCACTCATCCTGAGCGCCTTCACTCATCCAAGCGCTGCAGAACTGCGCGGAAGGGAGGATGTTCACCGGCCGGGCGGCCTGGAAGAAGTCCCACTGCTGGAGGTTCCAGCGCCGGATGCCGGGAGCATCCAGACGAAGGCGCAGGGCGGCAAAAGGCTCCGCCGGCAGGTCGATCGTCCATATGAAATTGCGGTTGTTCACGCCGACGATACGGGGCATGTCCCCCTTCGGGAACCTGCGCTCCGTGAGGGTCTTCACCGGCCTCCAGTCCTTACCGTCCACCGAGCTCTCCACGATGACGGCACATCGCTCCGCCCGGCCCTCGGCATAACCGGTGACGGTCAGTTTGTCCGCGCTGACCGTCCCGCCGTGCAGACGCAGGGTCAGCTCGGCCGTTCCGCCTTCTACCACGAAGTTGCTGTAGGTATTGTCATCGAAAAAGCGTTCCCGGTCACGCTTGGGAAGCGGTTTTCCGTTCAGTTCCAGCTCCATCCAGTAGGGAGCCGCTTTCGGACGGATGCCGTCGGTAACGAGCTGGGCCGTAAGATTGTAGTCGTAACTCGAAGAGTGGTACGCACTGCGGTAGAGCGCCAGGTTGCGCAACTCCGTGCCCGCAGGGACCAGTTCCGGTCCGGTATAGGCGCTTGCTTCACCGGGGTACACGCCGATCCCGCGGGTGAAGCCGCCTTCGGGCTCCGGGGACGACTGTCCGCAGCCGCAAAGCAGAGCGGCGAGCATCAGGATACAGAAAAGAGAGAGGTTAGAATGGTTACGGTTCAGCATAGCGTTATGGTGGGGTTATTCATGTGTCATTCGACGTAGAGCAGCAAACCCTTGAGGTACTCACCTTCAGGGTGATAGATGCTGACAGGGTGGTCAGCCCCCTGGCACAGACGGTCCAGGATGCGGACGCTTCGGGCGGACTGTGCCGCAGCGGAGAAAACCGTGTTGGCAAAGGTGATCTTGTCCACGACCTGCGAACAGCTGAAAGTGAAGACCAGCCCGCCGGGCGCCACCTTCGCGATGGCGGCCGCATTGAGGCGCTGGTAGGCGCGCAGGGCGTTCTTGAGAGCGCCACGGTGCTTGGCAAAAGCCGGCGGGTCCACGATGATCAGGTCGTACTTCCCCTCCGGCACCTTCCGGAGGAACTCGATCGCATCTTCGCAGTAATTGTTGAACTCCGTCTGCGAAGTGGCGTTCAACTGGATATTACGTTCGACCAGGGAAATGCCCTTGGCGGAAGAATCGACGGAATCGACGAGGACGGCGCCTCCCGTCATCGCATAGATGCTGAAACCGCCAGTATAGCAGAAAAGGTTGAGCACACGCCGGCCGGCGGCATACCTGCCGACCAGGTCCCGGTTGTCCCGCTGATCCAGGAAGAAACCGGTTTTCTGCCCCTCCTCCCAGTTGACCAGGAACTTGCGCCCGTTCTCCACAACCACGGCCTCCCGGGCCTCGAAACCGGGGGCCCGGTACAAATAGCCGTCCACCAGGTTCAGCCCGGCCTTGAACGGCGCGGTCCCGGAGCTCTTGTCATAGACCGCCTTCAGCCGCTCGCCAAAAACGTCTTTCAGGGCCTCGCAAATCTGCCCCTTCGCCCGGAACATGCCCACCGAATGGGCCTGGAGCACACATACCCCGTCATACCAGTCGATAATCAGTCCCGGAAGCCCGTCTCCCTCCCCGTGAACCAGGCGGAAGCAGCTGCTCAGTCCGACGCTCTGCCGGACCGCGAGGGCGCGGCGGAGGGAATCCTCCCAGAAACCGGGCGCCGTCGGGTCGGCATCGAACGAGAGGATGCGCACGGCAATGGAACCGACCTGCCAGTGCCCCGTCGCCAGGAACTGACCTTCGGCACTGTACACGGCGACGATGTCCCCCTCGGCCGGGGAACCCTGGACCTGGGCGACCGCGCCGCTGAACACCCAGGGATGAAAGCGGCGCAACGATTCGTCGCGCCCGCGCCTGAGAATAATCTTGGTCATCGTGCTAGCGGAGGATTCATTTCTTCGGGGCTGAGCGGATGCTTCTCCGACTTCAGCAGCTTCAGGTACATCTCCCGGCAAACCCAGGCGTCCGTCGCCGCATACATCTTCTGGCCGGAAGACAGGACGTCCGCCTCCCAGTTGGAGAGCTGCTGCGACTTGGAAATACGGATGCCGAGGATGTTGGCCGCCAGCTTCTTCACGCTCTTGTCACGTATCCCCCACTCGCAGGCGATCTGCTGCAGGTCCACGAAACCTTTCGCGTCGAAGCGCTGGTAGTACTGCAGTCCCCGGACATCGTCCCGGACGGCGGCGCCGATCTTGAGGATACGCGGATTGGACATCAGCCGGCAGAGCATTCGCCGCATCCCCATCTGCCCGACCCGGAACAGGTAGGCATGTTCGGGCCCGGAAAGCTGAAGGAGGGCAACGTGGTTGTGGTGCTGGCCCGGTGCGAAGACCGGACGCGTCTCGGTATCGAAACCTATGATTTTCTGAGCATTCAGGTACGCAACGGCCCGCATGAATTCCATCCCGGTCTTGTCGATGACATGAATCTTACCGGGGAAGGATCCCAAAGGCATTTTCTCTATCTCTTCTGGCTGAATGCTAATTTTGAACATACGAAGAAGGTATCAGGATGATCGAGTCGTCAGTGGAATCCGGTTTGCGCACCGGGTAGAAGACCGATACCTGAGGCATGGCGATATTGTGCGTGAAAAGATTGCGCTCGCGCAGGAACTGGTAGCAATTGCCCGCCATCTCCTCGAAAGCTTCGACAAAGAAAAAGTTGCGCGAGATCAGGCGGCCGTAGGTCATCGAACTCTCGTTCATCACGGAGACCGTCTCCGCCAGCTCGAATTTCAGGGACTCCATGTCAACCGAGAGGTCGTCGACCAGGATGACATCCAGCGGGCGGTCTCCCCCGCCGGCGATATAGTAGCGAAGGAAGTTATGCAGCACGCTGTCGCGCTGCTCGACACCGTAAACCGTACAGCTGGCGGCGTGGGCGCCATATTCCGCCGCCTTGCGGGCGAAAATGCGCTCATAGATGCCCGTCGAATCAAACTGGGGATCGCACAGGATTCCGACGCTGAGGTCCCGCAGGCCTCCGGACTGGGAGAAGGCGCGGTCGAGCATCTGCTCCACGGGAAGGACCAGCGATACCGAGCAGCCCGCCGCGCGCAGCAGCGTGTCGGCGTCAAAGCCGCCGAACTCGTTCAGGAAAGGATCGGCCAGTATGATGACCTTGGAGCTGGACTTGGAAGAAAGGCCTTCCAGATCGTAAGGACTGATGTGCACGACCGTATCCAGGGCGGAGAGTACTCGCAGCACGGTCTGGCGCCGGAGTTCTTCTTCCCGGCCGCCCAGCACGTAGTCCAGGTAGGGCGTCGTGTCCTCCAGGCAGCTGAACGTCTCTCCGGCGAAGTCCGGGAGTCCGTCCGGTATCATCCGGGCATCGACATTGTCCTGCAGGTCCCGGGTGGCGAAACGTTCGGCCAGCCGGTCGCAGGCGAACTCTCCGCCGATCAACGTGATGTCGGCGGCGGGAACGGCCGCCTTGCCCCGCAGCATCTGGGCGCGGGGGTCGGATTTGTCGGCCAGGATCTCCCGCACGAGCGGAATGGTCGGGCGATTCTCCACGACCTGACGGCGACAGCCGACGGGAAGCAGAAGCGGCAGCAGCAGAAGCAGCCGGGCGGCCTTGCGGAGGGACAGGATCATAACTTGAAAGACGCGTACACCAGGTTATTCAGGATGTAGAACGTAAAGCCGAACACAACGGCGAGGGACCAGTGCTCGCGGGTCAGCAGGCAATAGACTGCGGACACCACGATGAAGGCCACCAGGGTCAGGCGCTTGATCATGAGCGCGCGGCCGTCGCTGCGGTGGAACTTGAAAGAGAACATCGGCACGCGGCAGACCAGCAGGGCGCACAGGCAGAGGGCCAGGACGGGGATGAACACCGGACCGGCCACCCAGGTGGACAGGAAGCCCGCCGGGGCCTGGCAGCAATAGCAGCAGAGGGCACCGGCAAGCAGGCCGCAGGCAGGGGTCGGCAGGCCGAGGAAACCTTCCGCCTGCTCGTCGTCCGTGTTGAAACGGGCCAGGCGCAGGGCGCTGAACAGGGCCAGCAGCAGGGGCAGCCAGCAAAGCAGGCTCTCGTTGCCGAAACGGTAGGTCCGCATCAGTTCGCAGAGCATCAGGCCGGGCAACAGGCCGAAACTGACCAGATCGCAGAGCGAGTCCAGCTCCTTGCCGAAGCCGGAGCCGGCGTGCAGGAGCCGCGCGGCGAAACCGTCCAGGAAATCACAGACGGCGGCCGCCAGCATCCAGTAGAAAGCGAGATCCAGGCGGGATTGGAAGACAAACATCACCCCGATGAGTCCACAGACGAGATTCATCGAGGTGATGGTATTGGGAATGTGCCGGGCGAGCGCCATTACTTGATGCCCAGCCGGTCCTTCAGGCTCTTGGGAAGGGCGGACTTGTGAATGGTGATATCCAGGGTCTGGGCGCGCACGAAGGGCTCGGTGACATACCAGATGCCCTTGTACTTGCCGGTCTCGCCCCAGGAGTTCTTGACCATGTAGTACTTCTTGCCGTTCTGGTCCTGGGCGATGCCGAAGATATGCATGCCGTGGTCATCGGTCATGGTCTTGTTGTCGAACTCTTCCTGGCGGGTCTCCTGCGTGGTCACGGCCTCCTTGATGGCGGGGACGGCGGCGGGACGGTTCGGGTCGGCACCCACCCAGCGCTCCTGGTCGGAGCCCACGGTCGAGGGAGCGCCCGGATCCACGAGGATGCCCAGGCCGTTGCGGGTGAAGCCGCTGTGGCTCACGTCAGCGCCCCAGACGGCGGTGTAGCCGTTTTCCAGCGCGTTGTCCAGGGCGGCGATCAGCTCGTCGATCGGGACATTGTAGGACTGGGTGCCACGCCAGTTGTCAGGAACCTCGATGGCGAACCAGGTATAGAACGGATGGTGCGTGAAGGAAGTCAGCTCGATGTAGTCGTCCGGGTTGATCTTCATCGCATCGCGGTAGGAAGCGGCCGTGTATTGCCTGCCGTCCACGACAAAGGTCTCGGGGGCCTTGCCGAAGTACTCGTCCACCACGGCGCCGAAGCCGCGTTTCCAGGCGGTCGTAGGCTTGCGGCTCTTGGAGATGGCTTCCACATAACCGAGCAGGACGGCGTCCAGTTCGGACTGCTGCGGGAGCGGGGTGCCATAGTTCAGGCCGGTCACCAGGTCGTTGGGGACCAGGCCGTGGTTGCGCACGACGTCGAGGACGTCGCCGGCACCGGAACCGACGCTGAAATTGAGCTTGCCGTCCAGGCGGACGAACTTATCGGCGCGCTCTTTATAAGAATTGGAGACGATGAAGAATTCGGAGAAATCGGGATACTTCGACTCGTCCTTGATATTGCCGAGACGGATGGCCTCGGACTCCAGGAAACTGATGGCCGAGAAAGACCAGCAGGTTCCGCTGCTGCCCTGGTTCTTGATCGAGGTGATGGGAGCGGCCTTTACCGTCGTGAAGGTGTAGTCCGGGAAGACAGGCGTCGCAGTCTGGGCGGAAGCGGAAAGGCCCAGGACCGTCATGGCCGTAAGGATAAACGCAAATCTTTTCACTGTGTACACTGTTTATGGTTTCCTTACAAATATAAGAAAAGGATGGCAGAATCCTGCCATCCTTTCCAAAAATTTGCAATGGGTCGATTAGGCGGTGACGACCTTGACCATCTCGAGCACCTTGTTGGAGTAACCCCACTCGTTGTCGTACCAGGCGCAAACCTTCACGAAGGTCTTGTCGAGCTGGATACCGGCCTTGACGTCGAAGATGGACGTGCGGGGATCGTTCACGAAGTCGGTGGAGACGACAGCCTCGTCGGTGTAGCCCAGGACACC
>JAEEGL017191753.1_pt1 | contig 16491 bp, 14 predicted proteins | sample 9134231 | NCBI WGS metagenome assembly JAEEGL01 (sample SAMN16246548, study PRJNA631951) | gut metagenome | biome: gut microbiome; feature: rumen; material: fiber-attached | host: Bos | place: Iran: Karaj | collected 2018-10
TAATATGTTAGGTCAGCTTTATTATCAGCTTGGTGATTATAAAGCAGCAAGAACACAATTTGTAATAATTAATGCATCTGCACCTAATAATATTAATAATTTGCTTTATCTGGCGAAATGTAATATAAAATTAGATGATAAAGAGGAAGCACGTAATAATCTCAATGATGTATTAAATATCTTCCCTGAAAATGAAGAAGCTAACGATTTAATGAAGGAGATAAACAGGTAATATGAGTAATACTGAGGATACGAATAAAACAGAAACCAGAAAAAGAAAGAACTTTTTATCACAATTATTCGGTTTTATATGGGAAAGAAAAGCATACTGGATTGTTCCTGTTGTAATTTTCTTAATTTTATTGATAGCTTTGATATTTATCGGTACATCTCCAGTTGCGCCGTTTGTTTATACAATGGTTTAAGGTACAATAATGAAATTATCCGATTTAACAAAATTTTCTATAAGTCTGACTTTAATTCCGATTATTCCCGCATGGCTTATATATAAACATATTTGTCCTTATGGTGCTGGAATATTTCTAGGATTTTTTTGGGTTTTGGCTTTAATATCTTTCTGTAATAAAAAAATTGCAGCAGATTTAAAAACTCTGTTTGAGAAAATAGGTGCTTTTTTAGGCAAATATATCTCAAATATAGCACTCTTTTTCATCTTTGTTGTTGCCGTTATTCCGACAAAAATAATGATGATAATAGTAAGACGTGACAGACTAAAAAGAAGAAGTTTTAATGATGAAACTTACTGGATTGACTGCGGCGAGCAGAAACACGATTATGAGTTGGAGTATTAAAGTTAGAAATGACAAAATTATTAGGTATAAGTGCATTTTATCATGATAGTGCAGCTGCTCTTATTATAGATGGCAAAATTATTGCTGCCGCTCAAGAGGAGCGTTTTACCAGAATTAAACACGACAGTGAATTCCCGATTAATGCTATTAATTATTGTTTAAAACAAGGTAATGTTTCCGCTCAGGATTTAGACGGTGTAGTTTATTATGAAAAACCCATTGTCAAATTCGAGCGTATTTTGGAAACCTTCTTTGATTATGCACCATCATCTATGATTAACTTTATCCATGCTATGCCTGTTTGGCTTAATAAGAAATTATTTATTCCCAAACAAATAGATAAAGCCTTTAATAATGAATTAAAATGCCCGATTTATTTTACAACTCACCATGAATCTCACGCAGCTTCAGCTTTCTATCCTTCACCTTTTAAAAAGGCTGCTTTTATCTGCCTTGACGGAGTAGGTGAATGGGATACAACCACTTGGGGTATAGGTGAAGATAACAGACTTACTTTTAAACAAAAAATTGAATTTCCTCATTCATTAGGGCTTCTCTATACAGCCTTTACCGGATATCTGGGCTTTAAAGTTAATTCTGGTGAATATAAAGTTATGGGACTTGCTCCATATGGAAATCCGATTTATAAAGACTTAATTCTCGATAAACTTGTGAAAATTAAACAGGATGGTTCATATCGTCTCAATATGGAATACTTTGGCTTTTGTAATTCAGACTATATGTATAATAAAAAATTCTGTGAACTTTTTGGAATTGAGCCGAGAAAGTCTGAAAGTGAATTAACTCAAAAGCACATGGATATTGCAGCAAGTTTACAGGAAGTAACAGAACAAATTATTCTTAATATTGCAAACCATGTTTATGAAGAGACCGGACTAGAAAATCTTTGTCTTGCAGGAGGTTGCGCCTTAAATTGTGTTGCAAACGGAAAAATTGTGAAAAATACCAAGTTTAAAAACGTATGGATTCAGCCTGCTTCAGGTGATGCAGGAGGTTCTTTAGGTGCAGCTTTAAGTGTTTATTATAATGTATTTAATAAAGAGCGTGTTTTAACAGGGCAAGATTCACAGGAAGGAAGTTTACTCGGTTGTTCATACAATGATGATGAAATTAAAGAATATCTTGATTCCGCCAAAGCTGTTTATCATAAATATGATTCTTCTTCAGAAGTTGCACAATTAGTCGCTAAATATATTTCTGAGGGAAAAATTGTAGGTCATTTCGCCGGAAGGATGGAATTTGGTCCGAGAGCTTTAGGCAACAGAAGTATAATAGCTGATGCAAGAAATGTTGAGATGCAAAAGAAGTTGAATCTTGCAATTAAAAAGCGTGAATCTTTTAGGCCTTTCGCTCCATCTTGTCTAGAAGAAGATATGGAAAAGTATTTTGATTTCCATCACGATTTAAAGAGCCCGTATATGCTTATTACTGCTCCTATATCAGATGATATCAAACTGGAATTAACTGAAGAAGAAAAAAATTACGATGGTTTAATGAAGTTAAAAGCAAAACGCTCGAAACTTCCTGCAATTACTCACGTAAATTACAGTGCAAGAATCCAGACTGTTTCAAAAGAAATAAATGAACGCTACTGGAACATAATAAACGAGTTTAAAAAACTGACTGATTATGGTGTAATTGTTAATACCTCTTTTAACATCAGAGGAGAACCGCTTGTTTGTACCCCTGAAAATGCCTATAAATGTTTTATGTTTACCGAAATGGATATTTTGGTTCTTGAAAACTTCATTTTATTTAAAGAAGAACAGCCTAAAATTGAAGGTATTGAAGAATATCAAAAACAGTTTACATTAGATTAATATTTATTGTCTTATGACATAATTTCCATTAAAATAATTTAAAGAGGGGATTATGTCTGATAAGAACTTTTTGTTGATAGACGGGCACGCTTTAGCTTATAGATATTATTTTGCACTCGAACGTACTGCAATGAAAACGTCCGATAATCAACCTACTTGGGCTGTTTGGGGATTCTTTAAGGCTATTTTTGATTTGCTTGAAAATAAAAAAATTCAATTTGATTCCATTGCAGTTACTTTTGATGTTTCACGTCATACATTCAGAACTGATATGTATGCTGACTATAAAGCAAACAGAGAAAGTATGCCGGATTCTATGCACTCTCAAATGGAACTTATTATGGAAGGTCTTAAAGCCTTCAATATTCCTATTTATACTAAAGATGGTTTTGAAGCAGATGATGTTATTGGTACTATTAGCAGACAGTGTAAAGAAAAACAGGCAAAAACATTCATTCTGACAGGTGACAGAGACTCTTTCCAACTTGTCGACAGAGATGGATTTATTACTGTTATTGTTCCTTCGAAAGGTGAACTTATATTTTATGATTGGTATAAAGTCTTTGAGAAAATGGGAGTTTATCCATATCAAATAATTGATTATAAAGCACTTAGCGGTGATACATCTGATAATATTCCAGGTATTAAAGGAATTGGCGATAAGAGTGCTGTTAAATTGCTTTCTCGTTTTGATACTCTTGATGGTGTCTATGAAAATATAGATACTATGACTGAAAAAGCCTTAAAAAATAAACTAATTGAAGGTAAGGATAGTGCATATCTTTCAAAAACACTAGCTACAATTAAGCGAGATTTAGATATTGATTTTGATTTTTGTTCTTCAGAACTTGCTCTTCCTGTTTATGATGATGTAATTGAATTTTTCAAAAAAAATCAATTTTATTCATTCCTCAAAAATTCAGAAAGAATTCTGAAAAATTTTAAAGTTACGGGAAATATCACAAAAGAAGAATCTTCTCAACAAACACAATTACAAGCAACATTATTTTCACAACAGCCTTCAGTTGACCAAAACGGTCAAATGCAGCTAGGGCTTAATTTATCTGCACAAGCAATTCATAATACAAACACATTTTATGATATTGTAAAAACAATTGTTGATGATGAAGATAAATTTTCAAACATGTTTAATAAATTGTCTTCTCAAACGCTTATTTCCGTTGATGTTGAAACAACAGGAATCAATCCTATGGAATCTGAGCTTGTTGGTATATCCATAGCTTGCTCCGATAAAATACAATCTAAAAAAGATAGAGTTGATATAACAGCTCAGTCTGATAAATATTATGCTTATTATATTCCTGTATTTCATCAGGTTGGTAAACAGTTAGAACAAGATTTCATTATTGATAATATTAAACCATTGCTTGAAAATGAAAAAATCAAAAAATCCTTCCAAAATCTAAAATTCGATTATAACGTGTTTAGAAAAGCAGGTATCAATGTAAAAGGAATTATTTTTGATACTATGTTGGCAAGTTATATCAAGGACTCTACAAGAAAACACGGTCTTAAAGTTCAGGCTTCAGAACATCTTAATTACTTTATGACTCATTTTGATGAACTTGCTGAAGACGGTAAATTTACTTCAATTGAAACTGTAGAAATTGAAAAAGCAGGTGATTATGCTATGGATGATGCATTCGCAACACTTGCGTTAACTGAATATTGGCAAAATACTCTTGATGAAAAAGAACTTGATTTACTATATAATATCGAAGTTCCAACAGCTCTTGTGCTTGCTGATATGGAATATGACGGCGTTTGGGTAGATTGTGATTATCTAAAAAATTTAAGTTACAAGTTACAAAATCAAATTGAAACAATCGAAAAAGATATATATGAACAGGCTGGCCAAAGTTTTAATATTAACTCTCCAAAACAAGTCAGTGAAATCCTCTTTGATAAATTAAATTTAAAATCTAATGTCAGAACAAAAACGAAATTTGGCACTTCAACAAACGCTAAGGTTCTTGAGGATTTGGCTGAGAATAATAAGATTGCAAAAGATATTCTTGACCAACGCCATCTTATGAAACTCAAAACGACATATTTAGACACTCTTCCAGAACTTATTTCACATTCTGACGGAAGAATACACGCATCATTTAATCAGACAATCACAACAACAGGCCGTTTATCATCTTCAAATCCCAACATGCAAAATATTCCTGTTAAGAGTGATTTAGGGAATGAAATTAGAAATGCTTTTCGTCCTCAAAATGAAAAAGATTTTATTGTTTCAGCAGATTATTCACAGGTTGAATTGAGACTTTTAGCTCATATTTCAAGAGATGATAATTTGATTGAAGCATTTTGTAATGATGAGGATATTCATACTTCAACAGCTGCAAAAGTTTTTGGTGTTAGTTTTGAAGAAGTTACAAAAGAAATGAGAAGAAAGGCAAAGGCAGTCAACTTTGGAATTGTATACGGACAATCTAAATATGGACTTGCATCTGCACTTAAAATTTCTACAATTGAAGCTCAGGATTTTATAATTAAATATTTTAAAACATATCCTAAAGTTAGTGAATATATGGACAATACAATAAAATTTGCGTATACTAACGGTTATGTGGAAACTCTATATGGCAGAAAACGATACCTTATGACTGACTTAATGTCATCAAATTCAAAAATTCAAGAGTCAGCACAAAGGGCAGCCATAAATGCACCTATTCAAGGAACTGCGGCAGATGTTATGAAACTTGCAATGATTAAATTAAGAGAAAATCTTCAAAATAATCATTTAAAATCCAAAATAATCCTCCAAGTGCATGATGAAGTTGTCATAGAAACAGTTGATACTGAATTAGAGACCATTAAAAAATTAGTTACTGAATCTATGGAGTTAGGTCAACCATTCTTAGTCCCACTTAAGGTTGACGTATATTCGGGTAAATCGTGGAAAGAGAATTAATGAAGAGAATATTACTAATTATTACAACATTAATTATTTTTAGTCCTATCTCAAATGCTAATGAAGACAGAATAGCTTTGAGTACCCAAATTGATTTAGCATCAAAAATGGATACAGTTCAAAATATTCGTTCTCTTTGCTCTAAAACATATCAAATTGGTTCAGAAAATCTTTTTTATATATTCCTCTCTGCACTTAATCAATACAACATAAAAATTGAAGAAATTCAGTCAAGAACAGGAACAATATTGTTTAATATCAATTCAAAAGAATTTATGGTATCAATTTCATCTAAGGATAGCCAAAATTCATATATCAAAATTATTCCTGCTGATAATAACTATAACTTTTCTCCGGTAGTTATTCAGAAAATATTATCTTATATTGATATGAATAACAATACAAAGTTTGTTAATATACTTTAATTTCATTTGTAATTAATTCAAAATTATTTCTCATCACCTATTTTATGAACTCTGATAAAGTTTGTTCTTCCTGTGATAAGTTTAGGAATTGAACCAATTAAAATAATTCCGTCACCTTTTTTAAAACCAACACGATCTTTTAATATTTTGTCAATTTCAATAAGCATAGATCTGTCTAAAACGCTGTCACAATCGGCGACATAAGGATAAATATCCCAAAACAGGTTTAATCTTCTTGCTGTTTGGTTTGAATCAGAAACACATACAACAGGAACTGATGGCTTAAGTTTAGAAAGTAATTTAGGTGTATAACCGGAATGAGAAAAAGCTAAAATAGCTTTGGCCTCCATATCTTGAGCCATTCTAATTGCACCGTTTGCAATTGCTTGTGATCTGACATCATATTCATCAGTTATTACTGATTTAATATTCATATTAACAAGATTATTATTTTCAGTATTATTAGCTATTAACTGCATAATTTTTACAGCTTCAACAGGGTGTTTGCCTGCAGCTGTTTCAGCTGACAACATAACAGCATCTGTTCCGTCAATGATGGCATTAGCAACATCACTTGCTTCTGCTCTTGTTGGAATAGGTTCTTCTATCATTGACTCGAGCATTTGCGTTGCAACAATGCACACTTTTTTATGTTGCTTAGCAAGTGAAATAATTCTTTTTTGAACTATGGGAACGTCTTGTGGAGACATCTCAATACCTAAATCACCTCTAGCAACCATAATACCATCAGTTACTTTAATAATTTCTTCAAGATTATCAACGGCTTGAGGTTTTTCGATTTTCGCAATAATCTGCATATACTCATCACCAAGCTTCTTTAACAGTTTTTTAGCTTTTAAAATATCGTCGGACGTTCTTATGAATGATAATGCAATATAATCTGTATTCTGATTGACAGCAAATTCCAGGAATTTTTTATCTCTTTCAGTGATAACTTCGAGGCTCTTTGTTGAACCTGGAAGATTAATTCCTTTTCTTGGTTTAATGACAGTACCGTAAATAACTTTTGCATAAACGCATTTGTCTTTTACTTTAATTACTTCAAGACCAACTTTACCATCATCTAATAATATTGTATCTTTAGGTGAAACATCTTCAGCAATCCCTTTATAGTCAACTGAAATTATCCCTTTTTCTTCTTTTGTAGTGTGTTTAAGAACAATTTGCTGACCCTCTTTTATATTTACAGGCTCTTTAATATTACCAACACGAATTTTTGGACCTTGTAAATCGACCATTATCGGAATGTATTTGTTAAGAGTTTTAGTTGCCTTTCTTATTTTACATATTGTTTCCTGATGTTCCTCAATTGTGCCGTGTGAGGTATTTAATCTGAACATAGAAACACCGGCCTTTATTAATTCGGTTATCATTTCTACTGAATTGCTTGCAGGACCGAGTGTTGCAACAATTTTTGTTTTAGAATGTGGAAAAGTTACATTTTTTGTCATTTTATACTTCCTTTATAAATTAATTTTCGGTGAATTTATGCTTATTCCTTGAAGTCCTTCGAGAGCTTCAAGTATACCTTCAGAGTATGTCGGGTGAGGGAATATAATCTTAGAAGCATCTTTTGAACTTAAATTTGAATTCATTATAATTAAAACCTGTTGAAGAAGTGCAGAAGCTTCTTCACCAATAATATGTATTCCTATGATTTTATCATTTACTGATAAAAGTTTGATTAAACCGTCAATTTTATCATCAGCCTGCGCTTTTCCAAGTCCTGCCATTAAAAACACAGATTTTTCATATTTAATATTCCTTTCTGATAAACTCTGCTCTGTTTCTCCTGCCCAGCCGATTTCTGGTGAACCATAAATAACAGATGGAACTAAAAGAGGATTAAATTTACAAGGAACAGAATTTTTAATGTATTCTATAACCTGACAACCTTGATTTGCGGCACTGTGTGCTAACATAGAAATTCCGTTGGCATCTCCGATTGCAAAAATGCCCTTTTGTGTTGTCTCAAAATTAGAATTTACACTGATATATTTATTAATTTGAATATCAACGTTTTCAAATTTTGGTAATACCGGAAGCCTGCCTGCTGCAATAAGAACTTTTTGTGTTTCGAATGATATACCGTTTGAAAGAGTTATTGTTCTATTTTCAATTTTATCAATAGTTGTTGAGGTATAGTATTCAATTTTATTTCGTTTGAAAATTCTCTCTACTCTTTCAGATATATCATTATCAGCTAAAGGAATAATTTTTGGAGCTAATTCAACAAGACGGACTTTTTTATTAAGCATTGTCAAAATTCTTGACCATTCGACTCCTATAGCACCCGAACCTACGATTAAAATATCATCAGGAAGAGTATCTGTGTTTAAAATATCGTCTGATGTCATGACAAAATCATTGTCATAGTTACCGTTAAAAGTGAATTTATTCGGCTTTGAGCCTGTTGAAATAATGATATTTTTACACTCAAAGATTTCATCATTAACTTTAATTGTATTTGGCGACTTAATAACAGCTTCACCTTGAATGATTTTGATACCGTAATCCGTTATTAGTTTTGTGAGTGATTTCCTGATTTTCTCAACTGTTTTGACTTGTTTTTGTTTAATTACAGAGTAGTCAAAACTTGGATTATCCACAGTTATACCATTTTTTGAAAATTGTTTTATTTCATCAAACAGACCTGCTGAATGTAATATTGCCTTTGTCGGAATACAGCCTGTATTGAGACATGTTCCGCCATTATATTCTTTCTCAAATAAAATAACATTTAATCCGTATTGTGAAGCTCTGATTGCTGCGCTATATCCGCCAGGGCCTGCACCAATTATCCCTATATCAAACATGGTTTTTCCTTTTTCTCAATTATAATCCATGTTTAATAATTAATAAACTGTTAAGGAATATACTATTTTTATTATAGTTTGATATAATTATTTCAGCAGATATATATTAAGGAAAAAATTATGAAATCAAATCCTATTTTAACAGAAAAAGCATTACAAAATATTGATTATAGCGGTATAAGACCTATGACTATCGGAAATACATTCCAAAAGTTCTTCATTTTTATGATTCCATTTTTACTTGCGGCCGGTGCAATCTATTACCAATATATTCAGAATCATTATGATTTGGTAAACCTTGCAACAACTGTTTCTATGTTTGCAGGAATGATTTTAGCATTTATTATTTGTGCTAAACCCAAATTAACTATGTACCTCGGTCTAATTTATGCTTTTTGTGAAGGTGTATTTCTTTCAGGCATGTCTTGTTTTGTCAATAATATGTATCCCGGTATTGTCATTCAAGCTGTAGTTTTGACATTTTTAACTGCTATTGTTTGTGCATTTTTATATATGTCACGAATAATAAAAGTTACTGAAAGATTTAGAAGTATTGTTTTATCAGCCACAGTTGCTATTGCCATTTTCTATTTAATTGCAATTGTGATGTTATTTGGTTTTCACAAAGAAATACCGATTATATATTCTTCATCACCAATTGGAATTGGCTTTAGTATATTTGTATGTATCTTAGCATGTGCCAATCTTATGCTTGACTATGATTTTATAGAAAAAGCTGTAGTTAACCATGCACCTGAAGAATTCGGTTGGTATGCCGCATTCGGATTATTAGTAACACTTGTTTGGTTATATATTGAAGTATTAAGATTACTGCAAAAATTTGCAGCAAGACGTTAACAGGTATTCGTCTTGATAAGGCATAAAAATTTATTATTATTCTTTGTTGTCATAATATTCGCAGTAATATGTGCTGAAATCGTAGTTAGTACTGCCGGAAGATTGTGGTATAAAGCAGAGCACAATTTAAGCAATATTCCTGAATTTCGCTATATTATTAATAATGTTAATCCGCAATTGAGCGATTATCATTGTACAAATTTATCTTACTGTCAAAATAAAATGAGGTTACCCTCAGGAGTAAATTCCAGAAAAATTCCGATAGTTATATTCGGTTCATCTTTTGCTCATGGTGGCAAAAACCTTCTTCAAACACAAACTTTTTCACATAAATTATCATCATATACAAGACGACCTGTATATAATACTGCTGTTCAGAACAAAGGACTGTCATTTATGCTTTGGTTAACCGAGAATGATGATTTCTATGACACAATTCCTGAGGCTGATACATATATTTATATTTTTACGCAAGATGATTTCAGAAAAATGTTTTCTTATAAGTATTCTCCAATAGATACAGAGTTTCTTTTAAATTATACATATAATAGCGATTCAAAACATTTAACAAGAGAAAAAAATCATTCTCCAATTTATAATTTCTTTAAATCAACATATATAGCAAGCTTTTACAATTATTATAAAGTCAAAAATTATATTAATGATAATCAAAATGCAAGTTTATTAACTGATATTGCAGCTCAATATTTTATCCAGGCAAAAAAGAATATTGAAAAGCACTATAATAAAAAGGTCAAATTTGTTGTAGTTCTTTATTCAAATCCAAGTCCGATCGGCTATCAGTATTTATTCAGAAATAAACTTATTGATAACGGCTTTATAGCACTTGACACAAAATTAATGACAAAAGAGAATCTTTATAAACATCCCAAATATCTTAATTCAAGCAGTGAACCTACTGAAGATGCTTGGAATTTATTAATACCTCTTATAGTTAATTATGCAGATTTAAGAATGATTTAAATCCTTGTTCCATAAAGATATATTTCTTCAGGATTTTCTATGGCATCATATAATTCTGAAACAGACTTTTTAAATTTTGGGTGAACATAATCAGGAATTAATTCTAATAGAGGAACTAAAACAAACGCTCTGATTGATAGGTATTTATGTGGTATGGTTAATCCTGGCTCATTTATAGTTAAATCGCCATAGAAAAGAATATCTATATCAATTGTTCTCGGAAGCCATTTTTTGCCTTCTATACGCTCTCTGTTGAGTTTTTGCTCAATGTCATTACATAAGGTTAAAAGCTCACGTGGTTCAAGCTTTGTTTTAATTTCAATAACAGCATTAATAAACCAATTTTGATCAGAATTACCCCAAGGTTCGGTTTCATAAAGAGCTGATGAGCGGACAATTGAAACCATGCCGGACTCAGTCAACAGTTTTGATGCTTGTTGAACATAGCTGACTCTATCATCAATATTTGAACCTAAACTTAAGTATGCGATTGCCATAATAACTCCAAAAATATTTTAGTATATTATTGAATCAGTTACAATATTTTTTAAACTTATATATAAAAAATTAAACAATTTCACCAAATAAGCACCAAACATTCGCACCTGTAATTTTTACATTAATAAAGTCGCCAATTTTATATTTATTTGACTTTATATGAACGATTTTATTTCCTTCAGTTCTAGCAGTCAAAACACCGTCATTTTCATCTATACTTTCAACAAGTACCTCGTATATTTTTCCAATACATTTTTGGTTTGAGTGTTGTACTGCTTTTTTATTGCAATCATTTAATCTTGCAAGTCTTTCTGATTTAATTTCTTCTGATAAGAATAAATCGGTCATTTTAGCAGCTTTTGTATTAGGTCTGGGAGAATAAGCAGCAGTATTTGAATAATCCAGTTCAAATTCATCAATTGCGCTTAATGTATCTTTAAATTGATCTTCAGTTTCTCCTGGGAATCCGGCAATGAAATCAGAGGTAATACACACATCATCAAAAGTATTTCTGATTTTTTTGATTATTTCACCATATTCTTGTCTATTATATCTTCTGTTCATAGCTTTTAAAATTTCAGAGTTACCTGATTGCATAGGTATATGAAAATATTTGCAAACTTTCTCGCATTCAGAAACAGCTTTGATTAAATCATCAGTTATATCTGAAGGATACGATGTAACAAAGCGAAGTCTGAATTTCCCTTCAATTTTATTTAATTCTCTTAAAAGATTTGCTAAAGTTGATTTCCCATCATTAAAGTCTTTACCATAGCTATCGACATTCTGACCTAAAAGCGTAATTTCTTTAAAGCCTTCATTTAAAGCATTTTTTGTTTCTTTGATGATTTCATCCATACTTCTGCTTCTCTCACGACCTCTTGTAAAAGGAACAACGCAGTATGTACAAAAATTATTACAGCCCTCTGTAATCGGAATCCAAGCATTTACGGATTTATCTCTGTTTATAGGATAATCTTCGGAGCACTTATAAGGTGTGTTTGTTACTGAAACTATTCTTTCATCATCACTTAGTTTTTTAACTAATTCCGGAAGTTCTGATATATTATGAGTACCAAAAATTAAATCAACATATGGAGCTCTGCGCTTAATTTCATCACTTTTTACTTGTGCAACACAGCCGCAGATTCCAATTTTAATTTCAGGGCGATTCTTTTTAAGTTTTCCCCATACTCCAAGTTTACTAAATGCCTTATCTTCAGCAAGTTGACGAATAGAACAAGTATTTATTATTAATAAATCAGCTTCTTTTTCTTCACATGTTGCAACTAAGCCCATAGATGACAACATACCTGACATTCTTTCAGTGTCAGATTTGTTCATTTGACAGCCTTGTGTTTCAATATAAAACTTCTTCATAGTTACCATTATACAATGAAAATATGATATAATCATTTTGTTATGACTGATTTATTTAATAAAATCAAAAATTATTTATCTGATAACAATATTGATGGACTTTATTTTAACTCATCAAATGAGTTTTTAATGGAATATAATGTACTTGAGTTAAACTCTGCCTATAAACTTACCAAATTTTCCGGTTCACAATCATTAGGGCTTTGCACTAAAGATAAAGTTTATTTATTTGTAGATACACGCTATCATGCTCAAGCTGATATTGAAGTTAAAGATGAATTTATTGAAATTGTAAAAGTTCCATTAAATAAAATGCTTACTGAAGCCTTTCTAGATGTAATTCCGGATAATTTCAGACTAGGTATCCCCAGTAAGAAAATTTCAAAATCTTTATATGAAATTTTTAATAATAAATTATCTGAAAAGAATGGCATGATTTCACTTTTAGAGTGTGATCCTATTGAAATTCTTGATTCTTCGTTTATTTCCGAATATGATTATGAAATTTTTGAAATTCCACCCCACATATCGGGATCATCTATTGATGAGAAAATCAGTTTATTAATTAAAAAATATAAAGGTGCTAACCTTATTATTACTGACTTATCAGATATTTCTTATTTTACTAATTTGAGAAGTTTCGGTTTCCCTTATATTTCTTCATTTCCCTCAAAACTAATCATAAATTCAAACGGAGCAACACTGTATATTAACTGTGAAGTTAATTTCTGCTCTAATATGCTAAAAACAAAGTATTTCGATGAATTTTATAATGATTTAAAAGAAATAAAAAATTCAAATGTTTTGTATGAATATATATCAATGTATGATTATTCGCTAATCGATAAATCAAACAAAATCGAAAAAGCTGATTTTTCAATTATTAAAACAGTTAAAAATCAATCTGAAATTGAGCATATGAAACGCTGTTTTCATGCAACAGATAAAGCTCTTTCCGTAATTGAAGAAATGCTCTCTTCAAATAAAATATATTCTGAATTTGATTATTCAAAAGCACTTGTTAACAGTTTGTATCAAAATGGAGCTTGCAGTCTAAGCTTTAAACCAATCGTAGCTTGTGGTTCTAACTCTGCAATTATTCATTATGGAAGTTCATCAAAAGATAAATTAGTTAAAAACGGTGATTTCCTATTAATTGATTATGGTGCATATTTTGAAGGCGGTTATGCAACTGACACTACAAGAACATTCATAAAAGGTAGCCCTTCTAAAGAACAGCAAAAAGTTTATACTACTGTTTTAAAAGCGTTCTTAAATGCTTATCACAGGAACGCTAAACAATATTTTGATATTGATAAATATGCCAGAGATATCATTAATAAAGGTCTTGGACAAAAATATTCCTTTTCACATTCAACAGGACATGGAGTCGGAATTAATGTTCATGAACTACCGCCAAGAGTATCAAGCACTGATAATTCAAAAAAAGATCTGATTGAAAATACCGTATTTTCAATTGAACCCGGTGCATATAAATTAAATTTTGGCGGTGTCAGACTTGAAAATACAGTTTATTTAACTAAAGTTAACGGCAAATTAAAAGCTCAAAGTCTTTCTAAATATAAATTTGAAGACAAACTTGTAGATAAATCTCTTTTAAATTCGTTGGAATTGAACTGGTATGAACAATGGCAGGAAGAATATGAAAGAACTTACCTCCTTAAATAATGACACGGTAAAATTTATTGTTACACTACAAAAGAAAAAATATAGAGATGAAAACAATCTTTTCATTGTCGAGGGTGAAAAAGCACTTGATGGCGCTATTAAATTCGGATATGACATAAAGTATGTTTTTACTTTAAATAATACTAATATTAAAAACGTTAATGAAGAGAAAATTTATCTTGTTAATGATAAAGTTATGAATAAAATTTCTACTACGGATAGTATTCCTACTATTCTTAGCGTTATAGAAAAGAAACACAACATTATATCCAATAAATATTCAAAATTATTATTACTGGAAAATATCAAAGATTGTGGTAATTTAGGCACAATAATCAGAAGTGCAGCTGCTTTTTCATTCGATGCAATTATATTACTTGGAGATTGTTGTGATATTTATTCCCCAAAAACAATAAGAGCGAGTGTTGGAACATTTTTTCAGATTCCTGTATTTGAGTATAAAACAATTCAAGAAATTCAAAATGGTTTTAAAGGTTATAAATTAATATCAACTAACCTACATAAAAAATCAAATATCTCAATTAATGATATTAAAGGCAAATTTGTGCTTATGTTTGGTTCAGAAGCAGACGGATTAACTAAAAATACATCTGATATTGCAGATAATAATTTTATTCTACCGATTAATTCGTCTGTTGAATCATTAAATTTAGCAACAGCCGTGAGTATAATCCTTTATGAAATTTCAAATAATTAACAATAAAAAAAAAGAGAAGGTCTATAGCCTTCTCTTTTTTATATTATATATTAATATCTTGATAAATCTTTAAATTCCTGATCAAGTTTACCTTGATTATAATATGTTTGAGTACGGTTATGTGCGTGAAGCAATGTCGTAAGAGCTAGGCCTGCACCGAGAACTAGTTTAGCAGGTCCGGGGAGTTGTTTAACCCAAGTCACAGCTCTTTTTAAGATAGGTTGAGCTTTATTTATGACAGTTTTTCCAACACCAGTACCGGCAACCCAATCAACACCTCGTTTAATATATTTTTGAGCTGTTGCAGAATTTTTTACGGCTGCAGCTGCGCCTACAGATGCACCAATACCTGCTGCGGTAACGAATACATCTTTTGTAGCTGATCTTTGTGCTGAGACAGTACTTTTAACACCATATTTAATAGAATCTTTTAAACTTGGTCTTCTAACATGATCATACTGTAAAGCTTGAATTTGATTTATATCCATACGAAACTCCTTACTTTAAATTACACTGCTATATATTTAAAGTATTTTTTCAAAAAGTAATTGCTTATTTTAAAATGAGTAACTTAATAAACATTAATAATGTGATTAACTAAAATTTCTTTAATCCCGAAATAACAGCATCAAGATCTTTTACACCTTGAGATTTGAAATCAATTTTAAGTGTAATTGATGAATTTTCATTTATAACAGATAAAATTGTTCCAACACCATATTTAGAATGAAAGACTCTGTCTCCTTCTCTATATTGTGCTGCTTGAGCTAATAATTTTTGTTTAATCGGATTATTTTTCAGGATTTCTTCAACTCTTTTTCTGTCATCATCTTCTCTTTTTCGAGCATTATCTACATTAGCCTTGCTTTTAATTATGTTGACTTTTCTTTGTTGAGGTGCAACAAAATTCTTTCCGAATGATGTTACAGGAGCAATTGAACCATCAAAGTTCTGCCTAATAACACTACTATTCTCATTTTGTTGTCTTATAGTTCTGACAGCATTCGTAAAAGAACTTCTTCCGCTTTGTGTTGTAACTCCGTCAGAACTGTCAAAGTCACATACATTTGCAGGAATTTCATTTAAAAATCTGCTTGGATTGTTATATCTATACTCTCCCCACATTCTTCTTCTTTGAGCATGAGTTATAAATAATTCTTGCTTCGCTCTTGTAACTCCGACATACATTAACCTGCGTTCTTCTTCAAGGTCAGCATTTCTTGATTGTAAGTTGACATGGGGAAATATCCCCTCTTCTAAACCAGTAAGGAATATTGCGTCATATTCAAGCCCTTTTGCACTATGCAGAGTCATAAGAGTCAAAACATTATTATGTTCGTCCATAGAATCAAGATCTGATACCAAAGAAACCTGTGTTAAAAATTCACCTAAAACATTATCGGGTTCAGTTGGTTCAAATTCAGTTGCAACAGTAATAAACTCTTGAAGATTATCAATTCTCTCATTTGCTGTCTCTTCATCTTCCTCTTCTCTTACAGCATTCA
>JAEEGL010119413.1_pt1 | contig 16490 bp, 14 predicted proteins | sample 9134231 | NCBI WGS metagenome assembly JAEEGL01 (sample SAMN16246548, study PRJNA631951) | gut metagenome | biome: gut microbiome; feature: rumen; material: fiber-attached | host: Bos | place: Iran: Karaj | collected 2018-10
AATAAAACACGAATATGTGATCCATCAACATCGGCATCGGTCATTATAATAATTTTATTATATCTTAACTTAGATAAATCAAATTCTTCCCCAATACCAGTACCAAATGCTGTAATAATAGTCCTAATTTCTTCATTAGCTAAAGCCTTATCTAATCTAGCTTTTTCAACATTAAGAATTTTACCTCTTAAAGGAAGAATAGCTTGAGTCATTGAATCTCTACCTTTTTTAGCACTACCACCGGCAGAATCTCCTTCGACTATAAATATTTCAGATACTTTTGGATCTTTACTTTTACAATCTGATAGTTTTCCAAAGAAAGAAGTCATTGTTAAGTCACTTTTTCTTGTAATTTCTCTTGCTTTTTTTGCAGCATTTCTTGCTCTACAAGCTAACATTGATTTACTTACAATTAATTTTGCTTCTTCTGGATTTTCCATTAAAAATCTTTCAAAACCATCTGAGAATACTTTATCTGCTAATTTTCTAACTTCTGAATTTCCTAATCTACCTTTAGTTTGTCCTTCAAATTGTGGATTTGGATGCTTACATGAAACTATCATTGTTAATCCTTCTTTAACATCCTCACCTGTTAATGGTTCATCTTTTTCTTTCAATAATCCTGTTTTTTTAGCATATGCATTTATAACACGAGTTAATGCTCTTCTAACACCTTCTTCATGTGTACCACCATCATGTGTATTGATATTATTAACAAATGAATAGATATTATCATTAAATCCATCTGTATATTGCATTGCAACTTCAAAGAAAACTCCTTCATCTTCACCTTCTAAGTGAATAATATCATTATGAATAGGTGTTTTTCCTTGATTTATGAATCTAACATATTCACTTATACCACCTTCATATAGAAATTTTTCACCAGTTGTATCTTCATCATCTCTATCATCTCTTAGTGTTAAAGCTAAACCTTTATTTAAGAAGGCTAATTCTCTTACTCTTACTTTTAATGTTTCATAATTATATATATCAGAATCAAAAATACTAGCATCTGGTTTAAATGTTACACTTGTTCCTGTTCTATTTGGATCACATTCCCCTATTACTTTTAAAGGTTCTACAGTATGTCCACCATTTTCAAATCTAACAAAATAAACTTTTCCATTCTTATAAACTGTAACTTCTACCCATGTTGATAATGCATTAACTACTGATGCACCAACTCCATGTAAACCACCAGATACTTTGTATCCTCCACCACCAAATTTTCCACCAGCATGTAATACAGTATAAACTGTTTCTACTGTGGACATTTTTGTTTTTGGATGGATATCTACTGGAATTCCACGTCCATCATCTTCAACTGTAATGGAATTATCTTTGTTAATAATTATATTTATATTTTTGCAATATCCAGCTAATGCTTCATCTATTGAGTTATCTACAATTTCCCATACCAAATGATGTAATCCTTTAACATCAGTTGTTCCAATATACATACCTGGTCTTTTTCTTACTGCCTCTAATCCTTCTAATACTTGAATATCAGATGCATCATAATGTTGATTATTTTCCATTTTTATCACCTTTTCTTACTATTTTGCCATTATTTATACATATTTTTTTTGATTTTTTTAATATTTTTTCATCTATATTTTTTAAATCTGTGGTTGTTATTATTACTTGACTATTATTTTTAATATAACTTAATAATTTATTTCTTTTTTCAATATCTAATTCACTTAAAACATCATCTAATAATAAAATAGGCATAGTATTTTTATATTCATAAATTATTTGTAGTTCAGCCAATTTAATTGATAAAACTGCCATTCTTTGTTGTCCTTGTGAACCAAAACTTTTAATGTTCTTATCATCAATATAAAATTCTAAATCATCTTTTTGTGGTCCAATTAAAGTCACATTATATTTTAATTCTTGAATTTCAATATCTTTATACATTTTATTTATTGATTCTTTATCTAAATTTTCATTGTAATTAGATATATATTTAACATTAAAATTTTTAATTCCTGTTAAATTTTCATAAATATCTGAACATTTTTCATTAATCTTATTAATATATTTTTTTCTTAATTTTGTTATTATCAATGCATAATCTATTAAGTGATCTGTTATAATATCAAAATAATTTTTATCAAATTTTACTTTATTTTTTAAGTAATTATTACGCATTTTAAGTATTTTGTGATACTTAGCTAATACATCTACATAATTATTAAAAATTTGACTTAATTCAAGATTTAAATAATTTCTTCGTTCATTAGGAGATCCTTTTATAATTTGTAAATCATCAGGATAAAAAATAATAATGTTTATTTTAGATAAGTAATCACTTAATTTTTTTATTTCTTTATTATCTATTTTAATTACTTTTTGATTTTCTAATAAATTTACTTCAAAGGTATAATCAATATTATTTATAACAAAATCTCCTTTTACATTTGAAAAATCTTTATTATTTTTTATTAAACTATTATCTAAAAAAGATCTATGTGATTTTGTTAATGCTAAAAGATATATACTTTCTAATAAATTTGTCTTACCTACTCCATTTTCACCATATAAAATATTGATTTTTGAATTAAATTTTAATTTTAATGAATCATAATTTCTAAAATTTTTGATGCTAACATTTTTTATAACCATAAAATCACTTATCCTATATTTTAGTAAAAAATTGAGTTTTAAGACATTTTATCATTTTTAAATACTCCTATACCACAATATAATTATACCACAAAAATGACAAAAAAACTTAAAAAATTATAATTTTTAAGTTTTTATTTAATTTTTTTTGAATTAATTTTTAAAATTAATCTATTAATCTTTATTAATTGTGTTTCTAAACATTTAAAAGAAATGTTTAATTCAATTTTTTTATTATTTTTAAATATAATAATAATATTTTTATCTTTTTTATTATAATCTTTTATATTATTATATGATATCCAACAACACTCTTTTTTTCTAATAGAATTCGTTGGAAAAAAAATGATTTTATTTATTTCTTCCACTATTACTGGTAATTTAGATCTTGTTTCTAATAATAATTTTGAACTATCATTTCTTCCTTTATATGAACTCCCATTTATTTTACAATTATAATCTATTATATTAATGGCATTACTGTTTATATATAAATCATTATTTGTCTCTATTATATGTGTTTTTTTATTATCCACAGGTATTAAAGCTAATGTCTCACTACTTATCTCATAATAATCCATCTTTATCACCTATATATATTTAATCATATATATATTAAAAATAATGTCGTTATTTGTCGAAATATTAAAAAAAATGTAAAAAAAAGAACTAATAAGTTCTTATTGGTAATATTAATTGAATCAAATTATCAGAATCTGGATTCTTTATAATAATTGGTTTTATATCACTATTGAATAATAATTCTATTTCTTCACAATCTAGTGATTTTAAAGCATCCATCATATATTTTGATGAAAAAGAAATTTTAATATCTGTATTTTTAATATTTTTTACTTCTAATTTTTCTTCTACATTACCTATTTCAGGAATATTTGATGAAATAACAACTATATCTTTGTTACTTTCTAATTTAATTGTATTTTTATCTGCTTCATTTGTTAATAAAGAAGCTCTATCTATTGAGTTATAAAAATCATTTAATCTTGTGGATAATTGTATTTCAAATTCATCTGGTATTAATTTAGATGTATCTGGATAATTACCATTTATTAATCTAGACATTAATACTATTGTATCAAATTTAAAAATAACTTTATTATTAAATATGTGTATACTTATATTATTTTCATCATCATTAATCATTCTAACTAATTCAACTAAATTTTTAGTTGGTATTATTATATTTATATTTTGATTAATTGTTTGATCTAAATCTATTTTCTTTTTTGCTAATCTATATGAATCAGTTGCTGTAAATTCAAGTACATTACCTTCAACTTTAAAATTTATTCCTGTTAATACTGGTCTTGATTCTTGTGTAGATGTTGCAAATGCTGTTTGGTTAATAGCACTTTTAAATATACTATTTTTAATAACAATTGGTTCTTCACTATCTTCAAAATCAATTATTGGGAATTCATTAACATTGTTACAATTTAATTGAAATGATGAATTAGTTGTTGTTATATATATTTTAGAATCCATTACTGATTCAATATTAATAAAATCATTTGGTAATTTTTTTATAATATCATATATATATCTACCTGATACAACTATTTCTCCACAAGTATCTATATCTTCTATTTTATCACTTGCTATAAATGTTTTAATTGTTATATCATTATCAGTACTTATTAAATATAATCCTTCTTCTGTTAATTCAAATTTAATACAATTTAATATTGGTCTTATATTTTTATTTGATATACCTTTAATTGCATAATTTAAATGTTCCATTAATATATTTTGTTTAATTTTTAGTTTCATAATTTTACTCCTTTATATTATTTTTTATAAAAATATAATTATTATAGATGTGGAAAATGTGGAAAACTACTTTTAATATTTATTTATAAAGTAAATTATTGTGTGTATAAAATCTTAATAATTTTTTTTATCCACTATTTTATCTTTGAAATAATATTTTTTATATCATTTTCCAAATCTTTATTCTTTAAAATCTCCTTTTTAATCTTATCTACAGAGTGCATTACTGTTGTATGATCTTTACCTCCAAATGCACTTCCTATTTTTGGTAATGTTTCTTCTATATAAACACGACATATATACATAGCAATTTGTCGTGGTATTGAGATATTACTACTCCTTTTCTTCCCTTTTAAATCATCAACTGATATACCATATTGATTTGCAACTATTTGTTGTACTTGATCTACTTTATTTTTTGCTATTATTGTTTGTGTAAAAGTATCTTTTAATGCTTCAATAACAAAATCTAGATCAATTACATCAGGGTTCATAGTTGCTGCATAAGCAAATACTCTTGTAAGTGCTCCTTCCAATTTTCTAATATCTGATGTACAGTTATTAACAATATATTCTTTAGCACTTAATGGTAAATCAACTTTCATATCATTAACTTCTATTTTTTTATCTAAAATAGCTAATCTTAATTCATAATTAGGTGGAAAAATATTTACTGTTATTCCCCAATTGAATCTTGTTTTTAATCTATCTTCTAATTTTTTTAAATCATCAGGAGATCTATCTGAACAAATAATAATTTGTTTATTATTTCTGTGTAATTCATTAAATGTGTTGAAAAACTCTTGTTGTATTGCTGGTGATATATCAAAATATTGAATATCATCTATCATTAATACATCTAGATTTCTATATTTATTTTTAAATTGTTCTATTAATGTTAAATCTTTTTCATTTTTATATTTAAAGAATTCATTAACAAATTGATCACTTGTTACATATAATACTTTCTTACAACTATTTTTACAAATATAATTTCCAATAGCGTGCATTAAGTGTGTTTTACCTAACCCACTATTACCATATATAAATAAAGGATTATACATAGTACCTGGTTTTTCAGCTACTGCTAGTCCAATAGCACGTGCAAATTTATTACTCTCACCTGCTACAAAATTTTCAAATGTATATCTTGGATCTAAGTTAGATTGAAAATTATCTAAATTAGGAACACCTACTTCATTTTCATCTATTATTATTTCATTATCAATTTCTTCTTCTAAAATAAATTCAAAATTAAAATTTGTTCCAGTTATTTCTGAAAAAGTATTAGAAATTAATTCATAATAATTTTCTTTTAAATGTTTTTTGTGTACTTCCATAGGTACAATAATGGTAACTAAATCATCTTTTATTTGATGTAATTTAGTACTTTCAAACCATGTTTCATATAATATAGGTGATAATGTATTTTTTATTTTTTCCAAAAATGAATTCCATATATTATCAGTATTCATAATCCACCTACTTTCCCTACATCTTATATTTTACAATAAAAAATTCATAATTTCTATAAAAATATTAAAAAAACTGTGGAAAAAAATAATTAACACTAATTATTCACATAATTTTTTGTTATTTATATATAATATATTAATTTTCCACACCTATGTGGAAAACTATTTAAACATTCCACACAAAATATATTTTTATTTTTCCACAACCTGTGGAAAAAATCAATAGATATTATAAAATAAGAAAAAAATATGTTGAAAAATATGTTTATTTATTAATTTTTAATAAATTATATTAAAATGTTTGACAAAAATCATTTTTATATATATAATTATTAAGCAATGGGAAAAAATTTAAAATTAGGAGGTGTAGTATGAAAAGAACATTTCAACCAAACAATAGAAGAAGAAGTAAAAAAATAGGTTTTTTAGCAAGAATGAAAACAAATATTATTAACAGTAGAAGAAGAAAAGGTCGTAAAGTATTATCTCATTAATTATTTGTATAATTGTAGATTAAATCTACTTTTTTTATTTTATTATTGTTTTAATCTAATATATATATTATAATATTGAATAGGTAGGAGATTTATGAATAAGTTACATACTGTTAAAAATAATTATGAATTTGATGAAATAATTAAAAATAATAAAGCATATAAATATAAAGATTATATTATTTATATTTCAAGAACTACTGATATCTATAAATTTGGAATTTCTGTTGGTAAGAAAATAGGAAATGCTGTTAATAGAAATAAATATAAAAGAAGACTAAGGAGTATAATAGACAAGAATAAATATAAAGATGGATTTAGTTGTATTATAATTCTTGGAAAAGGTATTTTAGAAAGAACATATCAAGAGATGGAAAACAATCTAATTACCGCATTTAAAAATATCAATATTATAAAGGAGAATGAAAATGAAGAAAAATATTAAAATAATATTAGTATTATTAAGTACAGTATTATTAACAGGTTGTACATCTTTACTTAAAGACAAAGATGGAAAAGGAGTTCAATATACTGAAAAAAGTGTATGTGAAACATGTAATAGAAATTGTGAATCTAAATTTGAAGAAGATAATACAATTGAAAATGCTGAAAACACTGAACAAACTGAAGTAACAGAAAATAAAGAAACAACAGAAGTAAAAGAACAAGTAACTGAACAAGTAGGTGAGGTTACTGAAGAACCAACAGTTTTAACAAAAGAAGAGTTAATTAAAGCTTGTAAAGATGAATGTACTCAAAGTTGTTCAAAAGTAAAAGAAACACAAACTGGTCAAAATCTTGTAGAAAACATTTTATGTAAGCCAACAGATCCAAATATGATTGAATTATATGAAAGTAATGGTGTTGATTTATCTAAATTACCAGCATGTAAAGATTTAAGTATATCACAAGGTAAATATGAAGGTATTTGGACAACAATATTTGTTAAACCATTAGCTTGGTTAATAGTTTTAATAGGTAATATTGTTAAAAACTATGGTTTAGCAGTAATTATAATAACAATTTTAATTCGTTTAGCTTTATATCCAATAACTAAAAAAACAGCAGTACAATCTGAAAATATGAAAAAAGCTCAACCAGAATTACAAAGATTAGAAAAGAAATATGCAGATAAACACGATCAACAAAGTCAAATGGCAAAATCACAAGAAATGATGATGATTTATAAAAAATATAGTATTAATCCATTATCAGGATGTTTATTCTCATTAATACAAATTCCATTATTCTTTGCTTTCTATGAAGCTTTAAATAGATTACCAATTATATTTGAAGGAAGTTTATTAGGATTTAACTTAGGTATTACTCCTTGGGTTGCAATATTTAATTATCATCAATATTGGTATATTATTGTAGTAATTTTAGTTGGATTATTAACATATTATTCATTTAAATTAAATTCAACAGCAAGTATGTCTGAAGAACAAGCAAAACAAATGAAATTTATGTCAAGATTCTCAGTAATATTAATTACATTTATGTCATTAAGAGTTTCTATATCAATTGCTTTATATTGGATATTCAATAGTGCATTTACAGTAGTACAAAATTTATTAGTTAAAAGAGGTAAGAAAAATGATAACATTATATAATTATGAAGATAAAATAAAAGAAAATTTAATTTCAAAAGCTTTAGAAGAATTAAATGTAACTGAAGAAGATATAATAACTAAAGAATCAGAATCAGAATCAGGATTATTCAAAAATAAAAAGTATCAATTAACAGTTGTTAAAAAAGAAGATGTTATTAAAGAAATTAAATCTTTCATTAATACATTAGCTGAAAAATTTAATATTGAAATTACAAGTGAAGTAACAGTAAGAGATAATAACTATAATGTTATGATGGTTTCAAATAATAATCCTATTTTAATAGGTAAAGATGGAAGAACAATTGAATCAATTCAAGTTATTATTAATCAATTTATTAATAATCAAATAGGAATGAATGTAAGAATCAATGTTGATGCATCTAATTATAAGGGTAAAAAACTTAAAAACTTTGAATATGAAATCAAATCAATAGCTAAATCAGTTTTAAGAACTAAAGTAGCTGTTAAATTAGATCCAATGAATTCATATAATAGAAGAATAGTTCATAATGTAGTTTCAAATTTTGAAAACTTAACAAGTTTATCAGAAGGTGAAGAACCTAACCGTTATGTAACAATAGCTTATAAAGAAGACTAATAGTCTTTTTTTCTTGTAAAATGAATAAATATATTATAAAATAAGTTAGAAAGAGAAATGAATATGAAAAAAAATCCACTAGAAAATCAAGAATATATAGATTTAGTTCATAATATTTTAGAAAATGATGAGTTTAAAAAAAGAAAAGATTTTAAACATCATGGCGATAAAACAGTTTATGAACATTCATTAGAAGTATCTTATTTGGCTTATAGAATTTCAAAAAAATTAGGACTTGATTATCAAGATACAGCAATAGGTGGATTATTACATGATTTTTATTATGAAGATTGGCATTTATCTAAAAAAGAAAAAAATATATTAAAGAAACATGGCTTTGTACATGCTAAGCAAGCACTTGAAAACACAAAAAATATTTTTCCACAGTATTTAAATTTCAAAACACAAGATATAATATTAAGGCATATGTTTCCACTTAATATAGTCCCACCAAAATATTTAGAATCATGGATAGTTTCAATTTCAGATAAAATAGTTTCAATAGATTTAATAAAAAATAAAGATTTTTTAATATGTATAGGATTAAAAAAAAGGAGTAAATAATATGAATGATACAATATGCGCTATTGCCACATCATCAGGAGTAGGGGCAATCTCAATAATAAGAGTAAGTGGTAAAGAATCAATTGATATAGTTAATAAAATATTTGATAAAGATTTATCAACTAAAGAATCTCATACAATTACATATGGACATATTATAAATAATAATGAAGTAATTGATGAAGTTTTAGTAACTATAATGAAATCTCCAAGATCATTTACAACAGAAGATGTAGTTGAAATAAATGCTCATGGTGGTTATGCAACAACAAAAGAAATATTAGAAGTATTATTAACTAATGGATGTAGATTAGCTAATCCAGGAGAATTTACTGAAAGAGCTTTCATGAATGGAAGAATTGATTTACTAGAAGCTGAAAGTGTTATGGATTTAATTAATTCAAAAACAAAAAAAGAATCATCATTAGCTTTAAATCAATTACAAGGTAAAGTATCAAGTAAGATAGATGAATTAAGAAATGAATTATTAGATATAGATTCAAATATAAATGTTAATATTGATTATCCAGAATATGAAGATATAAAAGTATATGAAGTAGAAGACTTAAAACCAAGAATAATTAAATTAGAAGAACAAATAGACAAAATAATTAAAGAAAGTAATGACGGAAAAATAATAAAAGATGGTATTTCAACTGCTATAATAGGAAAACCAAATGTTGGAAAAAGTAGTTTACTTAATTGTTTATTAGAAGAAGAAAAAGCAATTGTAACTGATATAGCCGGAACTACAAGAGATATTGTTGAAGGTGAAATAATATTAGATGGTATTAAATTAAATATGATTGATACAGCTGGTATTAGAGATACTAATGATGTAGTTGAAAGTATTGGTGTTAAAAAAAGTTTAGAAACAATAGAAAAAGCTGATTTAATATTATATATGTTAAATAATAATGAAGAAGTAACTAATGAAGATTTAGAAATATTGGATAAATTAAATGGTAAAAATTATTTAATATTAATAAATAAAATAGACTTAGATAAGAAAATAAATTTATCTAATTTTGATTACGATAAGATAATATATATAAGTGCTAAAGAAAATAAAGGAATTGAAGAATTAAAAAATAAAATAGTTAATATGTTTAATATAAATGAAATGGAAACAAAAGATTTAACTTATTTATCAAGTGCTAGATCAATTTCATTAATTAAACAAGCAAAAGAATCATTAAATGATATTAAAAAAGGAATAGAAGATAATTTACCTATAGATATGATTGAAATTGATATCAAAAATATGATAGACTTATTAGGTCAAATTACTGGAAAGACATATCAAGATGATTTATTAGATAAACTATTTAGTAATTTTTGCTTAGGAAAATAGGTGATTTAAATGGAATACGAAGTAATTGTAGTAGGTGGTGGACATGCAGGATGTGAAGCCGCACTAGCTACTTCTAGAAAAGGACATAAAACATTACTTGTAACAGGTAATAAAAATAATATAGCTGATATGCCATGTAATCCATCAATTGGTGGATCTGCTAAAGGTATCGTTGTAAGAGAAATAGATGCTTTAGGTGGAGAAATGGGTAGAAATGCTGATAAATCTTTATTACAAATTAAGTTATTAAATAATAGTAAAGGTCCAGCAGTACAAGCACTACGAGCACAAGCTGATAAAATAACTTATCCTAAAAATATGGTTAAAACACTAGAATCAACACCAAATCTAGATATCAAAGAAGATTTAGTTGAAGATTTAATAGTTGAAGATAACAAAATTAAAGGTGTTAAACTAAAAGAAGGAGAAACAATTTATTCAAAAGCAGTTATTTTAACAACAGGTACATACTTAAAAGCCGATATTTTAATTGGAAGTACAAGAAGAAGAGAAGGACCTCATGGTGAAAAACCAAGTATGTTCTTAAGTGAAAACTTAGAAAGATTAGGTTTTAAAATAATAAGACTTAAAACTGGTACTCCTCCTAGAATTGAAAGAAGTTCAATTGATTTTTCTAAAACAGAATTAGAGTTAGGTGATGATAAATATCTAACATTCTCATTTGATAATGAAAAATATTATGATGTTAATAATCAAGAACCATGTCATTTAATTTATACAACTAAAGAAACTCATAAAATAATTTTAGATAATTTAAATAAATCAGCTATGTATGGTGGATTAGATGATATAAAAGGAGTAGGTCCTAGATATTGTCCATCTATTGAAGATAAAGTAGTTAGATTTAAAGATAAAGAAAGACATCAATTATTCCTAGAACCAGAAAGTTTATATTATGATGATATTTATTTACAAGGTTTTTCAACATCTATGCCATATGATATACAAGAAAAAATGGTTCATAGTTTGCCAGGATTAGAAAATGCTAAAATATTAAAGTATGCTTACGCTATTGAATATGATGCAATAGATTCAACTCAATTAAAACAAACATTAGAAACTAAAGTTGTAGAAAACTTATATACAGCTGGTCAAATAAATGGAACAAGTGGTTATGAAGAAGCAGCTTGTCAAGGTTTAATCGCTGGTATAAATGCTGCTTTAAAACTTGAAAATAAAGAGGGGTTAATTTTAAGAAGAGATGAAGCATATATTGGTGTTTTAATTGATGATTTAATAACTAAAGGAATTAAAGATCCTTATAGATTATTATCATCGAGAGCTGAATATCGTTTATTATTAAGACACGATAATGCTGATATTAGATTAAGAAAAATTGGTTATGATGTTGGTTTAGTACCTCAAGAAAAATATGATAAGTTTTTAGATAAATTAAATAAAATAGAAGAATTAACTAATTTATTAAAAACTAATAAAATAGTACCAAACCCTAAAACAAATGAATATCTTGAAAGTATTAATTCAGCTATTATTAAAGATGGTTTAACTTTATATGATTTATTAAAAAGAACTGAAATTAAAATGGATAATGTTAAACATTTTATAGAATTAAATTATGATGATGAAGTTTTAGAACTTGTTGAAACATCTATTAAATATGAAGGTTACATTAATAAAGCTAATAAAGAAGCTGAAAAAATGAAAGAATTAGAAAATAAAAAAATACCTTTAGATATTGATTATACAAAAATTAAAAATTTAGCTAGTGAAGCTAAACAAAAATTAGATCAGGTTAGACCAACTTCATTAGGTCAAGCTTTAAGAATTAGTGGGGTTAATCCATCTGATATATCTGTAATAATGGTTTATTTAAAAAAGGAGTATAATAATGCAAATAAATGATTTTATTGAAGAATTAAGAAAAATAAATATAAATATTACTGATGAACAATTAAATCAATTAGAAAAATATTTTAATATTTTAATTGAAGAAAATGAAAAAATAAATTTAACTTCAATTATAAATAAAGAAGATGTATATTTAAAACATTATTACGATTCATTAACATTAAATAAAATAATAGACTTAAATGAAATTAATACAATGTGTGATATAGGTACTGGTGCTGGTTTTCCAGGTTTAGTAATTAAAATATTATTCCCACATATTAAAATAACATTAGTTGATTCATTACAAAAAAGAATTGATTTCTTAAATAAAGTAATAAATGAATTAAATTTAAAAGATATAGAAGCGCTTCATTATAGAATTGAAGAATATGGCATTAAAAATAGAGAAAAGTATGATCTTGTTACAGCACGTGCAGTTGCTTCATTAAATATTCTATTAGAATATGCTATTCCATTAGTAAAAGTAAATAAGTATTTTGTTGCTATGAAATCAAATGTTGAAGAAGAAATCAAATCAATTAATAATGCTTCTAAAATATTAAGTACAAAAATAGAAGATAAAATAGAATTTATTTTACCTTTTGAAAATAGTAAGAGAACATTAATAAAATTTATTAAAATAGATAAAACAAATAATAAATATCCTAGAAGATTTTCTATTATAAAACAAAAACCACTATAAGTATTAATGAGAATTAATACTTTTTTTAATTATTTCCCAAAAAATATTGAATTATTTCCCAAAATATAGTATCATTATTTTAGTAATATACTAGAAGGGGTATGAATTATGGAATCTAATAAAAAAGTAGTGGAATTAAATTTAGAAGATATTTTACCTAATAGGTTTCAACCAAGAATAAAATTCGAAGAAACAGGAATTAATGATTTAAGTGCGTCAATTAAAGAACATGGTGTTATTCAACCAATTGTTGTTAGAAAAATTGGAGATAAATATGAAATAATTGCTGGAGAAAGAAGATATAAAGCTAGTGTTATGGCTGGACTTGAAACAATACCTGCAATAATAACTGAATTAAATGATAAAGATAGTGCAGAAGTAGCCCTAATTGAAAATGTACAAAGACAAAATCTAACACCAATTGAAGAAGCAGTTTCTTATAAAAAAATATTAGATATGGGTTATTTAACTCAAGAACAATTAGCAAATAAATTAGGTAAATCTCAATCAGCAATTGCTAATAAACTTAGATTACTTAATTTAGATGATGAAGTTCAAGAAGCATTATTGAATGGAGAAATATCAGAAAGACATGCAAGATCTTTACTTAAATTACCAAATTCAAAAGATCAAGTTAAAATGCTTAATAGAATTATAGAAGAAAGATTAACTGTTAGAAGAACAGATGAGGAGATAGATAAAATGTTAAATGACTTATTTGAAGCAAATGATTTTGATAAACCAGAAGAAGTAGAAGATGAAATAGAACATACTCAACCATTAACATTCAATTTTGGATCTGTTGAAGAACCAAAAGAAAATGTATTTGACATTGGTATGGATAAAGAAGAACAAGAAGTTAATCCATTTGAACTTCCAGAAGATAATAATTCTACTGAACCTTCTTCACAAGATGAACCAGAAGAATTAAATAAAGAAAAAGAAGAAACAGATTTCTTTGGATTTAATCAAAATTTCTCACCATTTGATAATCCAACAGAAGAAAATCAAACTTTAAACTCTAATGAACCTATTAAGGATGAATATGAAATTAAACAAAATGATTTTGTAGATGTTAATCAAATAGAAAATGAAGCAACAGATTTATATCCAAAAGAAGAAAAGAAAGATATTAATTCATTCTTAGAACCAACATTATTAATTAATGATGATTTTGAATTTAACGATGATGTTAAGGAAGAACCTAAACCAGTTGTTGAAGAACCAAAAGAAGAAGTAAAAGAACCTGAATCTAATTTTAATCAAGATTTCTTAAATGATGTTAAACCTGTTGGTGAAGATTTAGATTTAAGTGATGATAGAAAACCAGGAAAATTCTTTAGCTTATTTAATGATAATGAAACAGAAGATAATAGTAATTTAAATGAAACACCTTCATTTAATTCAATATTTGGTGATATAGAGCCTTCTCAACCAAAAGAAGAAACATCTAATTTTAATTCAGTATTTGATAATGTTGAAAGAGAACCTGTTAAACCACAAGAAACAAATACATTCAATTCAGTATTTGATAATGAGGAATTTAATAGATTTGATGAACAACCTCAAAATATATTTGATAATAATGAAGAAATACCAGAAGTTGTTCCTCAAAAATTAGAAGCAGAAGATATTGAAGAAACAGTTTCTAAGGAAGATAATTCAAATATTAATGTAGCATTAGAAAAAATAAAAGAATATCAAGCAGAATTAAAAAAATTAGGAATTGATATGAATATTGAAGAATCAGACTTTGAAAATAAATATCAAATTACAATTAATATTGATAAATAAATAAATAAAACCCTAGATAACTAGGGTTTTTAATTGACATATTTTATTAACTATTATATAATACAAAACTACAAATGGGGTGGAAAAATGGAAGGGATGAAGAGTTTAAAGGATATTATTCCAAGTTTTGAAAAATTAAAATTAAATGAAGCTAAGGAATTATATAAACAAATGAATTCAAATAATAATTTGGATGAAAGAAAAAAACAAAGAGAAAGATTAATATTAGGTACATTATATTTTTTAAGAAAAGATTTATTAGAAAAAAGTGAAATACAAAATTTAAGAACAAACTATGATTTAGATGATATAATGAGTGCTTTTATTGAAAGTTGGATTTTAAAAATAGATAGTGGATATTTATTAACAGTACAATCTTTTTCTCAAATGATAGATTATAGTTCCGTAATAAATAAAATAACTAATAATAAAACAAAAAAATATATACAAGCTAAATTTCCAGAAATAAAATCAAAAAGAGAATTTTCAAATTTGATATTTAGATATATTGAATTAAGAAAGAATAAATATGTTGTTTCAAAAGAAGAAATGAATATTTCTTTAGAATTATTAAATTTTTTAGAATCCATTTATCAAGGATTAGATATTGAAGATAAAGAAATTAATATATCTAATAATGATATATTTAATTATTTTAATTTATTTATAGATAATATTTTTAATAATTCAAATAATGAAAAATTACATTCTAAAGAAGTAGAATATGAAAACTATATTATAAATAATTTAGCTGAAGATCAAATTAAAAAAGAAATTTTTGATATGTTTAGTAAAGAAGGTATTACTAAAGATAGATTTTATTTAAGTAGAAAAGAATTAATTAATAGTATAATGTTAAAACATTATGTAAAAATGACAAAGTTAATTAAAATATATCAGTCATATAGTAAATATTGTGATGAAAATGGAATTAAAAAAGATCTAAAAAAAGAAATAAAAACAAAGTATAAAAATTATACTTATTTAATTGAATATACATCAAAATTCTATACAAATATTTATGATAAATTGTTAGTAAAAAAAGGAAAAACACCTATTAGAAAATACTTGGATAAAAATTTATTAAATAACCTAGTTATTAAAGATGAAAAATTAGTACTAAATGAAGATTTGAAATTAAAAGATTTAAATTTTTATAATGATTTATATGAATTATATTTAATAATTAATAGGTTTTATAATAAGGAATTATCTAAAAAAACAGAATACATAAATAGATTATATGAAATAGATAATGATATATTAAACTATATTCTATATGGTGTTGGAAATTTAGGTTTAATAGCAGATAAGTATGAAATTAGCGGTGAAAGAGTAAGACAACGTAAAGATGAAGTAGTTGAAAGATTAAAACAATATTTTAATAAAAATAAAATATTTAAAAAAGAGTTATAAACTCTTTTTTTATGATAAAAATACTAATACATAATATACTACAAAGAATATTAGTAATAATAATCCTTCGAATCGAGATATTTTTTTATGTGTTAATGCAAAAATCAGTAATATTAATGATGAACCAAATAATGCAATTATATCGATTAATAAGAAATTAACTGACATTAAATTACCAAAAA
>JAEEGL010304292.1_pt1 | contig 16490 bp, 12 predicted proteins | sample 9134231 | NCBI WGS metagenome assembly JAEEGL01 (sample SAMN16246548, study PRJNA631951) | gut metagenome | biome: gut microbiome; feature: rumen; material: fiber-attached | host: Bos | place: Iran: Karaj | collected 2018-10
ATCGCAGTTCAGAAGGTTTATGACTTCATCTGGGATGAGTTCTGTGACTGGTACATTGAGATGGTTAAGCCTCGTCTCTATAATTCAGATGACAAGGTATCTCATGAGGCAGCTCTTTGGACACTTCAGACAGTACTTCTGAATGCACTTAAGCTCCTGCACCCATACATGCCATTTATTACAGAAGAAATCTTCTGCACAATGCAGGACGAGGAAGAGTCAATCATGATCTCTGACTGGCCTGTATACAAGGATGAGTGGAACTTTGCAGCTGATGAGAAGTCTATTGAGACAATCAAGGAAGCTGTTCGTGGTATTCGTAACGTTCGTACACAGATGAATGTTGCTCCATCAAGAAAGGCAAAAGTATTTGTTGTAAGTGATAAGGATGATGTTCTTGATATCTTCAGAACAGGTAAGCTGTTCTTTGAATCACTTGCTTATGCTTCTGAGTCTGTTTGCCAGAAGGATAAAGAGGGTATTGCAGAAGATGCTGTTTCTGTAGTTCTTGCAGATGCAACAGTTTATATTCCTTTCTCTGATCTTGTAGATCTTTCTGCTGAGATTGAGCGTCTCACCAAGGAGCAGAAGAGACTTGAAGGCGAGCTTAAGAGATCACAGAATATGCTCAGCAATGAGAAATTCCTCTCTAAGGCGCCTGCAGAGAAGATTGCAGAAGAAAAAGAGAAGCAGCAGAAATACCAGCAGACCTACGACCAGGTAACTGAGAGACTTGCACAGCTCCAGAAGTAAGGAACGGCTCGTGATGCACAGATAAACCTCTGATGATGCGCTAATCCTATGTGTCGTATATGTGTATTAAAACCTCTGATGATGCTTCGCATCAAATCGGTTTTATACACATATACTTCTACAAGAGTAGCTGCATCAAATCGGTTTATGCGCACATACACTCACGCAGGCAATTGCATCAAATTGAGATGTGCTTTGCAAGGAAATTGGTTTTGCGGAAAAAAGATATATGCAAATTGGCATAAATGCGGAAGTTTGGTAATACGATTTTGAAAAGCATGTTGTGCCGATATCTGCTGAAAGGCGTTTTATAGTAGGATATGAGTACAGAAATAATGGGTAAGGTGGCTGATTTTATCAGCAGAGCTGATGGAGGAGAGCATATTTCAGTCACTGAGTGTGAGGATTTTCTCAATCAGGTTCCGAGTTTTACTGACAAACATACAATTGAAGATACCAGGTCTTTCCTTGATTTTTTGGGAAATCCTGATGAGAATATGAAGATAATACATGTTGCCGGAACTAACGGAAAAGGTTCCGTTTGCAGCTATATTTCATCTATTCTAATGAAAGCCGGATATAGTGTGGGAATGTTCACATCTCCACATTTGGTTAAGATTACAGAAAGATTTCAGATTGATGGTAAACCGATAAGCGATGGAGTTTTTGTTGAAGTATTTATAGAGATGCTTCGCAGAACTGTCGAATATAATTCAGATAAAGGCAATACAGATAGCTTTTATTTTCCTACCTATTTTGAATATCTCTTTTTCATGGCAATGCTGCTGTATGATGTGTATCCGGTAGATTATCTGGTGTTGGAGACAGGACTAGGTGGGAGACTGGATGCAACTAATGCTGTTAAAAAACCTCTTGTTTCAGTTATTACTGAGATTGGCTATGACCATATGCAGTATCTTGGCGAAACGATAGAGGAGATTGCCTTTGAAAAGGCAGGTATCATTAAAAGCGGTGTTCCGATAGTATTTTTTGACAAGAGAGATGAGAGCACGGCTGTGATCAAGAAAAGAGCTCTTGAGCTTGACAGCAGAGCTGTGGTTGTTGAGAGCAGAAATATTCAGGATACAAGGCGAATTGAGGATGAAGCAGGGAACAAATACGTTGCTTTTTCGTTAAATAGCTTATATGATAAATATGTTGACATAAGGCTTTCGACAGAAGCGCTTTATCAGACGGAAAATGCTGCTTTGGCAGTTGAAACTGCAGGTATTCTGCGAGGCTTGGGTACAGAGATCTCTGAACTTGATATCAGAGAGGGACTTCTGTCAGCCAAATGGGAAGGCAGAATGGAGGAAGTGCGTCCGGGAATTTACGTGGATGGCGCTCATAATATTGACGGAATTACGGCTTTTCTTGAGAGTATCAAAGATATGAACTGCTCCGGCAGGAAATTGATGCTGTTCGGAATAGTAAGTGACAAGCAGTACAAAGAGATAGTCCGCAGTATTCTTGCAGCCAGAGAGTTTGAACAGATTTATGTTGCTGTACTTGAGACCAGCAGGTCTTTATCAGTTTCTGATCTAAAGGGTGCTTTTGAGGATGCCAAGGACGAACTTGGAATAATTGGTGTTCCGGTCAAGTATTACAGTAATGTCAGAGATGCTATAACAGATATCATAACCAACAGAAAATCCGGAGATATGGTATTTGCAGCTGGTTCTCTATATCTGGCAGGTCAGATAAAGGGAATGCTATAAAATAGGAGATAATTTGTTACTGGAGCTGTGTACACGCGGCAGACAGTTACGATAATTATATCTGAGGGGATAAATATAGATGATCAATTTTGAAGAAGAACTTAAGAAGTTCAGACCCAGTCTGGAAATCGAGGATGCAGAAGACATCATATACAACCAGGATCTGGATGATATGTCAGATGTTTTGGTCAAGCTTTTAAAAGAAGCTAAGGGAGATTTCGATAATCAGAAGAGGACTAAATAACAATGAAGTGCAATCGTTGTGGGGCGGAACTTGATAAAAGCGATGTTTGCCCAGGATGCGGGGCGAATGTCAGAATATATAAGAAAACAGTCAGCCTTTCCAACAGGTTTTACAATGAAGGTTTGGAGAAGGCTACAGTAAGAGATCTGACAGGAGCTGTGAGTGCTCTTAGACAGTCACTCAAGCTGGATAAGAATAATATAGATGCAAGAAATCTTCTGGGGCTTGTTTATTACGAGACCGGAGAGGTTGTTGCGGCTCTATCTGAATGGGTTATCAGCAAGAACCTTGAGCCGGAGGAGAACCTTGCAGACAAATATATGGACTATGTCAGAAATAGCCCTTCTCAGCTTGATACCATCAATCAGACTATCAAGAAATTTAATATAGCGCTTAATTATTGCCGCCAGGATGGACTTGATCTGGCTGTGATTCAGCTCAAGAAGGTGCTTTCATTAAATCCCGGATTTATTAAAGCGCACCTTTTGCTTGCCCTTTTATACTTAAAGGGTGGAAACTATGACAGGGCCAAGATAGAGTGCCAAAAGGTATTAAAGCTGGATACCGGCAATGTTATGGCTAAGCGTTACTTAAGAGAAGCGGACAGTATGCTTCTTCCTGGCGAAAGTGGCAAGCTTGTTTCTGATATAGCCTCATCAGACAGTGATGACGTTATCAGATACAACAGCGGTAATGAGATGATCATTCAGCCGGTTAAAAAGTCGCCAATTACAAGAACAGGTTCGATTTGGGGAATAGTACTTGGAGCTGTTCTGGGTCTGGCTGCGGCATGTTTCCTTATTTTGCCTCAGCGTATTCAGAGTATTAACAACAGCAATCAGAGTAAGATTTCACAGATAAGTGAGGAGTCAGATGCCAAGTCTGCCAAGATCAATGAATACGAGCAGCAGGTTAAGACTCTTGAGAATCAGATTACTGACCTTCAGAGTAAGGTTACTGATTATGAAGGCGTCGACAGTACTTCAGCAGCCATGAATTCGCTTATGAGTGCAACCAATATCTATATGACCGATTCTTCAGATATTGATTCAATGGCACAGGCACTTTCAAACCTTGACCTTAACGCAATAAGTGACGATGTTTCACCTGAGTTTAAGGCTCTTTACGATACGCTTATGTCTCTTGTTGGAAGTGAGCTAGCAACATCATATTACAACGCGGCTAATGATGCGTATAAGGCTGAGGATTATGAGACAGCAATAGCTAATTATTCCAAGGCTTATCAGTTTGACAACACTAATGTCAATACACTTTATTATTTGGGCAATTCCTACTATGAGAGCGGAGATTTTGAGAACGCCAAGACTACTTATGATGCGGTTATCACCAATTTCCCTGATACTCAGAGTGCGGCAGCAGCTCAGACCAAGCTTGCAGAGATTAACAATTCAGGAAACTGATATGCTTTTCGGCTTTGATATATAGGACAGAAATTATCGATGATTAATTTTTCGGATTTAACTTTTATTTTCAGGTTTTTGCCTGTATTTATAGTGGCTTTTTACCTGACCCCATATGAATTCAGAACGCTGACCCTTTTGCTGGGAAGCCTTGTGTTCTATGGAGTTGGCGATATCAAGATGTTCCCGGTTCTTCTGGGAGCTGTAATAATCAACTATTTATTTAGCAGAGCGCTAAAGGGCGGAGGAAGCAAGGTCCTTTTGGGCTTTGCTATTGTTCTTGATGCCCTTATGCTTGTTGAATTCAAGCTTCTTGGGCAGTTCGTAGACAGTTCATTTATGCCAATCGGCGTGAGCTTTTTTACCTTCAAGATGATATCATTTCAGATTGATAATTACAGAGGCAAGGTTGATGAAAAAGCGGGATTTTTAGATATTGCCGCTTATTTTGTCATGTTCCCTCAGATTGTTTCGGGACCTATCATGAGATTTGAAGACTATGTCAAGAATCCTTTCATGAAGTTGTGGAACAGAGAAAATGTCGAGACAGATTCCGAAAGTGCTTCCGAGACAGAAACTGATCAGGAAAAAGAGATAGAGGTACTAGAAACTGTAAAGAATGATTCTGATAGTGATTCGGAGATAATAAACCTTGATACAGATGAAGGCATGGAAAAGCTTGAAGATACCGGCAAGAATGAAAGTGCAGCAGAGGTTGGGAAAACAGGTAAGCTTCACGCAATAGAGGATGGCCTTAGATTTTTTATCATTGGACTTGCCTTTAAGGTTCTTCTTGCAGACCATTTGTCCATGCTCTGGAGAGATATAGGTACAATAGGCTATGAGAGTATTTCTACTGCTCTGGCGTGGCTTGGTGCGTATACATATTCCATGGAGCTTTATTTTGACTTCTGGGGATATTCTCTCATGGCAGCAGGAATTGGTGTGATGCTGGGATTTCCTTTTATTGTGAACTTTGATCAGCCCTATGGCTCTAAAAATGTATCTGAGTTTTACAGAAGATGGCATGCAACTCTTGGCTCATGGTTCAGGGATTATATATATTTCCCTATGGGAGGCAGCAGAAAGGGGAATCTTAGAACAGTTCTCAATCTCTTAACTGTCTGGCTTATCACAGGATTTTGGCATGGAGTTACCCTCAATTTTATTTTGTGGGGAATGATCATTTTCGTTATAATTTTATGTGAGCGCTTTATACTGGCCAAGCTTCCGAAGTTTTTAGGAGGCCTCATAGGCAGGATTAATGTGCTGGTTTTAATCCCTCTTACATGGGTGGTATTTGCACTTCCGGATAATGGTATGTTATCCACTTACTTTATGAGATTGTTCCCATTCTTTGGTGTTGGCGTCTCTATTAATCAGGGAGACTTTATCAAGAATGTCGGAATATATGGCATTGTGCTGGGAACAGGGCTTATCCTTATGATCCCGGCTGTTTATGGCTTTTTTGTTAAGCACAGGAAAAATCCTGTGTTTACAGTGGGCTTACTTTTGCTGTTCTGGGCTTGTGTTTACAGCCTTTCAAATGCAGCAGGTAATCCGTTTATGTATTTTAAGTTCTGATTGTTGAAAGTGTGATTTATGAAACTGCTAAAAACTTGCCCGATTCTTATTGGGATTGCGGTAATTACAATAGCATTAACGATTGTCTCTTATGTCTATGAGGACAGCACCTATGCAGATTATGCAGGGGATTTTAACAATGCTGAGATTCCTCATCTTGCGCTTGTACTTAAGGGAGCGACAGATGGAGTTTTTCCATGGGGAGGAGTGAAGCCTTCAGGAGAAAGCGATCCTGATAATGGCATGGATACTGATCTGGCAGCAGGGGCAGATGGAAGCGCAGATACAAATGACGGCCTTGTGACATCTGATAATGGCAATGCGGAAATTTCTGCAGACGAACAGTCTGGCATAAACTTAAGTGTATCTGACAACAGCTCTTTTGATGATATGGAAATGATATCAGAGAATGATGCAGATAGGACTTATGAGTTTCAGCCGGTTGATGAGGACTATTTTACAGATGCTCTTTTTATAGGAGATTCCAGAACTGTTGGCCTTTCAGAGTACTGTGAGCCTCTTGATACAAGGGCAACTTTCTATGCGCAGGTTTCACTGACGATCTACAAGGTGATGGATAAGCCTATTGTTAAATCAGGGAACGATAAGATATCTTTAGAACAGGCGCTTACTGAGAATCATTTTAATAAGATATACATAATGCTGGGCCTTAATGAGATAGGAACGGGAACAGCTGAGTCTTTTGCTGAGGAATACGCAAACGTGGTTAACAGGATCAGGGAACTTCAGCCTGATGCAATCATATTTATCCAGGGAATTATGCACGTTACTGAGCACAAGAGTTCAAATGACAAGTATTTTACTAATGATAATATCAACAGACGTAACGAGGAGCTTGCCAAGCTTGCAGATAACAAGACTGTCTTTTATATGGATATGAATGAAGCTGTAGATGACGAGAATGGCAATCTGATCAAAGAGTTGTCTTTTGACGATGTGCACCTTAAGGCTTCTTCTTACGAAAGATGGTATCAATTCCTGCTTGGGCATGGTATTGTAAAAGAATGAAATTGGATAGAAGGTGATTTAGTTGGCAAGAGAGATGACTTTTAAAATGGAGAGGCCGGGGCTTCTTCATGAAGGAGATAAGATCACAGTTACAGAGGGTGTTCTTCCCAGTAACTATTATTACACGATTGATCCATCTCTTGCGATGTCTGGAAACTTCCCGTTTAGAGACAGAATGCTCGAGAGGGAAGGCGTTGTGACCAAAGTAGAAGAAAATGCAAGAGGATTCTACGTTACAGCGGTGTTTGGACAAGAACAGCAATCTTGATGTAATATACGAGAAATCTATTTTAAACAATATACAGGAGGGCATTACTATGGAGTACGTATCAACAAGCAAGGCACCGGCAGCGATCGGACCTTATTCACAGGCTATCAAGGCAGGAGATTTTCTTTATGCTTCAGGACAGATACCGATCAATCCTGAGAACGGTGAGATAGAGGCAACTACAATTGCTGATCAGGCAGACAGAGTTTGCAGAAACATTGGGGAAATCTTAAGCGCAGCCGGAACAGACTATGAGCACGTTGTTAAGACAACTTGTTTCCTTGCTGAAATGTCTGATTTTGGTGCATTTAATGCAGTTTATGAGAAGTATTTTGTTGGTAAGCCTGCCAGAAGCTGCGTAGCAGTTAAGCAGCTTCCAAGAGATGTTCTCTGTGAGGTAGAGGTAGTAGCTTATCTGGGAAACTAATAACGTTGGAGTGGGGATGAAGAAAAGAGTTGTTGCCGCTATTATGTGCATAGCTTTTGCCATTTCAGGCTGTGGAAGTCTGGCAGGCAGACATAATATCGATTCTGGATTTGCATATATTGAGAGCCGTGACTATGAAAACGCTCTTTCAAGCTTTGAGGCTGCCAGTGAAAAAGGTGAGGATGAATGCCTGATACACAGGGGAAAAGGCATAATTAATCTGAGGACTGGCAACTATCAGGGCGCTGTAGACGAGCTTTTGGCATCACTTGCCGCTGACGAAGGAATAGTTGATGACATGGACTTTGACACCAACTATTATCTTGCTGAAAGCTATTATCGTCTTGGGGATTTCACCAAGGCCAAAGAGGTGTATGATGCAATTCTAGCACTGCGCAGTAAGGACAGTAATGCCTATTACCTGCGCGGAGTCTGCGAGCTTGCGGCATCAGGGCATGACAGCGCATATTCAGATTTCACCAAGGCCATAACCCTTAATTCAAGGGACTATCAGATGATAATCCTGATCTACAAATCCCTTGCTCACTACGGTTACGAGGAAGAGGCCAGGAATATATTGCAGACAACTATGGAGAACGGCAGCTCTTTTATGACCAACTATGAGAAAGGGCAGATTGCCTATTACCTTGGCAATAATGCGGAAGCTCAAAGTTTCCTTGAGGCCGCCAGAAGTGAACGTGATCAGGAAAAAGAGCCGGTGGTTCTGATGCTCGGGCAAACAGGCGAAAAACAAGGCGATTATAACTATGCTATAAGCGTTTATAAAACATATTTGAGTGAGAATCCGGCAAGTGCGATCGTGTTTAACCAGCTTGGAATGTGTCAGATCAAGCAGGGAGATTATGATGGTGCAGTCTCGTCTTTTGAAGCGGGGCTTAATGTCGATGATAAGGGTGTCAATCAGGCCCTTAGGCTCAATGAGATCACAGCCTATGAGTATAAGGGAGAGTTCAGTACAGCCCAGTCACTTATGACTTCTTACCTTCAGGATTATCCAGAAGATTCTGCAGCCATAAGAGAAAATATTTTTCTTTCAACAAGATGAGTAACAAAACCCGCATTTATTGCGGGTTTAATACTATAACGATAGTATATTATTTGCATTTATAAATATAATATTTCGGGGGCAGGTATGAAAATAAGTGTATATAATGAGTGGGACCATGTGGAAAAAGCATTTTCTGAAGGCGGTGATAATGTGGTCCTTGCTTGGGATGGTGAATATAGAAAGGGCGATATTATTGAGTTTTCCGGCATGATACCGGGAAAGTATTACGTGGTCAAAGTGGATGCAGCTATTGACCCTGCCCTTGTGATGGTAGAACAGGAGTCAGTAATGTTTCCTGTTCCTTTTTATGAGAAAAAGACAAGCTATAATCCACTCGCATTCTGGGGAAACAGACATTATGTGAGCATCAGGAGTGCTGCTGACTACGAGATAAAAGGCTATAGAAATCTTGCGCTTAATCCCTTTGATCAGCATGAAGGAACCGGAGTTTATCCACATGCAAGTGCAAATGTTGAGACCAGAGGCGAAGCGGTTTTTGCAGCCAGAAATGCTATAGATGGATGCATAGCTACCCTTTCTCACGGCGAGTGGCCATATGAGTCCTGGGGAATCAACAGGCAGGATGATGCGGAGTTTACTTTGGATTTTGGAACTGAAGTTGATTTTGATAAGATAGTTCTTTATACGAGAGCTGATTTTCCGCATGACAACTGGTGGGTGGAGGCTACATTTTCTTTTTCCGATGGAACAAGTGAGGTTGTCCATATGGACAAAAAAGTGGCCGAGCCTCATGTGTTTGAAATTAAGAGAGAAGGGATCAGATGGCTTAAGCTTGGTAAACTTATAAAGGCTGATGATCCAAGCCCTTTCCCTGCACTTACGCAGATTGAAGTGTATGGTAAGGTGCACACATCTTGAAATGAGTATTAGAAACATGCACTAGCTGCGGGCTTTGTGCTAAATTGGTTCAACAATATTGGGAAGAGTATTATCTTTTGTTGGAGTGCAAAATGGGAAGAGTAAAGAGAACGCTGACAAGCGATCATTTAGCTAAGACATCGCGCTATTTGGGGTATAACAGATACCCTGATATTTCAGACAGAAAGGCATGGGGGTCACTGTCTGATGAGCTGCAACGAAAACTGATCAAGGCTGGGGAAGAGGCTAGGGAAGAGCCTTGGACGCAGCTTCTTATTTCTGATTTTACAGAGTTTGGGAAATCGGGAAACAGAGTCCGCTTCGAGGACAAATATTTTCCAAGACGAAGAAAACTAAATAACCTTGTAATGGCTGAGTGCGTGGAGAATAAGGGAAGATTTATTGATGACATTTTAGACGGGCTCTACCTTATCCTCGATGAGACAACCTGGTGCCTTCCACCACACACAAGCTACGAAAGAGATGGAGCGCAGGAGAGAGTGCCTGATGTGACCAGGCAGATCATAGATCTTTTTCAGGCAGAGAGCGGGGCTGAGATTGCGTACACTGAATATTTGTTAAGACCTGTGTTTGCTGAAATCAGTCCGCACATTAGTATTTATGTAAATGAAAGGCTTAAAGAGCGCATTTTTGAGCCATATATGAATCAGTTTTTCTGGTGGATGGGTGATGGAATCCAGACTATGTGCAACTGGACCCCATGGATTGTACAGAATGTTCTGATCTGCGCGCTTACAAGGGAGAAAGGGACTTTTTCAGAGGAAGAGATCAGGAATTTCCTTCAAAAAGCTGCTGTTTCCTGTGATTATTTTCTCGATGAATACGGGGACGACGGAGGCTGCAACGAGGGAGCTCAGTACTACACTCATGCAGGTCTATGTCTCTTTGGCTGTCTTGAACTTATAGATGGCGCTACAAAAGAAGATAGTAGCAGATATGCTGAGATTGATGATGATGGACAGGTTATTGTTCATGATCCTGGCAGGAAAACTGCAGATCAGGCATGCTATGAAACCTTTGCAGGGATATATAATGAACCTCTTATACGTAACATTGCAAACTTTATAGTCAAGATGTACGTGGGCGGTGGCTACTACGTGAATTTTGCAGATTGCAGTGCTCTTGCCGGAGGACGGACAGCAAGGGAATTTCTGTTTGGAAAGGCTGTAGGAGATGAGACTCTTGCAAGCTTTGCTGCCGAGGATTTCAGAAGAGAAAGTGATAAAGAGCAAATAATAAGCAGTGAGATAAATCTCTTTTACCATGTGATGCAGGCCTTTGCCTATGATGAGATGATGGCCTATCCGGTATGCAATAATCTGGCGGAAGATTCCTGGTTTGAGAGTATGGGGGTGATGATTGCGAGAGATAAGACCTACACTCTTGCAGCCAAGGCAGGTGATAACGGAGACAGTCACAATCACAATGACGTTGGCTCTTTTACCCTGTATAAAGAGGGAAGGCCCTTTGTAATAGACCTTGGAGTTGGAACATATACCAAGAAGACTTTTTCAGACAGACGCTACGAGCTGTGGACAATGCAGTCACAGTTCCACAATCTGCCTACATTTATTGATCGCAGTGCAGATGGTGATGTGGATAAAGCCGGGGATTTATCTGATAGTCAAAGAAATGGCAGACTGGCATTTGAACTTGGCAATGACCCTGCTGTAGATGCGCACAATACTCATATTGTAATGCAAAAAGATGGTAAAAAATATGCGGCAAAGGACGTTCTGTGTTTGCTTGGAAATACAGGAAAAGAGCCTGAAAGCTGGCCGGAGAGAGCTTTACTTGAAATGGAGATTTCAGGGGCATATGCAGATAAAAGAGTAAAGAGCTATAAGAGGAAAATTGCTTTGAATAAGGGTGATACGGTTTCGCCTGTGGTTGTAAAGGACAATTATGAAGGCAGTATTCCTGCTTATATGAGCATCATGACTTATGAAAAGCCTGAAGTTGTAGGAAATGGTAACTCTAATGCGGCGGAAGATTTAAGTAAAAACAGCTTCCAAAATGCTGATGAGCCATGCGTTATAAGAGTCGGAGATGTTGGAACCATAACTGCGGTAAAAGGTGTGAAGAGTGTTCTGATTCGGGAGTTTGCCATTACTGATCAGAGGCTTTTGAGTACCTGGAAGCACAGCGTCTACAGGATTTTGTTTGAAATGGATGAGCATGCAGGGGAGTATGAATTGGTGCTTAAGTAGCTTGCGGATATACATGATGCTATTAGAAGCGTCAGGATTATAGTAAAGGCAAGGACTTTTGGTATTACAGAGCAGAATATGAGAGGATAAGGGTATGAATATAGCAGAAACAGACAAGAAATGGATAAAGGAAGCATTGAATAAGTTTGCTTCCAAGATGGAAACTGTAGTAGAGCGCAATCAGGGGAAGATTCCTTATACTACAGATGATGAGGGCAGATTTGATGACCGCTCAGGAGAAAAAGATATCTGCTGGTGGACTAATGGTTTTTGGGGTGGCGAGCTCTGGCAGCTCTATAAGCTTACAGGAAAAGAGATATTCAGGCAGGAAGCCATCTCAACTGAAGATAAAATGGATGCTGCCTTTATGAATTACAACGGAATGGATCATGATGCGGGCTTTAGATGGCTGCCTACATCAGTAGTCAGATATAAGCTTGAAAAAAATGAGAAGTCCAAAAACAGAGCTCTTCTTGCAGCGGCAAACCTTGCCGGACGCTTTAACTTAAACGGTAATTTCATCAGAGCATGGAATGACTGGGGAGATGACAGAGATACCACAGGATGGGCAATCATAGACTGTATGATGAATCTACCTCTTTTGTACTGGGCATCTGAGGAGCTTGGGGATCCAAGATTTAAGGCTATTGCTGTTGCACACGCAGATACAGCCATGAAGAGCTTTATCAGAGAGGATGGATCTGTAAGACATATTGTTGGCTTTGACCCTGCATCAGGAGAGTATCTTAGAGATTACGGCGGACAGGGCTACGGCGAAGGCTCATCCTGGACAAGAGGTCAGAGCTGGGCACTTTATGGATTTGCCCTCAGCTACAAATATACAGGCGATAAAAAATATCTTGATACAGCAAGGAAAGTTGCAGACTACGTTATTTCAGAGCTTGACAGTAAGTTCCCTGAATACCTGGTTCCTGTGGATTACAGGCAGCCAAATAAGCCTTATTATGAGGATTCAACGGCAGCAGCTATTACAGCGGGCGGCCTTATTGAGCTTGCAAAGTGCCTTGGTTATGCAGAAAGTACAGATGCTCAGAATACATCAGTAAATTGTAGTGCAGCTCTGCAGAACTTATCAGATAAGTGTCAGAGAAATACTGAGTCTGATGACAAGTATCTCACAGCAGCAATTAAGCTTTTAAAGACTCTCCACGAGAAGAGATGTGACTACAGCCTTGATAAGGACAATGTCCTTGAGAAGTGCACAGCTGCTTATCACGATGAGAAGCATGAGTTTGCAATCATCTACGGAGACTATTATTATCTCGAAGCTTTGATGAAGTTAGAAGGACTTGCATTGACAGTATTCTGATCTATGAAAGAAAGCATTGAAATAAGCATCAAATATCGATAAAAACAGATAAATTGATGATGTATAGATGGAGAAGCCATTGAAATAAGCATCAAATATCGATAAAAACAGATAAACTGATGCAGGATCAAAAACAATACGAGAATATTACAAGAATAATACGAAAGTGAACGACCTATCATGACCTTTACACCTTCAACTACAGATTATGAACTTAGCCCATACACAGGCCTTACCAGACAGAGCTGGATTGAGGCAGCAGAGTATTTGCTGGGCGGAGTATTTGGAAATATTAAGAATATAGAAGATCCCGTTGTCATGCCAAGGTATGAAACAGAGGTAACCTATCCTTCTAAGGATGCCCCTGAGTGGCGCATTAAAGCGGAAATCTTTGAGGGACTTTGCAGATCTTTTTTTATATCAGCACCGCTGATACACATTGAGCCTGATCTTGAGCTTAATGGGATAAACGTAAGAGAATACTACAAGAAGCAGGTTCTCTACGCGGTTACAAAAGGCTCGGCCAATTATGTCCTGAACTACTCAGATATGAGAGCTCTTGATAAGAGCAATAACCCGACAGCCTGCTATCAGCAGACTGTAGAGACAGCGGCCCTTGTTATATGCTTATGGCTCTGCCATGAGGAAATCTGGGATACCTATACCAAAGAGGAAAAAGACCGCATAGCAGCCTTTCTGACAGACTTTGCCCATTCCAATACGGTTCCACAGAACTGGCGTCTTTTTAATATGCTGGACATGGCTTTCTTATATATGAACGGGTATCCGATTGATGAGGATATCATGCGTGATCATGCTCAGAATATTCTTCATTATTATGTCGGAAGTGGCTGGTACAGAGACGGACAGTCTTTTGATTACTATTCCTGCTGGGCTTTTAATATGTATACTGCCATCTGGAACAACTGGTATGGTTATGAAAAAGAGCCTTATATTGCCCGCAAATTCGAAGAAAACTCAAATGAACTTATGAAGACATATCCTATGTTTTTTGACAGGGACGGTTTTACTAATATGTGGGGCAGGAGCGGTATTTACAGAAATGCTGCTACAAGCCCCTTTGATGCTAATTTTATGCTCAGGGAAAATACGATGGACCCGGGACTTGCAAGGCGCATATGTTCAGGTTCTCTTCTTCAGTTCCTGCAAAGAGATGATTTCCTTTGGAACGGCGTTCCGACACTGGGCTTCTATGGCCCATTTATTCCGCTTGTTCAGGGATACTCCTGCGCAGAATCTCCAATGTGGCTTGCAAAAGCTCTTTTATGCCTGCATCTTCCTGAGGATCATCCATTCTGGACCGCAAAAGAAAATAACGGCTTCTGGGAAACTATGTCTCATAACGAGACAAGGGTCACCACTCTTGACGGCCCGGCCCTTTGTATGGCAAACCATGAGGCAAACGGGATTACAGAGCTTAGAACCGGCAAGATTGTCAAAGATAAATCGGATATTCATGGAATATGGAATTACGGAAAGCTTGTATTTAATACCAAGTTTCCGTGGGAATCAACACCACAGGGAAAGATTTTTGGCGTTAATTGGGATGCGGGAAATTCAGATAATAATGCAAACGAGCATGCAGTTAGAAGTGCAAACAGTAATGCGGATATAAGTGTAGTTGGAAATACAGCATTTCTTGAGGAAGATCAGTATTCAACAATTCGTCCTGAGTCACAGCAGTATGTTCTTCAGTACCTTGATGAGAATATAGATGATGTTACTGGTAGCAAGGCAAATACTACAATAGATGAAAATGCCATAAATGATGATAATAAGAGCAGAGAGAGCAATATTCCTGCCAGCATCACTCCTAATGCCACTTTCTGGCATGGAGAAAAAGAAGGCGTTCTCTACCGCAGACAGTTCTGGGAGTATGGGACTGATACGGAAACTCATTGGCGCACAGCTATTGATCTTGCTGACTTCGCCATGCCTTACGGAATAATGAGGGCTGATAAGATCAGACTCTTTAGAAGACCTATTCGCCTTACACTTGGCTCTTTTGGGTTCCCTGATAACGGGACAGATATCCAGATAAGAGAAAAGGACGGCTGCAAGGCTATTATCCTAAAGGGCAAGGATCACACAGGAAAGAATAAGCAGCTTGCGTTTACTATTATGGATGGCTGGAGTGACATTAAGCTTATAAAGAGCACGGATACTAATCCTGACAGTAAGAATTCAATTGTTGTTTATGCTGAGACTACCAGAAACAAACAGTATGGATATGAACCATATTTCCTTATTTCTCAGACAATCACCAGGGAGGATCTGACTGACTTTTCAGATGAAGATCTTTTCCCGGTAAAGGAGTTAGAGTATACCGATCCCGAAAAGTGCGGCGGCTATGGCCCTGTGACCATTAAGCTTAAAAATGGCCAGGTGAAGGTAATAGATTTCTATGGTATTGAAGGAAAACTATTGCTTTGATTGGGAAGTACATTTGGGTAGTATTTTCGGGTAATGTATCTGAGTAGTGTATCAGGGTAATGTATCTGAGTAGTGCATTAGGGTAATGTATCTGAGTAGTGCATTAGGGTAATGTATCTGAGTAGTGTATTAAGGTAATGTATCTGAGTAGTGTATTAGGGTAATGTATTTGAGTAGTGCATTCAAATAATTTTAGTTAATAGAGATATCTTTTACCCGAATCTGTAAAAAAGCTAGTTTTCGGGTACAGAATTGTAGATGCCTTTTGCATGGTGTTTACCCGATTCTTTTGAAATGATTCATTTTCGGGTACAGATTTTTCTTTCCTGTCGCTATTTTCAGGAAAAAAATGTACCCGAAAAGTGGGATAAATGAAGATTTCGGGCAAAAGAGATATTTTTTAACTTGGAAAAGTATTACCCGAAAGTGAGATAAAAGAAGATTTCAGGCAAAAGAGGAATTTTAAACTTGGAAAAGTATTACCCGAAAGTGGGATAAATTAAGATTTCAGGCAAAAGAGATACTTTTTAGCTTGGAAAAGTATTACCCGAAAGTGGGATAAAAGAAGATTTCAGGCAAAAGAGGTATTTTTAACTTGGAAAAGCGTTACCTGAAAAATGCGATAATTGAAAATGCGGGTAAGTACACTCACAAAAAATTTTGAAAAAAAATAATGTTGTGGTAAAATCTACGGTATATATGCCAAGCTGGAAAAAGCGGTTTGCATATTATAGAAGCATTAGGTAAATAATATGATGTAGATGTCAAAAGTGAATTTTTACATATATATCATAGTATTATAAGAAGTTTTATTTATAAGGAGTACAGTATGTCAGAAGTATATAACCATCACGCAGTGGAACAGAAATGGCAGAAATACTGGAAAGAGAACGAGACCTTTAAGACTGATGTCTGGGATTTCTCCAAGCCCAAGTATTATGCACTTGATATGTTTCCTTATCCTTCAGGCGTAGGTCTTCATGCAGGTCATCCGGAAGGATATACAGCTACAGATATCATGTCACGTATGAAGCGTATGCAGGGATATAACGTTCTTCATCCAATGGGATATGATTCATTTGG
>JAEEGL012687921.1_pt1 | contig 16490 bp, 14 predicted proteins | sample 9134231 | NCBI WGS metagenome assembly JAEEGL01 (sample SAMN16246548, study PRJNA631951) | gut metagenome | biome: gut microbiome; feature: rumen; material: fiber-attached | host: Bos | place: Iran: Karaj | collected 2018-10
CTGGGGGAATGGATCGACAACGTACACACCCGGGCTGGAAAGGCGCGCCCTTTTTTGCTGGTGTCGGCACCACTGATGGCGATGTCGATCCTGTTTTTGTTCCTGACGCCCCTGACCGCGGGGAAGTATCTGAAGATGCTGTTCATCGGCGTCAGCTACTGTATTTACTACGCAGTGGCATTTCCCTGTTATTACACGGCGCACAGTTCCCTGGTGGCCCTGTCCACCAGAGATGTGAATAAAAGGGGAGAACTTGCTACCCTTGCCAATGCAGCGCTGGTTGCCGCAAACGGTATTGTGGCCGCAATCCTCGTGCCCCTTTTTCTCCAGCATCTGATGTTCGTTACCGACGAAAGCGGTGTGCCGGATCAAAGAAGAAGTTACGAAAACTGGAAATGGATCGCACTTGGGTTAGCGATCACTGCGTTTTTGGGCATTCTCCTGGAATACTACTTTACCAGGGAGCGGATCACGGAAGAGAACGAAGAGATCCCCCTGGCAAAAACGGAAATCCCGGTGCGCCTTCACAGGCAGGCCTGTTTAAAAGAACCTTATTGGTGGATGGTCATGGGCTTTGCTCTGCTGTTCCGTGCAGGTCAGCTGATGAAAAACAGCTCTCTGGGGTTCTATGTCCGCTGGATGTTTTCCGGGGTCCTTGGATCCGGAAGACCGGAATATATGGCTGGCAGGTACATGTCCGTTCTTGCCCTGATCACGGGAGTTCCCGCGGTTTTGGGAATGCTTTTTGCCTGGCCGCTGGCAAAACGCCTCGGAAAAAAGCGGACCATCCTTTGGGGGCTGATTCTTGCCTGCGCTGGCGGGGTGCTGCCTTTCTTTGGGGTTCACCGTTTTTCCCTGGTGTGCATCGGCGTCCTGATCAAAGCCATAGGGATCTTGCCGGCCCAGTTTATCACCGTGGCGGTGATCTCCGATGTGCTGGATCATCTGGAATCCATCCACGATTTCAGAAGCGACGGTTTTACCATGGCAGTCTACGGTGCCATCCAGGCGGGATTGCCCGGACTTTGCATCGGTCTCCAGAGCGGACTCTTTTCTCTGGCGGGCTATGATGCTTCCGCCTTTTATCAAAACCCCGGGGCAGAGAAGATGATCGCTTTTTGTTATCTGGGGTTCGATATCCTGATGTTCATCCTGGCGGCACTGTTTATGCGCAGGATGGATGTGGAATACCATTCGAAGGAAGATCAGGAGCAGATCCGGGAGCATCACAGGCGCTTTTCCAGACAAAACAGAAAAGAAAGACTGCACCGGTTCCGCATCATGCGGGAGCGCAGGAGAGAGCGCAGGATCAGGAAACGGGATAAAGAAGACAAAAGATAAAAACAAAGAAGAAATAGACAGACAGGAAGGAATTTGGGAAGGTATGCAAACAACGGAAGTGTTACAAAAGGTTACGGAAAACGTGGCGAAAGTCATGGTGGGAAAGCAGGAGGTTACGGAATATCTGCTGGCAGCGCTTGCGGCCGGCGGTCACGTGCTCCTGGAAGATATGCCGGGAACGGGTAAGACCGTGCTGGCAAGATCCCTGGCAAAGTCCATGGACATGCGTTTTTCCAGGATCCAGTTCACCCCGGATCTTTTGCCCAGTGACGTGACGGGCCTGTATTACTATCACCAGAAGGAGGAAACATTCAAGTTCCGGGAAGGACCTGTTTTTACAAACCTTCTGCTGGCGGATGAGATCAACCGTGCAACTCCCCGTACCCAGTCCGCACTGCTTGAGTGCATGGGAGAGGGACAGGTCAGCGTGGAAGGAAACACCAAACAGATGGCAAAACCTTTTATGGTCATTGCCACCCAGAATCCGGTGGAGACCCTGGGTTGTTTTCCGCTGCCGGAAGCGCAGCTGGACCGTTTTCTGATGAAACTTTCCATGGGAGATCTTACCGGGGAGGAAGAGGTTTCCATGTTACAACGTTTTATGACTGCAGAACCGTTAAAGGAACTTTCTGCCGTTACCACGGCTGAGGAAATCGCTGCGCTTCAGGAAGCCTGCAGGAACGTTACCGTTCATCCGGATCTTTGTGATTACATGGTGCGTTTGACCCAGAAGACTCGTGGCGGTACGACCGCAGGATCCGGGGTAAGCCCCAGAGGAACACTTGCCCTTCTTCGGGCATCTCAGGGCCTGGCCCTTGTCAGGGGAAGAGATTTTGTGACACCGGAAGATATTAAGAAAGTGGCGGTTCCGGTGCTGGCCCATCGTCTGATCGCCGGTGAGATGAATGATACCGAACGGAGAAACCGGATCCTGACATTGCTCTCCGAGGTGGATGTGCCTACGGAAGACTGGAACGGACATTCCGCGCAGAGCCTGGGAGAATAAGTATGCTGATCATTTTTGCTGTGCTCCTTGGCCTGATGTGGTTTGGGCTGGAGCGTTACTACCGGGGGAATTGGAGCAGAGATCTTTTTACTTCCCTGCAGTTTTCCGTGGGACAGGTTTATGCCGGTGAGGAATTTCTGCTGACAGAGACCATCGAAAACAGAAAGCGCATGGCAGTATCGGTATTGGAGATCGGCTTTCACGTATCCAGGGGGCTGGAATTTCTGGATGCGGAAAATGTGGTAGTAAGCGATAAAAACTATAAAAGGGATCTTTTTTCCATCCTCGGCAGAGAGCGGATCAAACGTTCCTACCGGGTCCGGGCAAAAAGCAGGGGGCGTTATGTCCTTAGCAGCGTGGAATGTAAGTGCCCTTCCATTCTCCATCTCCATATGTATTTTGGCGGAAATGCCGAGGAAGAGGAGGACAGGGAATTCTATGTCTATGCCAAAAGGGCGGATGTCCGGGAACTTCTCGTGACCATGGAGACTATGTTGGGAGCCGTGGAGAGCAGCAGGCGTGTGTTCGAGGATCCCTTTGCCTTTGCAGGCATCAGGGAGTATACCCTGCAGGACCCGATGAAGAACATTAACTGGAAAGCCAGTGCCCGCACCGGGGAACTGATGGTCAATACCTTTACCTCCGTAAAGTCCCAGGATGTGGCAGTGTTTCTTGACGTGGAGGATTCTTTTATTCTTCGTCACCGGGAACTGACGGAAGAAGGGATCTCCGTGGCGGCAACGCTGATGCGGGCGCTCAGGCGTACCGGACGGGAGGGAAGACTTTATATCAATTCAGAGGGAGGGAGATGCTTCCGGGTGAAGAACGACGAAAAGAGCCTTCGGGAGATGGAAGAGTATCTGACCCGGGATTTTGATAACGAACCTGTTTTTCCCTTCGGGAAACTTCTGGAAGACCGGATCCTTGATGAAAAAGCCGATCTCCTGGTGCTGATCTCCGCCAATGCGGGAAGAGAGCGGGAGACTTCCGTTCCCGGGCTATCACCGGAGTTAAAACGCAGGTGCCTCTATGTGGTACCTTATCTGCCCGTATCTTCCGGGACGGAGAAACCGGGAGAGTGGATCCATGGGATCCGCACGGTAGGAAGGCAGGTGTCATAGATGGACTTTTTGACAAAGAAAAAGATCAGAGACCGGATCCTTTTTGTTCTGGAATCCTTCAATTCCATCCTTCTGTTATCCCCCTTTGGAATGGCTCTTTACAGCTGCGCCGAAGGTCATACGGAAGAATTCGCCGGAGCCATGTTTCTCATCAGTCTTTTCCTGTTGACGATCCTGACGGCGTGGATGAGGTTTCTCGGGAAAAAGGCAAAAGGGCTTCTTTGGTATTTTCTGGGAAGCGCCGTTGCCTGCTATTTTCTGTATCTGAATTATCTGTTTTTGCACGGGCGCTACGAAGGCGTGGTGTTTGCTGCCTTTACCATTTCCGGTGTAGCTGCGGGATTTGCGCTTTTGTTTCTGGAATCCTTATTGATCCGATTGGATGAAAATGAAGAAAAAAGGGCAAAGCTGGAGCATGACGTGAGTTATCGGGAACCCGACAGGCTTCTTCGAAAGCCTTTGCCGGGGCTGGCCTTCTATTTTGTTTTCCTTTATTTTCTGGGTCTGCTTCGCAGGGGAAAAGTCCTCTGCAGCGCATCTTTGTGGTTGTTGGTCTTCTACATCCTGGTACTTGTTCTCTATCAATATGTAAAGGGAACGGAAGCGTTTCTTGGTAACCGGCATGGACTGACCAATGTGCCGGAAAGAAGGATCTGGAGAGTCGGGAGCATTATGATCACGATCGCACTCTTCGGCATCATCCTTGCCGGGATCCTGGGGGCAGCAGGGAGTGGAAACAGAAAGTACCTTTATTTTCATATGACCAGGCCGGAGATCACGAAAGAGGAACAGGAAATGACCCCCATGGGCGACCTGTTTGCCGAACACTCCGAGCGGATGCCGGGGGATGATCTGATGGCGTTGACGGAGGATACGGAACCCTGGATCGGCTGGAATGTGATCTTTTATGTTCTGGGAAGTGCCGCGATCACCGCTGCGGCTTTTGGTCTGTTTCGGGCAATACAGAGACTCTTTGCGGGTTTCAGACGCATTTCCGGGGAAGAGGAAAACGGAGATGAGGTGATCTCCCTGGATCCGGAGGATGAGATCACGGGATCAGGGGCTGCCGAACTTCGGATCAAAACCTATTTTACCGAGCGGGAGAAGATCCGCCGAAGGTATAAACGGACGATCCGGAAAAAAGCGACCGGGGACATTGACCTGTATCTGACACCGGATGAGATCGAAGAGCGGGTGGGACTCTCCGGAGACCCGGACATGAAAAAGCTTCATGATGTTTACGAGAATGCCAGATACGGCGCTTAAGAAAGGCCTGACCTTTTTGTTCTGAAAAAAATACATGGAAAATTGTAACGTTATAGTGTATTATCTTCTCTTGTTTGACTACGTGTTGTTTATGACTGAGAAAGGAATTCGAAGTGAGCGGTAATACACAAAAGAAATGGACGATCTGGAATATTCATGAGCTGAGACCGGATGTGTGGAAACAGGCAGCACTGGTTGTGATCGCGGTTCTTGGTATGGGCTTTTTCCTGTCATTTTTGATCAATGTCAACCTGGGTACGGACCCCTGTACGTTTATGAATGTGAACCTGGCAAGGGTGATCGGGACGTCCCTGGGAAACTGGCAGCTGTGCCTGAATGTGGTCCTGTTTATCCTGGTGATCATCTTCACCGGCTGGAAACTCATCGGCATCGGCACCATCGCCAATATGGTGCTTATCGGATATGTGGCGGATTTCTGCCGCTTTTTGTGGAGCAAGTGCATTCCCGACAGCTTTTTTGCGGATCCTGTTCCCAGAGCCATCATCTTTGTGATCGCACTTCTCGGCTTTACCGTCAGTGCTTCCGTGTACATGAACGGTGAGATGGGTGTTTCTCCCTACGACGGCCTGGCATTTATCATCGGCAACAAACTTCGGGATCACGTTCCTTATTTTATCGTCAGGATCGCCTACGACGGTCTTGCGGTAGTCATCGGTTTTCTTGCCGGCGGAAAGCCCAACATCGGAACCATTGCCCTGACTTTTGCTTTGGGCCCCATGGTCAGCTTCGTGGGAAAGAAGATGCGGGGTGCAAAGAAGCGGTAAGTTTTTTTGTATCGAATTTCCGACCGGGATGTTGTAAGATAAAGAATGGTGGGTCAGTAGTAAATGCCCACACAGTCGGAATGAGAAGGTAAGAAAGATTATGGATCAGAATGCAATGGGTAAGGGGCAGCCTGAGCTGCACAACGAAGAGCTTGAGGCGGACATCCGCTCCTTTACGGCAAAACAGGATACGGAGCTGATGGGGAAGATCCTGCAGAAACTGGCGACTGCGCAGATCATGCAGCCAGCCGTATTTCCTGTGGGAACCAATCCGGAAGAGTTAAAGAAACTGGTACAGAACGGACCTGCAAAAACGGACCTTCGACCCCAGCCGTTGATCTTAAAAAGCAAGGATGGGGAAAACTTTCTGCCCATTTTTACAAGCCCTGCGCAGCTTCCCAAGGAACAGAAATACCCTGCGGTGATCTTCGTGCCCTTTATCCAGTGCGTGAAGGCCGCAGTAAAGGAAAGTAACGGATTAAAGGGTATCGTGGTCAATCCCTTTACGGACAACCTGGTGGTTCATCAGCCTGCACTGCAGATGCTGGACCAGCGTGCAAGCGCCCCCCAGAAGGTGACCCTGAACGGCCCTCAGATGATGGCGTTTTTGCGTGGGCAGGTGGAACTTGGCGAACTGCCGAGAATGCTCCACAAATACGGTGCGGCCGCCATGGATGATCTGACTTCCCAAAAGGGTGAGTATGTTGTGAAACTGTATGAGGAAGCTTATTCCAAGGTCAAGGGGATGGAAGACAAACAGCCTTACAGAGCTTCCAATTTTGAGATCATGAGTCTGAACATCAGTGATGATCTGCGGATGGTGGAAGTGACCATGCCGTCTCAGAAAATCCTTCCCGGTCAGGTGCTCCACGCATTCATGTTCCTGAATCCGGAAACGGGAGATTCCGTGTACTATGCGGTACGCAAAACGGAAGGAAACGAGCCGAACGAACTGGGCATTGTTCAGAGAGGCGGAATGTACGAGAAAGTGGGAGAGGCTCCGGAAGAGGGTTCCGAACTCTATACCCTGATGGGCATGCTCCCTTGGAAACAGTAAGCTTTATTGCCTTAGCACCACCTGTGGCGTATACTTTAATCAGTGAGTAAAATTCTTATAAAGGGGAGAAGAGAATTATGACTACCATCAAGATCATGTTAGACACCATTGACCGTATTAAGAACTTCAACAGAACGGTGCAGAAATTTCCCGGGGATTTTGACCTGGAACAGGGCAGATATTACATCGATGCCAAGTCCATGATGGGACTTCTCAGTCTGGACTTAAGTGCGCCGGTGGATCTGCATTTTAATGCGACTGAGGAAGAGGAAACAAAGATCGTAGAAGCATTAAAAGAATATATCATCGAAGCATAACGGAGGACCTATGTCAAAAGAGTCTGATTTTCCTTTCATTATCGGAATAGCTGGTGGAACCGGTTCCGGAAAATCCACTTTTACCAACAGACTTAAAGATATCTTTCAGGATCAGGTAACGGTCCTGTATTACGATAATTATTATAAAGCTCACAACGAGCTGAGTTTTGAAGAACGTAAGAAGATCAATTACGATCATCCTTCCGCATTTGAGACGGAGCTTTTGCTAAAGCATTTAAAAGCCCTGAAGGAAGGCAAAAAGATCAAATGTCCGGTTTACGACTACTCCAAGCACAACCGTTCTGAAGAAGTGGTTGTGGTAAAGCCCAGCAAGATCATCCTTCTGGAGGGAATCCTGGTACTGGCGGATGAGCGGCTCCGGGACATGATGGATGTGAAGGTCTTTGTGGAAGCGGATGCGGATGAGCGTATCCTCAGAAGAGTTCTTCGGGACGTAAAGGAAAGAGGCCGTGATATCCAGAACATCGTGGATCAGTATCTGGATACCGTAAAACCCATGCATTATCTGTATGTGGAGCCCACGAAGATGTACGCCGACATCGTGATCAACAGCGGTATGAACGATGTGGCACTGGATGTGATGAAGACCAAGATCCAGTCCCTGTTAGATGAAAACAAGTAACGAACACAATAAGAGGCATCACCTGAAGGGTGACGCCTCTTTTTCATTCTAAGGATCGTTTAGTTTGCTGCGGACAGTTCATCAATGGCCCGAAGTTCATCGGGAGTAAAGGTGATGTTTTCGATGGCCTTGATATTGTCCAGGATCTGAGCGGGTCTGGATGCACCGATGATCACGGAGGTGATGGCGTCATCATGCAGGAGCCATGCCAATGCCATTTCTGCGAGGGTCTGACCACGGCCGGCTGCGATCTCATTCATCTTCCGGATGTTTTGCAGCTGCGTCTCATTGACCTGATCTTCCCGAAGGAACCGCCCGTCGGTCCGGATCCGGCTGTCAGCGGGAATGCCGTTAAAGTACCGGTCGGTGAGCCTGCCCTGGGCAAGGGGTGAAAAGCAGATGATGCCTTTACCGAGTTTTGCGGAAGTTTCTTTTAAACCGTTTTTTTCGATATCCCTGGTGAGGATGTTATAGCAGTTCTGGGTGATGATAAAGGGAACATGCCGATCTTCCAGGATGGCAGAGGCTTTTTCCAGAGTCGGTCCATCGTAGTTGGAAAGACCGACATACAGGGCTTTTCCGCTACGGACGATCTGTTCTAACGCACCCATGGTCTCTTCCAGGGGTGTATTCGGATCCATACGGTGGTGGTAGAAGATGTCCACGTAGTCAAGGCCCAGGCGTTTCAGGGACTGATCCAGGCTGGCGATCAGGTATTTTCTGCTTCCCCAGTCGCCGTAAGGGCCCTCCCACATTTCATAGCCTGCCTTGGTGGAGATGATCATCTCATCCCGGTAGGGGAGAAAGTGTTCTTTCAGGATCTTTCCGAAATTGCTCTCGGCGCTGCCGGCCTTGGGTCCGTAGTTGTTTGCCAGATCAAAATGTGTGATCCCGTTGTCGAATGCGGTAAAGCACATCTGTTCCATATTGGAATAGACTCCGGTATCCCCGAAGTTGTGCCAAAGCCCCAAAGACACTGCGGGCAGCATCAGGCCGCTGTTTCCGCAGCGATTGTATTTCATGTTACGATATCTGTTTTCATTTGCTGTGTACATAAGATTCTCCTTTCAAGATCCCCTTTCCATTGTAGGGCTATTTTAACATTTTCCCGGTTTCTGTAAAACAGGATTCTTTTGACTGTCACCTGGTGTAAAATGAGAAAAGAAGTTGGAGGAACAAAAATATGAAATTTGTTTTCGCATCGGATTCTTTTAAGGGGTCATTAAGCAGCTCGGAAATTTCCAATATGCTGACGGCTGCCGCCAGGGAAGTCTTCGGAGAAGCGGAATGCATCGGGATCCCCATGGCGGACGGCGGCGAGGGAACGGTGGATGCCGTGATCGAAAAAGCAGGAGGAGAACGGATCTACGCATCCGTCCGGAACCCGTTGACCAGAACGATCAATGCATATTACGGTGTCATTGGCGAGAAAACAGCTATCATCGAGATGGCGGCGGCATCCGGTCTCACCCTGATCCGCGAGGCGGAGCGGGATCCTGCGGTTACCAGCAGTTTCGGTACGGGACAGCTGATCGCGGATGCTCTGAAGCGGGGATATCGGGAGATCTACGTTGCCATTGGAGGGAGTGCCACCAATGACGGCGGAATGGGATGTGCCCGGGCACTTGGGGCAAGATTTCTGGATGCGGACAAAGCGGAACTGCAGGGCCGGGGAGCAAACCTGGAAGCAGTCGAAACCATTGACTTATCCGGTCTGGACCCGCTTCTTCGGGAAGCGGAGATCACGGTCCTGTGTGATGTGACCAATCCCCTGTGCGGAGAGAACGGTGCGACATATACTTATTCCCGGCAAAAGGGAGCCACACCGGAAATGATGGAGAAACTGGAACAGGGCATGTGCCATTATCGGGATGTGATCAAACGGCAGTTTGGCATCGATCCCGACGAGATCCCCGGGAGCGGTGCTGCCGGCGGTCTGGGATGTGCACTCACCGTCTTTTTGGGAGGTCGGATGTGTTCCGGAGCCAAGGCGGTCCTGGATCTTATCGGGTTTGAGAAACTGCTGGAGGGTGCGGATCTTGTGGTGACGGGAGAAGGCCGTACCGATTGGCAGAGCTGCTTTGGAAAGACCGTACAGGTGGTGGGAGAGCGGGCAAAGGCCGCAGGGGTTCCCGTTATTGCCCTCAGCGGATCTCTGGGATCCGGAGCGGCGGAACTTTATGAACACGGGATCGGCGCATTTGCCACCACACTGGAAGAGCCCATGTCGTTAACGGAGGCCATGAGCCGGGCAAAAGAATTGTATTACAAAGGCGCGGTGCGAATGTTCCGGCTGATCAAAGTGGGAATGAAGATCACATCGGGGGAACCATCCGATAAGAGGTAGAAACCATGGCAAGATGTGAAGTCTGTCATCATCATTGTGAAGGAAAAGAAGGAAGCTTTGGACTGTGCCGTGCCCGAAAAGTCGAGAACGGTGTCTTTTCCTGTGCCAATTACGGAGCACTTACCTCCATCGCACTGGATCCCATCGAGAAGAAACCGCTGAATCTCTTTCATCCGGGATCCTGTATCCTGTCGGTGGGAAGCTTTGGCTGCAATCTCCGTTGCCCTTTTTGCCAGAACCATGAGATCTCCTATGGGTTTGGCAAAGAATACGGGAAAGACAGGATCCGGTATATTGGCCCGGGTGAACTGGCGGAGCTTGCGGAAGCTTACCGCTCCCGTGGGAATATCGGCGTGGCTTTTACGTATAATGAACCGCTTGTGGGATGGGAATATGTGGTGGATGCTGCCCGGGAAGTCAAAAACAGAGGGATGTCCACTGTCCTTGTGTCAAACGGATGCGTGACTCCGGAAGTGGCAGAGAAGGTGATCCCCTGGATCGATGCCATGAATATCGACCTGAAGGGATTTACGGATCGGTATTATCACGACACTCTGCAGGGGGACCGGCAGATGGTCATGGACTTTATCGAAAAAGCGGCAAAGACGGTCCATATGGAAGTCACGACGCTGGTGGTGCCCGGCTATAACGATACCGGAGAAGAAATGGACCGGATCTCGAACTGGGTCGCCGGCTTAAACGGCGGGAGCGGTGCAGAGACCGTTGCCCTTCATATCAGCAGGTATTTTCCCCGTTTTCATATGACGGATGTGCCTGCCACGGATGTGGGCCTGATCTTCGAACTGGTGGAAACGGCCCGGAAAAACCTCCGCTATGTGTTTGCAGGAAATGTTTAGGAACAATATTTATTAATTTTCTGAAAATTTTAGCACTCACCGATTGACAGTGCTAACAAATGAGACTATCATGTAGTCGAAGCACGAAGAAAGGAGGGCTCGCAGAGCGAGCCTTTTAGCCCGAACGCACGGCGTTCGGTGTCACCGGCCGTTGGCCGGAATGACGAAGGAAAGCTCGCGCTCGTTAGCAAACGGAGGTGAGGAAATGAATATCCAAAAATTTACGCAGAACTCGGTGCAGGCACTGAATAATTGCGAGAACGTGGCATATGAATACGGAAACCAGGAGATGACGCAGGAACATCTTCTTTACAGTCTCCTGAAGCTGGACGACTCCCTGATCCTGAAACTGATCGAAAAGATGGAGATCCAGACAGCCTATTTTGTGAACCGGACGGAGCAGGCATTAAATGCCCTTCCCAAGGTTCAGGGAAGTAACGTCAGGACCTACGTGGGGAATGATCTGAACAAGGTGATGATCTCTGCGGAAGAGGAAGCAAAGCACATGGGAGACGAGTACGTTTCCGTGGAGCATCTGTTCCTGTCGTTGATCAAGCATCCGAATAACGGGATCAAGGAGATCTTCCGGGAATTCGGGATCACCAGGGATCGGTTTTTGCAGGCTCTGTCCACGGTCCGTGGCAACCAGCGGGTTACCAGTGATAATCCTGAGGATACCTACGATACCCTTTCCAAATACGGTCAGGATCTGGTGGAGAAGGCAAGAAACCAGAAACTGGATCCCGTCATCGGCAGAGATCATGAGATCCGCAACGTGATCCGGATCCTGTCCCGAAAGACTAAGAATAACCCTGTCCTCATCGGTGAACCCGGTGTAGGTAAGACGGCCGTGGTGGAAGGTCTTGCCCAGCGTATTGTCCGCGGGGATGTGCCGGAAGGCTTGAAAGATAAGAAGATCTTTGCCCTGGACATGGGAGCCCTGATCGCAGGTGCAAAATACAGAGGCGAATTTGAAGAGCGTCTGAAAGCGGTTCTGGAAGAAGTCAAAAGTTCGGAAGGCGAGATCATCCTCTTCATTGATGAACTGCACACCATTGTCGGAGCAGGCAAAACCGACGGAGCGCTGGATGCAGGCAACATGTTAAAACCCATGCTGGCAAGGGGCGAGCTGCATTGTATCGGCGCAACGACTCTGGATGAGTACCGCACCTATATTGAAAAGGATGCCGCACTGGAGAGAAGGTTCCAGCCGGTCATGGTGGAAGAACCTACCGTGGAAGATACCATTTCCATTCTCCGTGGCCTGAAAGACCGTTATGAGGTTTATCACGGCGTGAAGATCATGGACAACGCACTGGTGAGTGCGGCCATGCTTTCCGACCGTTACATTTCCGACCGTTTCCTGCCGGATAAGGCCATAGACCTGGTGGATGAGGCCTGTGCCCTGATCAAAACGGAAATGGATACCATGCCTTCGGATCTGGATGAACTGTCCCGGAAGGTGACCCAGATGCAGATCGAGGAAGCGGCCCTGAAAAAAGAGGACGATCCCTTGAGCAAAGAGCGGCTTTCGGCTCTGCAAAAAGAACTGGCGGAGCTGCGGGATGATCTGAATATCCGGAAGGCTCAGTGGGAAAACGAGAAAAAGTCCGTGGATGACCTGGCAACGCTCCGGGAGCAGATCGAGGCCATGAACAGCGAGATCGAGATCGCTCAGAGAAACGGCGACTTTGAAAAAGCCGGAGAACTGCAATACAGTAAACTTCCCGCTCTTCGTACAAGACTTTTGCAGGAAGAGGAAAAAGCAAAAGAGAAGGACAATTCCCTTGTTCATGAACGGGTGACGGAAGATGAGATCGCCCGGATCGTTTCCAGATGGACCGGTATTCCCGTGGCGAAACTGAACGAGAGTGAGAGAAACAAAGCCCTTCATCTGGATGACGAGCTCCATAAGAGAGTTGTGGGACAGGATGAAGCAGTGACCAAAGTGACGGAAGCCATCATCCGTTCCAAAGCCGGTATCAAGGATCCCACGAAGCCCATCGGATCCTTCCTGTTCCTGGGACCTACGGGTGTCGGAAAAACGGAACTTGCCAAATCCCTGGCGGCCAGTCTTTTCGATGATGAAAAGAACATGGTCCGTATCGATATGAGCGAATACATGGAGAAGTTCTCCGTATCCAGATTGATCGGAGCGCCTCCGGGATATGTGGGCTATGATGAAGGCGGCCAGCTGACGGAGGCAGTCCGGAGAAAACCCTATTCCGTGGTTTTATTCGATGAGATCGAGAAAGCCCATCCGGATGTATTCAATGTACTGCTGCAGGTCCTGGATGACGGACGGATCACGGATTCCCAGGGCAGGACCGTGGATTTCAAGAACACCATCCTGATCATGACCTCCAATATCGGTGCTCAGTATCTTCTGGACGGCATTGCCGAAGACGGCACCATCCGGGAAGAGGCAGAACAGGAAGTGATGGAGGAACTGCGAGCCCATTTCAGACCAGAATTCCTGAACAGATTGGATGAGACCATTATGTTCAGACCTCTGACCAAGGCCAATGTGAAGGGCATCGTGTCTCTGATCACGGCAGATTTAAACAGACGTCTGGCGGACAGACAGCTGTCGGTGGAACTGACGCCCGAAGCGGAAGATTTCGTGGTGGAGCAGTCCTACGATCCCGTATATGGGGCAAGACCCTTAAAACGGTATATCCAGAAACACGTGGAGACCTTATCCGGCAAACTGATCCTGTCGGGACAGGTCCATGAGGGAGATACCATCCTCATTGAGGCAGCCGGGGATGCACTGAGTGCCAGAGTGAAGTAAAGAACTCATAAAGATCAGACAGGAGCTGATAACAGGATTGTTCTCGGCTCCTGTTTTTTCGTGTTTCGAAGGGAAAGATTTCGTGTTATACTGATACGGCGTATGAATACCGGAGGAAAAATATGTTACCTTCAGACCCTGTAATGTGCATGAGTGTTGTGAATACGAAGCTTCGGGATCTTTACGGCTCTCTTGAGGCACTCTGTGAAGACCTGGATGAAGATCAGAAGACCCTGGAAGAAAAACTTTCGGCAGCAGGGTTTTCCTATGACCGTGAGCGCAACCAGTTTGTGTAAGGATCGATAGCATGGATAACCTGAATTTATTTGATTACATGCGGGAATCCCATATGGAAAAAGAGTCGCCCCTGGCAGCGAGGATGCGCCCCCGAACCCTGGAAGAGGTGGTGGGACAGCAGCACATCATCGGAAAAGGGACGCTTCTTTATCGTGCCATCAAAGCGGATAAACTCAGCTCCGTGATCTTCTACGGTCCTCCGGGAACGGGTAAGACCACGCTGGCCAAGGTCATTGCCGGGGCAACGAGTTCGGAATTTACCCAGATCAATGCCACCACCGCCGGAAAAAAGGATATGGAAGAAGTGGTGGAAAAGGCAAAGGATCTGCAGGGGATGTACGGAAAAAAGACCATCCTCTTTATCGATGAGATCCATCGCTTTAATAAAAGCCAGCAGGATTATCTCCTTCCCTTTGTGGAAGACGGTACCGTGACCCTGATCGGCGCCACCACGGAGAACCCCTACTTTGAAGTCAACGGGGCTTTGATCTCCAGATCCATCATCTTTGAATTAAAGCCTTTATCCACGGAGGATATCGGAAAACTCCTGGACCGTGCGGTAACGGATAAAGAGCGGGGCATGGGCGCCTACGATGCAGTGATGGAGGAGGATGCCAAAGCCTTCCTTGCGGAGTATGCCGGAGGGGATGCCAGACATGCGCTGAATGCCATTGAACTTGGTGTGCTTACCACGGAGCGCAGTGAAGATGGCAAGATCCATATCACCCTGGATGTGGCGAAAGAGTGCATCCAGAAGCGTTCTTTAAAATATGACAAGACCGGAGATAATCATTACGACACCATCTCCGCATTTATCAAGAGTATGAGAGGTTCCGATCCCGATGCGGCGGTGTATTACCTGGCGCGGATGTTGGAGGCGGGAGAGGAAGTTGCCTTTATCGCCAGACGGATCATGATCTGCGCGGCGGAGGATGTGGGACTTGCAGATCCAAACGCCCTGAACGTGGCAGTGTCCGCATCCCTTGCGGTAGAGCGGCTTGGCATGCCGGAAGCCCGGATCGTCTTATCGGAAGCGGCAGTCTATGTGGCAACGGCCCCCAAGAGCAATGCCGGGTATCTGGCGGTGGATGATGCTCTTTCGGAAGTCCGTGCCAGCGGATCCCTGCCGGTGCCCACGCATCTCCAGGATGCCCATTATAAAGGGGCGGCAAAACTTGGCCACGGAGCCGGTTATCTCTATGCTCATGATTATCCGAACCACTATGTGGAACAGCAGTATCTCCCCTATGAACTGCGGGGCAGGGAATTTTACTCCCCCACGGGAAACGGTTATGAGATAAAGATCAAAGATCACATGAAAAAACTGAAAAACCAAGGAAAAAAAGCGGAGGAAGAAACATGACATTACAGGAAGAAGCACTGAAGTTACACGAAGAGTGGCAGGGAAAACTGGATACCGTTGCCAAGTCCAAGGTAAAGACCCGTCAGGATCTTGCCCTTGCGTACACACCCGGCGTAGCGGAACCCTGTAAAGTGATCGCCGAAGATAAGGAAGCTGCTTACAAATACACATGGAAATCCAATACCGTAGCGGTGGTATCCGACGGATCCGCTGTTCTTGGTCTTGGCAACATCGGACCCTATGCGGCCATGCCGGTGATGGAAGGAAAGGCCGTTCTCTTCAAGGAATTCGGCGGTGTGAATGCGGTTCCCATCTGCCTGGATACTCAGGATCCCGATGAGATCGTTGAGGCGGTGAAGAACATTGCTCCCGGTTTTGGTGGCATCAACCTGGAAGATATTTCCGCTCCCAGATGTTTTGAAGTGGAAGAGCGTTTAAAACAGATCCTGGACATCCCCGTATTCCATGATGACCAGCACGGTACCGCCATCGTTGTACTGGCAGGTATCATCAACGCCCTGAAGGTCGTGGGTAAGAAGAAAGAAGACTGTAAGATCGTCATCAGCGGTGCAGGCGCTGCAGGCGTAGCCATTACCAAACTGTTGATGGACTATGGCTTCCCCTACATCATCATGTGCAACAGCCGTGGCATCATCGATGTTTCCACTCCGAACCTGAACTGGATGCAGGCGAAAATGGCGGAGGTCACCAACCCCGATCACAAGACCGGATCTCTGGCAGATGCTCTTGTGGGCGCGGATATTTTTGTGGGCGTTTCCGCACCCGGTATCGTGACTCCCGATATGGTACGTACCATGAATAAGGACGCGATCCTTTTTGCTCTGGCGAACCCCGTACCCGAGATCATGCCTGACCTGGCAAAAGAAGCCGGAGCCAAGGTGATCGGTACCGGAAGATCCGATTTCCCCAACCAGGTCAACAACGTGGTGGCATTCCCCGGTATCTTCAAGGGCGCGCTGGAAGGCAGAGCCCCTCAGATCACCGATGAGATGAAGATGGCAGCAGCTCTTGCTCTTGCAGCTCTTGTTTCCGATGAAGAGCTTTCCGCGGACAACATCCTTCCGGAAGCTTTTGATCCCAGGGCAGCAAAGGTTGTGGCTGAGGCCGTCAAGGATCATATCAAATAAAGAAGGATATTCTTTCCGTATTATGACACAGGACAAAAACAGCCTTTACAAGTTAATGATCTTATACCTTTTGAACAGAGTGGATTTTCCCCTGACCAAAGCACAGGTCAGCGAATTCATGCTGGGGTATACGGACTTTATCAGTCTC
>JAEEGL013056521.1_pt1 | contig 16490 bp, 14 predicted proteins | sample 9134231 | NCBI WGS metagenome assembly JAEEGL01 (sample SAMN16246548, study PRJNA631951) | gut metagenome | biome: gut microbiome; feature: rumen; material: fiber-attached | host: Bos | place: Iran: Karaj | collected 2018-10
GCGGATCAGGCCTGCGAGCCGGGTCCAGAGGGTGGGTTCCACGTCGGAGGAATCGATGAGCGGGTCGAAGGTGTAGGAGTCGATCCGGACGGCGAACTTCTTGAGCTCGGGGACTTCCTCCAGGATCTGGCTGAAATCGAAGGGCCGCAGGGTCAAATCCTTCGGATCCTGTTTCATGCCGATGGTGCCACCGGTGTAAATGATGAGGATGGCAGAGGTCATATCTGGTAGAGTTTTTCGGCGTTTGAAGTGGTTGCGGCCTCCACCTCGGCGAAGGTCAGGCCCTTGAGTTCGGCGACTTTGGCGGCGACCAGCGGGAGGAAGGCGCTTTCGTTGCGCTCTCCCCGGTGCGGGACCGGTGCGAGGTAGGGGGCGTCGGTTTCCAGGACGATATGTTCGAGGGGAATCCGCTTGACCGTCTCCGCGAGGGAGGCTTTCTTGAAGGTGACTACGCCGCCGATCCCTACGGAGAACTCGCCGCACCGCCGGGCCCGGTCATAGACTTCCCAACTGCCTGAAAAGCAGTGCAGGATGCCCCTGAGGTGCAGGTGACGGGAGTCTTCCAGGATGTCGAGCAGGTCGCCCCAGGCATCCCGGAGATGGATGTTGACGGGAAGGTCCCACTGCGAGGCCAGTTCCAGCTGGACCCGGAGCGCCTCCTTCTGGAGCGCCCGGTCCTCGTCCCCATCGTGGTAGTCGAGGCCGATTTCGCCGACGGCGACCACACCCCGTTCCCGGTACGGGAGCATCCGGTCGATCTCCTCCTTCCAGTCCGGTCCGACGGAGCAGGGATAGAGCCCCACCATCGGGTACAGGACGCCGGGATACCGGTCGTTGACGGCCCAGAGGGCGTCCCGCTCGCGGCTGTCCACATCGGCCTGGACCATCTTGCCTACACCCGCTTCCAGGGCGCGCGCCACGGCGGCGTCAGCGTCCGGCAGCAGCCATTCGTCGTAAAAGTGGGTATGGGTGTCGACAAGCATCGGTCCGGTTTCAGCGGGTCCTGCAAATTTACACAATTTTTGTCGGAATTGTGCAACGCTGGAGGAGGTCGGTTTCCAGGAATCCCTCCGCTTCCAGGATTCCGGCGCGCTCCGTCACCTCCGGCCAGCCCCAGCCGGTTTCCCGGCAGATTTCCTCCAGGGTGATGCCCGGTTTCCCCTTGACGAGGAGCATCATTTTCACCAGGGGGTTTTCCGGCCCGTATTTCCTGGACAGAAGGCTCTCCAGCGAGGCTTTCCGCCGCCGTTGAGACTTCCCGAGGCCCAGTCTTTCGACCAGGTCCTCCGGCTCGGTGATGATGTCCGCCATCCGCTGCCGGATGAGCGAGTTGCAGCCTGCGGAGCGCAGGTCGTCGGCCCGGCCCGGCAGGGCGTACACGTCCCGGTTGTAGTCGCAGGCGTACTTGGCGGTGATGAGGCTTCCGCCCTTGGTCTTGGACTCGATGACGACGGTGGCGCGCGCAAGTCCGGCGATGATCCGGTTGCGCCGGATGAAGTTCAATGCAACGGGAGAACTGCCTGATGGATAGTCGGTTACGACGGCAGAACCGGGCGTTCGGACAATCTGGGCGGCCAGTTCCGTGTGTTGCCAGGGATAGATCCGTTCAATCCCTGTCGCCATGACGCCGATGGTCGGCAGTCCGCTTTCCAGGGCGGTCCGGTGGGCGATTCCGTCGGCCCCGAAGGCGAGTCCGCTGACGATGCAGGGGGGAATGGACGCTTCGCTCATCGCAAGGACCAGTTTGCGGCACCATTCCCGTCCGTACGGGCTGATGTCACGGGTGCCGACGATGGCGACGCAGGGGTGCATTTCGAAAACGGACGTGGGTGGGGAGGACGCGTTATAATAGAGTCCAAGCGGGGGATCGGGGCATTCGGCCAGCATCTGGGGATAATCTTCCTCCCCATAGGCGATGAACCGGAAACCGGCGTTTCGGACGTGTTCCAGTTCCTGGGTGGCCCAATGGAGCAGTTCCGGGGTAATCTGGTCGGCAAAGCCGCGGTGCGGGCCAAGGGCATCCCGCAACCGGGTGGCATCCAGGCGGAAGACGGCTTCAGCGGAGCCGCAGAAAGTGACAAGGGCGTGCCCCACGGAGGGCAGGTATCCCAGCACCCGGTTCAGGGCGCAGAGGGCGGTTTTTTCAGCAAGGTCCGGCATGGCGTTTTTTCCGCCAAGGTAGGACAGGAAACGAAAAAACAACACAGGTTGTTGATAACTTGTGTTGTTTCAGGGGGTAAATTAACGTTTTTTACGATTCCTACAGGATCAGCAGGGCATCACCGTATGGACCGAACCGGTAGCCTTCCTCGAGGGCCACCTTGTAGGCGTTCATCACGTTCTGGTAACCGCCGAAGGCCGCGACACACATGAGCATCGTGGACTGGGGCTGGTGGAAATTGGAGATGGCCGCATCCGGAACGGAGAACTGGTACGGCGGGAAGATGAACTTGTTGGTCCAGCCGTCGAACACGTTTACCTCGTGGTTCGTGGTGACATAGGTCTCGAGTCCGCGCATGACGGTCACGCCCACGGCGACGACCTTCTTGCCGCTCCGCTTGGCTTTGTTGATGTCGGCGGCGGCCTTTTCATTGATGATCAGGCGCTCGGAATCCATCCGGTGCTTGGAGAGGTCCTCCACATCCACGCGGCGGAAATGGCCGATGCCCATGTGCACGGTGATGAAGGTCTTCTCGATGTCCTTGAGGATCATGCGGTTGAAGAGCTCGCGGCTGAAGTGGAGGCCGGCGGCGGGGGCGGAAACGGCGCCCTCGTTCGCGGCGAAGATCGTCTGGAAATTCTCGGCGTCCTCCGGTGTGACCTTGTCCTTGACCCAGGCCGGGACCGGCGTCTCGCCCAGGGAGAACAGGGCTTCCTTGAAGTCCTCGTAGGGACCGTCGTAGAGGAAGCGGAGAGTACGTCCGCGGGAAGTGGTATTGTCGATGACCTCGGCCACGAGGGACTCATCATCCCCGAAATACAACTTGTTGCCGATGCGGATCTTGCGGGCGGGATCCACGATCACGTCCCAGAGACGCTGTTCGCGGTTGAGCTCGCGCAGGAGGAAGACCATGATGTCGGCCCCGGTCTTTTCCTTCTTGCCGTAGAGGCGGGCGGGGAATACCTTCGTGTCGTTGAGCACGAACGTGTCACCCTTCCCGAAATAATCCACGATATCCTTGAAAAGCCGGTGTTCGATTTCTCCGGTATCCTTGTGAAGGACCATCATCCTGGCCTCGTCCCTCCATTTGACCGGTTCCTTGGCGATGCGGTCCTGGGGGAGCTCGAAAGCGAATTGCGAAAGTTTCATACTACGTCAAAGTTGATACTCTTATAATACGTCTCCCGACGGAAAAAAGTTTCACTTCCGGTTCATCGCCTCCAGCCGGGCGGCCGCGGAGGCCCTGTCCGTCTCGGTTTCGCCGTACTGTGCCATCATCGCGAGGTACTTCTTTTCCAGCTTGATGTCCTTCTTGTTCCGGGCGAGGAGGATGCAGTTGCGGATGGCGGTAACGTCGTCGGGATGCTTTTTGAGGACCTGGTTGTAGTACTTGAGGGCTTTCTTGTAGTCCTTCTTGCTCACCAGCCAATAGGAGCCGATGTTGTCCAGGAACAGCGGATCGTCCTTGCTGTAGGTAAGCATATGCTCCGACAGGCTCTTGAAGGCTTCGGCCGCGGAGTCGGTTCCAAGGCGGAAGAAGGTGAAGCAGTAGTCCTGGATGAGAGCCTTGAAGACTTCGTCATTGATATTCTCCACGGTCTCGTGGGTCCAGGCGGGGTGCTGCCTGTAATGCTCGTCCACCAGCGCCTTGAGGGCGGAGAGGGCCATGTCCGGGCTTCCCTTCTCGTATGCGGTAAGGGCATCGACCCGGAGGAACCGGACATCGAGCTTTTCCGGAGCCAGGGAGGCCGCCCGGTCCAGGGCTTCGAGCGCCTGGCCGAACGATTCGTCGTCATACTCGATGTCCTCGAAGAAGTTGTTCTTCCTGCCGAGGGAATCGGTCATGGGCAGCAGGGGCTCCCGGCCCAGATACCGGTCCTGCGGGAGCTGGATGACCTTGGTCGTCTGGGACTTGGTGAACCAGAAGGAGAAGCGGGCGATGCACTGGGAAATGTCGTCGGGATAATCCGCGGCCCACTTGTCCAGGAGCGTTTCCACACCCACGCCGGCGGAACCGACCCGGGAAACGAGGTTGTTGTAACGGCGGATGTATTCCTCCTGCGAAGGGGTTTGGGCAAGGAGGGAAAGGGGCAGCAGGACCGCTGCAAGGAGGGTGAGGATGCGTTTCATCGGATATCCATTCTGATTCTTCGGTCTTTGGGATAGAGGTTGTTGCACCGGCTGCCGAGGTTCTTGCCGGGGCCGAGGGGGTGGCCCTGATAGCTCAGGGTGAGCATGCCGACGGGGGCGTCCGGAATGCGGATGGCATCGCCGTGAAGGTACTGGAGAGCGGTTTTCCGGTCCAGGTCCCAGGCCGGATACGGGTCGGGAGGCGGGACGGGAAGGTCCGCCTTGAAAAGGGAGAACACATCGGCACGCCGGATGTTTTCGGAAGTCCCGTGTTTGACGAGGACGGCGGCATACTGGCCTTCCCCGGGGACAAAGCCGGGCAGCAAGGCGTAACCATGCTCCGTGCGGAGGACGGGGGAGAAGTCCCCTAGGTCCAGGATTTCAGCACCCAGTCCTGACGCGATCCAGGCCACCGTTCCGTCATTCTCCTTCCGATTGAACGTGCAGGTGGAATAGATCAGGATGCCGCCCTCTTTCAGGGAGGACCAGACATCCGACAGGATCCGGCGGCTGCGGGCTGCACAGAAATCCACCGTTTCCGGAGACCAGTCCTCTACGGCCTTTTCATCCTTCCGGAACATCCCTTCGCCGGAGCAGGGCACGTCGGCGACGACGATGTCGAAAACGGGCTTGCCGGAAAAGGCGGAAGGGTCGCGGGACACCACGCCCACCCGGGGGTCGCCCCACGTGCGGACATTGGAACGGAGGACGCCGAAACGATTGTGCATCACTTCGTTGGCCAGCAGGGAAAAGCCGTCCCCGAAACGTTTGCGGAGCGAGGCGGCCAGATCGGTGGTCTTGCCACCGGGGGCCGCGCAGAGGTCCAGGACGGAAACGCCTGCCCCGAACCGGTCCAGCACCCGGCGGAACAGTTCCCCGACGAACATCGCGGAAGAGTCCTGTACGTAATAACAGCCGGCGTGGAACAGGGGATCCAGCGTAAAATTGGGGCGCTCCTTCAGCAGGTAGCCATAAGGACTCCAGGGAATGGGTTCCGCTTCGGGAAAAGGGCATTCCGTGAGTTTGGACGGATTCAGGCGGATGGACACGGAGGGATCGCCGGACAGCGCATCAAGCACCGTCCGTGCCCGCTCGGGGCCGATTTCCTCCGGCAGCATCCGGATGAATGCCTCCGGCAGCATCACAGGCCGAACTGGGAAGGGTCGAAGCCTTCGGGCATCTTGCCGTTGGAGGCGTCGACAAGGCCGTCAACCACTTTGTTCAGGGCATCCTTGAGCTTGCCGCCCAGCATCATTTTCATCATGAGGTTGAGGTCGGCTTCCAGCTTGATCCAGAAGTCGGTCTTGTACGGGTCGGCGGAAGCCTGATCGAAATGCAGTTCGATGTGTAAGGCGAAGGGTGCGCCGTAGTCCACCAGTTCGATGCGGGAATAAGGCACCCGCTCATGGACCTTCACGCCGATGTTGAACCCCTGCACCGTCGCGGTGATGGTGTCGAAATCGGCCTCGACCCCCTGCTTCTTGTCCTCGGGCAGCATCTGGAGGAAGTTCCGCATGTCCACGAAGGACATGTACAATTCGTATGGCTGGCGGGAAACGATTCCGTGCTTGCTTTCAATTTCGGTCATAATACATTAACTTTGCAGTCTGCAAATATACAAATATTATGCACAAGATTTACTTCGAGAAACGCTGCATCGTCATCTGCGCCCCGGACGACGAGGCGCTTTCCGACCCCAACTCGGTGGAGTTCCACGTGGGAGAGACCGTGCACATCCATTCCCTCGTCCGGATGTTCGAGGTCCAGGATACCCTGTCCCGGATCTACATCCCATCCGAAGACACGGAACGGACATACCGCCGCCTGTGCGCGGAGTTCAAGGAAGTGAACGCTGCCGGCGGACTGGTGTCCAACCGGCGCGGGGATTTCCTGCTCATCTCCCGGAACGGGCTCTGGGACCTGCCCAAGGGCCATCAGGAGGCCGGAGAGGACATCGAAGTGACCGCTCTCCGCGAGGTCCAGGAGGAAACCGGCGTGGACCAGCTCCAGCTCCGCCGGCTCATCTGCATTACCGACCACTGCTATCTCCGGAACGACATCTGGCATCTGAAGCACACCTGGTGGTATGACATGCTGTACACGGACCCTACCAATCTCACCCCGCAGCGGGAAGAAGACATTACCAAGGCGGCCTGGGTCGCCAAGTCCAGCCTGCCTCCCTTCCTGAAGAACACTTATCCCTCCATTCAGGAGGTATTCCGCGAAGCGAGGATTTAGTTCCCCTTGTGTTCGTGTTCATACAGCTCCCAGCTGTTGAACAGATTCTGCCAGATGGCGTAGAGACCGCCGGCGACGGAAGTCACGGGCGTCAGATAATTATATCCCAGCCAGATGAGGAAGCCGGTGTTCTTCTGACCGAGGGATTGTCCGGCGGTGATGGCGTTGACCCGTCCCCGGCCGATCCGGCGGCCGGCGAAGAACTGCAGGAAGCAGGTGGCCACCGAGACGAGGACGATTCCGATGAGGGCTCCGCTCCCCGGATAGTTCGTAAACAGGGCGTGGGAGGCAAGGACCATGGCGAGAGACAATCCGAAGAACCAGATATAGAAGGAGTTGGGTGCAAAACGCATCAACCGGCGCTGCAGTTTGTGCGTCGTGTACCGGATGATCCAGGCCAGGAGACCCGGAAGGACCAGGATCGGGAACACCTTTAGGGCGATCCTGAGAACGTAGGCCCAGAAACCCAGGTCGGAGGCGGGCCGGATCATCGGGATGACCATCGGGATGAGGAAGGTGGCGGCCAGGTTGGTCAGGCACAGGTAGGTCACCGTGCCGGCCAGGTCTCCGTCCAGTTTCCGGGTGATGACGCCCGCCGCGGCCGCGCAGGGACAGATCAGGCAGATCATCGCGCATTCCAGCAGGATGCGGACAGGCCCCTCCGGTGTGAGGGCCGACAGGGCGGCGAAAAGGATGAATCCCAGCACCTGGAACAGCAGGGCCCACAGATGCCATCGGTGCAGCCGGATGTCGTGCGGGGAAATCTGCACAAACTGGAAGAACAGCAGCAGGGCGATGACCAGCCGCTGCCCCTCGGACGCAACCTTGTGAAGGACGGCGCCCCAGGGCTTCAGGAAGGGCGTGAAATGGTAGAAGAGATAGAGGCCGATGCCTGTCGCGATGGCGAGCGGCAGCATCCAGTCCTTGAAGAACTGAACGGCTTTATTCATGGAGCATGGGCTTGAACAACTTGTCCACCAGCGGGTCCGTGAGCTTCATGCACAGGCCGGTCAGGGCGGCCAGGATGAGCGTTCCCTCGCGGATGACGACATGGTCGCCGTTGCCGAACGGGGAGCCGAAGCAGATCCACGCGAAGGCGGCGGAAAGGGCCACGAGGATGATGTCTTCCCCGATCTTGGCGTTGCTGAACTTGATGCCGGTCACCTCCGAGAAGACGTCGACCACCTTGTCGCCGGCGAGGATCCAGGCCTTGCTGATCACCTCGAGACGGATGCCGATGGCGGTAAGCAGGACGGACGCGAGGATGAGGACGATCTTCATCAGGTAGGAAGTGATTTCCACGTCGTTGAGGAGCCAGATGCAGGCGTCACATAAATAGCCGAAAACGAAGGCGGCGAGGAGCTGGAGGAGATAATGGATATCCAGTACCTTGCGGCGCATCACCATCTGCAGGGAGATGAAAAAAAGGTGCATCATCCAGGTGAAGGTGCCGAAGGAGATGGAGGTCCATTTCAGGTTCAGGACGGCCGGAGGACAGGAAACCGGCGCCGTGCCCAGGTTGGATTTCAGGGAAAGCGCCACGCCCAGCGCCACGAGGACCAGTCCCAGGGTGGCGACGAGATAGCGGACGACGATATTGCTTTTGGCCATAAAAAAACTTGTCAATGGAAATACAAAGATGCATAATAATGTGTAAATTTGCAAACTGTGCTTTTTGACAAATCAACCATAAGTATATGAAAAAGTTATCTGTTCTCATGTTTTCGATTCTCGCCCTTGCGGCGTGCAACCAGCGCGGAAAGGGAGCCCTGGACCTGACGGACCTCGATCCCTCCACCTCTCCGAAAGTGGATTTCTACCAGTACGCCACCGGCGGCTGGCAGGCCAAGAATCCCCTTAAAGACGAATTCTCCCGGTATGGCTCCTTCGACGCCATCGCGGAAACCACCCAGAAGAACCTGAACGAGCTCTTCGAGAGCATGGCCACCCTCCAGGCCGAGCCCGGTACCGTGGACCAGAAGATCGCCGACCTGTATAAGATGGCCCTCGACTCCACCACCCGCAACGCCCTGGGCGCCGAGCCCATCAAGCCGTACATCGCTGAGATCCAGGCCGTTTCTTCCAAGGATGCCCTGGCCGACCTGCTCGGCAAGATGAACCTCTACGGAGAAGGCGGTTTCTTCGGCGCGGGTGTGGCGGCTGACCTCACCGACAGCGACATGCAGGTCCTTTACCTGGGCCAGGGCGGCCTGGGCATGGGTGACCGCGACTACTATCTCCTGGAGACCAATGCCGCCCTCAAGGCCGGCTACAAGGACTTCCTGGTGAAGGCCCTCACCCTCGCCGGTCTGGAGAATGCCGCGGAAATCGCCGAAAAGGACATGCAGGTCGAGGATGCGATGGCTCCCATCTTCTGGAGCCGTGAGCAGAACCGCGACGTGCAGGCCAGCTACAACCCGATGTCGTCCGCCGAGATCGATGCCCGCTGGCCCGAGCTCCGCTTCGGCCGCGTCTGCGCCGTTGCGGGCATCCCCGCCCAGGACAAGGTCATCGTCGAGCAGCCTTCCTATTTCGACGGTCTGAACAAACTCTTCAAGCAGTGCGACCTCGAGACCCTCAAGGCCTACGTCCTCGCCCAGTTCGTTTCCGGATCCTGCGGCGCCCTCTCCGATGACTTCTACACCGCTTCCTGGGAGTTCTTCTCCCACCAGATGGCCGGTGCCCAGGAGCAGCGTCCCCGCTGGAAGCGTGCGATGAGCGTGCCGAACGGCCTTCTCGGCGAGGCTGTGGGCCAGATGTATGTCGAGCGCTATTTCCCGGCCTCCTCCAAGGAGAAGATGGTCACCCTCGTGGAGAACCTCCGCACCGCCCTGGGCCAGCACATCGACGCCCTCGAGTGGATGAGCGACACCACCAAGGTCCGCGCCCACGAGAAGCTGGCCGCTTTCACCGTGAAGATCGGTTATCCGGACAAGTGGAAGGATTACAGCACCCTGGCCATCAACCCGGAGAACACCTATTACGAGAATCTCCGCAATGCCAGCGCCTGGTATGTGCAGGACAATCTCTCCAAGCTGGGCAAGCCCACGGACAGGACCGAATGGGGAATGACCCCGCAGACGGTGAACGCCTACTACAACCCCACCACCAACGAAATCTGCTTCCCGGCCGGTATCCTCCAGAAGCCGTTCTTCGACCCGGAGGCCGATGATGCGGTGAACTACGGCGGCATCGGTGTGGTGATCGGCCATGAGATGTCCCACGGCTTTGACGACCAGGGCTCCATGTTCGACGCGAAAGGCAACATGGTGAACTGGTGGACCGAGGCCGACAAGGCCAAGTTCGATGCGCTCGGTGACAAGCTCGCCGCCCAGTTCGACGCGGTGGAGGTCCTCCCCGGCGTCCACGCCAACGGCCGCTATACCCTGGGTGAAAACATCGGTGACCACGGCGGTCTCTCCATCGCTTACACTGCCCTGGAGAATGCCCTGAACGGCAAGATGGACAAGCCCGTCATCGACGGCTTCACGCCCAAGCAGCGCTTCTATCTGTCCTATGGAAACATCTGGGCACAGAACATCACCGACCAGGAAAAGGCCCGCTTGACCAACATGGATCCGCACTCCCTGGCTGTGAACCGCGTGAACGTCTCCGTCCGCAACTTCCAGACCTTCTTCGATGCCTTCGGCATCCAGGAGGGCGATCCGATGTTCCGTCCTGAAGAGGAGCGCGTCCACATCTGGTAGATGTCGGCCGACCGCTTCATAGCGCGGAAACTCAAATTCCAAGGAAATCTCGCGGCGGTTTCGATCGCCGTGAGTTTCCTTGTCATCATCGTGGCCGTCGCCGTCTCGTCCGGATTCCGTCATTCCGTGCGGGACGGCGTGTCCATGCTGACCGGCGACGTACGGATCGCCCGGTCCACCGCCTTCGCCTCCGAAGGGGACGCCCCCATCCCCGCCAAGCTGCCCTCTGAACAGGAGCTGCTTGCCATCCCCGGGGTGCAGTCCATCCGTCCTGTCGCCGTCCGGGCGGGCATCGTCCGCAGCGGCGATGTCATCCACGGCGTCCTGGTCAAGGGCCTGCCGGACCGCCCCGATTCAGCGCTGTGCGTGTCCATCCCCACCCGCCTGGCGGCCATCACCGGCCTGAAGGAAGGGGATGACATGACCACGTATTTCATCGGGGAGAAGGTCCGTGTGCGCCGGTTCCATGTGACGGAGGTCCATCGCGACATGCTGGAGCTGGACGACAACCTGGTCGTTTATGCGAACTTGGACGACATCCGTCGCCTGAACGGCTGGGGGGAAGACGATGCATCGGCCCTGGAGGTCACCGTGGCTCCGGCTTACCGGTCCAACCTGCTGGTCAACGACCTCACGGACGAGATCGGGATGCGTCTCCTGCTCAGCGGCGAAGAGTCGGAAGAGGACCTGGTCGCCACTTCCTCGGTCCGCTCCTATCCGCAGATCTTCGACTGGCTGGACCTGCTGGATTTCAACGTGCTGGTCATCCTGGTGCTGATGATCGTGGTCGCTGGATTCAACATGATCTCGGGCCTGCTGATCGTCCTGTTCCGGAACATCGCCACCATCGGTACGCTCAAGACCATGGGAATGGGAGACCGCGCCATCGGCCGGGTTTTCCTCCGCGTGGCGGGCGGCGTGGTGCTGAAGGGGATGCTGGCCGGGAACGTGCTGGGTCTTGTTTTCTGCATCGTCCAGAAAACCACCCATCTTCTGAAACTGGATCCGGTGAACTATTTCGTCTCCTTTGTCCCGGTCCATATCGACATCCCCTGGATCCTCGCGGCCGACGTGGTGGCCTTCGTCTCCATTATACTGCTGCTTCTCATCCCCACGCTGTTCATCGCGCGGGTGGATCCGGCCCAGACCGTCAAGGCCGAATAACTAGCGGGGATATACTTCGGAATACTCGTTATAGGTGTCCAGGACCTCCCGGACATAGGCGATCGTCTGCTTGCCCTTGAAGTCGGGAACGGAGGGGATGACCGTGACGACGCTGTCCCAGCGGGTGGCGTCCACCTGCTGCTGTTCCGCATAGCGGATGCATTTGAGGATGTTGCCCTCGCCGGCGTTGTAGGCGGCCAGGGCGAATTTCAGGCACTCCGCCGAATCGGCCCCATGCTCGGCGAACATCCGCGACAGGTAGGACAGGTACTTGGTGCCGATGGAGATGTTCACCGCCGGGTCCAGGAGGGTGTCCACGCTGTATTTGTCGCTTCGGATCTGCATCAGGCCCACGGCGCCGCGGTCAGAACCGGACTCGTTGATGAATCGGGATTCGTGGTAGATGATGGCGCTGAGGAGGCGCCAGTCCCAGCCTTCCTCCGTGGCGTTCTGCTTGACCAGACGGTCGTAAGGGCTGATTTCCGTGAGGCTCGAACCCACGCGGCGAAGGTACGTCTTCCCGATCTTGGTCAACCCGCCGTTCTTAGTCATCGTCGTAATCCAGGCATTGAGCTGCCTGACTTCGGGGATATGGTCCTCCCGCAGCACCCAGACTGTGCTGTCACGGTAGGGGAGCGTACTCACCAGGCCGTCGGCATGCAGGCTGTCGGCCCGGTACATGACCAGCAGGTCCACGGCCCCATCCCGGAGGGAGTCGATGTAATCCATACTGTCGGCCGGGGTAATGAATTCCAGCTCCAGGCCGCGCTCGTCGGCGAATTCCCGGAGGATGATCTTGTTCATGCCCACCGTAAGTCCGCGGACGGGTTCCCCCTTCAGATCGATGACGCAGCGGAGGGTGGTCACCGGCGGTGCCGGGACGCTTTTCCGGGTGGTCAGCGGCAGGCAGAGGGCTGCCGCCAGGGTGGCCGCTATGACGATGAGGGCTTTCCGGAGAGTCGGATTCATAGGATTACCGGGATTGACGCTGCAGGCCGCCGGACCTGCCGCCGGACCTGCCGCCGCCACCGCCGCCGCTGCGTCCTCCGCCACCTCCTCCGCCGGACATGCCGCCGGAGCTGGCGCGGGAAGACATCTTCTTCTGGGCGTTCAGCGGGGGATAGAACGGCCAGTAGATGCCGAACTTCACGACGCGGTTGGTGTAGATGTAGTGGTGCGCGCTGAAATAGTCTTTCTTGTCCATCGGCCATCCCTGTCCCGCGTTCTCCATCTTGATGAAGATGCAGGCCTGCTTCCACTGGAGGTTCATGAAGACGTCGAAGTACGGGGCGTTCCCGTACTGCTGCTCCTGCTGGTTGTAGAACGTGCCGGAAACAGGGTTGAATCCCGGAGCGTACCACAGGGTGTTGTAGCGGGCGTCAACGCCGAGCTGCATCTTCAGCACGTCTTCGGAAACAATCGGGAACTGCAGGTAGTACCGCAGGTTGATGGCGAGTTTCGGAAGGGGTACGACATCCTCTTTGGACGACAGCTGGAAGAGGGCGCTGTTCTCCAGGTGCAGGATGCCCAAACGGAAATCCTTCCGGAGCGCCGCGGTGAGGATGCTCATGGGGTCGCCGTTCTGGCGGACGACCCCCAGGGAATCATAGTAGATGTTATTCGCCAGGAGGGCATAGCCCGCAGAGGCGTGCAGCTTCCATTTCGGGATGTCCAGGGCAGCCTGGAGCCGGGTGGTGGAGACTTTTGAGAACTCGTTGTCCCAGATGTAATGGTTCGAGTACAGATGCTGCTCGTACCAGTCGGGCTGTTTGAGGTTCGTTTCGAACCGGGCCGTCAGGCTGATGGGGCTGCGCGGCGAACGGTGGAAAGGGAATACGCTGAATTTCAGGTTTCCCCGCAGGAAGAAGTCCCCGGCTTCGGCGCCGGCGAAGGACAGCTGTCCGAGGGCGTCCCATTCCAGGTACCGGCTCAACCGGCCTTCCGCACCGGCGTAGGCGTACAGCGTGTTCCAGCGGACGGTGGAAGACTTGTGCAGGTAGGCGCCGGGCGAGAAGTCGTAGAATGACTGGAGACGGTCGCCGATACCGCCTTCCACCTTGGAAACGACGGCATCCTCGCGCCAGGGCTGGAACCTCGCGAAGATCCGGTTGTCCAGGCGGGAGGTGTGGAGGGAATCGGCGCTCTTGGTGGGATGGATGAAGAACCGGTCACCGAAGAAAGCCCTTCCTGCCGCATCCGACGAAGAGATGGCGTCCGTATAGTACTTGTTATACACCGAATACTCGGTGGAGGTACCCAGGAAGAAGGTCGTAATGTCGGTATTCAGCGTATCTTTCCGGACATAGGACGTGTCTCCGCGGTGCTTGAGGTCCTCGATGAAGGAGAACGGGATGCGGTAGGTCTGGTCCAGGAAGAAGGTCTTCTTGCTGTATTTGTTCGTCGCCGTGGTGAGGGAGACGTCGATTTCGCGGACATCCACCGTCGTATCCCGGATCCAGAAATTATCGATGATACCACCGTTTTCCAGCCGGTTGATGGAGTTGGAGATGACGCCCGCATGCAGGAGATACTTCTTACCCAGATAGTTGGCAGCCGCATAGGCCGTCTTGTTGCGTGCCTTTGCATTTTTGAGGACACCGGCGCCGCCATAGGTTTTGAACTCCAGGGCGAAGTTCAGGGCCGGGGTGATGTTCTGCGTGGTGAAGATGCGGACGTCGTCGTTGGACAGGGTCTCCGAGTTGAACAGGTTGCCGTAGTAGGAGAGTTCCGTGTACGGGGTCTTGGTGTTGAACATCGGGAGGGTGGACGGCGTATAGGTCCAACTTTCGTAGGGGGCGTAGTAGCTGACGGTGGACGACGGGTCTTCCCGCTTGAAGAAATTGAAGGTCTGGACGGCGGAACCCGGCATTCCGAGATAGCTGCCTCCAATGTCCTCCTTCAGATAGGGATAGTCGTGGAAATGGTAGTTGAACGTGGTGTCCCATTCCTTGACTTCCACGCGGTTGAAATGCCGGTCGTGGTTCCAGGCTACGAGCCGCTTGAAATACAGGCTGTCGGGGAGGAAGGCGGTTTCCAGGATGCGCGGGGTGTTCTCCCGGATGCTGTCCTTGATGTGCTTGAGGCTGTCCTTGATCTGCTGGATGGAATCCTGACGGCGCATGAGTCTCTTCACCTTCTGTTCGTTGTCGTATTTCTTGCGCTCTGTCTTGGACAGGCCGGCGTACCAGCGCGCGAACGCTTCCTTTGCGGCGGCCGTGGAATCGGCAAAATACAGGGAGTCGATGACGGGCCAGTCCAGGGAATCACCTGCCTGTCTCAGCGAGTCCACGACAATCCTGTGGGTGAGGGAATCCTTCACCGCGACGTACCAGCGGTGCAGGAACGGGTCCGTGTACCGCAGGCTCTCGGGTACTTTCATCGTGTCCCGGGCATAGATCTTCGGAAGTGTATCTTTCGGAGGCTCAACCGTTTCCTCCTCTTCGAAGAAACCGAAGCCGTCCTCGTCGTAAAGGTCCAGGGTGTCCTTGGCAACCGTATCCTTCAGGACGGTATCCTTCAGGATGGTGTCCCGGCGGACCGTGTCGTCCTGGATCATCCGGACGGGACGGAACCCGATTCCGGTGCGGACCGAACGGGAAGTCTCCACACCCACCGTACCCGCCATCGTCAGGGCGACGATCGCAGCCGGCACAAGTATTTCGGACCACAGGTTTTTCATACAACCTGCAAATATAAGAATATTTTCCGGAACGCGCGGATAGGGTCAATACCGGACCTTGCTCAGGAAGAGGGCATGTCCGGGGACGGACTCTCCGGCGTCGCCGCGTTTCCCCGTGGCGATGAGGTCCGCCACCCAGTCGGGTCCGTGCTTCCCGCGCCCGACCTCGATCAGGGTTCCCACGATCGCGCGGACCATGTTCCGGAGGAACCGGTCGGCGCTTACCCGGAAATACCAGTAGCCGGACTCCTCCGCCCTGTCCTGCATGACTGTGTAGAGCGTAGGGACATAGGGCTTCCAGAAGGCTTCCGTGACGGTGCAGATGGAGGTCTTGTTGGCACCGCCCACTTTTTCGAAGCAGGAGAAATCGTGGGTTCCCAGCAGGTACTGACAGGCCTGGTTCATGGCGTCGAAGTCCAGGTCGGGATAACCGCATTGCCAGGAATGGGCGGCTACGAACGGGTCTTTTTTCCGATGGATAAAATAGGTGTAGGAACGCTGTACGGCACTGAAACGGGCGTGGAAATCGTCGGCCGCAGGAAGGACCGAATGAACCGCCACCGAACGGGGCAGGATGGCATTTAATTTGTAGCAAAAATCTGTTGCCTCAAAAGGAAGGGAACCTGTCAGGTCGAAGTGGCAGACGTAGTCTGCAGCATGGACCCCGGTATCCGTCCGGCCCGCGCCGGTAACCGCTACGGGACCGCCGCAAAGCTTCGCGAGGGCTTCCTCCAGGCACTGCTGCACGGAAGGGGAGGAAGGTTGGATTTGCCAGCCGCAGAAGGCGGAACCGTCGTAGGAGAGGCTGAGGAGATAACGCATATGCAAATGTAACAAAATATATGGAAAGCGTAAACATCAAGGAACTGAACGAACGCATCCAGAAGGAGAGCTCCTTCGTCGACCTCCTGACCCTCGAGATGGGCAAGGTCATCGTCGGCCAGAAGGCCCTCGTGGACAACCTCCTCATCGGCCTCCTCTCCGGCGGCCACATCCTGCTGGAAGGCGTGCCGGGCCTGGCGAAGACCCTCGCCATCAATACCTTGGCCCAGGCCGTCGACGCCAAGTTCAACCGCATCCAGTTCACCCCGGACCTCCTTCCTGCCGACGTCGTCGGCACCCTCGTCTATTCGCAGAAGAAGGAGGATTTCGAAGTCCACAAGGGGCCCATCTTCGCCAACTTCGTCCTGGCCGATGAAATCAACCGTTCCCCGGCGAAGGTCCAGTCCGCCCTCCTCGAGGCGATGCAGGAGCACCAGGTCACCATCGGCGAGCAGACGTACAAGCTCCCCGCACCTTTCCTGGCGATGGCTACCCCGAACCCCATCGAGCAGGAAGGCACCTATCCGCTTCCGGAGGCCCAGGTGGACCGTTTCATGCTGAAGGTCGTCGTCTCCTATCCGAAGAAAGA
>JAEEGL013243518.1_pt1 | contig 16490 bp, 10 predicted proteins | sample 9134231 | NCBI WGS metagenome assembly JAEEGL01 (sample SAMN16246548, study PRJNA631951) | gut metagenome | biome: gut microbiome; feature: rumen; material: fiber-attached | host: Bos | place: Iran: Karaj | collected 2018-10
TCTTTTCGAAAAGAACCAAAAGGCATACGCTCATTTCTTTTCAAAAAGAAACTGAGCCAAAGAAAATTCTACTTTCCCCAAACCCCTTTCTACATATAAAGGGGCTTAATTGACTACGGCAGCATACGCCGCCTTCGTCAAGGTTTTGGTATGGCTCACAAGCTTTCGCCCTACGGGTGAGCCATGAGTAATCTTTGCTCATTTCATTTGCAAAAATAAAAAGAAAAACATTCCGCACGAGGGGGTCTTTAGAGATGGACGGATTGTTGAAATCTATCAGAACAAAATGGTGTCTGAGCGTAGCGAGTTCCATTTTGTGATTTCAACAATCAGCCCATCGGCCCCCGAGCCAGGACGTTTTTGGCTTGACCTTCGGTCGAGCCTGCTCACACTCGGGATAGCTGATGCAAGCATCGCTCTCCTTTCGCTCAATCGCAGCCTTCTTCTTTGGTTCCGTTTCTTCTTCGACACCGAAGAAGAAATGAACAAAACTTTTTGGTTCTTTTCGAAAAGAACAAGCCCTCCTTGGGGAGGGTAGGGAGGGGAGAGGCTTACTTCCCGAAAAGGAATTTTCCTAAAACGGGACTGGTATGCAGGATATGACTGATGAGCAGACATACCGCTACGATGGGAAGTGCAACACCTACCGATAGCAGAAGGTCTATCAGGAAGTTGGGGTGATGCGCATTGAGCCAGGTTCCAATGAAAGGCATGGAGGGGATGAGCAAAAAATGTAGCAGGTAAACATCCAGAGTGCGCTGACCTGTATATTGAAGGGCTCTTCCCAAAGCATGTTCTGTAGTAAACCATTTCTTATTATAACGGAAAAACATCACCACCATCAGCAGCAGTGTGTACATGGCCGTAGTGCGGGGTAGGTTGGTCCAGGCAAACTTCAGTGTGTGCAAGCGGAAAATGTCAGCACAGCAAACCAGGGCCAAAGTGGCGATTAATGGAAAGAACCATACGCTGTCGAAAAGCTTTTGTATCCGATTCCAATACCTGTGTACGATATTTCCCAAGAGAAAGAACTGCATAAACCTGATGGTCTGTATCAGGCTGGTATAGGCAAAGAACTGGGCTTTATGGTAAGAAAAGTGCTTGGGTAGGTACAGCGTTTCGTATGCAGCGATGGAGATGAGCCAGACGGTAATCCAGAAGACCATCGAGAGTTGAGAATTGAGAGTTGAGAATTGAGAATTGAAAATTGAAAGTTGAGAGTTTTTTCCTGAAACTTTTTCCTTTATCTTTTTCAGGTAATGGGCGATGATGCTGATGGTGTAGTAAATCAGGAACATCTGTAGTAATACCCAGGTGAACCAGTACCCGTCTTTGGTTGGACTCTTCAATGCGTTCAGAAGGCCGTCCCAAAAACTATGTTTGGATTTGAAGACAATAAAGATACCCAGGAATATGATGGCAGGGATGATCTGTACGTGCAGTTTCTTCAGAACCAAAGGGACGGTATTTTTCAGATTCCATACGATGTTTGCTTTATAAGCCAGGAATCCGCTCACAAAGAAGAATAGAGGCATACGGAAGAGAACCAGAAAGGGTAGGGCGGCACTTGTCTTCTCATTTTCTACAAATCCGAACTGTGCCACATGATACGCCACAACCAGTATCATGGTAAATCCTCTCATGGCATCCAGCCACTCAATTCTGTGCCCTCTCTCCCGACCTTCCCCGGGGAGGAGGAGTTCCTTATTATTTAATTCCATCTTCGCGGTAGCAAATTCTTCACTCCTCATTCTTCTTTTTCACTAGGGTCTAACGTCTAATGCCTAACGTCTTTCTCTCCCCCAGGGGGGAGTAGGAGGGGGCTTACTTCTTTTGCGCATTGTTCTACATTATAATATTTCTCCGCTAAGTGGCGTCCCTTGCGTCCCATCTCTTCGGCTTCTTCGGGGTGTTCTGCTATATAGCGGATGGCACGCTCCCAACCTTCTCGGTCGTAAGGCTCTAAGTAGATGCCGCATCCCTCAGCCTCCAAGTCCATGGGCATCTGTGGATTGCGGGTGCAGAGTATGGGCAAGCCCAGAGCCAATGCTTCTACCACAGTGGTAAGTCCTACGGTATAGTTGCTCTGTTTGCAGCAGATACAGACACACTGACTTTGAGCCACTAATAGGGCTATCTCATATGGCATCAGTCGTTCCCCAAAGCGTAAGTCTATGTTGTCTTTTATCTCTAAGTCGGTAAACAATCCTTCCTGTTGTTTCTGAGTAAAAAGGGTGAGGGGTAAGCCCGTATTATTGAAAGCTTCTGTCAGTGTCTTATAGTCTCTCAGTTCCTTTCCGGTGGAGATAAAGCCCTTCCTTTGGAGGGGTTGGGGGAGGTTGTCATAGAAAGCCAGGTCGGCTCCCCAATGAACCATGCTCATACGGGTCGGGTCGGCTTTTTCTGATTGCAAACTGTCTTGTATCAGCTTATCAGAGAAGAAAATCATGTGGTCCATACCCTTGTAGAAAAGTCGGGCCAAAGCTTCGCGGAACCAGTTCTTGGCCTTCACAATGGGTTGGTGATGCCAAACCACAATCTTCTTCCGGTATAGTCCGATGGCATGCAATAGGATAATGGGTTCTATGCCTCGGGTGTGCGTGGCATAGAGCACATCATAATGCCGACGGCAGTTAAGAATCTTCCAGGTTGCCGTCAGCGTATCCTGCACACGTTTGTATAGGTGAATCTGGTCGTGCCAGATAACCTCATAGCCGTATTGCTCCAGTTGTAGCGCCCCGTAAAGGAAATGGGCGGGGAATTTCCCTTCTTTCCATTCCCGGACAATCCGAACCGTATCTTGGGTGTGATAGAAATAGATGGCTGGCCTACAGCCTCCCCCGTCCCCTCCAAGGGAGGGGTGAACAAACTGGGCGTTCTTCCCACATTCTCCCCTCCTTGGGAGGGGCTGGGGGAGGCTCTTCCCGCTCAGCCAGAACACCCTTTCGATAAATGGAACCAACAGTGTACAGATGGCAAAGACCAGAACAGTCATTACAATCATGTCGGGAACGCTTTTCTTGATGTTGTGGCTCAAAAGAATAGACAGGTACACGTAGCACATTATTAGTGGGTAGTGCCCTATGTAGTAAACCATACTATGCTCTCCAATATAGCAGATGCCTGGTATGCGTCTTATATGTGTGGTCAGCAGGATTCCTGACAGTCCGGTCAGTGCCAGCATCGTATTCAGCATCACTCGCCAGAATGGTCCGCTGAAGGTGTTGGTCTTCATTTCGTATTCTCCATGCAGATAGATGTTCACGCATACAAACGCTACCACCAGTATGATGCTGGCAATCAGTCCCTTCTTGTCTCCTATCTTATCCAGTATTATATGCCATACCTTTCCTAAATAGAAGAAAAAGGCACCGCAGAACACATTGTCCATCATGAAATAGAGTGGGTTACCCTGCCTGTAGAGCCAGTAGCTCAGCAATGGGAACAGGATGATAATCAGGTGCAGGTGCCGTACCTTTTCTATAAAATGTACTATAATATAGGAGGCAAAGAAGCAGGGTAGGAACCACAGTGGGCTGTTTCCCCATGTAAAACCTCCCACCAACAATTTGAAGTCATGGAACGACTGCTCTGTTCCTGGGAACCGGCCGGGGAAAGTCAGCATAAAGAACAGACACACACCAGCACTGATGGCAGCCCACGAGAAATAGGGAATCATCAGTCTACGGAACTTATCCCAGCAGTATGCTTTGGAGTCGCCCTGTACTCCCTTGTTGAAATAACCAGCCTTGAAGAAAAAGAAACTCATCAGGTAGAAGCTCCACTCCATAATCAGTTTCCACCACTCGGTCTGCCTGAGTGCCGTCTGACAGACAACATGCAGCGTTACCATCCTTAGGATGCATAGTCCGCATAGGATGTCAAAAGCGTGGTTGCGGAGGCCCCCTCCCGTCCTGACCACCTTCGTGAATGGGGATTCGCTCACCTTTGTGGGGCCGGAGCCACACTCAGTGGCTCCTCTGAAGACCCCAGTCGCCCTTTGGGTGAGGAGTTCTTTTCCTGGTACTGTTGCCATATTCATTCGTGTGAATCCTGTTTTTTCTTGTGGGATTTCTTCCCTCCCCCAAAGGGGGAGATGGAGGGGGCTAAGTACTGAACCGCTTCTCTCATAATCTTGGCTCCGCTTATCCACATGATGCCGGCATAGAGGGTAGCGGCCATGATGATTCTGATTATCATCCTCAGCCACATAATCGAAATTCCGTTTGTTGCCCACCACGTGAAGGAATGCACGAGAAGCGTAAAGACAAGGAAAGGCAGGATGTCTTTCAGAGTCTCCCTCCAGCGCAGACCCACCAATCTCTTTGCCCACCACTGCCAGATGCCCAGCCAAAGAACATTCAGTGCAATGAAATAAATAACCATTGACGTCAGTCCCTTTGGATAAAGAAGAATCAGTCCAGCCCATACCACCAAACATTGTCCTATGGTACATGCCATGTTCACGCCGCTTTTACCACGACTTATGGTCAGGTTGCTGTATAACGTTGTAATAGGTACAACAGCACCGTGTAGGCATAGCAGTGCCAGCATCGTTCCGCACTCTGCCCATTTCTCCTTGCCCACTATCATAATGAAATCCTGTGCAATGATCGCAAGTCCGAACATAGCGGGGAAGGTAATAAAGCAAGTAAAGCGCATCATCTTCCTAAATACGTTTCTGTACCGGCCGATATCTTCGTTCACCTGAGCTAAAGTTGGTTGGGCCACTCCATTCACCATTCCGTTGATGGTATTTGATGCCATATCATCCCATTTTCTTGCCTGTGTATAGATACCGGCCACATGGTTGTTGAATTTATAGTTCAGCAAAACAGAAAAAGCTTCCTTATTCAGTATGTTAAAAACATTGGTCAGCATCAGCTTGCTGCCAAAACCAAACATCTTCCATGCCGGCTCTAAAAGAGTGAGGAGTGAAGTGTTCCTCCCTCCTCGGGGGGAGGTTAGGAAGGGGGCTGTCGGTCGCCACGAAGAGAAGCGCCATGCCAGGATCTGTACTATGGCTACAAAGCAGACTTGCTTTGTTACAAGACCCCAATAGGCATATTCGTTCCATGCCATTATAACGCATATGATGCTTGATATCAGTACACCGCAGATATTGCAAATACTGGTTTCCTTTACCATCAGGTGACCAAACAGGTAGGCACGCTGAACCGTTCCGATGCCGGAAAGGAGAAAACACAGGAAAAGGAATCTCGCCAGGTAAATAAGTTCCGGGTCGTGGTAGAAATCTGCAATTAAGGGGGCGCAAAACCATAGTATGATGAATAGCGTAGCGCTCACCAGAATATTGAACCAGAAGACTGCATTGTATTCTTCATGGGTTGGTTTTTTTTTGTTGCAAAGGGCAGAGATAAAGCCGCTCTCTTGGAGCGTACTTGCCAAGTCTGTAAAGATTTTCAGAGCAGCAACTTTTCCGTAATCTTCGGGAAAAAGCTTAATCATGAGAATCAGTCCGAACAGACCTTCCAACACTTGCATGGCGCCGTTCGAGAATCCTCCCCAAACCAGTCCTTTCGCTGTACGCTCTTTTAGTGATTTTTCTTCATTCATGGCACAAAAGTACGGACTTTTTACATAAAACCATGTGTCTGTTTTCTATAAATCTCTTTTTTACCGCATGATTGCTTTTTTTTTTTGGATATTTGACGAAGTTTTTCTACTTTTGTGCCCATATTTGACTAAATGGAGTTCAACTCAACAAAATAAATGGCAATAAAGTTTCAGTATAACAAGACCTCTCTTCAGCAAATCGAGAAGAATCTGAAGATGCGTCAGCGTACTTTGCCTATCATCAAAAGCAAGGAAACGGCTTTGCGTCTTGAGGTGAAGAAATGCAAGGATGAGGCTGATGAACTAGAACAAAAACTGCAAAGTCAGATTTCTGGCTATGAACGCATGTATGCTTTGTGGGGCGAGTTCGATGTTTCATTGGTCAGTCTGAAGGATGTGCAGCTGAATGTAAAAAAAATAGCCGGTGTGCGTGTCCCCATTCTTGAGAATATTGAATTGGAGGTACGACCCTTCGGACTGTTCAGTGCCCCCAAATGGTACTTTGATGGTATCAACCTCTTGCAAGGATTGGCTAAGACGGCGGTTGAGCGGGAGTTTGTCTTTGCAAAGCTTCAACTCTTAGAGCATGCCCGTAAGAAGACAACCCAGAAGGTGAACCTCTTCGAGAAGGTACAGATCCCGGGCTTCCAGGAGGCTGTGCGTAAGATTAAACGTTTCATGGAGGACGAGGAGAACTTGTCTAAGTCATCACAGAAAATTCTGAAGTCGTTGCAGGAAAAACGACGTCTTGAAGAAGAAGAAAAGGAGGTAGCCGTATGATTGAGAAAATGAAAAAGCTCACCTTCTTGGTGACAGAAAGTGAATATGAATCTTTCATTGCTTCCTTGCGCGAACTGGGTGTGGTACACATTCAGCAGTTGCAGAAAGGTGCTACCAGCCAGGAGCTGCAGGACGGTATAGCGCTGGAGCAGCGGTACAAGTCTGCCCTCCAGGCTTTGGAGATTTATGCCAAGACCTACAAGGAGATGGCCGTTCCTCAGTCGTTGCAGGAAAGTTCCTCTCCCATAGAACTCCTGCAGCATGTCGAGGATTTACGTGCCGAGGAGTTGAACCTGTTGCACAACATTGATGCACTGCAGAAGAATATCAGCATATTGGAGCCTTGGGGCGATTTCGACCCTGCCAGCGTAAAGCATCTTTCCGATGCCAGTGCACAGCAGATTCATTTCTACCGTTGCAGCAGCAAGTTCTTTAAGCGTGAGTGGGTGGATAAATATTTTGCAACACCCATCAACGAGATGGATAAGCGCGTGTTCTTCATTACTTTCAGTGAAGAAACGCCCGATATTCAGGCCGAACAGATATTCCTTCCCGATGGAACCTTGAGTGGCTATAAAGCAGAGCGAAAGGTAGAAGAGGAGAAGTTGAATACCGTTCGTTCCGAGCTATTGTACATTAATGCCAATGCACATAAAGTCTTGGAATCCGGTCTCATAAATGTACAGAATGAGATATCTCTCAGCAAGGTTCATCTGAGCGATGAGCGCGTGGCAGGCGATGTACTTAGGCTGATGATAGGCTGGGTGCGTGCCGACAAGACAGAAGCCTTGGTAGAGTACCTCGAGAAAGACAGGATTTACTACGAGATGGAAGACCCTGCCTACGAGGATGATGTGCCTGTTCAGATTACCAACGATGGGTACACAAGTCTCTTCGAGCCTATCCTGCGTATGTACTCTCTGCCCAATTATCATGATATTGACCCCTCTCTCTTCTTCGCTCCTTTCTTCATGCTGTTCTTCGGTTTGTGTTTGGGCGATGGTGGTTACGGTCTGCTTGTGTTCTTAGGCGGAGCTTATCTGGCATGGAAGGGTCCGGAAAATGTCAAGAGTTACGGACGGTTGGGTATCTGGTTGGGTTTGATGACCATGATCTGCGGCCTGCTTATGGGTACCGTATTCGGTATCGACCTCACCAAACAGGATTGGGCCTTCTTGGCTCCTGTTAAGCCCTATTTTATTAACGACAATGGTATCGGTCCCATCTTCGGTTACTCGCCCATGATGGTCTTCTCTGTTATCATCGGTCTTGTTCAGGTGCTGCTGGGTATGGTGCTGAAGGGCTGCAAGGCCTGGAAGAATTACGGCTTCGGATATGCCATAGGTACCTTCAGTTGGGTACTTGCTCTTCTGTCGGCTATTGCCTTGTTTGGTCTGCCTGCCTGTGGCATTGCTTTGTCCCAGATACTTAAGTACGTGCTGATGGCCGTTATAGGTATTAGCGTCATCGGAATTTTCCTGTACAACAACCCCTCCGCTTACAAGAATCCCGTCACAGGTCCGTTACTCAATATTGGTGGCGGAGTATGGGCTACCTACAATATGGCTACTGGATTGCTGGGCGACCTGCTCAGTTACATCCGTCTCTTTGCACTCGGATTGACAGGCGGTGTTCTCGGTGGAGTATTCAATATGTTGGCTTATGATCTGACATCTGGTATGCCTTGGTTTATCCGTTGGATACCTATGGTTCTCATCCTGTTGGCAGGTCATGGTATCACGTTCGCTCTGAGCATGATCAGTGCCTTTGTGCATCCCATGCGTCTTACCTTCGTGGAGTTCTTCAAGAATGCCGGCTTCGAGGGTGGTGGCAAGGAGTACACTCCGTTCAAGCAGATTTAAGGCCCCCTCCTGCTCCCCCTTTGGGGGAGAGAATAGAGATTGTTACAGTGCCCGTTGATTCTATAGTGCCCGTTGATTCTGTCAACGGTGGAAAGAAAAACGGTAAACAGTAAACAGAAAAAGTTAAACCAATAAATAAAACAAAATTATGGAGATTTTATTAGCTTATTTGGGCGTAGCCCTTTGTGTTGCCCTCTCGGGTATCGGTAGTGCTTATGGTGTAACCATCTGCGGTAATGCTGCCATTGGTGCTTTCAAGAAGAATCCTACTGCCAGCGGTTCTTATATGGGTCTTTCTGCACTTCCCTCTTCTCAGGGTCTGTACGGATTTGTAGGTTTCTTTATGCTGAACAACAAAGTCACTCCTGATATCGCTATGGGTCCTGCCTGCGCTATCTTCGGTGTAGGTTTGGCACTGGGTCTTGTTGCCCTGTTCTCTGCTATCCGTCAGGCAAAGGTTTGTGCCAACGGTATCAGTGCTATCGGTGCAGGTCACAGTGCTTTCGGTACCACTATGGTATTGGCTGTGTTCCCCGAGTTGTATGCTATCCTCGGTCTGTTGGTGCTGATTCTGACAGCAAACGCTCTTTGATAGGGGTTAACGGTTAGCGATTAACGGTTAGCGATTAGCGGTTAGCGGTTAGCGTTTTCGTTATCGTTATCGTTTCCGTTTGTTTAATAAAGGCAAGAAGCGTAATGCTCCTTGCCTTTTTTGTTACCTGAAAAATCTTCACACCCCCACAAAAATATCGTTATTCTTTTTAACCGGTTATCGTTTACAGTTTACCGTTCCGCTAACCGCTAACCGCTAACCGCTAACCGATAACCGCTAACCGCTAACCGCTAATCGCTAACCGCTAACCGCTAACCGCTAACCGCTAACCGCTAACCGCTAACCGCTAACCGCTAACCTCTAACCTCTAACCTCTAACCTCTAACCGCTAAACCAACCTTAAAATCTTCCACCGCCTCTTGATGGACGTCCTCCACCATTCCTGCCTCCACGACCTTCACCTCTTTCGCCTCTTTCACCTTGCATGCCACCTCCCTGGCGTCTCATCATGCCTCTTCCGCCAAACTTGCCAAACCTCAGGGTAGCTGAGAACATCACGTAGCTGTGTACCATCTCACTCTGGGTATCTGTTCTGCTGGTGGCGGAGACCGAGCGGTTAATATCGTCGCGCTGCCCCAGGATATCCGTGGCCCTAAGCGTCAGGGTCAGGATTCTGAAGGGGAGCAGGCTTTGGCTGATACTTGCATTCCAGATAAGTCTGCTGGTGTTCATATTCTCATCTGAGTAACCCCGTCGGCAGTTCTCATTGATATCAGTTCTAATGGTCATGTTCCATGGCATCTTAATAACAATCTCGCTTCCGAATGAATAGCTATGATTGTCCAGATTCGATGCAGAAGCATTTGTGCTACGTCTCAGGTTGTAATTGAAGTTGCCGTGTACATTCGCTTCCAAACTCCATTTGCTTTCCCAGTCGCGTCGGTAGGTCAGGCGCAAACGCTGGCCGAAGTTCCCGCTGCGTGTGGTATTCTCCACTGTGGTGGAGTCTGCGCTTCTGTAAAGGAAGCCCACGGCATTGGTGTAGCTAACCGATGAGCCTGAGCTGATAAGCCAGTACTTCTTGGGGCCCAGAGCGGTATTGAAGTTGAAGTTCGCCGATGCGTTCCAGTTGCCGTTTACATTTACCGGCTTTGTTACGCGTCCACCGGTAGTCTCATTGTATTCTGTTCGGTTGGTTGTAGCATTGCGGGTGGTTCTGAATTGTATGTTTAGCGACGAGGTGCGCTGGTATTCCACAACGGTCCTTCGGTAGTCCAAATTGAAATTCTGCGTAAACGAGGGTTTCAGCGTGGCATTACCGATGTGTATGTTCAGCGGGTTGGCATCCGAAAGGGTGTCTGGAATCATGTCCGTCAGGTTAGGCTGATTGGTGTTGGCATTATATCTCAAGTTCAGCTGTTCCTGCCTGCTGAACTTATAGCGGAAGTACACGTTCGGGGAGAAGTTGGCCACTGTACGTGTCAGTATGGTGTCTATTCTGCCTTTCTGGTAGTCAATCGTGCTTACCTGTGGTCTTACGTTCGCACCTACGGTTAACTCGTAGCGAGTTTTGTTAATGCGTAGTTGTATGTTTGCGTTATGGTTATGGAAACGATTGATGGTATAGTTGCACTGCTGTTTGTCCCGCACTGTGTAGGGTGAGTCATAGAAATCCATGTAATTCCATTCGTTAACACCCAATATTTCATTGTAGGGGTCAAAGATGGAGCGTACTTCTCTTCTGTTGTCCCGGAAGCTATAGCCGTAACTGTAGTTCAACTGCAGATAGGTCTGTTGGGCTATGGGCTCACTGTATCCGATGCTTGCATTTATGTTGTAGCTCTTCTGAGGGCTGTTGTTGTACTGTACTTTGTGGTACACACTGTCGCCTCCGTCGTGTGCCAGAATCTGGTAGTAGTCGGTAAGGCTGTAGTTGGTACTCTCCCCCTTGCTGTTGCCATATCCTCCGTTCATGTTCAGGGTAATGTTCCTTCCCGGTTTCCCTAAACGTTTGTTCACCTGTAGTGAGGCAGATACGTTTATATTATGCGAGGAGCTGACACTGGAGCCCCTTCTGTGGTTCACACCTATCAGCTTGCTTAATTCCGCGTAGTCAGCCAGCGGGTCCTTGGAGTATTGGTAGGGATCATCGTTGAAGGCTGCCGACTCATTGTCGTTCATGTTGTTGTTTTTCCCGAAGCTGAATTCTGGGCGGAACAGGATGTTCCAGGTCGAATCGGGTTTCCATTCTACTCTGTACTGGAAACCGAAGTTCTTGCTGTCCCCGCTGCTCCAGTTGTGGTTGTTGGTATAGGCCGAGTTTTTTATTTCAAAGTTCTGGCTGTTACTGCGGCTCTCGTTGCTTTGTTGATTGAAATTCCCATTTACGCTACCGTTCAGTTCCACCACCTTGTTTTGCCAGTTCATGGTGGCGCCCACGCTTTGGTCGTCCGACATGCCGTTGCCTCTGGTATTGTTTCCGTTGCCTATCAGGCTGAACTTCTGATCACCTAAGAACTGATTAAAGTTTAATCGTCCGTTGTATCGTTCTTTCGTTCCATACGCACCGTCCAGATTACCGAAGAAGCCTCGTTTTTTGTTTTTCTTGATGGTCAGATCCAGCACAGTCCTTTCATTACCGTCATCAATACCGGTGATTCGTGCGCGGTCGCTTTTCTTGTCGTATGCTTTTACCTTATCCACAATTTCTGCAGGTAGGTTCTGCAGTACCAGGTTGCGGTTGTTCCCGAAGAATTCCTTTCCGTCCACCAGAATCTGGCTGATGTTCTTCCCGTTGAAGGTGAGGCTTCCGTCAGCTTCTTCCACAATGCCAGGTAGTTTCTTTATCAGTTCCTCCACCATAGCCCCCTCTTCCAGCTTAAAGGCATCAGCGTTGTACATCACGGTATCGTCAACCACCGTCAGTTCTGCCATTTTTCCTTCTATCACGGTTTCTTTCATCATAGTGGCGGATTCGCGCATCATGATGTCGTTCACCTTGAAGTTGCCGCTGCGTTCGGGGAGTGTAATACCAAAGATCTGCTCCTTGTATCCCATAAAAGAAACCTTTATGGTGTATTTCCCAGGTCGGATGTTGGGCAACAGGAACCGTCCGTTGTCGGTCGTTACTGCACCTGTTATCATAGAGTCTTTGTCGTTGTAAAGTTTAACGGTCGCGCCCAGCATAGGTTCCAGCGTCTGGTTCTCATATACCGTACCGCGAATGTTCAGCCGTGCAGCTCCGCTACTTTTTGCAACCTGAGTGCCGGGCTTGTTCTGTTGTGCGTTGATTTCCCCGTAAGGAATCCAAAGCATCATTAACATTATTGATATAAAAAGGGCCGATAACCTTTGCATACAATCATAAGACCTGTAAATTCTCCAAAGGTTTAATTGAATTCATATTTTGTCAAAATCTATAGTTAAAATGTCAATTATTCAAGGAAGAGGTGGTATAATCATTGTACTTTTGCAATGTTAACGAACAAATTATGGATATTAATCATGAAAATTACAGCTTTTTTGCTGTCGATTTAGGTGCCACCAGCGGTCGAACCATTTTAGGTTCCATCCAAAATGGTAAACTTACTCAGCGCGAACTCACCCGCTTTCCCAATCAGATAATCCAGTTGGGCGGTCATTTCTATTGGGATATCTACGCCCTTTACAACGAGATTGTTCGGGGGCTGAAACTTGTAGCCGAAGAGAAAATACAACTTACCAGCATCGGTATCGATACCTGGGGTGTCGATTTCGTTTGTGTGGGACAGGATAAGGCCCTGCTACGCAATCCATACAGCTATCGCGACCCTCATACCGAGGGAGCTATGGAGGCGTATTTCCAAAAGATTCCCAAGGAGAAGGTCTATGAAAAGACAGGTATTCAGTTCATGAACTTCAATTCCCTTTTCCAGTTGGCAACCATGCACAAGAATAACGATTCTGCATTGAATGCCGCCGGAAAAATATTGTTCATGCCCGATGCGCTCACGTATATGCTGACAGGCGAGGCGGTCTGTGAATATACCATCCTCTCCACCAGCCAGATGCTGAACCCCCGCACCGGAAAGATCGACACGGAGTTGTTGGATGTCATTGGTCTGAAGGAAAGTCAGTTCGGTCGGTATGTGAATCCTGGAGACAGGGTAGGGACTCTTACGCCCGAAGTGCAGCAGTTGACCGGTCTTGGCCCTGTACCAGTAGTGGCTGTTGCCGGACACGATACCGCTTCTGCTGTAGCAGCCGTTCCTGCCCAAGGCCCCAATTATGCTTATCTCAGTTGCGGTACCTGGAGCCTTTTGGGTATCGAGACGCAGGAGGCCATTATCAACGAGAAGAGTTACCAGTATAACTTCACCAACGAAGGCGGCATAGAGGGAACCACCCGTTTCCTGAAGAACATCTGCGGCATGTGGCTCTTGGAGCGTTGCCGTCAGGAGTGGACCGATGCCCCGTCGGATGTTAATAAGGTAAATGCGGATGCTATGGAGGCAGAGCCTTTCCGTAGTATCATTAATCCCGATGACCCCCGCTTTGCCAATCCCCCCAGCATGGTAAAAGCTATTCAGGACTATTGCCGTGAGACCAACCAGCCCGTGCCGGAAACCTACAGACAGATAGCGCGTTGCATCTTTGAGAGCCTTGTCCTCCGTTACCGTCAGGTAATAGGGTACCTGCATGAGTTGGCTCCCTTCCCCATAGAGAAGTTGCATGTCATAGGCGGCGGCACATACAACCGTTACCTGATGCAGATGACGGCCGACTGTCTTGGCATCCCTGTCATCACAGGCCCTGTAGAGGGTACAGCCATCGGTAATATTATGTTGCAGGCCAAAGCAGCCGGCCTGGTTACCGACATCTTCCAGATGCGTAGGATTATTGCCGACAGTATAGAGCAGCATACTTATCTTCCTCAGGACACCGAATTCTGGAAAGATAAGACCCTTCTTTAACCCCTCCCTTTTAGGAGGGCCCCATAAGACTCACAATTAAAACCCATATAATATGAAAGAACAACTTTTAACCCAAGCTTATGCCGTAGCCCAGCAGCGCTACGCGGAAATCGGAGTAGATACAGAAAAGGTACTGCAGCAGATGCAGGATTTCCACCTCTCCCTCCATTGTTGGCAGGCCGACGATGTGAAAGGATTCGAAGTACAGGCCGGTGCCCTCAGTGGCGGCATCCAGAGTACGGGCGATTTCCCCGGTGCAGCCCGTAATATCGACGAACTGCGTTCGGATATCCTCAAAGCCATGAGCCTCATTCCCGGAAACCACCGTCTGAACCTGCATGAAATCTATGGCGATTTTCAGGGCAAGGTGGTTGATCGCGACGAGGTTACCGTAGAATACTTCCAGAGTTGGATCGACTGGGCCAAGGCCAACAACACCAAGTTGGATTTCAACAGCACCAGTTTCTCACACCCCAAGAGCGGCAACCTTACGCTGGCCAATCCCGATAAGGGCATCCGCGATTTCTGGATCGAGCACACCAAGCGTTGCCGTGACATTGCCAATGCCATGGGCGAGGCACAGGATGACCCCTGTATCATGAACCTTTGGGTGCACGACGGCTGTAAGGACCAGAGTGTCAACCACATGATGTACCGTCACTTCCTCAAGGAATCCCTCGATGAGATCTTCCAGAAGAAGCAGTCCATGATGAAGGACTGTCTCGAGGGTAAGGTGTTCGGTATCGGTCTGGAGAGCTTCACCGTAGGATCGCACGACTTCTATACCGCTTATTGTTCCAAGAACAATATCATCCAGACTATCGATACCGGTCATTATCATCCTACAGAAAGTCCTGCCGACAAGGTCAGTGCACTCTTGGATTTCATTCCCGAGCTCATGTTGCATGTCAGCCGCCCCATCCGTTGGGATTCCGACCACGTGACCATCATGGACGATTCTACCCAGGAACTCTTCTCTGAGATTGTACGTGCCGGAGCCCTCAACCGTGTACATTATGGACTGGACTTCTTTGATGGCAGCATCAACCGTATCGGTGCTTACGTGATTGGTTCCCGCAGTGCCCAGAAGTGCATGCTCCGTGCTTTGTTGGAGCCCACTCAGACCATCAGTCAGTACGAGTTGGCAGGTGAGGGCTACAAGGTGCTCGCTCTCTTGGAGGAAGCCAAGGCTATGCCATGGCAAGCCGTTTACGATGAGTTCTGCCAGCGTAACAGCGTACCTGTAGGTCAGGATTTCATAAAGGATATAGATAATTACGTAGCTGAGGTAATCAGCAAGAGATAGGCCCCTCTCCAACCCCTAACCCCGGCCTCACCCCTAACCCCTCTCCGAGGAGAGGGGAACTAGGGAGATTAGGGAATAGGGATTAGAGAAAACGAAAATCGAAAAACTAATTTTCAATTCTCTAACCTCTAACCTCTAACCTCTAACCTCTAACCTCTAACCTCTAACCTTTCAATTTTTAATTCTCAATTCTCAATTCTCAATTCTCAATGATACTCATCGGATTACTCATCATCGCCATAGGCGCTTTTTGTCAGTCCAGCAGCTATGTGCCCATCAACAAGATTAAGTCCTGGAGCTGGGAAAGCTACTGGTTGGTGCAGGGCATCTTTGCCTGGCTCATCCTGCCATTCTTAGGTGCGTTGCTGGCTGTCCCTGATGGACATAGCCTCTGTGAGCTCTTCACCTCAGAGAATAGCTTCAATATTTGCATGACTATTCTGTTCGGTGTTCTCTGGGGCATAGGCGGATTAACTTTTGGTTTGAGTATGCGTTACTTGGGGGTAGCCTTGGGGCAGAGCATTTCCCTGGGAACTTGTGCTGCCCTTGGAACCATCATGGGACCTGTTTTCCTCAGTTGGTTCTTCCCCGAGCAGGATCCTCTTTCCAAGCTCACTTTCTCCGTTTTGCTGGGAGTGGCTGTAACACTTGTAGGTATTGCCATCATCGGTATTGCCGGCAGTATGAAGGCCAAGACACTTTCTGACTCCCTCCCTAAGGGGGAGGGCAGGGGAGAGACAGGGGATTTCAATTTCCCCAAGGGACTCTGCATAGCACTTTTGGCAGGCTTCATGAGCGGATGCTTCAATGTGGGTCTGACTTTTGGAGCCGATATCAACTTCGGAGAGCTTACCGAACCTATGTTCCGTGCCCTCCCTGCCACGCTGCTCGTAACCCTGGGCGGTTTTGTTACCAATGCCGTGTATTGCCTCTACCAGAACCAGAAGAATCAGACATGGTCGGATTACAGCAATAAGTCTGTTTGGGGCAACAATATCCTGTTCTGCCTCCTGGCGGGTGCATTGTGGTACAGCCAGTTCTTCGGCTTGTCGTTGGGCCAGGGATTCCTACGGGAGTCACCCGAGCTCATTACCTTCTCCTTCTGCATCCTCATGGCATTGAATGTAACGTTCAGTAATGTCTGGGGTATCATATTAAAGGAATGGAAGGGCTGCAGTGGTAAGACCATCACCGTCCTCCTCATAGGCATAGCCATCCTTATCCTCAGTTCCTTCATTCCACAGTTAGTTTAACGAAAACGGATAATAGCCTCACCCCTAACCCCTCTCCGAGGAGAGGGGAACTAGGGAGATTAGGGAATAGGGATTAGAGAAAACGAAAATCGAAAAACTAATTTTCAATTCTCTAACCTCTAACCGCTAACCTCTAACCTCTAACCGCTAACCGCTAACCTCTAACCTCTAACCTTTAACCTCTAACCTCTAACCTTTCAATTATCA
>JAEEGL015986799.1_pt1 | contig 16490 bp, 10 predicted proteins | sample 9134231 | NCBI WGS metagenome assembly JAEEGL01 (sample SAMN16246548, study PRJNA631951) | gut metagenome | biome: gut microbiome; feature: rumen; material: fiber-attached | host: Bos | place: Iran: Karaj | collected 2018-10
CTCTCAGGCCGGCTACTGATCGTCGCCTTGGGGGGCCGTTACCTCACCAACCAGCTAATCAGACGCGGGTCCATCTTATACCACCGGAGTTTTTCACACCGTTTCATGCGAAACTGTGCGCTTATGCGGTATTAGCACCTATTTCTAAGTGTTATCCCCCGGTATAAGGCAGGTTACCCACGCGTTACTCACCCGTCCGCCACTAACTTTAGAAATCGCAAGCTTCATTCTAAAGTCCGTTCGACTTGCATGTGTTAAGCACGCCGCCAGCGTTCATCCTGAGCCAGGATCAAACTCTCGATAAAAGAATTTGTAATCCGTCAAGATTAACATTGGCTAATCTATCCCGTTTTACTGTTTTGGGTAGTTTTTTTATAGTGTGTTTCATCACACTTCTGAATGATCTTTTCAAAAAGATTTTCAGGGTTGCATATGCTGTTAAGTTTTCAAAGAACTGTGTTCCCAATCGGCGGCGTTTCATGTCTGCCCGCTCGGAACATTGACTACTATAACACCGCCCTATAGGGTTGTCAACAACAAATTTTATATTTTTTTAAAAAAATTTTCAAATAACGAAAAAGTGGCGGATTTACGGGATTTTTGCCCATTTATCCGCCACTCAATTAACTAATAATTAATATCCTTTGTCAGAATTGTCTGAATTGTGTTGTCAATTCGTTCTTTTACGCTACTCCATTAAAGTGAGCACTTCCGTATCGTAATCGATACCGTCAAGACTGAGGTCCAAAGTGGAAATCGATACTCCCTGAGGAACCTCAAAGAAAACTGCCAGCCTCTTGGTTTCTCCCGCGCTGAAATCACCGATGTACTGGCTGAGATCATCTTCCAGAACCGTCATATAGTTGGAACTGAAAGCACTCTTGTTAACGGAGATCTTAAAGTTTGCATAGTGGCTGTAGATATCAAGTCTGCCACCATTCTCCGAATAAGTATTGAAATAAAGAACAAGAAGATCCTTCCCCGCCGATGCACTGATAGGTGCAGAGGAATCCTCGGGATATCTGCTTACCACATCATAGCCTGCATAGGTAATGGAAAAGTCCGGTGCCTGAAAATACTCTGCTATGGTCATCTGAGGTTGAGTGTTTCCGCCGCCGTTTATGATAGTGGCTCCGCCGGTTCCGTCATCATGGGATTCGGTCGCCTGAGCAGCCAGCGCATCCTTTTCAGCCTGAATACGGGCCTCTTCTTTTTCCTGGCGCTTTCTTTCTTTTTCAAGTTCATACTGTTTGATGCTTTCTTCCCTTGCGGCAAGTGCGGCATTGTAAGTATCCATGAACTCGGTGGTGTCCACAAGGCGGGAATGATTCTGAGAATCATACTTAAGAAGAAGGGCCGCAGCATATTCGCTGACCATCTCCCTCTCCTCTTCGGATAACTTCGGCACCACGGAACCGCAGCCCGAAACTGCCAACACGCTTATGAACAACAAAACTGCCAAAGTTCTTTTAAACAATTGTCATTCCTCCACTGAATCATCTACAGATGTATTATCGTTCACAACTGTTTCATTATTATTAACAGACTCCTCCACCGTTGTCTGAACTTCTTCACTATCGACAGCCTGCGGCAAAACATCATCCAAAACGGAAGCCTCAACAAATGTCTGACCCGTTGCCTGCACGAAAGCATCGGGCTGAGCCTGCACGGGAGCCTGAGCCTGCACACCTGCAGGAGCAGCCGTCGGAGCCTGAGCCGCCTGCTGACGAGCCTTGATCTCCTTCATTTCCTTCTGTTCCTTCTTTTCAAGAACCAGATATGCAAAGGAAATGGCGATAGCCAGCACACCTACAACAAAGAAAACTACCATTCTGTTAAATTCATTATCGTTTTTGAAATCATAGAATGCAACCTTGACGCATACAAGCAATGCAAGCACAAGGCCGTAAATCCTTATTTCAAATCTGTTGGCAACACATCCCACCGCAATGAGAATGAATGCAACAAGCATAAGTGAAATACTGATCCAGAGATCGTCAACGTCTACAAAGTAAGCAACATATGTCAGGAACAACGCAAGGATGATATACCTTGAATTCGTTTCCATAAGGAACTTCTTTGTAAATGCGGTAAGTATCGTGATCATTCCTATAACAAGGATCGCGCTCATGCACGCGATATTCTTCCAGCCCTCAAGCTGAATGATGGGAGTATATAAAACAAGCATCCCCATCAGGGAAACGGAAATGATGTTATAAACCCTGATACCCTCAACCTGCATCGTTGGAATAAGGTTATATAAAAGAAGAAGGGTCATCAGAATAAACATAACTATGGGCACTGCCATAAACTCAACCGGAGTCTCATAAACGGAGGCGCCGGCAAAAGCAATAGCCGAGATCATGAACAAAAACTCATGATAAAGCTTAAGCTTCGAGCACATGATGGTTCCGATAAGCGCAATCGCAAATACCGCATATGAAAGAGGGTTCTTAAAGGAGCTAACGGCAGCGATCAAAGCCACAGCGGTTATTACCGCATCAATGGGCACAAGTTCTTCAACCGCCATAAGCAGTTTGGAAACAAGAAGAACCGCCAAAACAATGATCATGGAAATATTCGCATTTGTCTTTATCCCGGAAAGAGCCATAACAAGAACGGACAGAACAAATACGGAATAAGCCGCCCACTTCTCTTTCTTCTTTATCATAAGAAGAAAAGCGATAAGGCAGATCGCAAAGAGTCCTCCTGCAAAAACAACGGAACTTGAGTCGTATTTAACCTTGAAAGGGATAGCCATAAGGCAGGCCATTGAAATAAGGGACAGCGACGTGCACTTAATGGGGAAATCTTCAGTATTAAATACATAGCAGACAAACATTACAAGGATTGACAGAAGCACATATCCAAGAAGATAAATATCCCCGTGCTCGCCAAGAGACTTATAATCCCTTGCAAAATTGAAATAGCACATTGCTGCGAACATAACGCAGAGTCTTATGATCTTGGAAGTCCTGTAGCCTTCCTTGTAAGGAACAACAAAAAGCAGCAGATGTACAAAAAGAATGAGTCCGCCGATCATCAGAAACTGCTCAAGAGTAGCCTTTCCGTCAATGGCATAGATAGATGAAACTGCTCCGAGGGAACAGATGATCTCCATGATCTTGGACTGCCTTACCCTGGCCATGACAACATTCAAAAGGGCGATACCGCCGAGAATGCCAAGTGCGATCCAGAAGGAAAACATCTTTAAATATAAATAGGAAAAGATGGTCGAAAAATAGAGAACACCGAATCCTATGCCGGTTACGATATGTGAAAACTTGGGTAACTTCTTTTCAAGAAAGAGCTGCGCAAGGGCAACAATGAGCGCACCCGCAAGGTAAAGTAAAATACCCTGGAAAAATTCATTAAGATAATGCTTTCCGAAATAAACCAGCGCAACAAGAATGAAAACGGAACCTATAACGCTTAAAACCCCGGCACCGATCTTGTACTCAACTTCGTTTCTGTTCTTCTTGCGTTCTTCTTCTATCTTTGCATAATACTGAGCGCGGTCAAAATTACCCTGAGCCTGGGAAGCGACCTGGGACATGACTGCCTGGTACCTTGCAAAGCTTTCGTCAAGTTCCTTTATAAGATCCTCGGGCCTTGCAAGTCCTTTCTCGGCCTTGATGAGCATATTGTCAAGATATGCATGATAGGACGCGTCAACGGAATTCGCCCTGTAATACCCAATCTTCCTGTAAACCTCCGCATAAGGGTTTACGTTTACATTCTCATTCATTTAAAACAACTCCTTTGTTTCTGCGGTTTGAAGCGTGAACCAGAAAAGAACCCCGCCATCAAGGTTAGAAACTCCGTAGCCCTGACCGTGAGCATCCATTATTGCCTTTACGATGGAAAGCCCGACTCCGCTTCCTCCGTAGGCTCTGGTACGCGCCTTGTCCACTTTGTAAAATTTCTCCCAGATGTGTTCTAAGCTTTCATCGGGAATGGGCCTTCCTGTATTAAACACTCCGACCCTTACCCTATTTTCTTGCATTTTAAGAGATACGTCAATTCTTTTTTGCCCCTCGCTCTCGCAATGATTCCTTGCATTTGACAGCAGGTTATTCAAAACCTCTTCGATCATAAACTCGTCCGCAAAAACAAAACAGCTGCCTTCCGGAACCGTAGTTTCTATACCCGCCTGTTTTGTAAGGATCTCCGCAGATGATACATTGCTGCGTATCAGATCGAGGATATCAAAAGTCACCGGTGAAGGCTCGTAATAACCGAATTCCAGCTGGTTCAATGTCATTAATTTTTTTACCATGACATTCATTCTGGAAGCTTCGTCCATGATAACATCGCAGTAATAATCTCTTTCTTCTTCCTCGTTTATGCCTTCCTTAAGGCCTTCGGAATAACCCTGAATAAGCGCGATGGGTGTCTTTAACTCGTGGGATACGTTGGAAATGAACTCCTTACGCATCTCATCTATCTTCGTTTTCTGCTCATTATCCTTCTGAAGTTCGATATTTGCTTCCTTAAGCTCACCGATGGTGGACTCAAGGCTTTCCGACAGACGGTTTATGTTATTTCCCAGAAGCCCGACTTCATTTCGTGCCTTGCCGTTGTATTTAACGTCAAAGTCCATATCCGCCATTCGTTCCGAAATCGATGCAAGCTCAAGGATGGGCTTTGAAATGCTTCTTGTTATGAAATAAATGATGATACCGCTGACCACCATACTGGAAAGACCGACATAAAGAAGAAAGCGGTTGGCTATCTCGGTGCTTTCGCGGATACTTTCAACGGGAGTACGCATGAGAAATACCAGTTCTTCGGAAAGAACACCCCACATTTCGATGTATTCAAAAGAGGTCTTCATATCCGTACGCGTAACTACCAAAAGATCATCGGTCTTTGTAATGACGGAATCAATGCCCGCAATGCCCATGATGTAATACTCCGCTTCCTTGACTATCTCTGCGGAGGGCTCGTTTGAATAGATATCCACGATCTCAAGCCTTGAACGTGTCTGCTTAAGGATAACAAGACTTACATTGTAGGTACTTGCGTATCTTCTCATCTCAAGTTCGAAATCCTCGGTCTTAAGCTCCTTGTTATTGACCCCCGCAACAATACGGTCGTAAACGGTCATCAGGGAAGCCTGTTTGTTCTTGATATAGAACTTTTCAAGAAACAGGCTGTTTATCAGCCAAAGAGCAAGGATTGAAAGCGCCAGGGTAACAACAAAAACAATTGTCATCTGACGCTTTAATGAATGGTTGTATTTATTTTTGGGGAACGTGTTCTTCTTCATCTGTATCATTCAGCGCTTTCCATTTTGTAGCCCATACCCCAAATGGTCTTGATGAGTTCACCCTTGTCACCCATCTTTGCACGAAGCTTCTTTACATGAGTATCGATGGTTCGCGCATCGCCGAAATAATCATAATTCCAGACATTGTTAAGTATCTTCTCACGGGAAAGGGCAATACCCCGGTTCTCCATGAAATAGGAAAGAAGTTCGAATTCCTTAAAGGAAAGATCTATATCCTTTCCGTCAACAAGAACCCTGTGAGCGGTCTTATCAAGAACAACACCGTCAAATTCGATCTTCTCGTCCTTAACGATATTCACAGTCCTTCGAAGGATCGCCTCAACCCTTGCGGTTAAGATCTTCGGGCTGAAGGGTTTCGTTATATATTCATCAACTCCCAGTTCAAATCCAAGAAGCTCGTCACGTTCCTCGCTCTTTGCGGTAAGCATGATGATGGGAACCTTGGAAAACTCCCTTACTTCGCGGCATACCTGCCAGCCGTCGATCTTTGGCATCATGACATCAAGTATGATAAGCGAAATGCTTTGATCGGCATAAAACTTATCAAGAGCATCGGAACCGTCCTCAGCCTCAATAACATCGAAATCCTTCCTTACCAGGAAATCCTTAACAAGCTTTCTCATTCTGGCTTCATCGTCGGCAACAAGAATCTTTAATCTGTCCATTTATTATCCTTTCTGATGGTTTAACCGTTACATGCAGATTATAGGAAAGAAATATGTTAAATCTGTGAATTATTCACCGTCCGTCTCAGGCTCTGCATGGGATATGCCAAGTTCTCTTTCTTTTTCCCTGATGGCGGCCTCACGCTTTGTAAGGTCCTGCTCCCAGGCTGCGTACTGGTTCGTTACCGCGGATTTATAGTTGATGGCATTCATTGTTGTTCCGTTAAAGGTTATAAAAAGAAGGGCAACAACAAGAAATACCATTATTCCCGTAATAATGTAACTGTTCCTTAATTTAAGCCTTAAGGAATTCTCCTCCCTCTCACGCTGGGTGATGACACGGCGCTTTCTTTTGGTTTCGGAAAGGTCGATGCGCCTGAAGGTAACATACAACGGGAAGGGCTTCACCTCTTCCGTATTGCCGATACCGGAGGAAATGAGCATCTGATATAGACCGTGCATGAACTCCATTCCGATAGGGGTCTGGAATGTACGGTTTTCAAGGGCCTTATTGTAGATACCGAGAACAACGTTCATGTTGGACATGTCCATCTTCGATTCTATATAGGCGATCTTCTTTATCTCGTTTTTCGCAAGTTCGGCATCATCATGGGTGGAAAAAACATATCCGCCTACAGTGAGTTCTTCAAGGTTTTCGTTCTGCATATCATTCTTCCTTTTAATGTGAAAAAGACCGGTTTATAAAAACCGGCCTCATGTTTTACTTTTCAATATAAAGAACCCCGAGAGTACCGGGCCCGCAGTGGCTTGAGATAACGCCTCCCGCCTCGGTTTCAAGGATCTCATCGAAATAATTGAGTTCTTCAAGGAACTTACGTACCTTTGCTACCGAATCACCGGAGGTAACCGTATGAGTGATGAATACTCTGGAAGGCTCGGCTTTTAAGATATCCGCCTTCATATCATTGACATAATGAGAGATCACTCTGTCGGAGCTTCCGCGATACTTCTTGCCGGCATCCATCTTGCCTTCAGAAACAAGGATCATGGGCTTAAGCTTTATGGCATTTCCGATAAGGGCCGTTGCTGCGCTGCACCTTCCGCCCCTGCTTAAGAAGGTCAGGGTATCAACAACAAAGCTTGCACGAACACGGCTTCTTAGATCAAGGATACGATTGTAGATCATCTCTGAAGGATAACCGTCGGCCGCCATCTCTGCAGCCTTTATCACAAGTAAAGCATTTCCGGTGGATAAGCTCATGGTATCCACAACAAAAACATGATCCTCATAATCAAGTTCGTTTGCCGCAAGGCGGGCCACATTTGCGGAAGTGGACATTTCCTCGGAGATCGCAAAATAGAAAATGTCGTCGCCCTTCTCGGCATAGGGTCTGAAATATCTGACCACATCCTCGATGGAAGGAGCAGCCGTTCCGGGTGTTTTCCCCGTCTGATCGGACCACTTAAATATCGTATCTCTGTCTATATCAACACCGTCACGATAATACTTGTCATCCATACGGATAAAAAGCGGGATAATACCGATATCGTAACGTTCTGCCAGTTCCTTTGAAAAGTCACTTGTGCTGTCTGCGAATATCTTGATCATGTTATATACTCCCCATATAAACAATGTACATATTCATAAGAAAAATATACCATATTACAGATTAACATTCAAACAGGTTCTGACATTCGTTCAATAAAAAAACTTCGATCTCGCTCTTGCTGCCCGACAAGCTTCCCTGCAGCAGACCGTTCCTTCCGCCGCCCTTCATATCGAACCTTTCCTTAAGGATTTCGGAAAGATCGGTTAAGTCTCCGCCGTCGCATTCCGCAAGGAATCTGTAGCCCTTTTCATCGTCTCCGGAGAAGGCTGCGCAAAGACCGCAGAATCTGCTCTTTAACTCACCCACGGCAAACCTTAAAAGATCCGCATCGTCTCCTGTAAGAAAAACAACACTCTTCTCACAGTTTTCGCAGATATTTGAAACACGCATTCTTCTTAATGCCACATTGGAAAATTCAAGTTCCGAAACCGAACCCTGAAGTTTCTCAACGGCAGCGTATATATCTTCTTTTTTCGAATTAAGTAGTCTTGAAAGTGCAGTCTCAAGATCCACAAGCCTCATATAATCCTTATAAGCTCTTTCCCCGCATAAATAGTTAAGCCTTGTACCACCCTTGTAGTTTTCAAAAGATGTAACCATGATGATTCCTACCTCCTGAGTGTTTTTCAAATGGGGTGCACAGCATGCACACAGATCGACGCCTTCGATCTTAACCAGGCGCAGGCCGTCTGCAATGTCCTTTTTACTTCTGTAATCAAGCGACTCTGCTTCTTCTTTTGAAGGAAAGAAAGTAACGATCTCATGTCCTTCACGGATCACCTTATTGGCCAGGTCCTCAAGGATCCTGACATCTTCTTCGGAAAGCTTTCCGTCGTAATCCATTGTTGCGGAGTTGTCGCTTAAGTGAAATCCCACATTATTGAATCCGAATTTTTCATGAACAAGACCGGAAAAGATATGTTCCCCCGTATGCATCTGCATATTGCGGAAACGATGATCCCAGTCGATCTCTCCCTTGACTTTTGTGCCTTCGGGTAACAGGTTATATACGATATGAAATACCTCGTCTCCTTCAAGGATCACATCCACCACCGGCATTCCGTTAATGGTTCCCTTATCCGGTGTCTGTCCCCCTTCCTCCGGAAAGAAAGCGGTCCTGTCAAGAGATACGCGATATCTTCCGTCTGCCATAACAAAACAACCTGTAACGGTTGCTTCAAACTCTTTAATATAGGGATCTTTGTAATATAGTTTTTCGCTCATGAGAAGAAAATAGCAAACGAACATTAACATCAAATTACAAAAAGATTAACAAAAAATGAATATAAAAACGCCCCCTCTTTCGAGGGGGCAAAACATGATCATCAGATTCTGAATACGTCCACATTTTCCTTTATGGATCTTGCAGTATCGGAAACCTTGCCGGCTATCGCCTGAACCTCTCCCATCATGGAATTTACCATGCTGGTTGAAGCTGAAGTTTCTTCCGTACTTGCTGCATTTTCTTCTGCGATGGCAGAAAGATTCTGAACAGTATCCACAACGGAATTTCTGGTTTCGTCAAGTTCTACGATCTTTGAAGAGATATCGTTGATGCCTGCAAGTGAAGCATTGATACCATTGTCCATATCACCGAAGATCTCTCTTGTTTTTTCAACATATTCATCCTGCTCGGCAATGACACCCTTTACTTCGTCCATGGTCTCAACCGCACGCTTTGAATTGATAACAAGACCCTGAATGATATCCTCGATCTCCTTTGCGGACTGACTTGACTGATCCGCAAGTGAACCGATCTCCTGAGCAACGACTGCAAAGCCCTTACCCATATCTCCCGCTCTTGCAGCTTCAATGGAAGCATTTAAGGAAAGCAGGTTCGTCTGGCTTGCAATGGAAGAAATAAGTGCCGTGGCAGCCTGGATCTTCTGAGCCGACTCATTGGTTTCGTTAGTCTGATCGTAAATGATATCAACGGATTTCTTGGTCTGAGCATTGATGTCACCCAGGCGGTCAAGGATCTCACGGGCCTTGCCCGAGGATTCTCTCATGGACTCAGCCGCATTCTTTAAGCTCTCGGCATCAGCCATTGTCTCTTCAACCATCTCACCGATATGAACAATGCTCTCTGTTGCATTCTGAGTCTCCTGAGACTGTCCGGTGGCACCCTGTGCGATCTCCTGAACTGCGTGATCAACCTGATCAAGAGAAGCAACAGTATCATCAGAGTTTTCTATAAGCTTTGAAGCCGCATCAGCAAGTTCTTCGGAATGAACACGAAGATTTCTAACGCTTCCAGCAACCGCATCAGCAAGTTCTCCCGAAGCTTTTGCGATCATTCCGATCTCATCGCCACGACCCTTAAACGCTGTAAGTTCTTCAGCCCTGGTCATATCAAGTGTGCCAAGATCTTCGATAGCCTTTGCAACCTTTGTAAGTTCCTTACCGATATTTGTTGCCATGATAACGGTAACAACAAGCATTATAACAAGAATGAATACTCCGAGAAGAAGAACAAGGGATGTAACATTGTTTGCCGTTGCAAGGATCTCGCTCTCGGCATCGGTAACAACCATTACGAAGTTAAGAGAAGGCAGGAATTTGTATGCAACAAACTGATCCTTTCCGTCTGCGCCCTTTGTAATATATATATCGGAACCCTTGTTGGCGGCTGCGGAAACAACCGCACTGTGAACAGCATTTGTAACCTCTTCACCCTGAAGACTGTCATCGGGAGCAAAGATGTACATGTTTCTTGCTGCATTAATAAGATACTGTTCACATCCGTCAAGCCCGTTAAGCTCCATTCCGTAAATGATATCCTGAAGTTCTTTTACATAGCATCCGCCTCCCACAATACCGATGAGCTTTCCGTTATCATAAACACCGGCAAAGAAGGAAGCAACAAGCTGACCTGTAGATGTGGAAACCGCGATACCACGGCTGAATGTATGGGTAGAAGAACTTTCCACTGCATCAAGAACCGTTTTTAATACCGTTTCATCCTTCCATACCTTTCCGCCGATCGCGGACGTAACCGTATGGCAAAGGATGTTTGACTCGATATCCATTAAGAACAAGCCTTCCATATTGGGGTTAGCGGTCTTGTAGCTTTCAAGATCCTTCTGTGCGATAGCCTGCAGTTCCGCGTTTGTGGGATCTTTCAGAAGATGTTTCATATCCTCTATAGTGGCAGCTCCGGCGAAAAATCTCTTTAAGTTTTCGCAATAATCTTCAACAACGGTAGCTCTGGCATCAACCAGTTCGCTGAAACGATCCTCAGCCGTTCCCATAATTGCGGTCCTTAACGCATAGTTTGTTAAGGTGATCTGGATCACAAGTCCGATTACAAGAACAACCGATATGATGATTGCGATCCGTCTTCCGATCTTCATATTTCTCATAAATAGTAACCTCCAATTTTTGTAATGTTTTTTACAATATTTGCATCGATCTATTAATAAATTATTAAATATGCGACGAATCAGTTAATTGTACATTAATCATAAAATAATATGCTGAATTGCGAAGAATTAAAAACCAGGAGGGTTTAAAATATGAAAAAAATTTTTGCAAAAGCAAAGCTTTCATTCATCCTTGCTCTTCAGATGCTGGTGTTCCCCATGGTCACATGTCTGATCATTACCATCGTCATTATGGGTGTTGAACTTAACAAGACCTATACCGAAGCGCAGACACTTTATTACGACACACTTTATCAGATAAACAACAAGCTGGTTAATGCCGATCGTGACTTCTATCAGTCAATGAACGCAGCTCAGCAGTACATGAGCGTAGCAATGTCAGACGGTGCTCTCCCTCCCGAGATCATGGAATCCGTATTTGCTGCCAAAGCAGCCGATTACCAGGAAAACCTGGGACAAGTTACGGAACGTGTTAATGCAGCTAACGCCATTGCAAAAGATATCCCCAGCCTCTATACCGGCATTCAGGTCGACGGCAAGAACTACAAGCAGTATGCGGAGGATTTTGATAAGCAGTATGCAGCATGGCAGACAGTTTACAACTTCCAGACAGAAGAAGGCGATCTTACCGCATTTAACGAAGATTTCGAAACAACAAGAGATTCCATCTCCGCTATGACAGATATAGTTGAAGAATGGGCAACTCAGGAAGATGCCATCACAAAGGCCACCATTCAGAAAAAGGTTATAACGATGATCATTATTTTTGCAGTCATCATCGTACTACTCTATGGTGTTGTTCTTTTAACCGCAAAGGCTCTTTCCGATGGAGTAAAGAGTGTTCAGGGTTCCATCGACAACATGTCAAAGGGCGATTTTGCAACGCCTTTGGAATCCGACTCTCCTATCAAAGAATTTAAGTCCATTGCAGACGCTTCAGAGAACATGAGAAGCACATTACAGAATGCCATCCGTCAGATCGTTGAAAGCGCAGAAAACGTTGACAACGGTGCTACGGAAGCTCAGGAAAAGATCTCAGACAGCCAGAGCGCTACAAACGATATCAGCCAGGCAGTATCAGATCTTGCAAACGGTGCTACGGCAATGGCTACCGACGTACAGACAGCCGCCACCAATACCATGAACATCGGCGACGCAGTTGAAAACGTACTTACTTCCGCAAACTCCAACTTGGAGAACGGCCGTGCCGTTATGGAAGAATCCAATAAGGTACAGGCTCAGCTTACAGAATTAAGGACCTCCGGTGAAAACACAAGACAGAAAGCCAACCAGGTATCCGAATCCGTTGGCAAGACCGCAGAGGTTGTATCCGAGATCAGCAAGGCCGCTGAACTCATCATCTCCATAGCAAACCAGACCAACCTCCTTGCACTTAACGCTTCCATCGAGGCAGCAAGAGCAGGTGAAGCAGGCCGCGGTTTCGCAGTAGTTGCAGATAACATCAAAGACCTTGCAGAGGAATCTAACGGAGCTGCTAATGAGATCTCCGAAATGCTTAAGCAGATCACCGATCTCTCCGAGCAGAACAAGAACCTTACAGAAGCCATCAGAAAGGCTACAGAGGACGAAGCAAGCGCTCTTATGAGCATGTCCAATTCCTTCGATACAATGATCGATCAGCTCAAGAATACAGAGCATGGCAACAACCAGATCTTAGAGCTTGTACAGCTCCTTGAGCAGGATAAGAACTCCGTTCTTGCTACAATGGAATCACTCTCTTCCGTTTCCGAAGAGAACGCAGCTTCCACAGAAGAAACAAGTGCTTCCCTTTCAATGCTGGATACCAACATGGAAGATGTTGTCAGCCAGGCTGAGATGTTAAAGGATGTAGCTCAGGAACTTCGTGAGAACGTTAAGATGTTCAGGATCTAAAAACAATAATTTAGCGGGTGGCAATTTCGCCACCCGCTATTTTTATGTCCTGAATCCTTAGAAGAATAATGATAAGAACTTAGACAGGCTTCTTGCAACGATGTTGAAGGTTACTGTCTTAGATCCCTTCGCCGAACCGCCGTTACCGCCATTTGGGGGTAATTTAAAAGGGCGGCCTAATGGCCGCCCTTGGCAAAAACAATTATTAATCTTCGAGGATCTGTCTTAAGGAATCTTCCACGCTCCTTGTTACGGTACGCATTGTGCCGATTCCGGAAGTGGTCTGTTCGGAAGCTGAAACAAGGCTCTTTGCGCGCCTGTCAACTTCTTCGATGATCTCCGAAAGCTTATCGGATTCAGCGATAAGGCTCTGGATGGTATCCTTGATGTCCTTGTTGTTCTGATTGGAGTCATTTGCGGTGTTTTTTGAATCCTCCGCAAGGCCCTTGATCTCATCTGCAACAACCGCAAAGCCTCGTCCTGCCTCACCTGCCCGGGCAGCCTCAATACTTGCATTGAGAGCCAACAGGTTGGTCTGTGAGGAAATGGAAATAACGTCCGCGTTGTTCATATCGAGTTTCTTTAAGTAGCCCTCGATATTTGCAAGCACTTCCTTAAGGTTTGTAGCGAAGCTGTCAACTTCGGTCATAGCTTCGGAGATACCTGCTGTCTGTCTTGCATTCTCTTCACTTGTTTCCTCGATCTGTCCGATGGTTTCGTGGAGATTTGCGAAGTTCTGATTTATCTTATCTGCAAGAGAAGCCTGCTTCTCTCTCATCTCTTCCCTGGCATTTGTAACTTCATCGTTAAGGGCAAGTGCTTTGTCCTTTTCTTCGTATGCACGATCCTTGATATAGTGTACGCAGTTGTGCTTGTGGTTAAAGCCGTTGAAGATCGCGCTTGCCATGATACGACAGGACGGATATCCGCAGCAGCCACAGTCGATATGCTTTTTCTCCTCCGTATCCTTGTGCATATCCTTGAAGATTGCCTCGATCTGAGCCTCGGTAGGAACCTTATATGCACATTCACGGCTTCTGTCAGTGTACTTTCTTAAGAAGTCGGACAGATTGAGATTTGAGAACTGGCTGTTAAGTGCTGCAAGGCGCTTTGCAGGGGTGAGTTCTCTGCCCCAGGCTGAACGCTTGGACGCATTCTTGCTGTTAGCCTTGATCTTTAAGATATTGTAGAAGGTATCCTCCGACAATGTCTTTCTTGCTTCAACGCCGGTTCCGTAGAGACATCCGTTGGTACAGTTAAGTGCATCAACAAAAAGGTAAGGAGTCTTTCCACCCTTAATACGATCTGCGTTACGGGTCAGATACTCGTACATGTGGCTTTCGCCTTCCATCTGACGAACCAGAGCATCTTCGCCCAGTAACCAGTAAACATTCTCCTTTAAGCCACCGGGCATGGGATAAATGGAACCGAGACCATACTCGATCTCATCCTTAAAGGGTGTATACCCGCTGACCGAATGTTCCTTAAGGTAAGCCACAAGCTTTGAGAATGTAAGGTTATAAGATACATAACCGTGGTTGTTGGGATCGTCGATCTCGTTCTTCTTCGCTATACAAGGGCTGATGAAAGCCAGTTTGTCGGAAACCTTCATATACTTCTTGATATAAATGGCTCCGCACATCATGGGACTCTGTACGGGCATGAGCTTCGGAAGAAGCTCGGGTAAATACCTTTCGATATAACCTACAACTGCAGGACAGGGCTGGGAAATGCCGCCCATGAAATTATTCTCTGTAATATATTTGATATATGCCCAGGTGGTAATGTCAGCGCCGAAGGAAACACTGATGAAACGGTTAACACCCAGTTTCTTAAGCATTCCAAGATACTTCGTATAATCATTGGGATAATTGGCCAGAAATGCGGGAGCGATAAGAACGGAGATCTTCTCTCCTCTCTTAAGAGCCTCAAAGAAGGGCTCAACATCATCAAGATATTCCCTTGCGTGATGCTCGCAGGCGTCTATACATGCTCCGCAGGCGATACACTTCTCAGGTACAACTTCTATAAAGTTACCCCTGTCCTTCTCAACTGCAACGTTTGCACCTACGCTTGGACAGGTTCTGATACACTTATTACATCCGATACAGTTATCGTTGGTTCTGATAAGACCCATTTCTATTTCTCCCTCCGGATAATTTTGAAATTATTATATCACTTTCACTGACAAAACGGTAGGAAATTACAATTTTTTCTACAATTTTCTGTCAATTAACCGGCTTAAGCTTTTGTAACTCCCATGATAAGTTTGTCACCGTCCCATTCGTTAACTTTAACGCCTCTCATGAGAACATTTTCCGTCTTACCGTCTATCAGAAGGCGAAATCGGAACTCAAAAAATCCTGCCCTGGCAATGGCATCAAGTATCTTATCCTTGGAAAATACTTTCTTGAAGTGTTCCCTGTCCTCGGGATAAATAAGATTCTTCTCATCCTTTGGACCGAGTTCAAAGAAATTCTCCCCCGCTTTTGATATACCGAAGCTGTCATAAAGATCACTCGAACTGCACTCGATATATCTTTCCGTGGCAATATCCACAGAATAGATACAGATGTATTTGTCATTCAAGGCTGACAAACGATTGTAGAACAGCTCCTCGTAGGAGGATTTGTCCCTGGACTCCTTAACTCTCATCTGCTTATCCACATTACTTACACCGATGATGAGGTGACTTTCGTCATTCTCCATTCGAGTAGCCTTCATCAACACATAAACAGGTCCGTTTTCGGAGTTCATCCGATACGTCAGGCCAAAGACGCCTTCAACATCAATGGTCTTTAATATCTCATCTTTTATGAAATAGTATTTGAACCGTTCCACATCCTCACTGTAAAGAATGGTCTCCGCATCCGCCCTGGCTACCCTGAAGAAGTCCGTTCCGTGCCTTTCCACGGCAATGGTGCTTTTCCCTTTAGACGAAGAATATTGAATAAATTCATCAGTCTCAAGGTCAACATAGAACAGGTGAACATAGTCCGATGCAAGGCTTCGTGCGATATTTGCATATGTAGCTCCGACCGAATCATCCGTTATTGCAAGAATAACGATTGCGACAGCAATAGCACCTGTAATGGGATTTGTAGCAACCTTTCTTATGAATGTATGAACCGTAGAACCGTCGAGAAGCTTTTCATCGATAAGAAGGGGATTTCCTTCTTCTTCGGCTTCATTAACGGAATTGATAAAATACTGTACCTTATCTTCTCCGATGGAGCTGATTTCGAAGAGATCCTCGGGAATGCTTTCGCCGGTAACGCGCTTCATATAATTCCTGTAGGAATGATTGCTTCGTACGATGTTGAGTTTATTGTCTTTAATCTCCATGATAGCCATGGGCAGGTTGTTAAAATACCTGGAAAGGGGCCCGTTGCTTTCATTGGCCAATACGGCAAGATCATAGAGATTGATACGTCCGATGGTCTCGTAGTAGCCCGCCTCCACAGGATTTTCAAAACCGATCTGATTGCCCTTCTCGTATTTATCGAAGATCTGCTCAACGGGTATGGGCTTTTCATAGAAATAACCCTGAAGTTTTGCGCAGCCGATCTCACGAAGGAATTCAACGTGTTCTTTTTTCTCAACACCTTCACATACGGTTTCAAGGCCAAGGGCCGTTGCCATACGCATAAGCTCCGTTAAGATGATCTTTCCGTTCTCACCCTGC
>JAEEGL014403259.1_pt1 | contig 16489 bp, 15 predicted proteins | sample 9134231 | NCBI WGS metagenome assembly JAEEGL01 (sample SAMN16246548, study PRJNA631951) | gut metagenome | biome: gut microbiome; feature: rumen; material: fiber-attached | host: Bos | place: Iran: Karaj | collected 2018-10
ATTGCTGAATAATTTTTACCTATGTAATTTAAGGATTGTTCTAAATTATCTACATCTTCATTCTCGCAATTAAAGTGAAACATAAGTCCGTTTATTTTATCCAAATTGTCTAAAATATCTTTCTTGTTTAGTACTCCAAGACGAGAATTCTTTCTTGCAGGGTCTGCTAAATCAAAATGACTGTAACTTATTTTAGGGTTAACTCTTATTCCTAAACTTTTGTTTTTTACTAACGGATAAAACCTTTTCAGTTGAGATATTGAATTGAAAATTATTTTATCGGCAAAGTTTTTAAGTTCTAAAATTTCTTCTTTCGGATAAGCAACAGAATATGCATGAACTTCTTTGCCGAATTTTTCATAACCGAGTTTTGCTTCGTATAATGCACTGCTTGTTGTTCCGTCCATATACTTAGACATTAAATCGAAAACAGACCAAGTTGAAAAGCACTTCAATGCTAATACGAACTTAGCGCCGGATTGCTCTCTGATAAAAGCAATTTTTTTCATGTTTTCCAATAATTTCTTTTCTTCAATAAAATAGTAAGGAGTTTTTAATTTCATTTCACCTTTCCATATTGATAAAATATCAAGTTGAATAAGTTTATAAAATATGCAACAAAAATGCAAAGATTTTTTATATATTTAAACTTCAATTTCCAATTAATAATTGCTGCATAGTCTGTAATTATAAATTGTAAATTATAAATTGTCGTTTAAATTTTGTATAATAACAACAATTTATAAAAATATTTAAGGAGCAAAACAATGTCAACAATAGAGAAATTAAAAGAAGATTTAAAAACTTATATGAAAGCAAAAGATATGGTAAGTTTAAATACAGTCAGGGGAATACTTAACGAGATAAATATAAGAGAAATGAAAAACATAAAAATTAATGAAGAAGAAGTAATAAAAGTTCTTAGAAGTGAAGCTAAAAAAAGAAAAGAATCTATTGAAACTTTTGAAAAAGCAGGCAGAACCGATTTAACGGAAAAAGAATCAAAAGAACTTAAAATAATAGAAGGATATCTTCCTGCAGAAATGTCTGATGAAGAATTGACTGCAAAGCTTAAAGAAGTTGTTGCTTCTTGTGAAGATAAAAGTTTTGGTGTGGTTATGAAAGCATCAATGGCGGCTCTTAAAGGTGCGGCAGACGGTAAAAGAATTTCTGCAATATTGAAACAGATTTTATAATAAAAATTATAAATCAATTTTTATTGTTGAAAAGTTTAATGGTTGAATGTTTATAGTTTTGTCATTACGAGCGAAGCGAAGTAATCCAATTTGTTGTTGTTTCCGTGCATCTATGCATCCATTCTTCCATACATCAAAATTACGGAGTAATTTTTAAAATGTTGTTAGCACAGATTTTTGCAGTTATAATTTTTCTTGTAATGTTCACTCTTATCATTATCGAAAAATATGAAAGACAGTGGGTTACTCTTGTTTGCGGGGCTTTAACTTTACTTTTGGTTTTTGCAATAGGATTTGGATTTAGTGAAAAATCAGTTTTAGCAACAATTGAAACTTTAAATATAAAAGATTTATTTACTTTAGGTTTTTGGTACACTAAAGATGCTCACTTAAGTTCAAAAGGTATAGATTGGGCAACAATTTTGTTTATTGCCGGAATGATGGTAATGGTTGAAGGTATGGCAAGAGTAGGCTTTTTTAGATGGCTGTGTATGAGACTTGCCAAATCCGTTAAATATAAAGTAATACCTATATTTATTGCTTTTATGATACTTTCGGCAGTTCTTTCAATGTTTATAGATTCTATAACAGTTATTTTGTTTTTAGCGGCAGTTACTGTTGAATTATCTTTCCTTTTGGATTTTAATCCTATATCTATGATACTTGCAGAAATATTCTGTGCAAATTTGGGTGGCTCTTCTACAATGTGCGGAGATCCTCCGAATATTATCATAGGTTCAAAACTCGGTTATACGTTTATGGATTTCTTATGTAATACCGGATTAATAGCATTGATTGGTTTAGTGTTTACTCTTGTTTATTTTTATTTTGTTTGCAGAAAAGAATATTCTACGGCAGGACAACATATTGATAGAAGAAAATTTCCAAGACCGGAGTCTGCAATTACCGATAAAAAAGGTTTTGTTGTAAGCTGTATGATTTTTTGTTGTGCTGTTATTCTTTTGATAACACATGCAAAAACACATTTAAGTGTTGCAAGTATAGGTGTTTTTATTGCTTTTATTACACTTGTTACAAGTGGAAAACATCTTATGGAAATAATAAAAAGAGTTGATTATAAAACTTTACTTTTCTTTGTTGGACTTTTTATAGTTGTAGGCGGACTTGAGCAAACAGGAATTCTTGAACTTATTGCACAATTAATTGAAAAAACAGCAGGGGGAAATCCGTATATTTTAATTGCAATTATTATTTGGGTAAGTGCAATAGCATCTGCATTTATAGATAATATTCCATTTGCTGCAACAATGATACCGGTGATACAATCTTTAGCTGTAACAACAGGATTACCTTTAGCAACAATGAGTTGGGCTCTTTCAATAGGAACAGATATCGGAGGAAGTGCAACACCTATAGGTGCAAGTGCAAATGTTGTAGGAACTTCAGTTTCAGCAAAATCAGGTTATCCTATAAGTTGGGCAAGATATTGCAAAATATCCGGTCCTGCAACCATTATGGTAATACTTTTAAGCACAATCTATATTTGGATTGTATATCTATAAAAAGAATAAATTTCTTTGACGATAAAAATTTAAACTTTTAGTTATAATTTTTATGTTCGTTTTCTACAACAGATTAAATAAAAAAACAGATGAATTTTATTATTTTAATAAAAAATCGGCAAGTGGTGTTTCTAATTTACCGTTAAGGGTTTTGCTCACTTTTTGTAGTTTCTGTGCTATTATTTCTTGTTGTTCGGTCCAAACAAAATTTCTTTCTACATATTTTTTTGCAGTTTCAATATTTCCGTCTATTTGAATTCTAACTATTTCCGAAAGCATTTGTTTTGCTGTCGGAACAACTTTATTAATATTTACTAAAATTTTATTTTCAGATGTAAGTGTATATCCGCCGTTATCAAACATAAATTTGTTCTGCATAACGGTTCTTACTCTATGAGCTTGAGATAATGTCGGTTTTGATTTTAAAAAATTATCTGTAATAAAAGTTACTATAATTTGTAATCTTTGTTCTTGAGTGTACATGCCGAGTTCGGTTAATAAATCAACAAATGCCAAAGAGCCCATATCTGCTTTGTTTTCTTCAATAATATTTAAATATTTACCCAACTTTTCGTTACCTTTTTTAGGTCCTAAAGAATGTAAATTCTCATGTCCGATAGTGAACCAATGATCGGCTTCGTCAAGATAATATTTATGTTGGCTTATATCCAGAATTTCATCAAGCATTTTTTGTAATTTTTCTTTATCACTAATAAAACGAATTTGTCTGTGATAAACATTTCTTAAACCGCCGCTGATAGTTAAAGAAAGTTTGTCGGAATTTGGAAGATTTTCAGCTAAAGTGATACCACCTCTGTATTCTCCCGTATCTCCGGATGCATATACCATATCAACATCTACCATAGTTTGTTTTGTATCTTGTTCCGATGTTATGTTTTGTGTATATTCGTTATTGTAAGGCATATTTTTGGCAAGTATAGGGAGAAATTCTTTTATCTTTAAGAGAGTTTTTGTCCCTTCTTTATTTACAATACCAACTCTTCCTCCTAAAAAATCTTTTGGTACGGGGAAAATATTGTTCGTTTTTAAGAGGTTTGAAAGTTCTTTGTTTTCAAATATAGTTCCTGTAAGTTCATCTTCATAATTTTCTCTTGTTATTGTGAATTCCAACGGTGTATCTTGCAATGTTGCCCACTGTTTATCTGCATAAGCATCAAGCATTGGATCTGCAGTTTTTAAAGCTACAGCCTGAAGTTTTAAATATTTGTTAAATTCTTCATTTGTGGAAAATTCACTTGCTTTTTCAAGCTCTATAGCTATGACAGAAAAATCTTCTTTAAAATAATCTATATAATCTATACCTTTTAATTCTGTCCCATCTCTTACAACTACAGACCTTTGAGTTAAAATGTTTTTTACTTCTTTTATTTTTCCATCTTTAATCATTTTTATAAGTATTAAATGAAATTCTTCTTTAGATAAATTCTCAGGATAAACACCTTTTCCCGGTGTTTCTTTAATACCCTTTGCAAGATTTATTTTATTGGACATGGAATCTATTGCATTGATTCCTTTTTGCGCATCAAATAAAACTTTTGTGAGTTCGGCTTGTTTGTTTCCTTTCTTTATTTCTTCTTCGAGAAATTGTTTAAAAGGTAAATTATATTTACAGTCTAGCTGCATATTTATTTTTTCTATAATAGCAGCAGCTATAACAAGATGTTTTAGTGCATCTTTATCACCTTGTTTTAATGTAAGATATTCCGGAGAATTTTGAGACAAAAATTTTTTAGTAGTTAAATAATCTTTATTTGTCCTTTTTTCTAATTCTTCTATTGAAAGATTAAATTCAAATGTTTTCATTTTCCCTCGAATAAAAATTTAAACGATTTTATCACTTATATAACAACCATATCCGTCACATTTTTTATTAAATAATTTAAAAAATAAATTTTTTATATCATAATTGTTGGTATCCAAATTTTTAATTATAGGTAACAGCTTCTCTATTCTATCGAATTCATTAAGATAGTTACTTCTTGTAACTAATTTATATGTTATTCTGTTTGAATATTTTTTCAGTTTTTTTATTAGGCATAAATTACATCCTATAGAACGATAATTGTTAAGATCTTTTTTTATAATATTCTTTTTGTTTGTTTTTAATATAGTGTAATTGTTTTCATTGTAAGCATTATAAATAAGACCGCAATTAGCTATTCCGTAATTGTTTATTCCTGTTTTGTGAAATAACGAACAGAATCCATCTGCAAACATACAATTTCCTAATAATAAAAATATTTCAAAATTCATATCTTTATGCTTTTTTAATATTTTAATTATTTCATCACTTTTAGTTTGCCGGTTTAATATTATTCTGTTAACATTGAATTGTTTATAAAAAGAAACAGCAGAGGAATTAAACACGGAAGCGCCATTGGAAATAACAATGTCTTTTTTATAACCTATGGATTTTAATCTTAATAATAAACCGATATCACTTACTATAATACCTTTAACTTGTTCAAACTTGCTTACATAATCAATTGCATTTAAAACCCATTTGTATTGTTCCGGTGTATATAAAGTGTTGAATGTAACATGCATGGAAATTTTTTGTCTTTTACATTGTTCTGCAAACTTTTTAAAGTTTTTCTTACCAACTATATTGCAATTAGAACCTCTTTTATTTACGATACATAATTCTTCAGTCCATTTCTTTTTGGCATAATTATCAATGTATCCGCAAAAAATTTGATTTATATTCATATTATGGATTTTATGCAGTTTGTCTATATTATCGACACCCATAATTAAATTGATACTCATTTAGTTGCTCCGTATAAGAAATGTTTGTATTTGTTTATATCATTAAAAACAATTCTGTCAACATTGTCATATTTTTTTATAGCTTTTTTTGTTATAAGATTTTCAATGTTGTAATAAACAGTATTCCTTATTAGAAAATAATTAAAAAAATGAAATGGATTTTTTATTTCAAGTTTTATATCGTTACAAGTTTTATTACATTTTGTATAAGTCATATTTGATATGCCGCAATTTCTTGTAGTTGTTATATGTGCATAAGGATAATAAATTGTAATTTTAAATTTTTTGTTAAAAGATAAATCCATATCCCAAACTAAATATTCTATTTCAAATCGATTAACATTATTTTTTAATAAATATTCTTGATATATTTTGTCGTTTATCACAGAAGCTTTAAAATGTTTATATATGTTTTTGTTTTTTGACAAAATATTAGATAAACTTTTTTTTATATAATCATTGGATGTTATCTTTTTATCGTTTTTTATAATATTAGGATCTGTTTTTTGTTTAGTTAATAACCTTCCTAAACTTAATTTTATATCCGGAAAGTTTTTTCTTATTTCATAAAATAAACCATAATCGTTTACGATAATTTCAAAGTTTTTGTTATAGTTACATAAATATTCAATATTCTTTAATTCTATATTTATGTTGTCATCATTCAAAAAAGGAGTGTTTAATGTAAAAGATAGTCCTTCATTTATAACTTTTTTATAAGTTTCAAGAAGAACTTTTTTGTTTGGAATTAACTTTTGACAAAATGCATCACCAAAATAAATTCTGCTAATGCTTTTATCTAATACCTTTTTATCAAATTTTTCTATTTCTAATGCATATTCCATAAAATACTCTTATTAAATATATTTTAGCCTATCTTTTTTGCTACATACATTAATCGTTCGGCATGAGACAAATATTCTTCTTTTTCACAAAAATTTAAAGCATAATTGTAAATTTTAATTCGTTGCTCTTCAGGACATTTCTGAATGATGTTTCTGTAAGGAGCAAGAATACTTTCTTGTCCGAATATTGTTTCTTTTTTTAAACCGGGTATTGAAGAAAAAAGTTTTTTTACATCATTAATTGTTGTCATATATACAAAAGTAAAATCTTTGTCTTCTACACAAGCACTTTCTCCTTTAGCTGCAAAATCGAACCACTTAGGTTCTTTTTTCATTAAATCTTTTTCTTTAATATCTCTTAATCCACTGATAACTATATTAAACATAAGAATAAAACTGCAAAATAAAAAGCCGCCTTCCTTTAGAACTCTTTTTGCTTCTTTTATTGCTTTTATACGATTTTCTTCATTCATTAAATGATAGAGCGGTCCCATAAGAAAAACAACATCAAAACTATTATCTTTTAATTTAGATAGATCTAAAGCATTTCCTTGTATAGTTTTAATTTCAACAGAGTTTTGTTTTGCTTTTTCTTTCGCAAACTTTATATTTCCGTCACTTAAATCAAACAATGTAACAGAATAACCTTGTTTTGCATAATAAACAGAGTAATGTCCCGGACCGCCACCTATATCAAGAATGGAATCACCGGGTTTTAAATATTTGTTTATCATATGAGTTGTGATATATTTTTCGTAAGGAAAACTTACATCTAAACGCATCCATTCTTCGTTTGATATATTGTCATAACATTTTTTTATATTTTCGCATTGTTCTTCCATATTAGGCTCTCCAAAAAAAAGTATAAAACATACTTTTCTAGTATAAATATAAAATTAAATTTATTTGAAATTTGATTCGTTCTTTTTGTAAACATCAATTTATTATATATAAATATTTGTTTTTGTATCAAATAACAGAAAATATCAATTTTAATTTTTGTTTTTTTTATCAACTAAAATATAAATTTATGTTGTTTTTAAATTGATAACCTAACAATTTTATGTTATAATTATAAGTTATAACACGTAGTTATTTTTAGAAAAGTTATAAAATTTAAACTATAAGTAAAACACTCGCAGTGTTTTTTTAGGAGGCAGCAAAATGGCATTTTATTTTGATGAACCGTCTCACACATTTAACGAGTATCTTTTGGTTCCCGGATATTCCGATGAAAATTGCATTCCGGACAATGTTAGTTTAAAGACTCCACTTGTAAAATTCAATAAAAAGAAAAAAGAAAAATCACCTTTAAGCATGAATATTCCTATGGTTTCTGCTGTTATGCAAGCAGTTTCCGATGATAAAATGGCTATTGCTCTTGCAAAAGAAGGTGGAATAAGTTTTATTTACGGAAGCCAAACAATTGAAAATCAGGCAGATATGATAGCAAGAGTAAAATCATATAAAGCCGGTTTTGTAACATCTGATTCTAATGTTCGTCCGGATCAAACGTTGGAAGATGTTATTGCTTTAAGTCAAAAAACAGGACATTCTACATGTGCTGTTACGGAAGACGGAACAGCTCATGGAAAGCTTGTAGGAATAATAACTTCCAAAGATTTTAGAATTTCACATTGTAAACCTAATTCAAAAGTTTCTCAATATATGACGCCTCTTGCAGAAATGGTAATGGGAAAAGAAGGTATTTCATTAAAAGAAGCAAATGAAATTATTTGGAATAAAAAAATAAATCAATTACCTGTAGTTGATAAAAAAGGAAATTTAGTATCTTTGGTTTTTAGAAAAGATTATGCTACACATGAAAATCATCCATTGGAACTTCTTGATTCAAATCACAGATATATTGTAGGTGCAGGAATAAATACAAGAGATTATATGGATAGAGTTCCTGCATTAATTAAAGCAGGTGCAGATGTTTTTGTTTTGGATTCCAGTGAAGGGTATTCTTATTGGCAAGCAAAAGCTCTTAAAGATATTCATAAAACTTTTGGTAAGAATATAAAAGTTGGAGCAGGAAATGTTGTTGATGCTGACGGTTTTAATTTCCTTGCTGAAGCAGGGGCTGATTTTGTAAAAATAGGTATCGGCGGCGGTTCAATATGTATTACCAGAGAGCAAAAAGGTATTGGTAGGGGACAAGCAACAGCAACAATAGAAGTTGCAAAGGCAAGAGATAAATATTATAAAAAAACAGGTATATATATACCTATTTGTTCCGATGGCGGTATTGTTCAAGATTATCATATAACTTTAGCATTGGCTATGGGATCTGATTTCGTTATGCTCGGCAGATATTTCGCAAGATTTGATGAAGCTCCTTCAAATAAACTTGTTGTAAACGGAAGTTATGTTAAGGAATATTGGGGAGAAGGTTCTAACAGAGCAAGAAATTGGCAAAGATATGATTTAGGCGGGAAAAAGTCTTTGAGTTTTGAAGAAGGTGTGGATTCTTATGTTCCGTATGCAGGACATTTGCATGATGGCGTTTCAATGACTTTAAGAAAAGTTACTCACACGATGTGTAATTGCGGGGCACTTTCAATTCCGGAATTACAGAAAAAAGCAAAACTTACATTGGTTAGTCAAACGACAATCAGTGAAGGTTCGGCGCACGATGTTATTGTTAAAAATACTTCAATGCAGAACTAAAACTTTCATAGTAGTTGAGGTATAGGAATGAAAAAAACTTCTTTAATATTTAGCATTACGATATTATTTGTTATTTGTGGTGTTTTGCAATGTTTTTCAGCTACAAAGACAAAAGTTGAAGTGCTTCAAATCGTTTCTTCCGACGGAAATACACTTTCAGAAGATTTTACGATTGATAATAGTGCATTGATAAGAAGTGTAAGAAGAAATAAATTTGATATGGTTCAAAAATATCTTGAAAAAGGTGCCGATGTTAATGCAAAGGATGATAGCGGTTTCTTTCCTTTGCTAATTGCTGTTGATAATAACAATTATGACATGGTAAAACTTTTAATATCTTTTGGAGTGGATTTAAATTTGAAAACAGGTAAAATATACGATAAAAAAGGAATTATCGATTATGGAACAGCATTAATGTATTCGACAAAGCTTGGTCTATATGAAATTTCAAAATTGTTAATAGTTTCCGGTGCAGATGTAAATGCCCAAAATGAAGACGGTAAAACAGCTTTAATGATAGCTTCAGAAAGAGGTAATGAAAAATTAACAAAACTTTTAATATCTAAAGGTGCTGATGTTAATATTAAAAATGCAGATAAAATGACAGCTCTTTCCTATGCAGTACGTTATGATAAAATACAAACTGCAAAAAAATTGATTGCTAAAGGTGCAGATGTTAACAATGTTCATTATTACGGGAAAACTCCATTAATTGAAGCAACTGAGAAAGGCAACTATGAAATGGTGAAATTACTTGTTTCAAACGGAGCCGATTTTAATCATAAAAACAATGGTTATGATACAGCTTTGGATATTGCCAGAAGAGATAGAAATGCGGAAATTAATAAAAGAAAACCGACAAAAAATCTTGATAAAATAGTTAAATTGTTAGAAGAAAAATCAAATAAAGATTAATAACTTTTACTTTTTTTTATTTTTAAAACCTTTTTGATTAATTGTTTTATATGTGATATTTTATTTTCTTTTTTTCCTTCTAATTCGTTTATTCTTTTTTTTAATTTATTTTCTCTCTCTATAAAATTACCTTTAACGGGATGATATAATAGATTATCAGGATGTTCAAATAATCTGGACTCATTTAAGTCATATTCGTCTTCATAAGTTATTTTGTCTTCATTTAATTTAAAAACAGATAATTTGCTTTTTATTATTTCAGTAGGTAAAAACACTTCACAAAAAGGCCAGTGATTCTTTTCTTTGTTTGTAATATTTTTATAAAGTTTTTTATGTTCCAACCTTTTATTATATAAAAGTTCAATTGCTTTGTTGCTTAATCTTACAATTGGGAAAAAAGCAGCATAAATTTGAGAGTCTCCGTATATCCACTTAATAGATTTACTCCAAAACCATTTCCCGTTAAGCTTTTCTTTGCGAAATTGTAAACACAGACAATCTTCAGTTTGTTTTTTATATTTGTCAAAAAAATATTGATATGTTTTCCCGTTACAAAAAATATCATACTCAAATTGCCAATAATAATCGTAGTTTGGAAAATATTTTTTTATATAATAAAATCTGTAATCGGAATTATACCACATTATATCTGAAAATTTTTTTGTTTCTTTATCATAAGAGAACCATGGTAACTGTAATTCTTTTTGTAAATCACTATCAAAGAAAAAACATTTTATTTTTGTTCCAAAGAAAGTTTGCTCTGATATTCTTTCTTTAGTTTTTATTTTAAGATTAGTGTTATCAATAGCAAGAATGCAATCATAACCCTTAACTGTTGTCATTTTTTTATATTCACTAACAACAGCATTATTTATTATATGTGTTGATATAAAAGTTAATACTTTTGTCATAAATTATTTTTACAACATGGTTCTTCTTAATTCTTCACCGGATTTTGCACTTAAATAAGCAGGGGGAATATCAAATATTGTCTTTGCTCCGTTTTGACCTTCTTTGTTCAATTTGTAAGCTGCTCTTGCGAAAGCAATAAGTACACTTGATGTAAATTCAGGATTGGATTCAAGTTTTATATTGTATTCTATTACATGTTTTGTTTTACCGGTTTGTCCGGTTCTTATAACAGAGCCGCCGTGTGGAAGGCCCGAATGATTTTTTTTCATTTCATCCATTGTAATAAAATGAACAGTAGTGTCGTAATCTGCAAAATAATTAGGCATTTCTTTAATTTCTTTTTCTATTTTTGCTTTATCTGCCCCTTCTGCAGCAACTACAAAACATTCTCTTGTGTGTTTTTGCCTTGTTGTTAATGTAGGATTTTCTCCGTTTCTTACAGCCTTAACTGCTGCGTCAACAGGAATAGTATATTGTCTTGCATCTAAAACACCTTCTATTCTTCTTACTGCATCAGAATGACCTTGACTTACTCCTTTACCCCAAAAAGTATAATCTTTGCCGTCAGGTAAAATTGCACTTGCATACATTCTGTTTAAAGAAAAAAGTCCCGGATCCCAACCTACAGATATTATTCCTATTTTACCTGCTTGTTTTGCTGCTTTATCTACATTGGCAAAATGTTCAGGAATTCTTGCATGTGTATCAAAACTATCTATTACATTAAACATTTTTACATATTTAGGAGTTTGAACAGGCAAATCTGTTGCACTGCCGCCGCACAAAATTAAAACATCAATTTTATCTTTCCAATTTTCAATTTCAGAAACATTTACAACTTTTGCATTTGATTTTATTTTCAAGTCTTGAGGATTTCTTCTTGTGAATACTGCAACCAGTTCAATATCAGGATTTTGATTAACAGCATTTTCAACACCTTTGCCCAAATTTCCATAACCTACAATACCTAATTTCATAATGACTCCTTTTATATATCAAGTTATTTTTGTAAAAAAAAAGACACAAAAAAATAATCAATCAAATTATTTTTTAGCATCTTCGCTAAAAATTATATATTGTTAATAATACTTCTTTGATTATACTCTTTTATATTTTGAGTGTCAAATTGTAATGTTATACTTTTTCTATTCTATTCCTTGCATCATTAACCAAATTTTCATTACTAGTTTTTCAGGTAATATTTTAGATAAGAATCTGCATGTATTTACATACAAACCATAAACAGAAATATCTTTATTGTTATAAGCATCTTTTAATGCCTTTTTTGCAACAATATCAGGCATAGCCATATAAGCAAATTTTTTTGTTCCTTTTTTTGCATTTATACATCCTCTGTCAAACAAATTTGTCTTTATCCATCCGGGACAAACGGCAGTTACAATTATTCCTTTTTCTTTTAATTCCACATTTAGAGCTCGTGAATAATTTTTTACAAAAGATTTTGTTGCACTGTAAACGTTTTGATAAGGAACTGGTTGAAAAGAGGCTTGAGAAGCTATATTTATAATGTGAGAACCTTTGCTCATAAACGGAATGCAAACTAATCCCATTGCTACAACACCGGATATGTTAAGGTTAATCATATTTAATGTCTCATCTATTGAAATATCATTATAAGAACAAAACTTTGCAAATCCGGCATTGTTTATTAATATTTTAATATTTGAATTTTCACTTTTTAAAAAATCTCCAAAATTTTTTATGTTATTTGGGTTTGACAAATCTATAGGATATGGCTTGATTTTATCACCATATTCACTTCTTAATTCTTTTAATTTATCTTGGCTTCTTGCCAAAACAAAAATTTCGTCAATATTTTTATCATTGATTAAAAGTTTTACAAATTCTTTTCCAAGACCACTGCTTGCACCGGTAACAATTGCTATATTTTTCATAAGAATAATACCTTAATTGATTTTAAATATTTAATAAAATTTATTATACTACAACAAACAGATAAAAACAACAGATATAACAGATGTTTTTTTTACACTAAAAAGATATAATCAATAATATAAACTAAAGGAATGTTTATGACAGAAAAAAAAGATGTTATCTTATATTTTTCACCTCATCAAGATGATGAATTGTTGACAATGGGTGTTGATATATGTAAAACTTGTTTGTTACCAAATAAAGAAGTTCATGTAATTTTATGTACAGACGGTTCAAACTCTCCTGCAAGGTATAGCTTGTATAGTTGTAAAGTTTGTCCGTTACATAATAAAATTCATAATTATCCACTATCTAAAGAAGAGTTTGTGAATGCCAGAGATTGTGAATTTATTTCAAGTTGTAAAGCTCTTGGTGTTTTGCCGGAAAATATTCATATCTATGAAAAAAGAGCTGTTGACGGTTCTTTATCCATTGAATATGCCAAGAAAATTATTGAACATTTTATATCAATCTATGGTAAAGACGTTGAAGTTCGTACTTTTGCTCCTTTTAGATTTGGAAGTTATCAACATTCTGATCATTATAATCTTGGTTTAGCCACTAAATTTTTGTTGAAAGAAAAAGCTTTTTTTAAGGCAAAATTTTTCATAGAAACATATCATATTCCTAAAAAATTAAGAAAAGTTATTGTTGGCTTATTTTATAATATAACAAAGGAAGATGCGCCCGATCAAGTAAAAGAAAAAATAGAAAAAGCAATTCAACAATCTTATGCTTATTGGAAACCGGAAGAAAAGAGATATTCTGTTGGATATCATTGTGTAGGAAAAATGTTTGAATATTATAGAAAAGATATAGCATCGTATAGTATTGAGCCAAGAGTATAAAATAAACGGACAAATATTAACAATAATAATCGGTATATAATACGAATCTTTATTTTTTCGTTTTAAAAAGTTTCTTCTTTTTTCTCTGACATTACAGTATAAACATTTGCAAGAATTGCACCTGATATATTGTGCCATATAGAAAATATTGCACCCGGAACGGTTGCCATTGCCAATGATGAAAAAGAAGTATTGGCAAGACTTGTTGCAAGCCCTGAGTTCTGCATACCTATTTCTATTGATAGAGCTTTTGTTTTTGATAAATTTAATTTTAGAGCTTTTCCTAACCAAAAACCTAAAATATATCCTAAAATATTATGTAAAAAGACAACTATAAAAACAACAAAACTTGTTGTTAAAATTTTTGATGAATTGTGAGATACTACAGAAGCAACTATCATACATATACCTATAACAGAAATAAAAGGAAGACTTTTTACTGCTTTTTTTGTAAATTTACCAAAAAATTTATTGATAAGAAAACCTAAACATATCGGTATTATAATAACCACCATAATAGAAATAAACATTGAAATAATATCTACATGAATAGTCTTGCTTAATAAAAGATATGTAATTGTAGGAGTAAGAACAGGTGCAAGAAGTGTGTTGACACTTGTCATACTTACCGATAAAGCAACATCTCCTCTGGAAAGGAAAGTAATAACATTGCTGGAAGTTCCTCCCGGGCAGGTTCCTACAAGAACAACGCCTACCGTAAGAGCAGGATCAAGATTAAAAACTTTACATAAAACAAATGCAATAACAGGCATTATTGTAAATTGTGCAAGACAACCTATAACAACATCTTTAGGGCGAGAAAAGATAAGTTTAAAATCTTCAAGTCTTAATGTGAGCCCCATTCCGAACATTATAATCATAAGAAGCCAATTTATCCAAGATAATGAAATCCATAATCCAGTTTGAGGTATAAGTAATGCAGCTAATGCAATAACTAGTACTACAACAGACATATATTTTCCTACAAGAAAAGTTTGTTTAATTAATAATTTCATTTGTTTTTTATTCCTCAATTTTTTTGTCTTATTTTAATAAGCTTAAATTTTTCTCATAACACAAATATAGCCGAGAGGTTGTTTAGAAAACATACTTTTTTTCTTTTTTACATGAAAATAAAAAAAGAAGTTTTTTAAAATTTTGTATAGCATTTTAAAAAAAACAGAGTTTGGTCTATATGTACACATTTTTGTTGCAATATCAAATATAGAACAAAAACCATCACCTAAAGGGTGCAGCTCACATACTTCAAAACCCAACTCTGTTGCTGTTCTCAAAAAGAAGTATTCACTATATCTAAAATAATCATGAGGAAAATCATGTTCCCAATATGAAAAATCAGAGCTAATAATTAAATGACCGTCTTTACACAAAACTCTGTAACATTCTTTTAACATGTTATGCGGATTATATATATGTTCCAATACAAATGTAGATAATATTGAATCAAATTCTCCATCATTAAAAGGGAAATTTTTTGAAATATCGTGAACTATGTCAACATAATCATTTTTAATCCAATCCAAACAAATATTTTCATCAATATTGTCTTTATACCAAGCATAGTATGGAACCTTCCCGCATCCTAAATCAAGAAGTTTTCCTTTTAAATATTTTTTTTCTATTTTATTCATAACTTCACATTCAAGTGTTACAGGAATATATATTTCTTTTTTTAGATTTTTTTCATTGGGAATTATATTATTGTCTTTATCCAGTTTAATTCTTGTCGGTATCCATTTGTCTTTGTTTCGCATAATAAGACTTCCTTGTTTGTTATTTCTCTTCTTCAAAAGGTATATTCTTTTCCGGCCAACCATAATCTTTATATTTTGTTGCAGGAATATTATGCTTCTTTACATAATATGCAAGAATTTCAGCTCTATGCTTTTCTCGTCTGTCAGCATCACTGTTAACAGTATGGAAATTGTTATATTTATCGCCAAAAATTCTCTTGGCGCTCGGCATATATCTTGAACCGTCTTCTACCTGGTCAAAAGCTGTTACTTCAAATCCGGTATTGGTTTGTTTTATGTGCATAAGTCCGGGATGACTTCCTCCGGACACGGTTTCAAGTGTGTCACCTGCCAAGTTGTAATTAAATACCCAAAAATCACCCCAAACAAGGATATCTTCGTCGTTTCGTTCATCTACGGCAACAACAGTTTGGAACGGAATACAATATTGTCCTTCAAGATATTTACTGCCGCATTCTTTTATTAAATATCGTTCAATTGCGGGGAAATAAGTCGTTTCTTTTTCATTTTCCGATGTTGTTGAAACGTTTTCACTTGTAGAATTTGCAGCCGTTGAATTTGTATTCTGAACTTCAATGTTTGCTTGCTTGTTTTGACAAGAAACAAGTGTTAATGCTACAAAAAATGTAACAAATATAAGTACTTTATTCATTGATCTCTCCTAAATTTTATTAATAGATATTATACATAAAAAGAATTAACTTTTTATATTGAGTATACTTAAATTATATATTCATAACATAAAACAAAAAGCATATAAACACACTCATAGCATTTGCAATCAGTAACCACCAAAATGTTTTCAGTATTTTTATTTTTAATGCCAGTTTTATGAACAAACCTTCTGTTATGGTATTTATAAAAATTACAAGTAAATAAGCTGCAAGCCAGTGACTCCAATGAAATGTTCCTATACCGAACTTATCGTAAGCATGAAATACAAAATCAAAAACAAATTCCGAACCTAAACCGGACAGTGGAATAAATATCATTCCGAGTATTGTTGTAATTAAGTTCATTAAAAATGTAACTGTTAAAGCTTTTTGCCAATTAATC
>JAEEGL016517241.1_pt1 | contig 16489 bp, 7 predicted proteins | sample 9134231 | NCBI WGS metagenome assembly JAEEGL01 (sample SAMN16246548, study PRJNA631951) | gut metagenome | biome: gut microbiome; feature: rumen; material: fiber-attached | host: Bos | place: Iran: Karaj | collected 2018-10
CGATCCGGACGAACCCCAGCGGATCGCAACGGAGGCCGCTCCCGGAGAGGGACCCATCGACGCCGCTTTCAACGCGGTCAACCGCATCGCTGGCGCAGAGAACGCGGAGCTCGTATCCTACGGCATCACGGCGGTGACCGAGGGAACGGACGCGCTCGGCGAGGCAAGAGTGAAGATCCGCGTCGCTTCGACGACCTATACCGGCCGCGGTGTGTCGACCGACGTCATCAAGGCGTCGATCAAGGCGTATCTCGGCGCGATCAATAAATGGAAGAGCATGCAGGAGCAGGCAGAAAACAGAGAAGCATGAAAATCGAGATTTTTGACACCACGCTCCGGGACGGTGAGCAGGGCGTCGGCGTGGAGTTTTCCGCCGACGACAAACGGCGGGTCATTCACGCCCTTGACGCGCTCGGCGTAAACTACATCGAAGCGGGCATGATCACGGACGAAAAATCCGCCGCCTTCTTCGATTCGCTCGCCGGGATGCGGCTTGAGAACGCGAAGCTTGCCGTATTCACGCAGACCGCGAAGGTCGGCTCCGCCGCGGAGGACGACAGGCTCCTGAGGCTCGCCGCCGCCGCACCCGTTCCGTGTGCGGTCGTATTCGGCAAGGCGTGGCTCTATCAGGTGACGGACGTTCTCGGCGCGAGCGCGGAGGAAAACCTGCGACTCATCCGGGAGAGTATTTCATACCTTGTTCAGCAGGGCAAGGAGGTCATTTTCGACGCCGAGCATTTCTTCGACGGCTACGCGGACTCCCCGGAGTACGCCATGCAGACGGTCGAGGCGGCGTTTGAGGCGGGCGCGTCCCGCGTTGTGCTCTGCGACACCAACGGCGGCATGCTCCCGGACGTCGTGGGGCTTGTCACCGGAGCGGTGACGGCAAAATTCGACCGGATCGGCATTCACTGCCACAACGATATGGGGATGGCGGAGGCTTGCTCGGTCGCCGCGGTGCTGTCCGGCGCTTCCCAGGTGCAGGGGACGATTTCCGGCATCGGGGAGCGGTGCGGAAACGCGAATCTCAACACCCTCATTCCGGTGCTGCAGTGCAAGCTCGGCTTCGACTGCATCAGGGACCGCATCTCGGTGCTCACGGCGACGGCGCGTGCGGTCAATGACGCGGCAAATCTGTCCTTCGACGAAAGCGAGCCCTTTGTGGGCGGCTATGCGTTCACCCATAAGGCGGGCACCCACATCGACGGGGTCAAAAAGCACCCGCGCTCCTTCGAGCACATCGAACCGGAGGTCGTGGGGAACGCGCGGAACACCGTGATCAGCGGGCTCAGCGGGAGCGCCGCCATTCTTGACAAAATGCGCCTCTGCTTCCCCGAAGCTGCATTCTCCAAAGAGGCCCCCCGCGTGATCCGGGCGACGGCAATGATCCGCGAGCGGGAGGCGGACGGTTTCGATTACGAGGATGCCGGCGCATCCCTTGCGCTGCTCATGGATGAGGCGATGGAAAAACGGGAGCGGTATTTCCGCCTGCTCGAGCTGAAGGTCCTCGTCGACGAGCGTGACACAGAGGCAAACGCCTCTTCCGCCGCCGCCGTGATCAAGATCGCCGTGGGCGAGCGCGAATATCTCACCGCGGGCGAGGGAAACGGCCCGGTCAACGCGATCGACGAAGCGCTGCGGCGCGCCCTTACCCGGTTCTATCCCGAAATCGCGGATATGCACCTCACGGACTACCGCGTCCGCGTGCTCGATTCCCGCGCGACGGCGTCGTCCGTCCGCGTCGCCATCGAATCCACGGACGGAAAATCCGTCTGGCGCACCGTGGGCGTGTCGTCCGACGTGATCCACGCGAGCTGGCAGGCCCTGCGCGACTCGGTGGAATATATGCTTTCAAGGGCAAAGGAAAACGGATAAATCCAATATTTCAACAAGGTAAACGAAAGGCATTGCGCATGAAAACCGTTCTTATTCTGTTCGGCGGAAAATCCTCGGAATACGAGGTCTCCCTCTCATCGGCGACGGGGGTATATGAGAACATCGACAAGGAAACCTATCGGGTTCTGCTCGCGGGCATCACGAAGGATGGGAGGATGTATCTTTACGAAGGTGATCCGAAGAAAATCCTTGCCGACGAATGGGAACAGGACAAAAAGGCGCCTTTGACCATCGATTTTTCCCGGGGCGAGCTTCTCGTCCTCCGGGAAGGGAATTCGGAATACATCCATGTCGACACCGTCCTGCCGATGATCCACGGCAAATACTGTGAGGACGGAACCATGCAGGGGCTGTTCGCCGTCGCGGGGATCCCCGTCGCGGGCTGCAGCTGTCAGGCGTCCGCGGTCTGCATGGACAAGGCGGTCGCGAAAGAAATCGTTGCGGCGGAAGTCGGAGCGAATCTGGCGAAAGCCGTGGTCGCGCGGGCGCGGGAATGCCGCTCCGACGCGGATATCGAGAGGATCCGGGAACAAGCCGAGCGGGAATTCGGCTATCCCATGTTCGTCAAGCCGTCCCGCGCGGGCTCGTCCGTGGGGGTCAACAAGGTCAAGAACGCCGATGCCTTTGCGCGGGCGCTCCGCAAGGCGTTCGAGGAAGACACGAAGATCCTTGTCGAGGAAGCCGTCGTCGGCCGCGAGATCGAAGTCGCGGTGCTCGAAGAGGGGGATGAGCTCATCGCGGCGCACCCCGCCGAGATCGACGTGGGTTCGTCGGAGTTTTACGATTACGAGACGAAATACATCAGCGACGCGTCGTCCTATTATCTTCCCGCGAGGCTGACGGAAGAAAAGCAGAACGAGGTCAGGGAAATCGCCGCGAAGATTTTCCGCGCGCTCGACTGCAGGGGATTCGCGCGCGTCGATTTCTTCTGCACCCCGGACGGCCGCTTCGTGTTCAATGAAATCAACACGCTGCCGGGCTTCACGCCGATCTCCATGTTCCCGAAAATGATGATGAACGAAGGGATTACCTACTCGGGACTCATCGACCGTCTCATCGCGGGGGCGCTGTGAGCCGCAAATCTGTCCGAACTTGTTTCACGTGAAACATTTGCATAAGGCAAAGGATAACGAAAGGGGAAACACCATGTCCATTCTGATCAAAGCCGTCTCCTCTCTTGAAAAATGCTTCATGGACGAGGACATCGCGGCAAAACGGGAGATTGACCGCGGCGAAGCTCTGCTCGGGGAGGAATTCGCGTTTGAGGTCGCCTACGTTTCGGACGATCCCGCGCATTTTCCGCGCAAGACGCTGCGGCTGAGCGTCGTCTCTCCGCTCAAAGATTATATCACCGTGCGCCAGATCGAGCCCGTGCCGGTGCGGTATCCCGCCGCCCCGGGATCGGACGACAACTATCTGCGCAAGACTCCCGGTCTCTACCCCGACCTGCTCGCGCCCCTGAATCCGCGCGGGGAGGTGTTTGTGACCTGCGGTCAGCTGAAAGCACTCTGGGTCACCGTGAAAGTGCCCGAGGATGCCGAAGCGGGCGATTACCCCGTCGCGATCCGCCTTGAAGCGGAAGAGGCCAGCTTCTCCGCGGAAATCACGCTCCATGTCATCGGCGTCCGCATTCCGAAGCAGAAGATGATCGTGACCGAGTGGTTCCACACGGACTGCATCGCCAATTACTACGATCTTGAGACCTTCTCCCCGAAGCATTGCGAGTACATCGGCAAGTTCATGCGCGCCGCGGTCGACAACGGCATCAATGCCATCCTTACCCCTGTTTTCACTCCGCCGCTCGATACCGCGGTCGGCGGCGAAAGAAGGACCACCCAGCTTGTCGACGTGACAAAAACGGAGGACGGCTGGGAATTCGGCTTCTCGAAACTCGAGCAGTGGGTCCACCTGGCCCTCGCTGTCGGCGTTGAGTATTTTGAAATCTCTCACTTCTACACCCAGTGGGGCGCAAAGCACGCGCCGAAGATCATGGGATGGGACGAGGGTGTTTACCGCCGTCTCTTCGGATGGGAGACCGACGCCACGTCGGACGAGTACCGCGGCTTCCTGCGCGCGTTCATACCGGCGCTGCTTTCCAAGATGAAGGAGCTCGGCGTCGAGGATCGTTGCCTCTTCCACATCTCGGACGAGCCCTCGCTCGATGCGATCGAGTCCTACAGCGCGGCGCGTGAGCAGATTGCCGATCTTCTTGAGGGACACCGCGTGATGGACGCGCTTTCGAATTTCGATTTTTACCGGACGGGCGCATGCCAGAACCCCATTCCGTCGAACAACCATATCGAACCCTTCCTGGAGGCGGGGGTTCCCGATCTCTGGACCTATTACTGCTGCGGGCAGCATACCAACGTCTCGAACCGCTTTCTCGCCATGCCCATGCAGCGCACCCGCGTCATCGGCACGCAGTTCTGGAAATACAAAATCACCGGGTTCCTCCAGTGGGGCTTCAATTTCTATAATTCCCAGCATTCCGTTCGCTGCATCGACCCGTACCTTGTTACGGACGGCGATTACTGGGTCCCCGCAGGTGACTGCTTCGCCGTTTATCCCGGGCCGCACGGCGAGCCCTATGAAACGCTCCACATGAAGGCGTTCACCATGGCGCTGCAGGATCGTCGGGTCATGGATCTCGCCGAGGAGCTTGCCGGACGGGACGCGGTGCTCGAGGTGCTCGAAAGAGAAGGGGAGATTACCTTCTCGAAGTATCCTCACGGCGCGGAGTGGCTCGAAAGCGTTCGCGCGGGCGTCAATGCTCTGATCGAAAAGAATATCTGAAATCCCCTTCGGCTTCGCGATGCCGCCGCGGTTTTTCCGGGATAACCGGAGAGACCCGGCGGCTTTTTTGTCGGCCGGAGCGATTTTTTTGCGGGAAAACCGCGGCGGATGCGTCAAACCCCTTGATTTTTGCGATTCGGGTGTGCTATAATACTGATACGGTTAAAATGCGTGATTTGTCCGCTCCCGCTCGATGCGCGGAGGGACACAGAATAGAAGGGACGGTATGATTTGAAAAACAAACTGATCGCCGTGATCGCGGCAGTTCTGTGCCTGATTCCGACCGCGGTCGCCTTTGCCAGTTACCGCAATACGCTGAACGCGCCCGTGGACGTATCAAATGCCGAGGCGATTTCCGTTGTCGACCTGACGGGCAAGGAGTTTTCCTTCACCAAGGAGGCGGACGGAAAAACCGCCGAGGAGCTGATCCGGTATTTTCTCGACATGAAGGAGCGCGCCCAGCCGATTTCGACTCTCCCCGAGTCCCTGAACGGAGAACAGTTCTTCAAGGTCACGATCTCCGCGGCGGTAAAGACGCTTCCGTTTGAATGTTATTTTTCAACCAATCCCGCTACTTGTTACTTTGTGGCGGACGACGGCACGCCCTATAAGATCGGAGAAGAGGACGCCGCGGAATTCATTCAGACGAAATACGCCGAATGCCTGTATAAGGAAGCGGCGATGCCGATCCTGACTCTTTCCGGATCCGCGGAAGTGACGCCGGATCAGGCTACATGGCGCTATAAGAATTACACGGGCGGTTATGTCGATTCCGATTCCATTGCGGCTTATCAGAACGACGAAAGCTACGATATCGAAGGCGGGCTGGATCTTTCCTTCGATTTGAACCCCGATTTCTGTTCCGTTCTCGTGAAGGACACCGCTGACAGCGTCCTGTTCGACGGCATGAACGAGAATCTTTCGGAATTCACCATCGACAAAACCCGGCAGATCATCGTCGAGGTTACCGCGAAGTGGTACGAGGATCCCTCCCGTTCCTTCTACGGCGAGCTGTTCTACCGCTTTACGACGGTGGTCACCGCTCCCGCCGAATTCTACAAGGGCATGGACAGCGTGAACGCGGGCAAATTCGTCGCGATCACGGCGCTCAACGTTACCAAGCCGTCCGCCATCACCATGACGACGGACATGCCGGGTGCGATCGCCCCCGTGTTCTACTCCGAAACCTCCACCATTGCCGTCGGTCTGCTTCCGATCGACGTTGAAACGCCGACTGGGGACTACACCCTCACGTTCGCGTATGGCGGCACCATCGCGCATGTGATGCTGCACGTTGAGAACGTCGGCTTCGGGACCTCGTACTATTCGGTGCCCGATTCCGTGCTTGCGGCCGCGCGCTCCCAGTCCGCGCTGCTCCAGTTTGAGGGCGCAATGAAGGAGATCATGGCGACGGGCGAAAACGGACGGTATTTCTCGGGCTACTTCCTCAAAGGGGTGACCGATGACGCTCAGCTTCTGCGCGGATTCGGCCGTCCGATCCACGTCAACGGGTCGGAAAGCCCGACCTACCGCAACAACGGCGTCGATTACGCGGCGGAGCCGGGTCAGCCGGTCGTGGCGTGCAACAGCGGCAAGGTCGTTTATGTGGGCGAGCTCGACTACACCGGCAAGGTCATCGTGATCGAACACGGATTCGGACTGAAGACGTGGTACTATAACCTCGGCGGGACGTCCGTGAGCGTGGGCGACTCGGTCGAAAAGGGGCAGGGCATCGGCGCCACCGGACAGACCGGCTTCACCGGACAGAGCGGCGCGCACATTGCCATGTCCGTCGGCTCGACCTTCGTTTCCCCGTACGACACATGGGCGGACAGCCCGGTCGCGGGCAAGGTCCTCATCGCGAAGATCGACGAGTAAGATCAACCAAAAACTATCGGAAACCGCACGGGAAACAGACGTCTCACGTGCGGTTTCTTCCATCGGGGGAGGCTATGCTGCATTTTGTCATCGGACGTTCCGGCAGCGGCAAGACGCGCAGGATCCGGGAGGAAATCGAAAAAGAAATACGCGGGGGCGGCAGGGATGTGCTTGTGCTCGTCCCGGAGCAGCAGACGGTCGCGTGGGAAACGCGCATGGCGGCTGTTCTTCCGCCGTCTGCAAATCTGCGCATGGAGATCACCAATTTCACGCGGCTCGCGAACGCGGTGTTCCGGGAATACGGCGGACTTGCGGATGAGCTCATCGACGAGGGCAGCCGCGCCCTGCTCGTCTGGCGCGCCATGCTTTCCGTCTGGGATGAGCTGGAGGTATATCGCGCCGGGGACGGAGCAAACGCCGGAGCGAACGCGGGCACGGGCAGGGAGGATCGCAGCCTGCCCCGTCTGATGCGCGCCATCGACGATCTGAAAGCCGCGGGGATCACCCCGCAGCGCGCGGAAGAAGCTCTTGACGAGCTCCTGCGCCGGGACACGGACGGGGAGCGGGAAGAGCCCGATCCGGGAAACGGGCGTGGCAGCCGCGGCGGCCTCGCGTCCCGCCTGCACGACGCGGTTCTTGTGTACGCCGCGTATGAAGAGCTTCTTCATCGGGATCGCGTCGACCGCGCCGATCTGCTTTCGAGTCTCGAAAAAAACCTGCGCACGCACCCGTATTTCCGCGGAAAAGCGGTTTTTATCGATTCCTTCTTCTCTCTCACCGCGCCCGAGGAGCGCATTCTGCGCCATGTTTTTGCGCAGGCGGACGAGGTGTGGGTCAGCTTTGCCTGCCCGGCAGACGGCGGAGAAGACGAAGAGCCGGGCGCGCCGGAAATGCAGTTCGGCGAGGTCAGAACCTTCCTCAAATCGGCAACCCGGCTTGCCGCGCGGGAGAACAAGCCCGTCGAGCGCGTCATGCTCCGGGAAAATCGCCGACATCCGGAGGGATCGGTCCTTGCCCGCGTCGAAAGAGATTTGTACCGCTTCGGCGTGGACATGAAAGGGGAATTTGTTTCACGTGAAACATCCGCGGAGGTGATACGCTGTGCCGACCGCTACGACGAAGCAGAAGCGTGCGCGTCCATGATCGACCGCCTGCTCCGCGAAGGATACGCCTGCCGGGAAATCGCCGTCGTTGCCCGCGATATGAGCACAAGGGAGGGCATTCTCGACGCCGTTCTGCGCGCGCACGGGATCCCGTGCTTCCTTTCCGAATCCTCGGCGCTCTCCCATTCGCCGGCCGTGCGCCTGATGCTCGCGGCGCTTTCCGTCGGAGCGGGCGGGTGGCAGCGGCGGGACATCGTCCGGCTGCTCAAGACCGGACTTACGCCCCCCACGCCCGCGGATTCGCCGCTTGCCGATCTCTCCGACGACGCTTTTGAAAGCTATATCGCCGTCTGGAACATCCGGGGCAGGCGCATGTTTGCCGCACCGGACGGCTGGACGATGAACCCGGCGGGTTATCAGCCGGAAATCACCGGGCAGGGGCGCGTCCTGCTCGATGCCGCGAACGAAGCCCGGGCAAGGATCATCCCGCCGCTCGAACGGCTTCTCGCCGTATTCGACGCGGGCCCGGCTCCCGTGCGCGATATCGCCGAGCGGCTCGTCCTGTTCGCCGAGGAATACGAGGTGGAAAAAGGACTCTCCCGCCTCGCGGATACATACCGGCGGATCGGAATGCCGCGGGAGGCGATGCGCGCGGAACAGAGCTGGGGGGCGGTCTGCGGGATCCTCGACAAAATGGTGTCCGTCCTCGGAGACACCGCTCTTGATCCCGGACGCTTTTCCGGTCTGTTTTCCCGTGTCGCCGCCGCGCTTGACGTCGGCACCATTCCCACCGCCATGGACGAGGTCGTCCTCGGCAGCGCCTCCGGGGTGCGATATGACGAAGCAAAATGCGTCCTCATGCTCGGAACGGTCGACGGGGAGTTTCCCGCCGCGGTCACGGGGGAGAGCTCGTTCTTCGACGATCGGGATATGATGACGCTCGAATCCGTCGGTCTTGTGCTGAGATCTCCCGACTCCGCCATGCAGAACGCCCGTGAGGCCTTCATGTTCTACCGAACCGCCGCGTCCGCGAGCGAAAAGCTCTTTCTCTTCGCGCCGACCGGGGAGGGCAAATCGCTTTCCTCCGCGGCGGAGAGGATCGGCAGACTCGCCCCGAACCGGAGTTATGGGGAAATGCCGCTTTCCGAAATCGTATATCATAAAGAAACCGCGGAATATCTGCTCGCGCGCCGCACGGCTCCGCGCGAACGGGATCTGCTCCTGCGGCTGGCAGGGGATCGCGCCTCGGATACCCGCGTGTCCCTGACCGCCGGAGGCGACCGCATCGCGGAGAGCATGCGGGAGAGCGGTCCCGATATGCGGCTTTCCCAGTCCCGCATCGAAACCTTCCTGAAGTGTCCCTTCCGGTACGCGTGCCAGTACCGCGTCCGGCTCGCCGAGGAGCCGCGTGCCGAGATCACGCCCGCGGATGTGGGCAATTTCGTGCATTGCATCCTCGAGCGCTTCTTTTCCGAAATCCCCCCGGAACGCCTTCCCGTCCCGGACGACGAACTGCGGCGGACGGCGGACGGCATCATCGAGGAATACGTCGCCGGACTCGCGCGGGCGACCGGCGGCGGGCTTCTGCGCGGGGGCTCGGACGGCAGACTGCGCTGGCTCTTCCTCCGTCTCAGCCGCCATGTCACGGTGTTCCTGCGCGCCGTTTCCGACGAACTTGCCCAGAGCGGATTCAAACCCGCCGCGTTCGAGCTGCCCATCGGCATCGAGCAGAAGGGGAAAACCAGCGTCAAGCCCATCCGGATTCCCCTGCCGGACGGCGCCGAGGTGAGCCTTGACGGGATTGCCGACCGCGTGGACGTCTGGAACGCCCCGGACGGGAAGCAGTACATCCGCGTCGTGGATTACAAGACCGGTGAAAAATCCTTCTCCATGGACCGCGTCGCGCGGGGGCTCGACATACAGACCCTGCTCTACTTGTTCTCCGTCTGGAAAAACGGTCTGCCCGACGGGGACGAAGAACGGGAGCGCGTTCCCGCCGGAGCCGTATATCTGTCACTCAGACCCGCGCCGGTCGTTTCCGAAAAGATGCTCACCGCCGGAGAAGCCGAACGGGAAGCGGAAGAAAAAATCGAGCGTGTCGGCGTGTATCTCGCGGATGGGGACGCTCTTTCCGCCATGGACAGCGCGCTCGACGGCCGCTTCGTGCCCGTGAAGGCGAAAGAAGACGGCTATGCCGGTCTGGGCAAAACGGCGCTCTTGACTCTTGACGAATTCGGCGGTCTGTACGAGCAGATCGAAGAGGTCGTCGGGCGGATCGCGCGGGAAATGCGCTCCGGCGCCGCGGAGGCAAGACCGAGACGAACGGACGGAAATGATCCGTGTAAGTGGTGCGCCGCGAAATACGTATGCCGAAGCGCCGAAAGAGAAGGATCCGATTGACAAAAAATCCGGACCGAAGCGCGGCGAACGGCCTCGGGTCAGACTGTAAAGACGTAAAGCCGTAAAGCCGTAAAGCCGCAAAACCGTAATACCGCGAAATACTGACAGAACGCCGCTCCCGCCGCCGGATCCATCGGCCGGAAGCCGGCATCCGAAATACAAGCGAGGTCATTCATGCCCACCATTCAGTATACGCCCGCACAGCGCGCCGCCGTGGATTTTTCCGGCGGAAATCTTCTCCTTTCTGCGGCGGCGGGGAGCGGAAAAACCGCCGCCCTGACCGGCAGGATCTGCCGTTTGATCGCGGACGGAGAAGCCGGGATCGGGGACATGCTCATTGTCACCTATACGCGGGCGGCCGCTGCCGAGATGCGCGCGAGGATCGAAAAACGCCTCGGAGACATGATCGAAGAGGCGAGGAGCGCCGGCGATCCCCTCCTGCTCTCCCGCGCCTCCCGCGCCGTGTGCGAACTCCCCGGTGCGAAAATCTCCACCATTCACTCCTTTCTGTATCAGTCCCTCCGCCCCTATCTGCCCGCGCTCGGGCACTCGCCCGACGCGCGGATCCTCGACGAGAAAACCGTCGAGGGCATCCGCGCCGAGATCATGCGCGATACGGTGGACGACGCTTTCAGCGGCAGCGGCGGACCGGGGCAGGGGGAAGAGGATACGGTGTCGTTTGAGGCGCTTGCCGACGTGGTCGGACAGACGCGAAACGCGGAGGCGCTGGACGAAGAACTGCTGCGGCTTGACAAACGTCTCCGCGCGACGGTCGGAACCGGTGTGAACGGCTCCGACGCTGCCGCGGACGCGCTGAACCGCTTTGCCGACCTTCTCGACGGCGTTCGCGAGGAGGATTTCCTTTCCTCCCCCTACGGCGCGGAGATTCGGGCGCGCGTCGCCGATTTTGCGGCGCATTACGCGCGTGTTTTCCGTGGTTTTGCCGACGAGTACGCGAGTTTTGAGGAGGTCGTCAAAAAATACGGCGCGATTCTCGGCGACCATACTGCGTGGGCGGAGAGGACCGAAGCGCTGGCGCGCGCGCCGGAGACCACATTTGACGAGCTGAAAGCCGCCTTCTCGGGTCTGCAGTTCGACCGTCTGCCCTCGCGTACCAAAGCGATTCCGACCGAGGCGGCCGATGTGCTCAAATTCTTCCGGGAGGAGATGAAGAAGAACGCGAAGAACATCATGCGGGACTGTTTTTCGTCCGACGCGGCGGAAGCGGTCCGGGGCGCGCGGACGACGGCGGCCGTGCTGCGGCGGCTTGCTCTCGTGCTCGCGGATTTTTCCGCCCGTCTGGACCGCAGAAAACGCGAAATGGCGGCGCTCGATTACGGCGATCTCGAGACCTGCGCCCTGCGGCTTCTCATCGACGAAAACGGGAAACGCTCGAGGGCCGCGGAGGAGATCGGCGGAGCGTTCCGCTATATCTTCATCGACGAGTATCAGGACACGAACGAGGTGCAGGACGCCGTTTTCCGCGCGATCGCCCCGACGGCCGCCCGCTTCATGGTCGGGGACATCAAGCAGTCCATTTACCGTTTCCGCGGAGCCGATCCGGGCGTATTTTCGCGGTACCGCGCGCGCTGGTGCTCGATCTCCCCTGAGGAAAGCGGCGCCGTCCCCGCCAAAACGGGCGACGAAGGATATTCCCTCTTCATGAGCGAGAATTTCCGCTCCGCCTCCCCCGTGGTCGCTCTGGTGAACGCCGTTTCAAACTATTGCCTGCCGTTCGGCGGGATCCCCTTCGGGGAGGAGGACCTTCTCATCCACGCGAGAAACGACGGGGAGAAGACCCCGCCGGACGCGGAAATCGTCCTGATCGAAAAAAAGCGGCGTAAGGGCGGCGAAGAGGACGGGGAGGACGTCGACCCCGGCGATCCCGAGATCGAATACGTCGCCGATCGCGCCGCTTCCCTGATCGGGCGGTACGATTACAAGGGCGAGAAGATCGTGAAGCCTTCGGACGTGGCGATCCTGCTCCGTTCCAACCGCAGCGCGCCTCTTTACCGGGACGCGCTCGAAAGGCGCGGGATCCCGGCGACCGTGAAGATCAGCCGTCCCCTCGGCTCGTACCCGTCCGTGATGCTCCTTGTCTGCCTGCTGAATTTCGCGGACAATCCCCTGCGCGACGCGTACGCGGCGGGAGCGCTGCGCTCCCCGGTGTTTTCCGTGGACGTCGGCGGGCTCATCGCGATCCGGCAGGCGGCGGGGGAAATGCCCCTGTACGTCGGCGTGCGCGCGCTTGCCGATTCGGCGGAGGAGAGTCCGCTGGTTTGTGCCTGTCGCCGGGTGCGGGACTGGATCGGCGCGCAGAAGACCGTTTCCCGCGGACTGCGCGCGGACGAGTATATCGAATATCTTCTCAGAGATCTCGACTTCTTTTCGATGGACGGCATCCGGGAAAACGGCGCAGAGCGCGACGCCGTCAATCGCTTCTGCACCCTCGCGAAGGACTACGAAAACGGCGTGGGCGGGCGTTCCGGCGGCATCTCGGGCTTCCTCGAGGGGCTGCGCGAGCTGCTCGACGCGGCGGAGGAGGCGGGAGGAGGCGGGAAAGCGAAAACGGAAGCGGTTTCGATCCTGTCCATCCATGCGTCCAAGGGGCTTCAATTCCCCGTCTGCTTCGTTTCGGAATGCGCGAAACGGAGGAATTCGGACGACGAAAAGCGCACCGTGCTCTATGACCGCGAGCTCGGGCTCGGCATGACCCTCCCCGATCCCGGCGGGCTGGCGCGCTGCGATACGCTCATCCGGCGCACGGTTGCCATGAAGACCGCACGGGAATCCGTGAACGAGGAAATGCGCATGCTCTACGTGGCGCTGACGCGAGCGGGGGATCATCTCATTGTGACCGCGAAACGCGAAAAGCCGGACGACTTTTTAAAGGAATCTGAGCGGCAGGCGGCGTACGCGGACGGCTGGCGGGTGCACGGGGCGGGGGATTACATCACCTGGATCCTTGAGGCGCTTGCCGCCCATCCCATCCGGAGCGCAAGAGTTTCCGTGGTGTACGCAAACGGGGAGCGGGAGGAGGACGCACCGCCGGACGTGCCGTCGTCCGAGCCGTCCGGCTCCGGCGGCTTCGATGGCTCAGCCGGCGCTCGCGAGACCGCGCCCGTTCCCGTTACGGCATCGGACAAGGACGAGGAAGCGGATGCGGCGGCGGATTACGAAGCCCGCTTCGCGTTCCGCTACGGGGAGGACGGTCTCGGGCGCATTCCGTCCAAGCTCACGGTGTCGCGCCTGTACCCCGAGATCCTCGACGGGGAAGGCGGGGGCCTGACGCCGTCCCTCGACACGCCGCCCGATCCGACCGGCGGCGCGGTGCTGCCCTCCGATTTGAACGGGGAGGCAGATGCGCCCCATCCGGCAGTTTTAGAGGCAGGCGGCATGGACGGTCCCGGAGGCGGACCGGACGCTGCGGAGAAGACGGGCACGGAGCCTCCCGCGCCGCGGCGTCCCGCCTTTATGACGGGCGGGAAACAGGCGACAGCGGCGGACCGCGGCAGCGCGACGCACGTCTTTTTGCAGTTTGTGAATTATGAAAAGCTCCGGGAAAACGGCGTCCGCGCGGAAATCGACCGGCTGCGCCGCGAACGGTATCTGTCGGATTCCATGGCGGAGCTGATCTATGTGCGGCAGATCGAGCGCTTCCGCGAAAGCGCCCTTCTGGACGCGCTGCTGCGCTCGCCGATGGTGAAGCGCGAATTCCGGTTCAACGTCCTGCTTCCCGCCGAGCGGTTCACCGCCGATCCCATGCTCGCGGAAAAGCTGCGCGCGAAGGGTGTGCGGATCACGGTTCAGGGCGTGGTGGACTGCGTGTACCGCGATCCCGACACGAACCGGCTCGTCCTTGTCGACTACAAGACGGACGCGCTCAGCGCGGAGGAGTTCCGCAGCGCGGAAAAAGCGGAAGAAAAGCTCATTCTCAGGCACCGCGATCAGCTCCGGTATTACCGGGAAATCTGCGCGGACATGTTCGGCGAGCCGATGGAGAAGACCGTGATCTATTCCACCGTGCTGGGACGGTGCGTGGAGATTCCCGAAGACTGAAGTCCGGGAACCTGAACGATTTAGTCCAAACAAACAACGGGACCGGAGCATGAACCCGAAGGATCGGGCCGTGCTCCTGTCCCGTTTTTCTGTTTTTCGCATCCGATACTCTTCCAAAGCCAAAACGACAATGTCAACATGAAGAATTCGAAAAAAGTTCATCGGTACGCCGTACATTACCCCGAGCTGTACGTTGAGAGGACGCTGAACCGGTTGTATGAAAACTCTTGCTGCGCAGTTTACTGCGCGGGGCTTCATTTCAAAGAAGCCGCGCTCCCCTTTCGGTTGAGCTCAGTCCTCATCCGCTTGGTATCGGAAATCGCAAAACCGCGCCGTCCCGCCCGGTCGGCGCGTCGAATAGCAGCAAAGCGCGGCGCGGACGCCCGTGAAGTGGTCGAGGCGGTAGAAGAGCCGGTGCGCGCCGCCGAGCGCGACCCATTCCCCGTCCTTTTCGCAATAGAACGAGACCGTGTCCCGCAGCTCGCGGAAATCGAAGACCGCGCGGAAGCGGACCGAGGGGAGCGCGAGCGGGATCCGGGCGCGTTCGAAGGTGCCCTCGTCGGTCTTTTCGCGCATGACGGCGAAGAAGGAGTCCCCTTCCCGCGTGAGCGCCGCCTCCGCCCAAAGGCCCTGCAGGGCGGCAAGCCCGGCGAAATCCCCGTCGTTCAGTTTCGCGCCGCAGACCGTGACCTCCGCCTCACAGCCGGGATCGAAGGTGCGCTGGGTGAGGGTGTTTTTCGCTGTCGTTACGTCCTGCGCGACACGGTCGGTCGTGAGGGAGAGCGTTTCCTTTTCGCGGCGGACGAGGGAGAGCTCGGGCTCGTGGTTCCATTCCCATTCGGGGGCGGTGAAATCACCGCTCGCGCAGAGCGGGCGGTAAACGTGACCGGGGCAAAGGTCCTTCGGGGCGCACGGCGTCCCCGGCGCGAGAAAGCGCGGAGTATCCCCGTCCCAGACCACGGGGACGAGAACGGGCATGCGGCCCGCCGCGCCGTGATCCTGGAACAGCACGGCGTACCATTCGCCGTCGGGGGTGTCGACCAGCCCGCCCTGCGCGACGCCCTGACGGAAGAAGTCCATGTCGTCCTCGAGCACATCGCCGCCCGTCCACGGCCCCTCGGGGGAATCCGCAGAAAACACCGCCTGAGTGCGCATATGCCCGGCGGGCCAATGGATGAGGCAGAGAACATACCGCCCGCGGATTTTGTACAGGTGGGAGCCCTCATAGCCGAGCCCGCGCTGCTCGTCCCGCAGGATGATCCGGTCGAGTCCTCCCTCCTTCGGTCCGGAGAGATCGGGCTCGAGTTCGGTCAGGCGGATGTTCCGGTTTCCGGAGGCGGCATAGACGCGCCCGTCGTCGTCGAAGAGCAGGGAGGCGTCGTGGTAAAAGCCGCGGACGGCATGGCGGGTCCAGGGTCCTTCGACGGCGGGGGCGGTGAAATAATACGTCCGGTGCGTGTCGTTCGCGACGAAAAAGACGTGGAACAGCCCGCCGTGGTACCGCAGCGACGCCGCCCACATGCCTTTTGAGTAAATCGAGCCGTCGTCGAGCTTCTGCGCGGGGGTGCCGTCGAGGGTGTCGAACACGTGTCCCGCGGTTTCCCAGTGAACGAGATCGTGGGACCTGAGGATCACGCCGCCCGGGAAAAAGTGCATGGTGGTGCTGATCATGTAGTAGACGGAACCGACGCGGATGACGTCGACATCCGGGTAATCCGCGCGGATGAGGGGATGCTTCGGCATAACGGTGTCCTCCTTCTGGGGTCTGGAGCCGGATTCGGCGGGGCGGAATGTGAAAGAATTGTTAAAAATGTCCGATCGAAAGGGGGGAAAATCCGCAAACGCCCGCCCGTTTCTTGACAGAGCGGCGTCCTGAGAGTATAATATAATAATAAAACAAAAAGCGGCAAAAATCAACCTGTCGGAGATGGTCGATATGAAAAAAGTTTTTGTGCTCGTTCTCGCGGTTTTGGCGCTTGCCGGGCTGACGGCATGCGGATCAAAACGAGCCCAGTCCGGGGTGGATGCCGAAGTGATCGGCGTCTTTGTGACCGCCGAGCCGAAAAAGCCGGAGAACGGGTACAGCGTCGGAGATCAGCTTGATCTGACCGGGCTCGAGCTGACCGTCGTCTATTCCGACGGCAGGCGGGAAAAGCTTTCGAAAGACGACATTGTCATCGGCGAGTCGAAAAAGCTCGAATCGGCGGGAAGAAAAAGGATCACCGTCGTGCCTGAGGACGAGCGCTTGTCCGAGGGCGGGCGCAACACGGCATACTTTTCCGTGGACGTCGCGTCCAAAGCGGGGATCAAAAGCGCCAGGATCACAAAGGAACCCCAAACCGCATATGTCGTAGGAGAAG